>Ga0307515_10008073_pt1 | contig 20628 bp, 5 predicted proteins | sample 17_EM_MG_FD_194513 | JGI IMG/M metagenome (GOLD analysis project Ga0307515, IMG submission 194513) | Populus trichocarpa ectomycorrhiza microbial communities from riparian zone in the Pacific Northwest, United States - 17_EM | ecosystem: Host-associated > Plants > Roots > Unclassified | place...
GCTCCTTTCTTATCTCATTATCTATACCTTCCTCATGTATATATATAGACCCTTTAGACCTCCATTTACAATCAAGTCGCTCATTCAATTCCCACACACTGCAAAGCTTACATATCCTATACTTATAGATTTAAGACTATAAAGCTAAGGCCACCATATCTAACCGTCGCCCATATAGCCTTATTGCTCGACATCTCTTTATTACTATCTACCCCTATTTCTTAATCTTTAGTACTAAAACTATTTTCTCCGTTATATAATGTCTCTGCGTCCTATTCTTAATCCTTATTACTAAAGTTACTTTCCTAACTAGCTAATACCTTTACGTTGCCGTCATCTCTAAAGTCGGTTTCTCTATCTATAAACGCTTACTCACTAGCTAACAATTTAGGGACGCTGCGCTTATAGGTACTTTAGGTTACGGATACCACTTAAGGAGAAATTATGGTTAATGTTATTGGATATAGAATAAGCCTATAGACCTCTAAGTACCGGCTACTCAGCGCTTTAAGTAAAAGATCTCCCCTAACGTAAGGTAGATTAATAGGAGTTAATTACCGCCTGTATAAAGCGGAGCGCTTATAAAGGGCTTAGCTAGAATATTAATTAAACTACTAATAGCTCCTTTGCTATAGATGGGAGGTTAATATATAAGATTAACTGGCTAGGATAAGTCTACTGCTTAGGCAGTGTCTTGCCCCAAGAAGGATGGGCGTCGGAAGTGGATTATATAATGCTATTCCTACTAAGAGAGGCGTTATTAGGGGTTATTGTTAACTTCCGGTTCTAGTTTATAACTTTATACGAACGCCTCTGAACCCTACTAAGGCATACGGCGTCCGTTAGGGATCGTTAGCTATTTAAATTCAGTAATAGCTTAGCTAATAGCTACTCCTAATAATGCCTTACTTGTGGATCGCTCCGGGCGCCTATAGTCTTAGGCGCAGACAATATATAAGCTAAGAGTAATTATAGCTACTAAATATTGTACTACAGACACTATATAGGGTGGAAAAGGGCGGCTAGTATACTCCGTCTTTCCCTTCTACCTTCTGTCCTAACTCTGCCCCGGGAGAGAAATAGAATATAAATATTATGCTCCTAGTTCTTATATACCATTAAATTGACTTACCTTTAAACCTAACCTCTTAATTATATACTCCTTACAATCTTTATAGGAATACTAGATGTTATATATATTACCTTAACTAAGCTTAAATACGTTGCTGATATAACCTATAGGTCCTTAACCAATGCTTATAGAAACATTACTATATACTACTGCCCCAAGGGTAATATACCTAATTATTAACCTACTAGAAACCTTAAATCATCCTAGAATTACATTAACAATAAAGACACGATATCTAGTAGCGGGGAGGAGAAACAATCGCAGCTTTCTAACCCTATGTAGAAATAGATACCTTATACGCCTGCTTAAACACCTAATAAAGTTAATTCTTATAAAAACAATAATAATACGAAGGGCGATATATAAAAGGATACGGTTTGGGGAGGTGTATAAAAAATGTACCTTAATTACTTTAGGGACTTAGAAGGCCACGGCGAAGCTAAAATAGGCTTACCTAAGCTAATAAAGGACTATGGCGAGGCTAAGATAGACTCGCCTTAACCGGTAGATATAATTGCGGTTTCTAAACACGTTTTGCTGGTAACTTAAGGTATATTTATAAGACCCCTATATTTATTTAGCAATATTAATAAGTAGGCAGAGAATAGCTTAGCTAATCTTATAACGTTTCTTGGAGTTACATCTCCCCTATCTAAAGTATTAACGATTTCCAATACCATGATTTTGCGTAGATAACTGAAGTATCTTATCTTGTAGTTGCCTTCTTATTATATAATAAAGGACTAGAGACGTCTTTAAAGCCCTAGTTATAAAGTATTCGTATCTACGTTTAGCCCTATTGTAGTAATATACTAGTATCCTACCTGGGTTTTAGCTATGGATATACCACTAAAGAGACTTGCATTATACTATACTAAGAATCCCTATCTCTTTCGCCGTTATATTAAGATATATAAACTACTTAAAGATGTTATAATAGAGATAGCTAAAAAGAGCAAACCGTATAAGCAAGGAGATTAACTAGGAAAGGCATTAGAGGATTTATTAGAAGATATATTAAGGAGAAGGGTACGTAAGAGAAAGGTAGATCCTACTATAAATAGAGATCCTAAGAGGTCTAAGGTATAAGAAATTTCTTATAAGGAAGATTTTTGTAATTATATTCTTATCTTTCGGCATTAAGAATTAAGGCGTTAATTAGGATTTCCTTAGCTTGGTGTTTTATTTCTATCTAGTTACTTCTAGAATATCTCGTTATTGTTTACGTATAAAGGAACAAGTTTTTGCATATTAGATTAAAGTTAAGAGACTCGCTTATAGTAAGCTTATAAGTTCTCCACCTTTATATACTTAGCAGCGATAAGTCAGCCAGCCCGTAACTCGTTTAGTCCATTAAGCCTATAGGCCTTCTTAGCACCCTATAGCGTAAAAATAAAACCAAACCAAACTAAACTAAAAGACTCGTCGCTTTCTAATCCGGATGTCTTAGAATTAGCCTTTATTAGCCTACCCTCTTTAACCTAGTTAAAATATGCTAGCGTCTTCTTAACTAGTATAGGATAGAACTTTTTCTTTAAAGTAGTTAGTAGTCTTAGATAAACCTTAGTCTACTAAGCTACGTCTTTTCTGCCTGCTAGCCTCTAACGCGCCTCCATTATATATCCTTCTTCCTCTATCCTCTATCCTTTACTCCTAGTATCGTATTTCTACCCTTAACCAATACTCTCCTATATTTACCTCTGTTACCTTTAGTAACCAAAGATATACCCTCCTTATTAACTAATAAGGGAATACCTTAGGCATTATAGACGATAAATAGACCCAATAAAGGGCCATAAGTTAATTCTATTAGAGATTTGTATAGCCTTTGCGGTATATCCAATTCGGAAACTAGTGTTTTTAAGCGCTTAGTCTTTACCTTTATTAGTAACCAAGACTATATCTACTTTAGTAGAGCGCTAATTAGAGGGATATATTTAAGCTTCTAGGATTTTAAAAAGGCCTTAAAACAAGTTCTAGACAAGGATATATACCCTAAAGCGCCGTCGCAAATTATAGTTACGTTAATCCTAGTAGAGGTAGATGTTTATATTAAACGTCCTAAGCTAAATATCTACAATAACTGGGTGAACTTAGGCCTGCTAGTAAGGCTGTTTTTAGAAGAAGCTAAGACGTTTAAGGCCCTTATTTGGAAGCCGCATTATAAAAATATTATCTAATATTATGGCTATATTGTTTACCGGCGTTATATTACTAGTATTGTCCTTAATCGATGTTTAAAAACACTAGAAGACCGACTAAGGGAAGGCGCGCATGGCTTTAATAAAAGACTATATATAGATGGTATTAAATCAGAAGTCGAGCATCTTTACTCCCTTAGGTATACGCATAATGACCTTAATCTAAGCAACATTATAGTCAGCGAAGATAATACCCCTATTATTATCGATTTGGGTTCTTATAAGCATTTTAGTAAAGCCCTTATATCTAAAGGTATATGCGGATAGATAAATAAGGACTTTATAACTTCTAAGCGACGTTATAACAAGGCTGCTTTAACAAAATTATAGAAGTGGCTTAAGAAGAAATAACTTCAAAAGATTAAAACCGCTTAGAGTTTTATTTCTTTCGCGGAATTATACTACTTTAATAATTAATTCCTATATCTTAGACACAGATTACCAATCTTAACTGTTTAAAATATTCCCTTAACTAAGAAGACCTAGTTATTAGTGGCTGATATATATCTAATATTATATAGGTAGGGCTTAAGCAATCCACTTTTCTAACCTTTATCCTTTTTTGTGTCTAGCCATTAAAATCTTAAGTAATAATAATTATAGTTACTTAAGTGTACCTAAATAGTTTTAGAGAGCTACCTATCGTAAGGACTAACTATCTAACTTACATTTTGCTATTATAGGTAGATTTTAGCGGAAAAGTGCTCTTGCGTGGCTACGGCGAGAAGGGGTAGGCTCTTTAGGGGTGAAATTAGATCTTTAGCGAGGAGTGGGTATACAGCAGCGAGTTCTACGTAGCTATTCGACTTTTATATAGGCGAGCGAACCATATAGGTCGCTATTTATAGCTACGCGACCAGGCAGCAGTCTCGGTATCTCCGGGAAGGAATCACACAGAGGAGGTGCATAGAGTGGCTTGTAGGCGGACTAGCTCGCACAATTACCTAGCTTATATAACCCCCAAACTCGCATAATTACCTAATTCGTACACCTCCCGGCTTAAACTAGAGTAGAGAATACTTATTTATCCCTTAACCCATTAACTTAGGCACGTAGGTTATTAATAAGAGCCTACCAATTAGATTAATAGGATTTAGTAGCCGTGCACAGGAATACTTATTGTTTACGTATAGGCCTTCCCCTCTGCTCGTCCTAATGGGTTAAGGGATAACTACTAGTGCGCAATTAATATTGCAGCCCTAGTTGTGTAAGCTAGGTAATTATGCGAGCTAGGTTAAAGGCTACGTAGTTTAGCCTAGCACCTATTTACGCTTAGTATGCAATTAGTAAGAAGCAAATATTAGGAAAATACTAGAACTAGAAAAAAAATATATATATATATATAAATCCCAGATCTAAAAACATTGAAGAAGTTCCCATATAAAGACCCCTATGAACTTTATAATAACTTAAAGAAATTTTTTTTTTAAGAGAAGATAAAAGAAAGCAACATTCTAGCTAACCTGGACGGCTTAACAGATATAAGAAGATTAGCCTAGGGTTTGCTAAAAAGCTATATACACAGTTTATAAAAATCCTATTTAGCTCCAGGTAATAGAAACTAGTCGACATTAATAGAGGAGTAAGATAGTAATTAGAGGCTTAAACTAAGCAGAATAAAGAGAATCTAAAACTAGATAAAACTAGCTAGCAATTGCAATAATAGTATAGATTGCTATAATAAGAACGCCTTTAAGCTAGTCTATTTCAGCGTTAGTTAGAGTGGATTACCTATATAGAAAGGAAAACTTACTAGATTTATTATCCTAGATAAGATAGTTTACTAAAAGTACGGCAATAAATAAAATAGTAACTAGAAAGGTCTTAAAATAAAGCGTTATATAATCCTAGCCTATAATCTAATTAAGTATAACGATAAAGGGGAGAACTAGAAGAGCGATTTATATGCTAGATCTAATAGTAATATTAATTACTAAACTCATTTTATCCTTGTAAGCTACTATAACTATTATTATATACTCGGCAGCGTTCCTAATAATTAGAAGTAAGATAAGACTAATAAAAGTGGTGGAGATAGTGCCGCTTACTATAATATTACTAATGCTATTAACTATAAACTCGGAATAAAAGGTGACTAACGCAATAGAGAATCTAAGGGTTATAATTACACCCTAGATTATCAATTAGGGCTTCTTAATCTCGTCCTCTTTATTTTCTACGTTTAAATCCTATATAAGCTGTTCTTAGTTTACTCTACCTCCAGATATAGCCGCCGCTCTAGCGCCGATCTATATAATACTATAAAGAGACATACCCTACTTAACTTGGGAGAATTTACGCTTAGAAGCCCTTTGGCTTAGAGTATTACATATTTTAGTATATGACTTTAATTAAAATATAAGGTAGTAAATGTATATAATTAGGAGGATAACAGCTGCTCTGCGGGAAAGCTTTTAATTAAATATAAAGCTATTAGGGCTTATAGCTACGTAGGTTAGTATTTATTATAGGTCTAAAGCTATTATTAAACTTACTTAACAGCGTAGAGTAGAAGGTAGTTAAAATAATTAGACTATTAACGCATAGAGCTAGAAGACCGGCCGTAGTATCTGCTACTATTATATTAAAATGTTATTCCGTCCGGTTAATACCTTTAAAAAAGAAGCATATACTAAGGATAAGAAGTAAGTTTAAAAGCATACTACTAATTAAGAAAGTTTTAATAATGGTAATCTAGCCCTTAGTTAGGGCTAATATAGAAACGATTAATTTAACAGCGTTTCTGCTAAATATTAGATAATATTAGGATAAATAAGAAGCGGAGATACGTACCTAAAAGTTGCGTTTAAAAGACCACCTAATGTATTACTAGCGCGGCGCGCAATCTCTTTAGTAGCGTAACTAATTATTATAGCAAGCGGGATAATAGTAATAAAGTTAACAATAAATATGGCGATATTATTAATATAAAGGTAATTAATTACAAAGCCAACGGGAACGGTAAGAAGAAGTATATTTATCTATAAATTAAATAAAACGGCACGAACCTGGTCCTTAGTAGGTATTTTACACTTTAAAGCTGCTTTTAGCCTTTCCTTTTTAATTATTGGCTTAAGATATAAGGGTCTTTATAAGCCTATACCGGCCTCTTTATTGGGTTGTTTATCGTTAAACCTTATCTAGGCTGCTTAATAGGCTTTTAAGAGTATTGCTAGATCTAAATATGCTATTATAAGTACGGTTTTTAATTATTCCTAAAAAGAGCATAATGGAGAAGGGCGATTTTATAGTCTGGAGGGTACCCATATATAGCAAAGACTAAGAAGTCTAATAGTACTTAGGCTAACACCGACGCCTTAAATCCGCAATAGTGCGTTTAGCTTTTTTTTCCAGTTAATTTTATAAGTGAGGATCTAAAGCAAATTCCAAAATAGTTATTATGGAGAAAAGGAGAATTAGCGTTAATAACTAGATAGAATAGCTAGTAAAAAAAGGAGAAGATAGAGTGTTCTAATAGACGAATAATAAGTAAAAAGTAAACCGGCTACTTATAGAAATAAGGACGTAGTAGAACGTATAAATAAGGGTGTAAGTTTATATACCTTTAAGTACTAACTACTTAGCGTCTTAAATATAAGTCCTCCCTTAACGCAAGGCAGATTAATAGGAGTTATTATACCGCCTATATAAGGCGGAGCGCTTATAAAGGGCTTAACTAGAATGCTAATTAGACCACTCTATAACGCACTAATAGCTCCTTTACTATAGATAGGGAGTAAATATACGAGATTAACTGGCTAAGATAAGTCTACTACTTAAGCAGTGTTCTGCTCTGTAAAGGGTGGGCGTTAGGAGTAGATTATATAATGCTATTCCTGCTAGGTGAGGCGTTATTAGGAGGTTATTATTAGCTTCCGGTTTTAGTTTACAACTTTATATAAACGCCTTTAAATACTATACTATTAGGGCTATCTAAAAGCTAAGTTGCCTGTTTACCTTATCTTAACCTTAAGCTAGGCTTATTAGCTATTAAGGCGATATAAAGTTACATTAAGGTATATAATAGGGCTTAAGTAAAGCCACGTAACTAGATAGGCATTGCTATACGAAGTAACGCTTAACTAGCTGCCTTAATATCGCCGTCTTAAAATAATTGGAAGAAAGGGGTTAATACTAGCCCTTATTATTTAATATAACCCTCCTATAAAGGCATAGTAAAGTGGGGTATAAACGGGGAAAGATTATGCTCCTATTGTAGCTATATTATAGTGCATTTATAATGCTATACTAGTATCCCTAAGTTAGTAAATCGGCTCAACTTTTAAGGCATAGTTAAAGCGAAGCCTACTATTAGCTCTTCTATTAGCTAAGTGGTAGAGAGGAGCAGGATATAAAAGGCCTCTATATCCTTTAACCAGACCTATATTAAGTACAGTATCCTTTAAGGAAATCCCTCCTTACTTTCTTATAAAGATACTTAAACTATTAGCTACCTTATCTCTTTAATAATAAGCGACTCAGACGACTCGGACGCCATAATAGTAGATACCACATTATATTAGATTAAGGTGCGCTCTAAATATTAAATCCTTTATAGGATACCGCTGATAGAGCTAGGATATACCGCTTGCTTTTAATCCTAAGGGCTTTAATAAGGCCGTTAATATAGTAGGGTAGGTATGCGATAGTTGCTTCCCCGTAGTTTTGTTTATTCGCCAGCTTACTAATATAAGTAGGATATTTAGTTAGCACTAGAACGTAAGAGTAATTTAGAGAACAACAAGGCTAATATAGAGGGAACTGCGAGGAAATATTTATCCCGCACTAATAAGATAAAGAAGTTATCTTAATATAGTCCGCTTAGTAACTCCTTCTAATAAAGCTTATTAACCCCTAGCTTACTCTATTAGGGGCAATAGAGAGACTAAGTAGCTTAGTTAATTAACTTAGCTATAGGCTTAGCTAACTTAAAGGGAAAGTTAGTAGCCTTAAAAATAGCGACCGCTATATTATAAGTTATTTAGGGAGGGTTAACGATCGGATCGACAGCCTAAGAAGTGACTGGGAAAAAATAAGAGATACTATTAGGCGGTTTTAAAACAAAATCTATACTTTTAAGAGAGGCGGTAATAAAACTTTAGATTACGGAGATAAATGGGTTATAAAGGCTAGAAATAAGATTACGGCATTTAAGAGGAAAAGGGTACGCTTAACCTAAGGATAAAGAAGTCTACAGAATTAAGGAGGAAATTTATTAGCTTAAATAGTATGCTCTTTAGTTATTATATCGTTTACTTATTAAAGGAAATTTATATATTAGATTTAAGCTAGAACTAGCCCTACCCTTTATAGCAAGTATTTACCGTATTTATATACTTAATTAGTAATAAGCTAGTAGATTTAACTAAGCTTAGTATTTAAAGCAAGCAGAACTATGTTCCCCTATTACGTATTTAAGTCTAGTCACTCTCTACTAGCGTCTTCTTTACTAGTAGAGAATAGAATTTGTCTTTAAAATAGAAGTTAGTTTATAGAATAATAGAAGAAAAGGGGGCCTATAAGGGTTTTTAGGTCTAGAGGCTATAAAGGCTAATCTATAGATATATAGACAACTAGATATAACATTAACCATTACGCCGCGCTATAACATATATATCCGCCCGGTAATACCGCCATAATTTATTAGCTTTATTTAAGGTCTCCTTTACCTTTAAAAATTCTTATTTATAGCTCGCTTTAACTAATAGCTCTCTAGCGTTTTGTGGTAAGTAGGGTATAGGTTAACTCTAAATTTATATTAATAAGGTGGGAATGTTAAGAATAAATACAGGATATATCCTTTAATACTAGCTTAAGTTACTAAAAATAGGATCTTATTCTAAGAACTAGATCTAATTTTAAAGACTATATTTTAATTTTAGAGGCCGTATTCTAATTCTATTTTCGGGAAACGGGCTAGTTAACTAGTGCTAATCTAAAAGATCCTAATTTAGGTTTTAGGAGATAGGCCAATTAACTACTATAAAAAGGGCGCGATCCCAAAAACTAAATCTAGTTTTAAGAACTTAATCCTGATTTCAGAAACTAGGTCAATTAACCGCTATAAAAAGGGGTTAACCGTATCTGTAATTGGTATATTAGGTCTAGCTCGTTTTAGGACTAGCCATATAATTATTTATAGGCGCTTATAGGATTAACCCTATAATTAACTCGCTCTCTCTACTAGTGCTCTTTAGCCTCGCTATATAAGAGCCCTATATTAGAGCCTTACGCGTTACGGAACAAACTAAAACTAATAAGTATAATGAGTTATAGACCAGAAAACGCTGCCTACCCGCATTTAGGCTATTGTGGCTTAGCATTTAACTAAGCCCTATAAAGCCTCAGTCTAAGCCACGTCGGGTCGGCTTAACTTTTTCTACGCCCAATCTTCAATCCTCGCGTTCGCTCGCACCTTGCTTTCTTCCTTACACTTTTCTCCCTGGTTATTTCCTCATTATAAGACGCGCCTGACGTATTCTCGACCTCCCTGCATTTATTTGCCATCATACCGTCCTTATATACTAGCCTCTTTAATCTCCCCTCCCCGCCTACCTACCCGCCTACTATGTCGGCCCTCCCAACGTAGCTCTCGGCGCGTTTATTCGCAATAGCGAATTTCTCCTAATTAGAGATAATTAAAACAAAACTTATTAGAGAAGGACTGAATGACTTTCGCGATTTATTTAACTTAGCTTATTAGGATTTATATATCTCTAGCTCTTTAGACTTATTACACCAAATAGGTAATAAAGGTAATTACTAATATACCTATTATAAGTTTCTATCTAACGTTTATAGAACTGAAGGATATTTTACTTAATCTAATACTAGCTCTATAGAGCCTTCCTACTTCTTATTTATTATTATCTAATAGTGGTAATAAAAGCCTTCTTATTAATCTATTAAGACTTAATTTAACGGTTGGTTCTGACGACTTTGACATTAAGCGGTTTATACCTCTTCTAAATATAATCCTTTGAATTAAACCTAATGAGGTTATCTAGGAAAAGGTATACGCTACTATTATAGAGTTTACGCCTCCCCTCTAACTGCTACCATTCCATATTTAAACCCCACATCTACATAATATAAGCAGCTTCGTTAACTCGTTTAAATATAGGAAATACGTAGATAATATTCTAAAGGAGGAGCTAGGCCCTCTTTATGTAGGGATTCCTAGCTTATATAAAGCATTCTTTAGGGGAGTAGAAGGTCTTAAAGAGGTAAGCGCCGCCGTTTTTAAGAAATATAAGGAAGGGGACAATCCGCTATACGCTAATAAGGGCGGCTAGCGTGACTGGCCTAAAAGCGCAGAGCAAGATAATGTCCTAAAGTGGTTTAATAACCTAATTAAATTATTTTTAGGCTTTATAGAGGAGCATGGGTCCGCCCTAAAGATATAATAAAAGCTTGTCGTATATACTAAGCAGCCCTTATAAGGGTCTATAGCGAAGCAAAAGCTAAATATTAGTTTTATAGATAATCCAATAGCTAGCAAAAGCTCTTAATGCTATTAGTTATATATACTTATGCTAGGAGAGCTAAAGAGTAATTTAAATACTGATATAGCCTCGTAGACATGGTTTGCTTTAGGGAAATATATAAGGGAGGTCTTCGCTACTTAGGATAATCGTCGCTTTATTCTAGGTTTTACCCTCTATAGATCTATTATATGGCTATAGGAGTATGACAGGGTAGGAGGCATTGTATTATTACTATTTAATATTAATAAAGACGGACTATAATTTACCTCGGCGATGTTAGGGTTTCTCTTAATAAATGAAGAGCAGCTTAGGTTTAACCCTACTATTTTAACATTAGATAGTAAACGATATATTAAGGTCATGCGTAACGATTAGACTGAGCGTCTTATCCTTAACAAACTTATAAAGCGGGCACCCTATATTGCTGGTCAGGCGACAACTTACTAGAAAGCGTACCGTGAGGGTAATACCTTTAAGATACCTCTTATTATTAAAGACTCGTAGCAGTACCTAGAGCGTAAGGAAAAAGGTAAACTACTGCGTAAGGTAGCGGAGAAAGGAGTAATTAATATGGCCAGGTACTATTACTATAGGACTATTTATATAGGTAGACAAGATAATAATATCTTTAATATCTATAAGGGGCTAGATATTACTAAAGCGATAAACTATAAGCATAAAAGCCTAATAGTGCCTTTAAGCGTAGCTAGAGTGCAAGGCAGTATAAGGAAAGGCCAAAGCACTAGTAGAAAGAGGTCGTCTAATTATACTAACGCCCCGTTACCGCCTAATAAGCGCCTATATTTAAGCTCTCCGATTAAGCACCCTATTATGTAGAATTAGGTATATTAACGCGTTATCACTTATAACTATAGAAAGGCTCTTTATAAAGTAAGCTCTCTAGCTGCGATACTTACTGCGCTAAAAGGTAGCATTAAAGGATATAAGTCTTTATATACATAGGCTAGCATCCTCTAACGTAATATTTTAATAGGCAACCTCTTAATAAATAAGGAAGACGACAATCTCTCCTAGAAGTCATTCTTAATCGATCTCGATCTCGCGATTAAAAAGAAGTAAGAAGGACCTTTAGGAGCACGGGGTAAGACCAGTATAAGAGCGTTTATAGCTATAGGAGTGCTTCTAGGCGAGAAACACTCCTTTAGGTATAATTTAGAGTCGTTTTTTTAAGTGCTTTTTTAGATATGCATTTATTATAAGGGTCTAAATAAGAAGCGTAAGCCTATTCTAAGGTTTAAGAAGTGGAATTATATAGATACTAAAGAGCTAGCAGAGCTGAAAAAGGGGTGTATAGCCTATAAAGGGGATTTTATTAAAACAGCGGAGGAGTACTTTATACTATACTACCAGTTATTAAAACCTTAGGTTAATAGACTCTAGAAAGTAGTATTTCTAAATAGTAAAAGGTAGAAGAAGGATGATCTGGAGCTATATTTTAGGATAAAGATAATACTCTAGCAAGTATAGAAGGATCTAAAGGTATTAGCAGAGTAGATAGAATAATATTTTATTATCCTATACTCTTTTACAGTACGACTAAAGATTTAGGTGGCTAAGGTAAGGTAGTAGCCTTAGTTAAAACGCATATAAAACAGCGTTAGGTAGGTTAAATAAACCTAGGAAAGCGGATAACCTAATTATCCGCCAAATTATTAGGTCCCTATACCCTACTATCCTATATAGGCTTTATTTTTCTATAAAATACGTAATCTATTCCCTAGCCTATTAGAAGCCGCCTTGTACCGCCTAAATAGAGGCCGTAGGAGAATTAATCCCCTACTCTAATTAATCCCCTATTTAAATAAGTCCCCTACTTAAATAAGTCCCCTACTTAAATAAGTCCCCTACTTAAACAAATCCCCTACGGGAGCCAATGCCCACGTATTTCGCCGCCCTATAGGAACTAGTCCCCTATTTTAATAAATCCCCTATAAGATCTAGTCCCCTACTCTAACAGATCCCCTACGCTAATAAATCCCCTATAGAATTTAGTCCCCTACTCTAATAAATCCCCTATACTAATAAATCCCCTATAGGATCTAGTCCCCTACTTTAATAAATCCCCTATGCTAACAAATCCCCTACGCTAACGAATCCCCTACGGGTACTAATGCCTACGTGTTTTACCGCCCTATAGGAACCAATCCCCTACGGCTTATATTCCCGTATAGCTTTTACTCCCCTATAGGAGCCTATAGCTACGTTTTCCTTTCCCCTACTGGAACTAATACCCTACGGCTTCCGTTCTTCTATTCTTAGGTTTACTAGTAATTCGCCCGCGCTATAGCCTACTATATAGGCCTTATTATTATAGAAGCAAGTAAGTATATAGATTTATACCCCGTACGGGAATCTTAAGAGTAAATTACTTTTTACTATAGAAACCCGCTTACGTAACTAACTCTATTTAGTAATATTAGATTTTATGTTTTAAGATCCTCCTTGCAAAGGTAGCTCTTACATTAGCTAAGTAAAACTTAAAAATAATATTTGCCCGGCTAAGTCTTTATCCTTACAACGCTGCAGCTTACGCTTTACCTATTCTATAGCTTCCTCTCCGTTTTCTATCTTTTTAACTACATCTAATAGTACTTTACCTAGCTTCTACGACCCATTTAAAAGAAAAATCCTAAGTAGGGTAAACCGTCTCCTATATAGGGGGGAAGCGCTTAAAGTAAGGCGGAAATTAATTATGTCTAAGACCTATAAAACTGTTAACTTATGAAAAGCCATATCATTTATAATATTTACCTTAACTTGCTTAAGTTGGTCATTAAAGGAGACCCATTTAAAGAATTTTTAAGAAGATAGAGTATTTTTTATCTAAAGCCAATTATTCCCATCCTCTACCTTACGTTCCACCTATTTAATTATTTCTAGCCCGCCTTTTATAAGTACGAGATCACCTAAGAATACCGTACGTTTAACCACTAAACCATTAGAATTAAATATCCCTAAAAAGATACGTTCGCCGTAATATAGGTACGGGCTATATTGCTAGCACTACCGTATATAGCAGAGGGCAAAAATATCTTTAACCTATAGAACTATTAGACTAATATAACTAAAGGGTATATAGTATCTTTTACCTTAACACCGTTATAATCTATACTAGGTTTATTAAAGCCCTATAGGAAATCTTAAGGAGAAACGGGAGGACAATCTAGTCTAAGAATTAAATTGTCCTTTATAATTTCCGGCAGCTTCATTACAATCTTATTCTTAAGGTAAAAGTACTAGGTAAGGATAATAACGGAAGTAGAGGTCTAGTGGCCTCTTTATATAGGACTAGAGGATATATATTTATATGCGCCCTATAATATATTCTCTTTACCTATAAATATTAAGACAATTTCTATAAGTCGCCCACACCTCTTCCGTAAGGCGCGTTAATGCTTAGGCGCGCATTAGTGCGATAATGGTTTTTAGGAACGGGCGGTGTTATATAGGCCCTATCTGACCGGAAATCAGCCCTATTAAAAATTAGCCCCCCTAAAGAAAAATTAGCCCCTTTAAAGGGTCTTTATATCTATTCACTAATACGTCCATTACTTATATCTTTTTTAGACTTATTATGCCCACACTATAGATAGCTTCTAGCATAGATAGTAGATATTTAGATTACTTACGCGCCATTTTATCAGTATGGAGCCAATCCTTATCCTCCTAAAAGGAGGACTTCCCCTTCTATAAAATACCTAATAGTGAAGCAACGTTACCTTATATTTTACTATACGTTAAGGTATTTCCAACGCTAGGTAGATTAGTAGTATGCTAATAAAAAATATTTAGAAAGTCACCAGGCAGCATACTACTAAAATCCTCCGCACTATTAAAGACGCAGTCTCCGTCGAAAACCAATATCTAGTATATTATAATAATATAAATAAGGAAATCTAGGCGAGCCCCAGGGATAGCATGGTAAAGGCTATAATAATATTAGTACTTAGCCCGCTAAGTTCGGATAACGGTTTACTAGGGTTTAGGGTTTCCATAAAATATAAATACCCTAAACTTTAGAGCGGCAATATAATAGGCGCACTTAATAATACGCCTTAATATTTTATAGGGAAGGGGGGTGGATATACTTATATATCTATATAGGTTTATACGGCCGTAGCTTTATAGGAGCTATTTAAGGCCGTAGCCTTATAGGAGCCGTCTAAGGCCGCGGGTTCCTTAGAAGCAGAGTAGGAATAATATTAAAATATATAGGGAGTGCTATATTACGAATTCTGGTTTAAGTTAAGGCTTACTATATATAAAAATATAGGGTACAAATTAAGCTAGTTATTTATTACTGTAGTTACTGGCGGAGTAATTAGCTAAAGATTAGAATTTAAATCAAGAGGAATTAACAGAGGATCTGAATAGATTTTAGAAATTAATAGAGGTTTAAAAGGGGGAGGTACTTTAGAATTTAAGTAATAGTCTAGGTTTGTATCAAAAGGAATTAATAGTGGATTTAAGTAGATTTAAGGAATTAAGGTAGGTTTAAAAGAGAAGGATATCCTAGGGGTCAAGTAATAGCTTAGGTTGAGAGGGATTTCTAAAGGGTACGAGTAGATCTTAGGGATTAAGGTAGATCTAAAAGGTAATAGTATTTTAGGAGGGTCTAAATAAAGATTGGCTATACTATATTGGTCCCTTAAAGATATTAGAAATATTTAATCGGAACTCCTATTAGGGACGGCTTATAGACTGCTTATTTTAGATAACTCGCGCCTAGTACGTTTAATATTAGACTACTTAGTAGTAGTTAATCTTTTTATACCCCTAGGGCTTTAGATAGCGCTGCTGGCTTTAGGCTAACTTATAGAGTTAGTATTAGCACGACAGAGATATGCATCCTTTAGGTTCCTCGCTAAAGGAGATAATTCCGTCCATTTCTGGTACTATAGTTGTGTTTCTATCTAAGCAATTAATATATCGAATTCTTTAGGTACTATATACCTTTTAATACTATTATAGGTTAGTCGTTAATTTAATAGAGGTAATTAAAAACTAATATTATACTAGAATCTAGGTTGTAAAAACCAATAAATACTCCGGGTTTAAGATGACTCTATTTCTAGCTAGCAATATTATTTAGTTTAAGGCGCTCTCCTCCTAATAAATAGGCCATCTCCTATACTAAAGCTCTAAATTATTAGCCCTTTTTAGGCTTATAACCTTCTTTCTTTAATTACTCTACCTTATTATTTAGCGTCTTAGATAGAATAGACTTCATTAACCTATAACTAACTACATTTTTGCCTACGTTAAGGATATTAGCTAGGTTACGAATTATTACCTAGTTATTAGCTCCTACTGGTTTAATATATAGTTCCTAGAGAGCTTTAAGTGATCCGCCCTTAGCCAGATTATAAAGCTTAAGGAACTGTTCTAATTTACAATTATTTAGAGACTAAATTTTCGTGTAAACTGTAACTAGTCGCTCTATAGCTGCCGGCGATAAATTCTAGCGTTTTTTGGGGCTTCCTCTGTAAAGTAGGTCTGGGCTTTTATTAGGAGGTAGGGTTCCTTATCTTTCGAGAATCCGGAATAATAAAATTAATTCAACTATAGCTTTCCTGGTCTTTAGATCTATAGGAGTCGTTAAGGCCTTTAGGGCTTTTAGGGCTTTTATAGCTTTTAGGGCTTTTATGGCTTTTGGGGCTTTTACAGCTTTCGCGGCTTTTAGGATTGCTAGGGTATTCTAAGGGCCTAAGACCGTTAAGGTTTTATTTAAGCTAAGCGCCTCTCTACGGTCAGTAGGTAAGGCCTTTAGAATTTTATCTACTACTCTTTTATAGGCTTTCACCGCTTCGCCTTTGTTAGTAGAGCGTAGGAATTACACAAATAGCTTAATCTTATTTAACAATAACTATTATCTATAAGTATCCCTTAGGAGAGAAGTAATAGAAGGTAAACCTACAGCGTAATAAGGATAGATGGTGCGAGCAAGCTATAACAATGCACTAGAAAGGACTACTTCTCTATCCTACAGTAAATAATAATTAGCCTTAGGAAGGGAAAGGCTATAGAATAGAATTACCGTAGCGCCAAAATTAATTTCACTATACTGCTAAAGCAGAGAGGCATTTATAATCCTATAGGTTAGTTAAACTAAAAAAAGAAGGTAATAGGGTATAAGAGTAAAAGAAGCAGGAAACGTTATAGGGGATTATCGTTGCGATCGCAACGATAATACCCTTGCAATTTTAGCTTAGCGTGTATTAGCCCCTCGCCTAAGACGCCATATTATACTAAACTCCACTACTATAACTTGTGCTCCTCTAAAGATCTATAATAGAAAACTAAACAGCTAATTAAAGTAAGAATATGCAGCCATTTCCCCAGTTAATTAGACGTAGCCTACCCGCTACCGTAAAGTCTAGAAGCTTCTATTAATTTCTTTTTAATGATATAATAATGCGTCTCGTAAGAATTAAAGGCTAAAACGCTTTAATAAACCTAAGAATGCTTTAAATCTTAAGGGTATAGCATGGAGATAAGTGATATATAAAGCTAATTTCGCCCCATTACGCTGGGGATATATAATTACCTTTACTATCTACTTTACCGGTTGCCTTATCGCGTTCTTTTATAGCTTTTATTCGTCACTTCCTTAACTTCGCTATTTTTACAGTTCCTTTTAAACTATTCCCTAGTCTACCCTATTTCTGCTAGCTATTTATAGCCACTTTATTCTTTAATATAGGTGCTACTTCTTTAATAATTAGCTCGCTCTTTTAAGCCGCAATTCGCTAGACCCTACTAGTCTTAAACTAGTATATTTAGCAGCCTCTTATAACTATTACTAGTAGCTAGGATTGAGATTTAAGCTATAGTGTATTAATTACTAACCTTAGCCTAGGAGCAAGTGCCTTATTACACGCCGGTATAGATCTAGAAAGGCGTTTTTGATTATATTAGAAAGTCGTCCTAAATTAACCACTAAGCTTGAAACTTCTTTGCGTTCCGGTATTTACTAACTTAAGGGTATATAAGGCCAGCAAACAGAACCTTTAAAGTCGCGTCCTAGCACTAACTTATTGGAGGTTTAAATTACTACAGGCCTAAAAGACTAATAAATGGTAGGTGCGGGTTTAGGAAATCCTAACTGCCTAAAATACTAACAAGTCGCTTAAACACTTAATGATTTAATATTAAGTGAAATTCTCTATATCTACCTAGATAAAAGGACTGTGGATAAACTCTCTTACTTCTTAATTTATTCCTTCTCTAAGTCTTAATAGGAGTTCCTTAGTGCTCTTTATAGAAAAACTAGAGGGTAATAAGTATAGGATATTATCTATTTAACCACTTTCCTTAAATTAATGTGTAACCACTCTAACGCATATATATTTTAAGTACGTTTAATATTTCTTATATAGTATCTATTCTAATTAAATTGCAGACTATAATTTAGAGGAATCTCTAAGGCTTAGAGGACTATATTAAAGAGAAAGGTATGGAGAATATTTTAAAGTAGAGGCCGCGTCTATCCACTATGGACCCTTAATAGTAGTTATTTGTATCTAGCTTAGGAAACCAAATCTTTTGCCTTAGCACCTTATCTTTGTATCTAATAGTATTCCGCAGCGTTAGGCTTATATATATACGTTTCTAAAGGTTAAGTATTAGGTAACACTAAGCAGATATAAAATGTATAATAATAAGTCAGTATAATGCGTGCGGCGATAATTTTTAGCTATGCCTGCCGTACGGAATCCTTTACCAGATGCTATCTAAAGGAAGGGTGGAATAGTAATACTAAAGAACCTAATTCTGTTAGTCGGAGTAGGGGCTACAGCTGTTATATCCGCGATAGTCCCAATAGCTCTTGTTTAATTAATATTGTAACTTCTCCATATATCTTTTAAGGGTGTTCCTCCTTCTACTACCAATTTTACTTTTTTTTACTCTCTTCTGCAATAGCTACTTATTAAATCTAACTGTTTACGCATATAGACATATTTCGAGCAACCTATATTATTATTTTAGCTTTTAAAACCTCCTAATCTTTTAAGATTTAGAGACTATATTCTAAAGCATTCCTAATAGATATATATAACTCCTATATAGTTGATCTTATTAATACGTTTCTTAGTTCTACCTTAAGGGTTTATAGTATAGAAAGCCTATATAATAAAAACAAAGCTAAGGTAGTTTAGTCGCCATAGACTAGGTAAGATTTGACGGTGTTAATTAGCGGAACTATAATTTCTGGCGTCCTTATTATAAGTGGCCTAAAACCCTAGCCACTACCTAAGGAAGATATTTATACGGTACTACTATTTATCTAGTATAAGTTTGCAAGCCAATAAAACGAAGGTATTTTTAATAGCCTCCTAAAGGGTATTAAAAATCTACGTTAAGATAAAAACCTAGATAATATTAAGTTTTATAAGGAATAAACTTACGCTAAGGGGCATTAGTATAGTTCTTAAGTTATAGGCCTAAGGGCGTGGCTAATTTTATGCTAGGTACTCCCAAAATTGCCTAATAAAAATCTCTACTTTTACTATATATAAATCTTATCAGAAGTCTGGTCTAGGCAGAATACTTATTAAAATAGTAGTAGAAAAGCAGGACAAAGAGGGAAAGAAGATATAGGTGTTAACTATACTAGTAAGCCAGCCTGTTCTAAGACACTTTAGGTTTAATATTAAGACTAAGTTAATAAAAGGTCCGGTAGGGTATCTATATGGTTTCGGTGCTTATAAACTATAGCGCCGCACTATAAGCGTATAGCTAGGAGACGAAGATTAATGCGGGGTATAAGGATATAGAAAACTTGCAAGTTACTAGCTAAAATAAAAGATTTATACTCTTCTCTTTTCTATTTAGTATTACCTAAAATTATAGACGGTATTAAATACTTAATCTAGTAATAGAATAGAGAAGGTAACTAACCCCTACACGCCCTGAGTGCCTTCTTTAGTTATTTGTCGCCTAAGGTTAGGGCGACAACTTATTAGGAAGCCGCTTGGTTGAGTTATTTAGTAGTAATAATATGGCGTTTGTATAGCCCGCCTTATTTTTAAAAAATAATATCGTTATAAGCTACCCTACTCCCACTTTCATTCTTATTCTTTTTTATTTTCTTAGATATTTAAGATTATAGCTCCCGTTAGCAGATTTACTTACTCTACCCTCTTCCTCGTTGTAACTACTTAGTTTTTATAGCATCTAAACCCTTCTATTATTAAAATAGCGTTATATAGTGCCCTTTTCTACTTACTTATTATTTTCTTCTAGGTAATATACCTCTCCGAAATATTAGTTAAAGATTCTAAAGTCTAGCGCGTCTAGCTTTATGTCACAGTACGTGCGGACTGTCAAGGTACGATGTACGAGGTGACTGTGTATGATTGACAAACGATGTCGTGTGAGGATCTATGTAGGAGGTGAGGTGGTATATATACACGTCGCTTAGGGGTCAGGTCCGTGCTCGTGTCATGACAACACTGAATTATAACAACGTGTCAGGTCAGTGCCGTGACACTTTATTACGCTATTATCATTCTTAGTTAGTATTTGCGATTATAGCTTTAATAGGATTGCTCTGAATACGCATTTTCTATTTAGCTATTAGGTTGCGGGTATATATATGATTGGAATAGCAGCGCAAACCACTAAGACGGAAATTGAGGCCGTAAAGTCAACTTTAATGTACGAAGCCCCCCCTAATTTTAGCTATTAGTTTACTAATATATAATATAGGTACGCAGGCCTCGCATTGGCCATTTTTATAATTATACTTTATTAAAAGTTCTATTTTTGTTATTGGAAAATAGTA
>Ga0307515_10008074_pt1 | contig 20625 bp, 14 predicted proteins | sample 17_EM_MG_FD_194513 | JGI IMG/M metagenome (GOLD analysis project Ga0307515, IMG submission 194513) | Populus trichocarpa ectomycorrhiza microbial communities from riparian zone in the Pacific Northwest, United States - 17_EM | ecosystem: Host-associated > Plants > Roots > Unclassified | place...
TTTCCCATTATTTTCTCTTTGAATATAATAAATTTATAAAATAAGATGCACAAACAAAAAGAATTTGTAGTTAAGTTCTATTGTATATAAATGAAAAATCATGTTTGAATGAGGCAATGTATATTTTTCAGTCCAATCATGGTTTTAAAAATTTTTAAATTTTTTGATCCAGGCGCTTGGGTCTGGCAGACCCAGGCGCGGGGGTTGCCAAACCCAGGTGTGCTAGTCTGGCATGGTTGTCAGGAAGAAGATAATTGTGCACTTTAGTTGTTAGGAGAGAGAAAAGAAAGAAAAAACGCAAATAATCGATCACCGACGGTAATTCAACCATCATCTGTCTACACGCGTCACGCCATATGGAAGAGGACATGATTGCGCATCGAGTGAGATGGCGGATGACCATATTTAACCACCGAGAAGCGTTACATGCGCCTCTTTAATAGCACGGGTACCACCTATTCGTTGTGGAATAAAAGGAAAGCCAAAGAAACGTCGTGAAAATAGGAGAAATTAAAAGTGAAACTAGGGGTGAGAAAAAAAACTGAAAAACACATTAAACCAAGAAAACCAGAAAAAAATAACCGAAAAAACAAAACCTTAAAAAAATCGATTAGAATTTTAAAAAAACCGAACGGTTTGGTTCGGTTTTATAAGCCTGAAACCAAAAAAACCGAACCGAACCGAACTCAAACGGAAAAAAACCAGAAAAAACCGAGTCAAATTGGAAAAACCGATTTGAACCGGTTTTTGTTCTTAAAAAACTGAACCGAACCGAAACCGGTCGATTTGAACCGGTTTTGGTTTTTTTTAAAAATATTTCGGTTTGGTTGCTTTTTTTTTTATAAAAACCAAATCAAACCGAAAATAATCACCTCTAAATAAAATTATTATTACAATTCATAATAAAAAATCTCTTGATCTATAGTGATTTTTTCGTACTATTTAGCTCTTGTTATAATCATATTTTACCTGGAAATCTCCAAAATAAAAAAGAGAAAAAAAAAACAGTATATAATTATTAAAAATTATTTTAAAATCCGGACCTGACACGAATAATAAAATCCAAACCTAGGAAAAAAAAACGGATTTTCTTTCTATTTCTGACGTTAAATATAAAGAGGGATAGGAGACATTATTAATCTATTTTAACACAAAAACCAGCTTCTTTTAAAAAGACGAAAACAACCCTAACACCGACCCGCACATGCATCTGCTTTCCCTTTTCAAAAACCCTCGCTGGTAAGTGTCCCTGTAGGGACAACCACGGCCTTTTCAATTTCTAGGGTTTTCAACTCCGATTCTTCTCTCTTATTCAATTCCAATCGTTTTTCTCTTTTATTGATCATGATTGAGTTTTTCTCTGATTCCTGGTAATTAATTTGACCTTTTTCTGAGCTGTACAGCCGGTTCTTAATCACCGACCGACATTATCGAAATTAGGGTTTTTTTTTTTTCCTGAATTGATGGTGCTTGTAAATGATAATGTGTTTCTTTTGAATTTGCAGCAGGAGAGGAAACCCTAATTAATTAAAGATGTTGACAAGGAGATATAATTTGGAAGGCAGTGATTTTAATAACCTTAAAGCTCATTGCTTTTCCAATTCAAGTTCACTGAATAGTCTTTTGGATGATTGGCGGAAAGACCCTAACATTGATTTTTTTCGGGGTTTAGTTAGAAACAACATGTAAGTTTCGTATTTATTTTTAATTTTGTTTTTCATTTAATTTTGTGTTTGTTTATTGTATGTGAGATGCTGAATTTGTTTTTTTTAGCGTTGAGATTCTCGAAAAGGATAGGAATTATCAATTGCAATTACAAGGATGGGATTATGTTAACGTGTTAGAGAACCAGTTGTTTTTTAAGGCTGTTTCTGAGGTAATTTCCTGTTATCTTTTCTATGATTAAGTGATGTTAAGATGGTTTTATATGTCTGTTTGTTTTTGGTTTTGGTTTTGTTGAGGTTTAAAGATGGGTTGTTGTTGTTAACGTTGCCGCATTTTAGATTATTTTGAAAATTCTTGCTGTTTTGAGTTACTCTTTGAAATGAAATTGTCTATGGTTAATACTAAAGTGATCTTATGAAGGGAAAAACTGAATGTGGGATTTGTAGTACTTGAAAAAATGAAAAATCAGTTAGGCTTGCTCTGCTTATTTTTCGAGAGCATTAAAGTGACATCATTTGTATTTGTGCGCCTTTGTAGGAGGAATATATCAATCTGGACACTCTGAGAAATAGATTACAAAGTTTAATCCTACAGCAACACAATGATGCAAATTGTGGTCAGCAAGGATCCAAATTGACAGCAATGCAAACTTTGGGTTTGACTCAGGGGTGCAGTTCAGATGAAGGAAACCCTATTTTCAATAGTTACCCCATCATTGGCAACAATAATTATAATCTGATGGGGGCTGAAGAACAGGATCATTTTGGCTTCCAAAAAGGTGAGCAATCCATCCATTTTTATAGGACTTACTGAGAAAATGGATACTCTACTTTTATGTCTCACAATGCAATTTCTTTTCCATAGGATTATTTAACAACGAATTTAATCTAGGAACCACAAGTATGTACAATGCTTTCACTGTGGCCTCAAAGCAGATCGGTAATGAGATGGATTCCTCTCCTGATATAAATTCGTCCATCACCACTATCTCTTGTGGTGATGGGTTTCCCGAAACTGGAACTTTTGACAGTGGACCAGTTTTTTCTCAAGGAGATCATCCATATCATCTTGAGGCCTTCAAAGACATTTTTCAGCAGCAACATTTTGATCAAAGTATGTTTATCTGCATTTCAACTAAGAAGTCTTAGTTTTTTAAAAGAATATTTTATACCTTAGTTGAGGTAATTGCTGCACATAGTATTACTTTATGCAATTCTGTAATAGCGAGTCATTTATTGGAATTTATAAATATTGAGTAAGTGGTGAATGACAGACAACTTGTGCTTGCACACCAGTTTATGCAAAATCTAAATCACACTTGCAATTTTCAGTATGTTTTCTTTATTCCTTGCTTTGGTTATTCTAAACTGTGGTTATTCTTGGTCGCTCTGCTTTTCTTTTTACTTGTTTCTTCAAGGTCTTAAAGTATGATTGTGGCTGATGATGCTTTTCAAAACTTTTGTTTAGCTCTTGGCAAGTCCAATGTGAAATATCCTTTAGTTATTGGTTCTCTTAATGGATCAAGGAGAAATGGACTTGTATTGCCCATGTCATATTAATACAACATGATCACATTTGCAATATGGTACAAGCTTTTATCACTATAATCTGGCATTTCATGAATAGGGCTTCCAACTTTGTGATTTGGTGATGTCCTGGTGTGTTTGATTCTTTCCTGTCATCCTGTTACTTTGAGATTTTTTTTCTATGTTGGCATACATCCCGTTCTTTGTTTGTATCAACATGCTTGTGTTTATCTTTTATGTGGCATTCCTATCAGATCTCTAGCTATTGTTTTGCTCGTTCTTTTGTATGTTTTGGTCATCACTTTGTGCTCATGAGTTCAACCATTTGTGTCAGGCAACTTGAATTTGGTGAAACTTGGAAGCTTGACAAAAAATGAGAACCATTATGGTATGCCTTTGTCCACTTTAGGTGAATGCTTGGAGTATTCAAATTCAATTCTGCAGATCCCAGATTACTCTGGAGTCTCAAGCATTCTACCAAGTTCCAGCACAAGGTTTGGCATAACAAATTCAACTCCTGATAAGCTACTGGAATCTAGAGCACAAGTATTAGAACAGACCCAGCAGCAGTCTTGTCAGTTATATGGACAGTTTAATAAGGCATTGGAGGTCAAAGTACCAAGTCACTTAAAGGATCACAATAAGTCTTGCAGGCCAACATCTGGACATAAATCTATGCATTCTCAGCTCCCGCTCCCTTCAGAACAATCACACAGGGTTCGTGTGCCTTCAAAAAGTTCTGCACCTCTTCAAAAAGTGGCAAATTTAAATAACCTGCCATTTTTTTCTTCAAGAGAAAAGGTCTTAGCTGCTTATGTCAATTCCAAGAGATCAACGATCCCAATGGTGGACTGCCTAGATTCTTTCCTTAAGCATTTCCATTCAACAGTGTGTGACAATAGCAAGTGCTATTGTGAAAGTCTTCGCCCACTGTTATTGCATTTTGATAACTGCCTCCAAACTGATTGCCTTGTATGTGCTCCTAGCCGAATTCTGTGTAAAACTGATAAACTTGGTCAGAACTCTAAAGAGGTGAAGAGTGGTCATAAACGGGAGATCATTGATACAGATTCTAGTGGTTATGGATCTTGCTGTTCAGGAGACAAAATGCCTCCTTCAAAGTGTCAGAAGATGGAAAAATATTCTTATTACTTTTCATCTGGAGATGGAATCGCATCTGTGGTTGCTCCATTCTTGGTTCAATCTGATGGTCTTGGAGGACCCCTGCCATTGAAGCAATTGCCTGAATCTCCTGTATCTATTAATTCTGAGTTTCTTGGGGTGAATAATGAATCACTGATGAATTCCATGGAAAATCCTACAAGCTCTGATCAGATCAGGAGCAAAGCTGCAGATAGTTATCCCAGATTGATTTGTGAGAGTGTTTCTGCTCCTTTTAAGGAGCACATTGTTGGTTGTAGTTCAGGAGAGATGGACTCCAGAAGTTCTAGTGGAGTTGCAGACGTTATGAAAGGTGACTGCAACCAATTGATGAATAATTGTATGCCTATTGTCTCTGAAGAGGTTGGCGCTGCTTTTAACAAGGAGGCGATCCAAGTCATATCTAAATTTCATTTAGCCAAACCAGCTATAGAGCATGAGCTAAATGCAACAGTTGCTGAACATGAAGATGGAATGAAATCAGAAAGTTCAAAGATGAGAGGTGCTTCCTTAATTGATTTTTTCACACCAGAACAGATAGAAGGACACATGTCCAGTCTTGAGCAGTCGATGTGCCAGGTGAATACATCAGCATTACTATATATATATATATATATATATTAATCTTTAGAGACTAGAAGCACATTTTTTCTGTAGATGTTTCATCTTGATGCTGAAATTGAAAGATTAACATATCATATCGGCTTAATTCGGAAATCTTGCTTAACCTCTCTGAGTGAGTTATTTGAATGCAAAAAACATGCACAGAAGAGAAAGAGCGAAACAAATGAACATATCCTTTTAATTGAACCTTTCCCAGCTATCTGGGCCTAGCTACAGAATCTTCTTTCTGATGTTTTCTAGACGGGGCCATGAATTATGATAAGAGGTTACCATATTGCTTCTGAGTGCTCGCAACTGTTTTGCACACTTTGTTTTTCTTGTTGTTTCTTTTCCTTTACATTGTAGCTTAGGTCATTATTGCAAATGAGCAGAGATTTTACTTGGTGTCTTAAAGTCAATCCTCTAAGAGTGAAAATAGTTGTGTTAAAAATGGGAAGTTATGTAAATAAACAACAGACCATGTGCCAATCACCGTTACTATGAGCCTTTTGATATGAATGGAAACTAGGGAGTCCAGTGATATATATGCTTTGGTGTAACCTTTATAAATTTGATCAATCAAGCAGGAAAAAAATGTCATGGAAGTTAAGTAGATTGGATCTGAAGTCTAAGTAGCTGCAGATCTACTTGGGCAAAAGCTTGAGTCTGTATCCAATGTGTGAAGTTGTGTGTTCATATATTATTTCCTAGAAAACATGTAGCTTCTCACCTGGAGTTCAACATTTGCTCTTCTTTTTCTCATTTTGTTATTACAATTATCTATTTATATTGTCTGCTGACTTGAGGATATCCAATGTGTGTAGCTGTGTGTTCATACTCTTTTTGATGAACACTAAACACATTTGTGCATCTTCTTTTAGAGAAAATCAAATGAAGAAGACAAAATAATAAATCATGTCAACGAGAATCGATGCCAGTTATGTGCAGAAGATAAGCTTTGGTTTGCCCCAGTGCCTATATATTGCTCGTGTTGTGGTGCTCGTATCAAGCGGGGGGTGATTTATTACACCTCATCAGATGAAAATGGCACGCAGCCTTGCTTTTGTTCCTTATGCTTTAAGAGTTCTCCACCTAAGAAGATCACATTCTATGGAATTACCATTCTCAAGGAAAAGCTTCACAAAAGAAAGAATGACGAGGCAACTGACGAACCCGTAAGCTAAGCATAATAAGTTTATTTTGTTAAATCTGTTCATTTACAAGGGACCTGCTCTTAAGTCTGCTGTGCTCTTGTAGTGGGTCGAGTGTGATAAATGTAAAAGGTGGCAACACCAGATATGTGCTCTGTTCAACGATAAAAGAGATATGGAAGGAAAAGCTGAGTACATCTGTCCCAAATGCTGCTTGAAAGAAATGAAAAGTGAGGAGTACATGCCATCAACTAAGGCTGCTATTTTTGGTGCAAAAGATCTGCCTCGTACCAACTTGAGTGATTTCATAGAAGAAAGACTTTTTAGGCGTCTTAATCAAGAGAGAGAAGAAAGAGCAAAGTTTATGGGAATGAACATTGACGAGGTTAGTTCTCAGATGCAAATTTTTACAAGGATACTGTGTTTTTATGTGCCTTGTTGTGCATAAATAGTTGATAAATTGTGAACTGGTTGTCCATTGTAGGTCTCAGAATATGAATAGAAAGCAATGCAATTAAATATGAATTGACCCATATTTAATTTGATTCCTTCATATAATATAAGCTTATAAAAGAGCAAGCATTTGTGGGTTTGAATGGGAATTTGTTGTTAAAGAACGAAAATGGATACAAAAATAACAGTTCTAAAGGACTAGATATTTATGATTATATCTTTTCACTCAAATCTGTCTTCAAAATCTAATTTATTATGATCAATGTTATGGACCTTTTAAGTGTGTTGTTTTCTTGAAAATAAAAATGAACGTAAAGATAAACATTTGCTAGAATTATGTGGTAATGGACAGTTCATGCTTAGGTCTGATTTTTCTCTTTTGCATTTTTTTGTTATTGTTTAGTTTACAATGGATGTATACATGCTCTACAAGCTTAGCCTAGGAACTAGTTTGATATGTATGTTCTATTGGTTTCCAGGTTCCAGAAGCTGAAGATCTTGTTCTAAGAGTGGTGCTATCTGTTAACAAACAGTTGAAAGTGAAAGAGAAGTTTCTGGAAATCTTCCATGGTGAGAACTACCCTGCTGAATTTCCCTACAGATCAAAGGTAAGAGGTTGCAGTTAACAGTTAACCACATGCCTAATATTTCTTCATGATAATTCTTTCTGGACAATTTGGGAACTTCTTTAAACTCTCAAAAAATAATAATGGCATCCCAAAATTGTACTATACAGCAAGGACCTTCCTTGATCTTTCCCAAAATATAGGGGTCTTTACCAATTTATGCCTCATGTCTTAATTTGCCAAAACTCATAGAAGCGCAAATATTGATAACCATTAGCACAAGGATGTTAAGCGTTCCTTTATTTTGGTTTCTGTAAATTCTCTATCTTTTAGTATTGTGGCTGTTTATGTGGTTTATGATACAACCTCACTGCTGGTTCTGTTCCCTTTTAGGTGATTCTTTTGTTCCAGAGGATTGGAGGAGTGGATGTTTGCCTTTTTGGCCTTTATGTCCAGGAGTTTGGCTCAGAATGCAGTCAGCCAAACCAACGCAGTGTTTATATTTCGTATCTTGATTCTGTCAAGTACTTCAGGCCGGAGACAGAAACTTCAACTGGAGAAGCTCTTCGTACATTTGTTTACCATGAAATATTGGTATGGTACTTCACATCAGTTACTACTTATTTGGTATTTGTTATTTAGTAACTGGAATGACTCATTTTTTTTTTTACTTATTTTTGCATCCTCAGATAGGGTACCTTGAATACTGCAAGAAACGAGGTTTTGCAACCTGCTATTTATGGGCCTGTCCTCCTATAAAGGGAGAAGATTATATCTTATATTGCCATCCAGAGAACCAGAAGACTCCAAAGTCTGATAAGCTGCGACAATGGTCTCTCTCTCTCTCTCTCTCTCTCTCTGTGTGCGCGCGCGCGCGCGCGCGCGTCTGTATGTGGGTGTCTGTTTGTCTGTCTGTGTGCGTGTACATTTGCAGGTTCACTGGCAGTGCAATTCCCTTGACATTTGAGCATAGGCTAAGTTTCAATCCTATTATCCTTTCACATCCTAATTTGCCATTAAGCTAGTTTATGTGATCTAAATGGCACTGATGTCATCCATTAGGTGTGCAACACGTTTACATAATGTTTCAAATATTAGTCTGCTTTTGATGGAAGAATGAATATGATGCAAAAATCTAAAGGCTAAGAATTAAATTGCTCTTTTTTTATCCACAAGGTTCAATATGAAAATCATTGAACCACATAGACCTGCACTGTCACTAACTTGCATTTCCATTTGTAGTGGTGGTTTGAACTGTCTCTCAGTGTTGTTTAGGGGCACACTGGTTTTATTTTGGTTTCACCATTTTATAGCAACATAACCCTATCCTTGACTTGGGCCCACTGATTTTTGTTTGCTCAGATCCCCATGGCCACTGCTTTGTTTGACTTTTTTCCCTTCTCCCTTCTAAGTGAATGTTTTGACAAACTAACTAAGCTAAAATATGCAGGTATCATTTGATGTTAAGAAAAGCAGCCAAAGAAAATATTGTGGTCAATTGTACTAATTTATATGACCACTTCTTTGTCCCTACTGGACATTTTTACTCGAAGATAACAGCAGCTCGTTTGCCTTACTTTGATGGTTGCTACTGGTATGATGCTGCGGAGGATATCCTCAAGAACATTGAACAGAAAACTGGAGTATATGCAGAGAGGAAGGTGAAGAAAGTAATGACAAAAAGAACTCTAAAAGCCATGGGGCACACAGAGTCCTCTGGTGGTAACACCAAAGCTATTCTAGTAACAAATCATGTAATCCACTGATACTTTTTTTTTGTTTCTATTTGTTTTGTTAGATATTTCTGTTCATGCAATCATCGTAAGTTTATCATTATCTTTGTGACTTCATAGTCAACTAAGAGTTTCAATGAATAATTTAGGAGTTGATGGGGCAAAACTGAGAGCTTAAACTTGTTTGTTTCTTATATCTAACTAGGTAGGTGCTAAGTGTATTGCAAAATAGCAGAACCATCTCTTATTTAATTGTTTCAATTATCTCTTACACATGGAAAACTTTGTAGTGCAGAAACTATATCTATCAAGGTAAATCATATCATAAAGCATAGTTTAGACTCCTGAAATAATAAAACTAACAGTTCATGATATTAGTTATAGTGATATGGTTTCTTAGGGCAATAATTCAATTTTTCAGATCACGTCTTAGAGTTTGTCAACCGTCCCAAGCATCTAAATCTAAGCTATTTTTATTGGCTTTTGATTTTATACCTATTATTTTCCAAAGCAACTGGAATTACAGGAAGGGAAAATGTGTAGCAGCATAATTTTGCACATGCATGGCCTACATGTTACTTGTTTTGACACTTGTTTCTTTTATGAATTCTGAAGCTAATTGAGTGATTGCTTTTTTGTTACTTAACTATGCTATTTTTTAATTTTTGTTATATTTCCTCTCTCCCTTGATCAGCTGAGGGGTGGTCCCATGTGTGGTCGCAAGGAGGACTTCATGGTTGTTCATTTACAACATGTATGCACTCATTGTCATGAAGTGATGTTATCTGGAAGCCGATGGTTTTGCCGACAGTGCAAAAATTTTCAGCTATGTGAAAGGTAATTAATGTAAATAGCGCCTTAAACCATGATGGTGCTTGTCATTTTACTTAAAACATTGTTTCCCACTATTGTCTGACCAAATGGTGGAATTATTACTTGGAAATTAATTGTAGTTCAATACGCATTTGCAGATGCCATGTTGTAGAGAAAAACCTCAATGGGGAGGACTCGCACTCCTTAAATAACAAGGAAAAACATGTACTCTTTAAGGTGAGAATCCCTGCTAAAATTACAGGATGATATTTGTAATTGCAAAGATAATTACAGGATGATATTTGTAATTGCAAAGATGACACAATTGATACCTATTTCTTTCTTTTCTTTTCAGGTTATGGTGAAGGGGATACCGTCCGATACTGAGGATAATGATGCTATTTTAGAAAACTGGCATTTCGATAATAGACATACTTTCTTGGGTCTTTGTCAGAAGAATCATTATCAGTTTGATACGCTTCGCCGAGCCAAGCATTCATCAATGATGATCCTGCATAATCTTCATAATCCAACACTGCCAGCAGCTGGGACAATGTGCAAAATTTGTCATAAGGATACTGATACACTGGATAGAGATGTCTGTGCTGCGTGCTATCACAAGAAAGACAGTTCTTTGCATGTCTATAAGTTGAATCAATGCTCTCCAGCAGCTAATTATGGAACTGAGAATGTAGATGCTCATCAAGAAGCACTTCAGGCATGATGAATCTCCCTCACATGTTACTGGTCTTTAAGCCATTGTTTTAATACAAATGATTCAAGTTCTTCGTGTTCGATTTTATTTCTTCTCATGCATACATAGGGGATGTAGGACCATGTGTGTGCGCGTGCATTGCCAGACATGTAATGGATTTAGAATATTAATGCTCTGTTTGACATTTTGCTAATTTGGTGGCGCAGCTGAAGGAACAAAATCTTTCTAATTTGGTGGCACAGCAACAAAAGGAACTGCTAAATCTTTTAATGCATGCCACTCATTGTCGAGCAACAAGTAGTGACCCCTGCTCTTACCCAAAATGCCTCCAAATTAAAAGGTTGTTCTGCCATGCAAGGAAGTGCAGCATTCGGTCCTTTGGGGGCTGTCAACACTGTCAGAAGGTATGGTACTTGTTGAAGCTACATGCGGGAATTTGCAGACAAACAGATTGCCGTGTACCACGCTGCATGTGAGTTCACAGTTTCCATTTCCAGTGTCACTTCCTAATCACGTGAGTTTAAACTATACTTGATTTGCCAGATCCATGTTTTGAAGTGTTTGTTTTAAACTTTGTAGAGATCTAAAAAACCACATGGAGCTGGAGCCTGGAGGATGATTAGTCGGCAGCAAGCACCTGAAAACCAAGTGGCAAATGATTATCCCAACTGTATATATGAACAGACTTGTCGACATTCCTAACCAAATACTGCGTGCCAGAAAAGAGTCAATTGTACAGTTAGCTAGGCTTGAAAGTTGCGGAATTTTGTTAGTGGAAGAGGAAAAGGTCTGTAACCTAAGCATATAATTAATATTGTTCTTTTTAAGCTAGAAGTTTACCCTAGAATGATAAGATAATCTCAATCTTAGGAAGTTTTTTTCCTTCTAGTCTAGGCTTATTTATGCTGTCAGCATGGCAGATCACTGGTCTCTAGTCATGTGCAGCTGTATCTATACATTGTATATCATCGAGTATATATAAATATTATATTATATTAATTAAGTATTAAGTATAAAGCTAAAAGTATGTGGGAAAACAGTGTTTTCCCACATCAATTAGGATTACAATGTTTTTTGTTATTGATTTTGATGGGTCATTGTTTCTATAAACCCACATCATTTAAAAGCTAACTCAAGAAAGTCATAATCCAGGATGAGATTATGTCCTTCTAGGTGCTCAACTTTAAGTTGGGTAGGGGCATGATCGTGTCCAACCCCATGTTGGGCAAGGGTACGACTGTGCCTAACTTCCTGTTAGGCTAGGGACGCATCTATACCTAACTCTATGTTGTGTTTGGAAGCGTTCGTGCACAACCCTATGTTGGGTTAGGGACATGATTATGTCCAACTCCATGTTAGGTTGTGGCACCGCTGTCCCTTACTATTCTTGGGTGCAATCACGAGCTTTACCCGATTCCTCCTGGGCTCAGGGTGTGAGTTGTACCCAACGTCCCTCAGGTTAAGTGCGCGGTTGAAGGGTCACTCTACACTGAGCCTCCCATACCCTGAGTCTGGGTTGATAATTATGATATCCATCATACTTCCATTAAATACAAACAAGCAGTTCATGCTTACATTAATTAAATGTGATGGTAGGAGTAATGAAATAATATTATCTTAATCATAGAAGATTACTTTTCTACCATTCTTACGTTGCATAAGGCAATTCAAATCAGGTAATATAAAAGAAAATGGGAATATACAGAAAAGGAGAGAGACATATCCAAAGACATAAACACATTCTCAACTTTTTCCCTTCACCTCTAGATCTTCTTCCCCAACCTTTTCTCAATCTTCATAAAGCTTATTAATATCTTCATTAATGTTGTTTTTTTTACACAAATATTCCTAGTACTGACTTGATCTTCAGAGGTCCCCTATCAATATCCCAGGGGATTCTGTGTAGGCATTTATTCCAGAAGAGTTTCATATCCCCCTAGGAGAAGATTTGCCAAAGGAGAAGCCTATGTAGTCTTGAAGTGGAGGTCATAGAACTCACCATAAATGATGTATAAGAATTTCTAGGAATAATTCATCCGAGAATATCCCCTGTGATTTTTATAACCTCATCAATTGGCGCCATTTGTGGGGACCTTATAAAAAGCTAATTACTTCTTCAGCAAGAAAGTAGACTTTGACGTGCGGTTTTATCTAGCACACCACCATGGCCGATCCACACACACCATGGCATATCATGGATGCCCACATTGCTGTTGGTAAGTCCGTCCAACCCCAGATTGAGAAGATGGCTGAGCATATATGTTTGCTTTCTGAGGAGGTCATCAGATTGAGAGGACAACTCACAATTCATCCTTAACCTCATCACGATATGAAAAAGGCTAAACAAGAAATCAAATAAAATATTAAAATAAGAGGAAACACTTTTCTAGGAATATAGGAATCAGTATCTAATGACTTTGATAGTTCTAGTAGAATAGAAATGAAAGAAAAAAGGAATGACATAATAACATAATAATAAGATCTGAATCTCAAAACATAAAAAAAAGGATATAGAGAAATTGGTAGACGCTACGGACGTAATTGGATTGAGCCTTGGTATGGAAACTTACTAAGTGATAAATTTTAAATTCAGAGAAACCCCGTAAAAAAAGGGGTAATCCTAAGCTAAATCCTATTTTTCAAAAACAAACAAAAAACAAACAAAGGTTCATAAAGATAGAACAAGAATACAAAAGGATAGGTGCAGAGACTCAACAAAAGTTGTTCTAACAAATAGAGTTGACTACGTTGCATTAGTCAAGTAAAGGAATCCTTCTGTTAAAGTTAAAATTCTAGAAATTCAAGAAAAAAGTGTCGCCCGTGTGTGCGCGACGTCGCGACGATCGTTCAACCCTCAGGTGTGTCGTCTGTCTAGGTAAATATGGTAAGACAATGAATTCTTGTCTTTTTCCATGGAAAAAAGAAATGAGAGTCGCCACCTACTATTTTGGTCACTAAGAACCCTAACTGGTCTCAGAGATCGGATACGAAGACTGGTTGCGTAAAAGGAAGGTATTAACACCCCAAATACGCCCTATCTAAGGTATGCTGCATTGTTTTAATGTCTGATAAAATCTAAGGTTTTGTTGCGTTTTCTAGTCGTTGGTCAGTTTTAAGGGTTCAAGAAAAAACCCTCCTCAATAAGAAGGTTCTTTATCTTATGGGTAAAAGCTTAACCGTTCTAGTGTCCATAAAAAAAAATTGATATCCGGAATGCGCCTTACGTGTAAGGTCGTACCCTGGATACTAAAAGACAAACAAAATAAAATTTTTTGTTGTTTTTTGAAATTTTGGCCAACGTTCTCGTGACTTTAATAAACTGGTTATTAAAGCCAAAATACATGCTAAAATATATCTCTTTTTTGGTGTATGGAAAACACAATATGATTTTTTAGCTTTGAGATACTTGGCTGTATGCACAAAACATTTTTTCTTCTTCTTTTTTTAAATTTTTTAATTTTTCAAAAGGTGACGAAAACCAGGTATGTTAATACCAGCTTTATATTTTTACGACGTAAAATACAGACCGATATTAAGCAAAAAAAGGCATAGATCAAAAAGTGGGGAAATCACAAATATTGAAAAATATTTTTTCTTTAATTTTTTTTGAAATGGGCCGGACCTTGCCCAAATGTATGGGCTGGGCCGAACCCAGCCCAACTACGTGGGCTGGGCTTAGCCCAGCCCATCTGAACAGTGCTCTCTACTGTTCACATGCTACGTGAACAGTAGAGACGTGGCAGGGACGATGACGGTTGTAGAGAAGGCCGACCTGTGGTGGCGTCGAGGCGGTGCTGCTGGCGGTGGTGGTTGCAACGGCGCTGCTAATGGTGGCTGGGGGCACGGTGGCGCGCTCCTGACTTCTTTTTCTTCGTTGTGCAGAGGCGAGAGCCTCTGTTTTTTTTCTTTTCTTTTCTTCTTCTGCTCGACGAGTTGCTGCTGCTGGTGGCGATGGAGAGGAGGCGCAACAGTGACACTGCTGGGTTGAAGGTGGTCGTCCTCTCCCTCTGCCCCTACCTTTGCCTTGTCTTTTTTTCTCTCTCTCTTTCTTCTTCTTCTTTTCTGGTTCTCCTCTTCTGCTTTTTTCCCTTATTTTTTTTTTTACCTCTTCTCTGCCTCTGTATTAATAGGAAGAGAAGGGCGGTGAAATGGCCTGCCTCTGTCCGGTCAGGGGACAGGGAAGGGCGGTTGGGGCGGCCTCTGTGCAGCTGCCCCAGCGCCACCTAAGGGTTTGTCCCCTCTGTTTTTTTGCGTTCGTGGTAGGCCACCGGTCAGTATTTAGGCAAGTGAGGTGTTTTTTCGGCGTCTTTTTGGGTCCTCGGGGGAAGAGAAGGCGGTGAGAAACAGGGGAACAAAGCTTTCTTATTCCCCTATTTTCTGCGCGTCCAGGGGAAGAAGAAAGGCTATAGTGTCGTTCAAAACGACTCTGTTTTGGGTTTTTTTTAACAGTGTATGAAACGGTGTTGTTTTGGCCAAAACGCGTCGTTTCATTTAAATGAAAACGACGCCAAACTTATGTCAAAGTACAAATCAGTCCTCAATTTGTGATTTTTTCAATCGAGTCCTTAATTGAAAATTTTGATCAATTCAATCACATCCCTGCCAAGATTAACAGTCAGCCTTGAAGTTGGCCGCCTTTTCCACTTTGGTCCTTGGTTTCTGATTTATGCAATTCGACCCTCAATTGATCAACAACTTCTAATTTTCTTCAATTTAGTCCCTGATTTAGTCAATGTCAGCCCTCCTATTTACACGCCTTTTGCAGTTTAGGGATGTTCTTCATCAACAGGGCTCTCATCGGTCAATGATATACCGTCAAATTTCAATCTTTGTATTTTTGAACCTCCTCAACCAATTCTTGACCATTTTCTGAGCATTCTGGCATCCTCTTTTCACTGTTATATTTTTTGATAATATTTTTTGTTTTTTTGTTTTTTTTAAGAGAGAGAAAAAATGTAAATTGGAGAATAACCAAAAAATGGGTTATGACAAAAAAAGAAGATAAAGTAAAGTATAACCCTATATATATAATACATGGGCATACATACTGAAATATTATCTCAAAGGATTCTTCCAATGTATCATTTCTGGGTTCAATGGAATTCATAGGTATAAGAAGAAGCTTGCCAAATAGAGAGTTTTTCTTTCGACCATCTTTCGATTGTTAATACGATATATAAGTACCACTACTACAAATAGTACTACACCGATAGTGAAATATCAATTGCTTGTTGAACCTTGTGAATTGCGTGAAAATATGATACTTCATATTCAGGAGTCCAAGAGTTTTATAAAATGTTCTTGATGGAAAAAAAATGTGAATGAAAGATCCCATTAAATTGAATTGGGTCTATAAATCTAAGAAATAGTGAGAATTCTTGATCTCTCTCAATTTGAAAATCCAGGATTTGAATTGACATCCTTTCATTGATTCCTCCTAAATTTAAATTGCATTGATTTATCCTAAATATTTTATTTCAATTGGAATTTTGTTATTCACCATGTGCGAGGATCCCCGCTAAGCATCTATGGTTAAATAGTTAAAACGCCCAACTCATAACTGGCGAATTCGTAGGTTCAATTCTTACTAGATGCACGCCAATGGGACCCTCCAATAAATCTATTGGAATTAACTTTGTATAAATGCAATCTCATCATCCATACATAACAAATTGGTGTGGTATATTCATATCATAACATATGAACAGTAGGAACTAGTCTTATTGAGACTAGAACTCATAGGGAAGAAAATAGATTTATGGGTGGAATCGCAATAGTTACAAATAAAATTATTCAGTAATTATTGAAAAATCAATATACTTCTAATATCGAATCAGATCAACTAGGACAAAAATAAAGCATAGGGTCGAACTCTTCTCTAATGTCAAGGTAATAGCTATGAATATCCATCGACTCCCGGGAAAGGGTAGAAGAATGAGACCTATTATGAGACATACAATGCATTATAGACGTATGATCATTACGCTTCAACCAGGTTATTCTATTCCACCTCTTAGAAAGAAAAGAACTTAAATCAAAATCCCTAACAGTATGACGATACATTTATACAAAACTTTTACCCCGAGCACACTCAATGAAGCCGTAGACAGTCAATTGAAATCCAATACACGAAATAATTTGATTTATGGGCAGCATTGTTGTGGTAAAAGCTGTAATACGAGAAGAATCATTACCGCAAAGGATAGAGAGAGGGGTCATAAACGTCTATACTGTAAAATCGATTTTTGATAGAAAAAAAATACATATATGGTAGAATCGTAACCATAGAATACAACTTTAATCGAAATGCATGCATTTATCTCATACACTACGAGGATGGTGAGAAGAGATATATTTTACATACCATAGGGGCTATAATTCAAGATACCATTATTTTTGGTACAAGCTAATTTTTAAGGTATGATTAAACTCTTTAAAACAAACATTCATGTCATTTAAACTGACAAATGACTATAATGGATGCATAATAAACATTTTAAATAGGAATTTAAAAGATAAAATAGAGGGGGGAGGGGTGTGCTCACTAAGCTACACCTTCTCATCAAAGTTAAAGGTATACCTTGTTTAACAATGTTGCCTCCTTTGCTTCAAATTTCTTTCTCCTTATTCAAGCTTTAGATCTCTAGTATTTCTGCTTCCAATCTTGGACTCACAAGCTCTACCTTCTACTTCTTTCCTTTCATTTCTTATCAGTACTTTATGGCCTTTATATCACGAAACTTTAGTGGTTTAATTTTCTCTAAGCTTTTTCTTTTTCTTTTTCTTTTTTTGTTTCTTTTTTCCAAAAATCCCCCTCCTTTGCTCAAGAGTAGATGCTCTTTTATAAGAAAAATAAAACAAAAAATTTCAACACCATGATGGTTTTTTCCAAGAAGTTGTTATGAAAGATTTTTATTCTTTCTTTTTCAAAACCTTCCTCTCTGAAATAGGTGGTGCCTAGTCCCTTTTTGTCTTTTAGCAAACTAAAATCACACATGAGAAAATATTCGTTGAGTCTTTTCTATTATGGTGTGTTTTTCTTCAGTCATAGATGATTGAGTTAGGTATTTTGTCAAGATCATTATAGAGATTGAGCCATAAACGTATTATTTTTTGACCTAAACCTTATAGAAGGGATATAAATCTGTCATTAGGAATGAACCACACTGGATTTAAAGGTCTAAAACTCCACATTTATTGATTGGAAGGTAAGCTCTCGATTAACTTGAATCTGCCAATGCAGAGGTGGCTGATTAGGGACAAGATATTGTCGAGTTCATTAAGCTAAATAATGTACAAACATGTGATGAGGATAACTAGTCCTTGTAGAGGAGATGTTTCTAAGTCGAGTGGTGAAGATTGGGGTCTGTAAGGTGGTTATAGATGTCATATTTATTCGTCTGAAAGTGGTTACTCGATCAGCCTTTTAGATAAAAAAGAAAACACTATGACCGAATAACATATCATTCATTCTCTTTATTAAAATCTGAGTGACACGTTGTTCATTTAAACTCTAAATAATAGGGTTTTCAAATAGGATTTTAGAAAAATTTCAATTTAGTCCTTGTCCTTCCAATTGAAGCATATGAATCCTCAATTGACCTTTAAACTTTTCAATTTTGGTAATTACACCCCTGGAAACCTTGATTTAAATCCTTTAATTTGATTGTCTTTTGCCCTTTTGTTCTTGGTTTGCATATTATGTAATTTCACCCCTATTAATTATCAGACTTTCAATTTCTTTCAAGTAGACCTTTTATTTAATTAATTTTAGTCCCTGAACTCACACACCTTATTTACTTTGGTTATTGGTTTTGAAATTCTTCAACTTAGCCCTCAATAAGCCTTCAATCTTTAAATTTCTTTCAATTAAACCCTGATTGCATCAATTTAGCATTTCCAAGTTTAATTGTGCCCCTAATCTTTTAATCTTTGCAAATTGATCAAAATTAGGCTTTCAAACTTGATTTATCTTCAATTCAGTCCTTGATTGAATCCATAAAACCTATTAAAAGTTAAATTAGGTCATTGAACCTAATTAATTCTTTTGATTCTGGCCAAATTGACTTTTAAACTTAATTTCTCTTCAATTATATCTTTAATTAAGCTAATTAAACCTACTAAAAGTTTAATTAAGTCCTTAAACTTAATTAATTCTTTTAATTTTAGTCAAGTTGGATTTCAACCTCCACTTTCTTTCTATTAAGTCTTTCTTCAGCCCATCGTGTCAAAGTATCTTAGTCTAGTTATTTTGGTCAATTGCAGCTGGAGGGCTTATCTCCTTATGTCCCAAAAATATTTTTGGGTTTTTTTATTTAATTTTTTGAATAAAAAATAAAATGTATTTTTTTTTATAAAACAATTTCCGGGGGATCCAAGATTGAGTTATGACAATATATTTTGGTATTTTCACTTAAATGACGAGAATTATATTTATTATGTGCTCTTACACTATAAAGTATTTTAATATCCACTTCTTATCTAAAAATCTTATAACATGAGTTTTATACCTTTTATTTGTTATTAGCTAAAGTAGAAAACTTGTAATTATGATAAAAGTATGCTTAATACTCTTGTTATTCTTGCAACAATTCTTTCTCTCTCAAACTTCTCCTCCTAGCCATTTCTAACACTTGGGAAAAATATTTGGGAGAGCAAGTTTTTTCTCTTATTTTTTGTTTGTGAGTAATGGCTAGTTGTTAGGATTTTCCTATAAATACCTAATTGATTTTCATGTAAGATCTCTCTCACACTCCTACTCTTTTACAATCTTACATACTTGATACTTTAAAAGCTTTTATTGCTCACTCTATTCTCTTAAAGCTTTAAATTCCATATTAAATTAAATCAATATTTCACATTTATGGGTTAGATTACATTTCTGTAAGGACTTGGGGTTAATTTTCATAATCTTCTCTTATATAAAGTGTGAATATTCTTTTACGAGAAATAAACAAATTGTAAAAGTGTAAGTGACACTTGAACCATTTGGGTTTATCCTTTAGGTGTAAGCCAAAAAGAGGTTTTCAATATTGATCCTTGAAAAAGATTATTTGAGAGGTTTTCAATCTTGATCCTTGAAAAATATTGTATGTAAGGTTTTATAATCTTTAGCTTGTAAAAAGATTAGGTGATAGGTTTGATTTTAAGCTCGTAAAAGGATCAGGTCTGATCTTGAGCTAATAAAAGAATTGGGTTTAATCTTAAGCCCATAAAAAGATTGAGTAAGGTTTGATCATAACCCCGTAATATGATTAAGTTTGATCTTGAGTTCGAAAAAGAATTAGGTTATATCTTGAACCTGAAAAAAGGATTAGGAAAGGTTTTCAATATTTGACCTATGAAAAGAATTGTGTAAAGGTCCTTTCACCTTCTAAAAAGATTGTATATGATAATGAATGCTTGAATGAAGGTTCAAAGAGTGGAGTAGGTGATCATCCAAACCATTATAAAAATTGGTGTTTCTCTCGCTATCATTATCTTTTTAAATTGATGCTCATTGATATTGCTTAGGTATTTTGGCTATCTTAGTTTAATTGGAGATCAATTTTTTAAAGTTTTATAAACTTAGATAAAGTCCTAATTCACTCCCCTTTTAGGTTATTTAAGTCTTTTAATTGTTATCAAAGCTTGGACTCCTTATTTGAGGTTTAATCACCTAGGAGAAAAATATCACGACATCAGAGGGTCAATGTTTGACTAGGGCTCCCTATTTTAAAGGTAATAATTATACTACTTTTCTAGAGTCAATTGTATTGAGTTGTGGGATATTGTTGAGAATGATTATATTTGAACCACAAAGATTGACTCTAATGGTAAGGTTATTCCAACACCTATAAGTTAGTGTGATGGTAAGAAAAGGCATAGTTACAATGCTAAGGCCATGATACATTCTTTTATGCTCTTAACCATATGGAGTTCACTAGGGTTAAGAAATGCAAAAAAGCTTATAAGTTACACATGAAGGAACTAGTTAAATTAAAAACTCTAAGTTGATAAGTTTTGCTAGAGAATGCAAACTTTTTAAAATGGAGCCACATAAAAGTATTCAAGATATGCACACTAGATTTATTATCTTTGTATCTGTTTCTCCCTTTCTATAAAGAAACTTTAAATACCTAGCATAAATATTAATATTCATAGAAATAACCTAAAAATAAATTATTAGATACAATGATATAAAGAGGCACCCTAAGGAAATGTTTTAGTCATTATATGTAAGGGTAAGTTAGCTATCTA
>Ga0307515_10008075_pt1 | contig 20625 bp, 14 predicted proteins | sample 17_EM_MG_FD_194513 | JGI IMG/M metagenome (GOLD analysis project Ga0307515, IMG submission 194513) | Populus trichocarpa ectomycorrhiza microbial communities from riparian zone in the Pacific Northwest, United States - 17_EM | ecosystem: Host-associated > Plants > Roots > Unclassified | place...
ACATGCCATTCATCGGAGGCCTGCACATCCTGATCGCGCTGCTCTGCGCGGTCCATGTCGTGCGAAGCGGCCAGCAGCTGTACTGGCTCTTCATCCTCTTCGCCTTCCCCTTGCTGGGCAGCCTGGTGTACTTCTTCGCCATCTACATGCCGAACTCGCGGCTTGACCACGGCGCCCGCAAGGCCGTGACCGCCGCAGCACGGGCGATGGACCCGGGCCGCGATGTGCGGGAAGCGCGCGTCGTCTACGACGTGTCGCCCTCGGCCCAGAACCAGATGCGCCTGGCCGAGGCGCTGCTGAACGCCGGCGAGGCCAGGGAGTCGGCCGAGTTGTACGAGGGCGCGCTGAAAGGACCTTTCGCCAACGACCCGGACCTGCGCTTCGGCGCCGTGCGCGCCTATGTCGAGAGCCAGCGCTTTGACGCGGCGCTGAGCCATCTGCAAGTGCTGAAGGCCGAACGCCCCGACTACCGACCCGACCAGGTCCTGCTGCTGCTCGCGCGAAGCTTCGCCGGCACCGGCCGGCAGGCCGAGGCGCGCGAGAGCTTCGAGGCGGCGGTGCGCCAATACGGCAGCTTCGAGGCCCATGCCGAATATTCGATCTGGGCCCTGGCCACGGGCGACGCCGCCACGGCGGCCCGGCTGCAGACCGAGATCGACCGCCAGGTTCAGCTCTGGACCCCCGCCAGCCGGCATCTGAACGAACCGGTCATGCGCCGCTTGAAGGCCGCGCACGAGCTGGCGCGCAAGGGCGGTTGATGCCCGAGGGCCTGGCGCTGGCCCTCTACGCGGCACTGCTGCGCCTGCTGACGCCCTTTTACCTGCTGCGCCTGTGGCGGCGCGGCGCCAAGGAGGCGCTGTACCGACACGCGCTGGGCGAGCGCCTCGGATTCTTTTCTGGCTCGACTGAGCCTGGCCGGCTGTGGATCCACGCCGTGTCGCTCGGCGAGACGCGTGCCGCCAGTGCCCTCATCGACGCGCTGCGCGCTCGCGACCCATCGCTCAAGTTCCTGCTGACCCATTCGACGGCGACGGGCCGCGAAGCAGGCCAGGCGCTGCTGAAGGACGGCGACGCCCAGGCCTGGCTGCCCTACGACACGCCCGGCGCCGTGCGCCGCTTCCTGCGCCACTGGCAGCCGAAGCTCGGCGTGCTGATGGAGACTGAGGTCTGGCCCACGCTGCAGCGCGAGGCTGCAGCAGCGGGCGTGCCCATGGTGCTGGCCAACGCGCGCCTGTCCGAGAAGAGCCTGCGCCAGGGGCTGCGCTTCGCGTCGCTGCTGCGCCCAGCCGCGCGCCGCATGACGCTGGCGCTGGCACAGACCGAGGCCGATGCTCAGCGCATCCGCGCCATCGGCACGGCCCGTGTCGAGGTCGCCGGCAACCTCAAGTACGACATCGCCGTGGACCCGGCGCTGATCGCACGCGGCCAGGCTTGGGCGGCGCGGCTCGGCCGGCCAGTGCTGATGCTGGCCGTCAGCCGCGAAGGCGAAGAGGCCGCGCTGCTGGCAGAGTGGGTGAAGCTGCCGACCCCTCGCCCACTGCTGGCCATCGTGCCGCGCCATCCCCAGCGCTTCGACGAGATCGCCGCGCTGATCGAAGGCGCCGGCTTCAAGCTCGCCCGCCGCAGCAGCTGGGCCGACGAGCCGCCGGCCGAGGCGCTGCAGGCCGACGTCTGGCTTGGCGACTCGATGCGCGAGATGCCGCTCTACTACGGCCTCGCCAGCGTCGCGCTGCTGGGCGGCAGCTTCGAGCCGCTAGGCGGCCAGAACCTCATCGAGGCCGCCGCCTGCGGCTGCCCGGTGCTGGCCGGGCCGCACACCTTCAACTTCGCCGAGGCGACGGAATTGGCGCTGGCAGCCGGCGCGGCCCAGCGTTGCGCCTCGCTGGCCGAGGCGGTCACGCGCGGCCTGACGCTGTGCGCGGACGATGCCGAGCGGCGCGCAATGAGCGCCAGCGCCCTCGCCTTCTCCACCGCCCACCGTGGCGCGGCGGCGCGCATGGCAGCGCTCATCGAACGCGTGAGCCGCGCTACCTGAACACGGCGGGGTACTGAAGGCGATACCAGTCGCCGACCTCGTCATGGCCGAGCGTCAAGAACTCCTTCAGACGCGGCACGATGAGCAAGCCCAGCACGCTGACGGCCATAAGCAAGCCCCATGCCGTGTACACCCAAGTCACGCTGTAGCTCGCCAAGGCCATGCCGACGAGCGCGGGGCCGATGGCGCCGGCCACCTGCGTGGTCATGGAACCGGCCGCGAACATGCGCACGCGGTACTCCCGGGGGATGGCCAGCGCGCGATGCGCCGCCCCCACCAGGCTCATGGCCGCATTGCAGAAGCCAGCGACCACAAGCCCGACGAGCATCAGCCACGGTGAGGCGGCAAGCCCGACCGCTGCCAGCGCGATGCCCTCCAGAAAGCCCAGGCCGACCCGCACGCGATAGCGGCCGAAGCGCTCCACCAGCATCTGCGAGCCGAACAGGCTGCCGAGCAGAACACCGAGCGAGAGCGCACCCAGGCAGAGGCCGAGCCAGTCGCCCTGCAGGCCCAGCGAATGCACCTTGATCGGGATCAGCACGCCCACGGCCGGCCCCTGGAAGATCCAGACGACAAAGTTCACCAGCGTCCAGCCGCGTTCCATGGGAAGCCGCCATTTGCAGGCTAGCCCTGCGCGCAGGTCGCACCACCACAGCGCGACCCCACGGCGCGGCGACCCGAGCATGGTGCTGCGCGGGATGCGCGAGGCCACCAGCATCGCGACGGCCAGCAGACCGCAATAGCCGCACAAGGCTGCGGTGACGCCCGCCCAGCCCAGTGCCGCGCCCGCCAGCAGGGGCCCGACGATGCCGCCGACGGCATGCGTCGTCTTGCGCATGCGGATCGCCACGGGCAGCTGCGCCTGCGGCACAAGTTCGGCCAGTACGGCGTCGCGTGCCGGTTCGACGAAAGCCCTGGCAAACACCTGGACGACGGCCAGCGCGGCAAGGACCGCCAGGTTGAAGATCCCGGCAAAGGACAGCGCCGCCAGCGCGGCGGCCACGGCGCACAGGCAGGCCAGCCCCCAGGTGATCTGCCGGCCCTTGCAGAGCCGGTCGCCGAAGGGCGACATGGCCGGCGCGACGATGAAGGTGGCGAGCGCCAGGGTCACGCCAAACGCCGCGATAGCGTGGGCGCCGCCACTGCTGGTGATCCACCACGGCAGGATCACCACGGCGTTCAGTTCCGAGAGCAGGACAAGGAAGTCCGTCAGCAGCACGACGCGCAGCGCGCGATTCGACAGCCAGGCCTGGCGGACTTCAGCGGGGACGAGCTGCCTGCTCAATCCCGCACGAACCGCAGCGTATTCCCGCCCTGGAACAGCGACAGCGCCTTGGCATCGGCATCGAACTCGATCTCCAGCGGCGTGATCTTGGCGAAGAAGCGCCGTGGCGCCTTCGCGAACAACTCGAACTCGCCCTGCCCCGTCGCCTGCGCCAACAGCCGCTGGCCATCTGCACGCACGGTCAACTTGAACTGGGGGTTCAGTGCGTAGACGCCGGCCAGCGGCTGGAGCTGCTCGGCCGTCACCGTGATGCTGGCCTGGCGCGTGACTGCCAGATCGCGCAGCGGCGCACTCGCGTCGAGGATGTGGGCACTCAGGTCGCCCACCGGCACCTGGGCATTGGCCAGCACGACGGCCGCACGGCCACGTGACGGGTCCAGCCACAACGAACTGCTGAAGCCGCCCGTGCCACCGTCGTGGTTGAACAGCGTGCGGCCGTTCACCGTGGCCAGCCCCCAGGCCAGGCCAACGGCATTGCTTGGTACCGCGCCAGCCGCGCGACGTTCCAGGCACAGCGCGAAGGCCTCGCGCAGCGGGTGCTCGTAGCCGCCCATCGCCGCCTCGGCATAGCGCAGCAGACCGCGCGCCGAGCCGTGCAAGGCGCCGCAGCCAGCTGTCGGGCTTTGGAAATGCCAGGCCGACACTGGTTTGCCTTGTGCGTCGTGGCCTTGCAGCAGCGTCGGCCGGCCGACGCCGATGTGCGCGGTCAGTCCCAACGGCTCGAGCACGCGGCGGGTCAGCAGCGTGGCGTAGTCAGTGCGCTGGCGCAGCGCCAGCGCATGGCCCAGCAGGCCGTAGGCGAGGTTGGAATATTCGAAGCGGCTGTCGCGCGCGACGCTGGGCTGCCAGCCCTTCAGGAACAGGCGCAGCGAGGGCCAGTCGTAGTCCGCATAGGGGTCGTCAGGTTTGGCCGGCGCGAAGTTGGACGGCAGCCGCGGCAGGCCCGAACGGTGCGTCGCGAGGTCCACCCAGCGCAGCGGCTGGCCCTGGCTGTCGCGCAACTTGAGGCCATCCGGCAACGCCGCCTCGACCGGATCGTCGAGCTTCAGTTCACCGCGCACGACGGCATCGGCCAGCAGCAGCGCCGTGAACGTCTTGGTGATGGAACCGATCTCGAAGACGCTGTCGGCGTCAGGCCGAGCGCCGGTTTTCGCGGCGCCCGCAAACTCGGTCTTGCCGCCGCTCAACCGGCCGGCGGCCAGCGCGACGCCGTCGTCCTTGAGGCGGGCCTCCAGCAGCGTCTGCAACGCGGAGGCGTCGGTCTGGGCCAGCGCGGGAAAGGCGGCGCTGCTGGCAGCGGCCAGCAGGCAGTGCCGTCGTGTGATGCGGTTCATGCTGCGGTCTCCTCCGGGGGGCGCAGCATAACCACGCGGTCAGCCGCCCGTAGGCGTCCAACCACCGCCCAGTGCCTTGACCAACTGCGCCGTCGCCGCCCACTGCGCGCCGCGCAATTGCGCCAGCGCGCGCTCCGTCGCCAGCGGCGTGCGCTCGGCTTCGGTCACGTCGAGATAACTGACGGCGCCCTTGTCGTAGCGGCTGCGGGCCACGGTCAGTGCCTGGCTGGCCGAACTCAGCGTGCGGTTCTGCGCGTCCACCGTGGCGGCGCGGCCTTGCAGTTCGGCGAGGGCGTCATCGACCTCGCGCAGCGCCTGCAGCATGCGGCCGCGGAAGGTGGCGAGCGACTCGTCGACTTGCGCCTTGCTGGCGACCAGGTTGGCCTTGTTGCGGCCGCCCTCGAACAGCGGCAGCGAGATGCTGGGGCCGACGTTGTAGAGGCGTGCCGGTGCCGAGATCAGCGCGCCCAGGTCTTCGCTGGAGTAGCCGAAGCTGCCGGTCAGCTTGATGGACGGGTAGAAGGCCGCTTCGGCAATGCCGACCTGGGCCGTGGCGGCGTGCAGCTGGGCGAGGCTCTGGGCCAGGTCCGGGCGGCGTTGCAGCAGCTCCGACGGCAGGCCGGCGCGCAGCAGCGGCGGTGCGGCCATGGGCGAGGCCTGCAGCTTCAGCTCGGCCGCGGCCTGGCCGGTCAGCGCGGCGATCTGGTTCAGCAATAGGGCCTGGCGGCGCGGCAGGTCGGTGACGTCGGCGTCGGCAGCGGCGAGCTCGGCGCGCACGCGCTCCAGATCTTGCGTCGTCGACGAGCCGGCGTCGAAGCGCGTCTGTGCGACCTTGAAGGCGTTGGCGCGGCTGTCGCGCAGGCGTTGCAGCGCAGCGTTCTCGTCGGCCAGTGCGCGCCATTGCCAGTAGGCGTTGGCAACGTCGGCAGTGAGCGCGACGCGAGCGGCAGCGGCGTCCAGCGTCGAGGCGTCGAGCTGGGCCTGTGCCGACTCGCCCTGGCGCTTCACGCGGCCCCAGAGGTCCAGCTCCCAGCCGATGCTGGCCTGCAAGCCGAAGGTCTCGCCCTCGAAGGTGACGGGGTGGCCGTTCAGCACCGGCGTCGTCGTCGCCTTGGCCGAGGTGCGCAAGCCGCCGGCGTTGGCGCCGAGGTCGACGCGCGGCAGGTGGTCGGCCTTCGTCGCGCCGAAGACGGCACGGGCGCGTTCGATGCGCGCGGCGGCCGCAGCCAGCGTGGGGCTGGCCTGCAGGGCCTGGGCTTCCAGCGCATTGAGCTGGGCGTCGTTGAACATCAGCCACCAGTCGCGCTGCAGCTCAGCGCCGGCCACTGGGGCCGCCGCGCGGTAGGCAGTGGGTGCGTTGGCGGCGGGCGCCTGGTAGTTGGGGCCCAGCGTCGTGCAGGCGGCGAGCGCGACCGTGGCGACGAGGGTGAGAACAGTCTTGAGTTGGATCATTTCGATCTCCCGATTCAATGTGCGGCTTCGGCGGCGCCAGCGCCACCGAGCACCTTCTTGCTCATCCAGACGATGGCGACGCAGCAGGCGAGCGCGATGCCGAGGATCAGGAAGGCGTCGTTGTAGGCCATGACGAAGCTGTCGCGGCGCACGACGTTGTCCAGCGCCTTGAGGGCCATGTCTTGCGCCGTGGCCAGGTCGAAGCCCTTGGCGGCGAAGTTCTGCGCCAAGGTGTCCAGGCGGGCTTGCGTGGCCGGGTCGTAGAGACTGATGGCCTCGCCGACGCGGGCGCTGTGCAGGTGCTCGCGGTTGGTCAGCAGCGTGGCCAGCGTGGCGATGCCGACCGAGCCGCCGAGGTTGCGCATCATGTTGAACATGCCCGAGGCGCTGGGCAGCAACTGCGGCGGCACGCCGTTCACGGCGAAGTTGGTCAGCGTGATCATGATCAGCGGCTGGCCCAGCGCGCGCACGATCTGCGCGAACAGCAGTTCGGGGCCGGCGGTGTCGGCGCTCATGTGCGTGTTCATGAAGCAGGACGTGGCGAACAGCGCCAGGCCCACGCTCATCATCACGCGGTTGTCCAGCTTGGTCGACAGCTTGGCCGCGAACGGCATGATGAAGAGTTGCGGCAGGCCCATCCACATGATGACGATGCCGATCTGCATGGGCGTGTAGCTGGCGATCTGGCCCAGGTACAGCGGCAGGATGAAGGCCGAGCCGTAAAGGCCCATGCCAGTCGCGAAGGCGATGACGCCGGCGATCAGGAAGCTGGGGCGACCGAGGATGTGCAGGTCGATGAAGGTGTTCTTGCGCGTCAGGCCGCGCCAGGCCCAGCCGTAGATGCCGCCAACCGCCAGCACGGCGGCCGTGATGATGAAGGGGCTTTGGAACCAGTCCTTGGCATTGCCCTCTTCCAGCATCGCCGTCAGCGAGCCCAGCCCCACGGCCATGAAGACAACGCCCCACCAGTCCACTTCACGCAGCAGCCGCAGGTTCATCGGCTCCTTGTCCAGGCCGATGCCCACGCCCAGCACCAGCAGGATGCCGGGCACCCAGTTGATGTAGAAGATGCTGGGCCAGCCGTAGAGCTCGGTCAGGTAGCCGCCGACCGTGGGCCCCAGCGTCGGCGCAAGAGTCGCCGTCATGCCGAACAGCGCCAGGCCGATGGGCCGCTTGTTCAGGGGCAGCTTGCGCGTGACCAGCGTCATTGCCATCGGAATCATCACGCCGCCGGTGAAGCCCTGGGCGGCGCGGAAAACGATCATGCTTTCCAGGCTCCAGGCCATGCCGCACAGCGTGCTGAAGACCAGGAACAGCACCACGTTGACGATGAGGTAGCGGCGCGTGGAGAACACCATCGACAAGAAGCCCGCGAGCGGGATGACGACGATCTCGGCGACGAGGTAGGCGCTGGAGATCCAGGAGCCCTCTTCCTGCGTGGCTGAGAGCGCCCCGAGGATGTCGCGCAGCGAGGAGTTGGTGATAGCTATGTCAAGCACGGCCATGAAGGCGCCCAGCAGGCTCGCCAGCACGGCCAGCCAGGTGCGGCCACTGACCTTCTGGTCGGGCGGCGGGGGGAGGTAGTTTTCGTTGCCCATGGCAGCGTTACTCGGCGATGTGGACTTCCACCTGCACCGACAAGCCGGGCACGATGCGTGAGGCTGCTTCGCCCAGGCTCTTCAGGCTCTCCGGCTCGAACACGACCTTGACGGGCACGCGCTGCACGATCTTGGTGAAGTTGCCGGTCGCGTTGTCCGGCGGCAGCAGCGCGAAGCTGGCGCCCGAGGCGGGAGCGAAGCTGTCGACGTGGGCTTCCAGCTCCTTGCCGGGGAAGGCGTCGACCTTGACGTGCACCTTCTGGCCCGGCTTCATCTTCGCAAGCTGGGTCTCCTTGAAGTTGGCGACGATCCAGACCTCGGGCTCGACGATGGCCGCGAGTTGCTGGCCGGCCTGCACGCGCTGGCCCACCTCGACCGTGCGCTTGCCGATGCGGCCATCGCTGGCGGCCTTCAGCTCGACGTAGCCGAGCTGGTTCTGCGCATCCTTCAGCAGCGCCTGCGTCGCGCCCTTCTGTGCATTGGCGGACTGGCGCGCGCTCTCAGCGGCGACGATGGCTTCCTTGGCGGCAGAGGCGCCGGCCTTGCGGGCGGTCAGGTCGGCGCGGGCGACGTCACGCGCGGCCAGCGATGCGTCCAGTTCCTGCTTGCTGGTCGCGCGCAGTTCGGCACCGAACAGCGCCTGGCTGCGCTTGGCATCCAGCTCGGTGCGGGCCAGCACGCTCTCGGCCTGGGCGACCTGGGAGTTGGTGACTGCGGCTTGGGCCTTGGCCTGGGCGATCTGCGCGGCGCTGGTGGCGATGGCCGCATCGGCCTGGGCGATCTGGGCCTTCAGGCGCTCGATCTGCACGGCGGCGTCGGCCGGGTCGAGGCGCAGCAGCACGTCGCCGGCCTTGACGGCGGCGTTGTCCTGCATGCGCATCTCGGTGACGACACCGGCCACGCGCGTGGCGACCGGGTGCAGGCGGCCGGCAATGAAGGCGTTTTCCGTCTCCACCAGATGCTGGGCGCGCCACCACATGCGGCCACCCAGGCCGATGCCGCCGATGAGCAGGATCGCGCCGACGATCAGCAGGGGCACGGGCGGGCCTTTCTTGGCGGGCTTGGGCGGGGTGGCGTTTTCTTGAGGTGCGTTCATGACAGGTTTCCTGTTGCTTGGTTTTATCGAGGGCTGAGGCGGCCCATGCCGCCCGCCTGGAATCGCTGCAGTGCGGCCACGACCTGGCCCTCGTCGCTCATGACGAAAGGGCCGTGGCGCACGACGGGTTCATGAAGCGGCCGGCCGCAGAAGCAGGCCAGGCGCAGGGCTTCATCGGCCACGACGCGGGCGCTCGCGCCCAGCGGCAGGCTGAGGGCCCGGCCGGCGGACAGCGGCAGCTCATCGGTGTGGCCACGGCCGTGGATGACGACGGCAAATCCCTGTTCGCCGTCGGGCAGCACCAGATCGAAGGTGGCGCCGGCGTCGATGTCGACGAGCACCAGCGAGGCCGACGACGGCAGCTCCAGCCCCACCTCGGGGCCGAACACCTGCACCGCACGCCAGCCCTCGCCCGTGCGACACGGCATCTGCTCGGGCGACAGACGCGTGACGGTCGGCGCACGCAGCTTCTGGTCGGCCGGCAGGTTGACGAAGATCTGCAGGCCATGCGCCTCGCGGCCCGGCTCGGCCGGGAATTCGTCATGCATGACGCCGCGGCCGGCCAACGTCCAGTGCAGGCCGCCGGGCGGTATGGCGTGCTCGCCGCCTAGCGAGTCGCGGCTGACCATGCTGGTGGCCGAGTCGTCGAAGAGATAGGTCACCGCCGAGAAACCGGCATGCGGGTGCGGCGCGAACGCCGGCTCGCTCATGCGGAAGTGGTCGACCATGATGAAGGGGTCGAGCAGCACCTGCGGCTCCCGCCAGCCCTCGGCCTGGAAGCCAGCGCCGATGCGCTGCCTTTGGGGCTGGAGGAGACGGGTGGTTGACATGATGGGCCGGACTGTAGAGAGTTCCATTTATGGCGAATAGCCGCAAAACTCAAACGCACCGTTCCGGAAACGAAACGAGACAAAACGAAATCAAAGGGCGACATGAAGATCGACGACCTCCTGCTGCTGGCCCAGGTTCACAAGGCCGGATCGCTCTCCGAAGCGGCCCGCCAACTGGACCTGCCCAAGGCCACACTGAGCCGGCGCCTGACGGCGCTGGAGACCTCGGTGGGCGCCCGCCTGTTCGTGCCCGGCGCCAGCCGGCTGACGCTGACCGAGCTGGGCGAGCAGCTCGCCGAGCGCGCCGCGCGGCATGACGACGACATCGCCGAGACCCGCCACTGGCTGGCCTCGCGCGAGGCCACGCCGCAGGGGCGGCTGCGTGTGTCGGTACCGGCCGAGTTCGCCATGCTGGTGCTGGCCGAAAGCTTTGCGCGCTTCGTGCGCCGCTACGCTAAGGTGGAGCTGGAGGTGGACACGACGCCGCGCCGCGTCGACCTCTTCAACGAACCCTACGACGTGGCCGTGCGCATGGGCCCGGTGGACGAGCCCGACCTGATCGCCCGCCAATACATGTTGCTGGAGCGCGGCCTGTACGCCAGCCCCGTCTACCTGCAAGCCCGGCCCGCACCGCAGACGCCGGCCGACCTGGCCGACCATGACTTCGTCGTGCTGACCCAGGGCAAGGGCATGTACCGCAAGCTGCAGAACGGCCGGCAGACCGTAGAGGTGGACGTGCGCGGCCCGCTGGAGGCCAACTCCATCGGCCTGGTGCTGTCACTGACGCGCGCCGGCGGCGGCCTCGGCAGCTTTCCCTTCGGCATGGTGGCGTCCGACGTGGCGGCCGGCACGCTGGTGCCCGTGTTGCCTGAGTGGCGCTACGAGCCGCTGCCCGTGCACCTGCTGACGGCCAGCCGGCGGCTGATGCCGGCCAAGACGCGAGCCTTCATCGATCACCTGTTCGAGACCAAGCCCGAGTGGTCCAAGACGCTGGAACCACCCTGGCTTCTCAACAAGAAGTGAGTGGCGCGCGCAGACACCGCGCAGCTCAAGCTCGACTGCCAAGCAATTGACAGAGCGAGACAGGGTTCGGAAACCTCGCCCGCCCGGCCATGCAAAACAATGAAATCCCCCAACCCCGGAATGAAACCGATGTCCTCCCTGCAAACCTTCGTTCTTGCCGCCGTCACGGCGGCGCTGCTGCCTGCCACCGCCTTCTGCGCCGAGACCGCCCAAGCGGCGCATGCGGACAAGCACCCCGCACACTGGGCCTATACCGGCGCCACCGGCCCGGCCAAGTGGTCCGCGCTGGACGAAAACTTCGGCAGCTGCGCCCTTGGCCATATGCAGTCCCCGATCAACATCCGCAATGCCGACGTGCAAGTGGCGGCGTTGCCAGCGATCAGCTTCGACTACAAGCCCACGCCGCTGAAGATCATCGACAACGGTCACACCGTGCAGGTCAACAGCGCGCCGGGCAACTGGATCACCGTGGGCGACACACGCTACGAGTTGCTGCAGTTCCATTTCCACAAGCCCAGCGAGGAGCATGTCGACGGCAAGGCCTATGCCCTCGTGGCCCATCTCGTGCACAAGAGCGAGGCTGGCAAGCTGGCCGTCGTGGCGGTGCTGCTGGACAAGGGCACCAGGAGCCCGCTGATCCAGGCCGTGTTTGACAACCTGCCCAAGGCCAAGCAGCAGGAGGCCAGCATCGCCGGCATCAGCATCGACCTCAACGCCCTGCTGCCTGAGAACCGCGCCTACTACAGCTTCGCCGGGTCGCTGACCACACCGCCCTGCAGCGAGGGCGTGAGCTGGTTTGTGCTGAAGACGCCGACGCAGGTGTCGGCCGATCAGATCGCGCGCTTCGGCCGTGTCTATGCCGCCAACGCCCGCCCCGTGCAGCCGCTCAACGGCCGCGTGGTCCAGGCCAGCCAGTGAGGCCTCTCACCCTCTCAGCCCTTGAGCAGGTCCATCAGGCCGGCTTCGTCGAGCACCGGCACGCCCAGGGTGCGTGCCTTCTCCAGCTTGCTGCCGGCCTCTTCACCCGCGATGACGTAGTTCGTCTTCTTGGACACCGAGCCGCTGACCTTGCCGCCGGCGTCCTCGATCAGCGCCTGGGCCTCGTCGCGGCTCAGCGTGGGCAGCGAGCCGGTCAGCACCAGCGTCTTGCCGAGCAGCGGGCGTGGCCGGTCGTCGGCCTCGCCCGCGCTTTCCTTCGGTTGGACGCCGGCCGCTAACAACTGCTCAACGACCTCGACGTTGTGCGGCTGCGCAAAGAAGGTGTGGATGCTGGCCGCGACGATGGGGCCGACGTCGGCTACTTCCAGCAGTTGCTCGACGCTCGCCTTCATCAGCTTGTCCAGCGTGCCGAAGTGCCGCGCCAACTCCTTGGCCGTCGTCTCGCCGACCTGGCGGATGCCCAGCGAGAACAGGAAGCGCGCCAGCGTCGGCGCCTTGCTCTTCTCCAGCGCATCGACGATGTTCTGCGCGCTCTTCTCGGCCATGCGGTCGAGCGCTGCCAGCTTGGCCACGCCGAGCTTGTAGAGACCCGGCAGGCTCAGCACGATGCCGGCGTCGACGAGCTGCTCCACGAGCTTGTCGCCCAGGCCTTCGATGTCCATCGCGCGGCGGCCGGCGAAGTGCAGCATGGCCTGCTTGCGCTGCGCGGGGCAGAACACGCCGCCGGTGCAGCGGTAGTCCATGCCGCCCTTCTCGCGCGCGGCCTCGCTCTTGCAGATGGGACAGCCGCGCGGCATGCGAAAGTTGGGCACGTAGCTCGGCCGGCCACCCGGCACGCGGCCCACGACTTCTGGGATCACATCGCCAGCCCGGCGAATGACGACCTTGTCGCCCATGCGCACGCCCTTGCGGCGCATCTCGAAGACGTTGTGCAGCGTCGCGTTGGACACCGTCGTGCCGCCCACGAACACCGGCTCCAGACGCGCCACCGGCGTCAGCTTGCCTGTGCGGCCCACCTGCACGTCGATGGCCAGCAGCGTCGTCACCTGCTCCTGCGCCGGGTACTTGTGCGCCACGGCCCAGCGCGGCTCGCGGGTCTTGAAACCGAGCCTGGCCTGCAGCTCGCGCGAGTTGACCTTGTAGACGATGCCGTCGATGTCGAAGGGCAGCGCGTCACGCTTGGCGGCCATGGCCTGGTGGAACTGCACCAGGCCTTCGTGCCCCAGGGCCACCACGCGGTCGGCGTTGACCGGTAGGCCCATGTCCGCCAGCGCATCCAGCATGCCGGCATGCGTGGCAGGGATGTCCCAGCCCTGCACCTCACCCAGGCCGTAGGCGTAGAAGCACAAGGGCCGTTGGCGCACGAGGGCCGGGTCGAGCTGGCGGATGGCACCGGCCGCCGTGTTGCGCGGGTTCACGAAGGTCTTGTCGCCGCGCTCGCGCTGGCGCTCGTTCAACTTCTCGAAGTCGTCGCGACGCATATAGACCTCGCCGCGCACGTCCAGCACGGCCGGTGCGTCACCGCGCAGTCGAAGCGGGATCTGGCCGATGGTGCGCACGTTCTGCGTTACGTCCTCGCCGGTCTCGCCATCGCCGCGCGTGGCGGCCTGCACCAGCACACCGGCTTCGTAGCGCAGGCTCATCGCCAGGCCGTCGAACTTCAACTCGGCGGCGTACTCAACCGGCGGGTCGCCTGCCTTCAGCCCCAGCTCGCGGCGCACACGTGCGTCGAAGGCAATCGCACCGCCCTCGGTCGTGTCCGTCTCGGTCGTGATCGACAGCATGGGCACGACATGGCGCACCGGCGTCAGGCCCACCAACACGGCGCCGATGACGCGCTGCGTGGGCGAATCCGGCGTCAGCAGCTCGGGGTGCGCGGCCTCGATGGCCTGCAGCTCGGCGAAGAGCTTGTCGTACTCGGCATCCGGCAGTTCGGGCGCGTCGAGCACGTAGTAGAGGTGGGCGTGGCGGTTGAGCTGCTGGCGCAGGGTACTTGCGCGAGAAGCAGGGTCGGCGGGCGCCGCGTGGTGGGTGGGAGGTGTCATGGCGACGGATTTTGCGTTGCCCGGACAGGCCACGAACAGGGTCTGGACATGTCTACCGGCTCGGCTGTAATGCGCCCCACAGCTGAAACGGCCGCCACTGGTTCGGATTGAACCAGTGGCGGCCGTTCCCACAAGGAGTGGCGTGATGAGAGTGCAAGGCGTTGGCCGGCGGGTCGTAGGGCGGGGGCGCGGCGGCGTGGGGGCACGGGAGCGCTCGCGCAAGCCCAGGCTCAAGCTCAGGCTGCTGGCGGTGCTGCTGGCCCTGGCCCCCGGAGCGGCAAGCACAGCAGCCTCGGCTGCCACTCTCCTCTGGACGGGCGCGGGCGGCTCGGCCCTGTGGAGCGAGGCCGCCAACTGGAGCGCCCTGCGCGCGCCGCTGGACGGCGACGAGCTGTGGTTTGGCGGCGCCTCGCCCCGGGCCAACAGCGTGCTGGATCTGGCGCGCAGCTTCAGTGCGCTGGGCTTCACGACGACGGCGCAGGAGTTCACCTTGCATGTTCGGGGCGATGGCGCGAGCCTGCGTTTCAGCGGCGCCGGCATCGTCAACCTGACCACCGCCAGCAGCCCCACACGGCAGCAGTTGATCGCCGACGCCGGCGCGATAGGCGGCAGCATCGTCTTTACCCAGCAGTCCGGCCTTAACGTGGGCAATGCCCCTGGCCTGCGCGGCGTGGACCTGCTGGCGCTGGGCGGCACGGCGGCGGCACCGGTCGGCGGACGGCTGGTGTTCCAGGATCAATCGGCCACGGGCACCGACACCTACGACGCGCTTCGCCTGGACGGTGCATCGGCGCCGGGTGCGACCGGTGGCAGCCTGATATTCCGGGACAACGCCCTCGCCACACGCGGCGCCAGCATTGCCATGTTTGGCGGCTCTGTGCTGGGCGCGCGGGGGGCAGTGGCGAGCTTCGAGGGGCAGGCGCGCCTGGAAGGCGCGCTCACCGTGTTCGCCGGCAGCAACGGTGGCGAAGGTGGCCGCGCGGTGTTGTCGGGCACGGCGGTGGCCGCCTTCAGCACGGGCATCAACATGGCCGGCGCCAGCGACCCAGTACCGGGCGCCGAGGGCGTGACGCGTCTACAGGACAACGCCGTGATGTCCGGCTCGGCCGTCAACTACCCGGCAACCATCAGCGCTGGGGGCGGCGGCAGGCTGGAGTTTGCCGGCCGGGCCAGCCACGACAGCAGCGGTAATGACGGGAGCCTGGGTACGGCGCAAATCGACAACTTTGGCGCCGGCGTAGTCGGGGCGCGCGGCGGCGCGACGGTGTTCATGGACGACGCCTTCGTGCGCGGCTCTCGGCTCGCCATCACCAACTTTGTCATCGGTGATTCGACCGCCGCGGGCACGGTCGGTGGCACGACGGAGTTCCGGGACCGCGCGCGGGCGGGCCAGGTCACGCTGATCAACCAGGGCGCCCGAGCGGTCGGTCCGGGCACGCTCGGCGGCGCGACGGTCTTCAGCGGCCAGGCCAGCGCCGAGAACGCCGACATCTCCTCGTACGGCGGCGGCTTGCCAGACGCACCCGGTGGCACGCTGCGCTTTGAAGGCAGTGCCACGGCAGCCGGCGCCACGCTGCGCAATGACGGCGCCTTCGTGTCTGGCGCAGGCAGCGGCACGACCACATTCGCCGGCCTGTCCAGCGCGGGCAGCGCCACCATCATCAACGCCGCAGGCTCGGTGGCACAGGGCCTGGGCGGCTGGACGGCGTTCTCGGGCCAGTCCGGCGCGGGCACCGCCCACATCACCAACGCTGCCGCAAATGCCGGCGGAGGCGCTGGTGGCAAGTCGCGCTTTCAGGACGACGCCAGCGCGCAGCGCGCTACCATCGAAAACCAGGGCGGGCTGACCACCACCGACGCAGCCACTACGGCTTTTAGCGATCGGGCTACTGCGGGCAATGCCAGCATCACCAACCTCGGTGGCCGCGCCGCGGGCGCTTTCGGGAGCATGACGTCGTTTGGGGCAAGCGCGTCAGCCGGCGCGGCCGGCATCGTTGCGGCGGGCGGTGGCGCCGACAAGGCCCTGGGCGGCATCGTGCTGTTCAGCGAAACCGCCACCGCAGCCGGCGCCACGCTGGACTTGCGATCCGCCACCGTCACTGGTGCGAGAGGCGGCAGGGCGCAGTTCCAGTTCGCCAGCAGCGCTGGCAGCGCGACCGTCCTGGTGCAGGGTTCGGTGTTGGACAACGTCGGCGGCCCGGAGGGCGCCAGCGTGTCCTTTCTCGGTACCGCCACCGCAGCAGACGCCAGCTTCGCCGTGGGTGGCAACCAGTTCGCTGGCGGCGCTACCGGCAGCCTGAACTTCACCGGCACCAGCAGCGCAGGCCGGGCGCAAATCACACTGCTTGCCGGCGAGAACCGCGGCGGTTTGGTCAAGTTCGAGGGCAGCAGCGCCAGCGCTCTCGCCAGTGCCGGCCAAGCCCGGATCACCAACCAGGCCTCGGCCACCGCGCTCGCGCACCTCTCAATTGGCGGCCAGACCCAGTTCGCTGACTTCAGCAGCGCAGATCGGGCGTCCATCACCAATGCCGCCGGCACGGCCTTCGGCTTGACGCACTTCTTCGCTGGCAGTAGCGCGGGCGATGCCACCCTCCTCAACGAGGGAGGCAGCCTGGGTCAGGACGGCGGCATTACCCAATTCAGCAACACGGCCAGCGCCCAGCGCGCCGTCGTCACCAATCAACCGGGCGTGCGCGGGCCGGGTGGCTTTGACGCCGCTGGACAGACGTACTTCTACAACCAAGCCAGTGCAGGCAGTGCCCGCATCACCGCGCAGGGCGCCGCGTCGGCCGGCTCGCTAGGCGGCCTCGTGGCCTTCCGGGACAACAGCGACCCATTTCGATCCACGTTGATCGCTGAGGGCGGTACGGGCGGCGGTGGGGGCGGACGAATCTACTTCAGCGGGTCGACGAACGCGAGCGTGGTGCGCGTCGTGTTGCAGGCGGGCACCGGCCCTGGGGGCGCCGGGGTACTGGACATCAGCGGCATCAGCGGCATCGCGGTCGGCGTAGCCATCGGGTCGCTGGAAGGCGCAGGCGCGGTGGCACTGGGCGGCAAGAGCTTGACCGTGGGCTTCAACGGCTCGAGCACCGTGTTCTCAGGGCAGCTTCAGGACGGGGGCGTGAGCGGCGGCACGGGCGGCGCGTTGAACGTCGTCGGCAAGGGCACGCTGACGCTCAGCGGTGCCAACGCCTACAGCGGCGGCACGCATATCGGCGATGGCGTGTCTGCGAGCAGCGGCAAGCTGGTGGTGAGCAACCCGGCCGGCTCGGCCACCGGCACGGGACCGGTGGAGGTTCGGTTCGGCGGCACGCTGAGCGGCGACGGCGTCATCTCGGGGCCTGTCGTCCTGCGCGCAGGCGGCACCCTGGCGCCCGGCGACCCGGTGACACTCACCCTGCAGGACAGCCTCACCTGGGACGGCGGCGGTCTGATTCGCCTGGCTCTTGGCTCGGACACCGCCAGCAGCGATCACCTCAACGTCCACTCGTTGGCGCGCGGCTCAGACGGCCCCCTCGTCATCGAGCTGTTGGACTTCGGCTATGTCGTCGGCACGAGTTATGCCCTCATGAGCTTCGACAGCGCGAGCGGATTCGCGGCGGACGATATCCAGTTCAGAGGGATCACCGGCAGTTTCGCCTGGGGCAATGGCACCCTGGCCTTCACCCCCTCAGCGGTACCCGAGCCCGACATGTGGCTGCAATTCGGCGCCGGACTGGCCGGCTTGTTGGCGTTGTCGCGCCGGCGCCGGACGGCTCCATCGAGCCGGGCGTAGCCTTAAGCCCTGGCAGCCGCCACACCAGCAACTCACCCTGGCGGCGTGCCCGTTGACGCCGGGGCTATCGCGGTGATCATCACCTGGTCGACCCGATAGCTGTCCACGTCCACCACCTCGAAGCGCCAGCCTTCCCACTCGACGACATCGGTGCGGCGCGGGATGCGGCGCAGCATCACCATCAGGAAGCCGGCGAGCGTGTCATAGGTGCCGGCATGCGGCCAGCTTTCTATGCCGAGCGAACGCTCCACGTCGGGGATGGGCGTGATGCCGTCGGCAAGGAAGCTGCCGTCCTCTCGGCGCACGATCTGTTCCTCGTCGTGCGGCGCGACCAGGCTGCCCATGACCGTGTTCATCACGTCGTTCAGCGTGATGACGCCCACCACGCGGCTGTACTCGTTGACGACGACGGCGAAGTCTTCGTGCACTTCGCGGAACTGCATCAGCATCTCAGACAGCGTCAGCCGATCCGGCACGATGAGGACCTTCTTGACCAGCACGCCGCCGTCCTCGCGCAGCGACAGCCGCTCGTCGCGCAGCACACGCTGGAACAGGTCGGTCGCGTCCACATAGCCGACGACCTGGTCGACATCGCCGTCGCAGACGAGGTAGGTCGAGTGCGGCGTGTCGGCGATGCGGGTGCGGATCAGCGCGTCGTCGTCGTCGCGCGAGAAGAAGACGATGCGCTCGCGCTCCGTCATCACCGTCTCGACGGTGCGCGTGTCCAGCTCGAAGACATTGGCGATGACCTGCTGCTCTTCATCGGCGACGACGCCGGCCTGATAGCCGGCTTCAGTGAGCGCCAGGATGTCGCGGTAGCTGATGGTCTCGTCGCGCTTGGCGGGCAGGCCCAGCAGGCGGATCAGGCCTTCGGTGATGGCGCTGAAGGCCCAGGCCAGAGGCCTCAGCACCCGGCACAGCAGCAGCATGGGGCCGACCAGCGCCATGGCCACGCGCTCGGGCTCGTTCATGGACAGGCGCTTGGGCACCAGGTCGGCCAGCACGATGAAGAGCGAGGTGATGCTGACGAATGAGGCCGCAAAGCCAAGCGTGGCCGCCGTCTCGGGCGACGCGACGAGGCGGAACAAGCCCTCGAAATGAGGCGTGAACGCGCCCTCGCCGACGATGCCGGCCAGGATGGCGACGGTGTTGACGCCGATCTGGACGACCGTGAAGTAGTCGCCCGAGTGCTCCTGCACGGCCAGCACCTTGGCGGCGCGGGCGTCGCCGCTGTCGGCGCGCTGCTGCAGGTTGAGCCGCCGCGATGCCGCAAGCGACAGCTCGGCCATCGAGAAGAAGGCGCTGGCGGCGATGAGGAGTGCAATCAGCAGCAGGCTGAAGCTCAAGCGGGCTCCGTGTGGGATGGGCGCTTCAGTTTACGGCGCCCTACCCTGCCAGCCGATGAGGCTAGCCCTGCGGCCGCCCGTCGTGCGCAGCGCGCTGCTTGCGGACGTAGTCGCGCAGGCTGGGCGAGTGCAGCGTCGCCTGCTCGCGCAGTTGCTGCACCTGCTTCATCGCCGCGACGCTGCTGGCCACCGGTATATAGGGCGTCTGGCCGATGCCGTGCTCGGGCAGCCAGTGCAGGCCGGCCATGATGAAGAGCCAGTTGTTGGAGCCGAACAGAGACACGCGGTGGCGCATGTCGCTGGGCGACGGGATCTTGGCTTCCCACAGCTGCGGCCAAAGCCGTGACTTTCTTCGCAGGCGGAAATTCAGCTGAACAAGCGGCGCGCCGCGGGCGACCCAGCGGCCAGGTCGCGCTCCGCCAGCGCCTCGTAGAGCTTCTTCAGCTCGACATCGATGGACGCGAAGGCGTGCAGGCCCAGCACCTGGCCGCGGTCGTCGCAGACCTCGGCCTCCAGGTCGCGGGCCAGCGAGCGGGCGGCCTCCTGCCAGGCGGCAAAGGGCTCTGCTTCAGCCGGCGTCTGCGGCACGTCCAGCGCCAGCGTCAGCTCACGCAGCGACTGCGCCTCGGGGTCTTCGGCCAGCGCGGCCTGGGCGTCGAACTGCAGCGTCAGCAGCGGTGGCGCGCCCTCTTCCGCAGCGGGCATCACCAGCCGCCCTGGCAGCGCCCCGGCGACGAAGCCGTGCCGGCCCGCGGCCTGCTGCACGAAGCCCGGCGTCCAGGCCGCGCCCTTGGCGCGCAGCAGCAACGCAAGCTGGGCGTCGTGGCTGGCGGCGAACTGGTCCAGCTCGCGGGCGCGGGCCACGACGTCCAGCATGTCGGGGAACTGCACGAAGCCGCCCACGCCGTCGGCAAAGGCCTGGATCTTCTGCACGAATTCGGAGTACTCGATCTCGTTGAGCGCGCCGCTGCGGTTGGCCATCTTCAGGCCGGCCTGGAACTCGCTGTAGCGCTGGCCCGGCTCGGGCAGTTCCCAGTCGCCGCTCTGGGTGTTCAGGCCTTCGATCTGCAGTGGCTTGGTGCCGGCGCGGCGGCTGCCGGGCTGGTGCTGCAGAGCCATCTCGCCGGACACGGGCTGCTCGACGGTGATGGTCGAGATCGCGTCGATCAGCGCGTCGATGCGTGCCGACGGCCGGCGCAGCGGGCGGGCCACGGCGGGCAGGGTTGCATCCAGCGGGTCGGCCACCGCGGCGGCCTCGTCGCCGAGCGCCGGCGCGGGACCGTCGAAATGCGGCTCCTCCAGCGACGGCACGGCGCGCTTGGGGCCGGCCTTGCGCGCCGTCCAGGCGCCGTGGGCGACGACGGCGATGAGCACCAGGCCGCCGAGGATGGCGAGCAGTGTCGTGAGGCTCATGTTCATGCGTCCGCCATCGCCAGGGCCTTGTCCATATCCACCGCGACGATGCGCGACACACCCTGCTCCTGCATCGTCACCCCAATCAGTTGTTCAGCCATTTCCATCGCAATCTTGTTGTGCGAGATGAAGAGGAATTGCGTGATGCGGCTCATCTGCGTCACCAGCTTGGCGTAGCGCTCGGTGTTGGCGTCGTCCAGCGGCGCGTCCACTTCGTCCAGCAGGCAGAAAGGCGCGGGGTTGAGCTGGAAGATCGCGAACACCAGCGCAATCGCCGTCAGCGCCTTCTCACCGCCCGACAGCAGGTGGATGCTGCTGTTCTTCTTGCCCGGCGGCTGCGCCATGACCTGCACGCCAGCGTCCAGGATCTCGTCGCCCGTCATCACCAGCCTGGCCTCGCCGCCGCCGAACAGCTCGGGGAACATGCGGCCGAAGTGGTCGTTGACCTGGTTAA
>Ga0307515_10008076_pt1 | contig 20624 bp, 9 predicted proteins | sample 17_EM_MG_FD_194513 | JGI IMG/M metagenome (GOLD analysis project Ga0307515, IMG submission 194513) | Populus trichocarpa ectomycorrhiza microbial communities from riparian zone in the Pacific Northwest, United States - 17_EM | ecosystem: Host-associated > Plants > Roots > Unclassified | place...
CCTTATCCCTTTGTGTGGCAAGTTTTCTAGGACTTTTCGTATATGCACGCCTCATAAGCCAATCTAGAGGCTCTATACCGTATAGAGCTTGGTGTTGAAGTCTCGAGTCAGTCAGCAAGGGTGCTGGCGCCTCATTTTGACGCTTGGATATTGCGGTGAACAGCAGCGACGTGGCCAGGAAGCCTATAATATTTGGTATAGTCAATCAAAAAGCTTCAATATTGTCGCCGTCTATTTGATCATTAAATTGTCAGTAAAATATCGTCTTTATGCCGCCCAAAAAACGTCGTGCGTCTTTAGCTCTGAAGCCTCCAAGGCCTCCAAAGCCTCCAAAAGCACCTCAAGCCTAGGAGTCCTATTCACAATCCTTTCAAGCGACGCAGTATACACACGATAGCTTATCAGCAGTAGCTATACAGCCTCCAGAGGCTTTAGCGGCTTCAGAAGTGCAGGTAGTAGTGCAGATTAAGGATATTAAGGAGGACGAATTAGGAGCCGTTTTTAAGGCCCGCGGCGAAACTACTGAGGATGAGGCAGATAAGGTAGATGAGACTAAACTACCAGAGCTATCAGCTGAAGAAGTTATAAGAATAGGCCTTCCTGCCGTCCCTACTTTATGGGAGCCTATAGCCGCTATTCCTAAACTAGATCTTAAAGTTATTAATCTTCTAGATAAGTTAATATTTGCCGCTCGGCGTGCTGGTGAGCCTATTGGCAGCTTTAACGCGGGCGCTAAATCTAATAATCAAGATAATTAAGAGGGTAGTGAGCGCTCTGCTTACTGTACACTAGTAGATTAGATGGGTATGGCGTCTAGTAAGTATAGATCTGGATAGGACCTACCAATTCGAGTATTTCTACTGTTCTTTAGTGTTAGTGTATTTAAGAAGCTCGCGGTTAATATAAACTTATATACAGCGTCTTAAAAAGCTGGCGGATATCACCAATTAGGACAATATACTGGTAAACGATCACAGACGTAGAAGGAGACCTCTGCTAGCAAATTAATGATTTAGGTAGGACTTATTATCTATATAGGCGTCTTTAAAGTCACTTAGGTGCGAGACCTTTAGGCCATAGATCCTGAATATCCTAAACATCTAATTAGCTTATTTATGGGCTAAAAAAGATGGGAGCAACTTAAGCGCTTCTTCCATACCTTACCACCTCCACTAAAGGGCGTTAAACGTCAGGTTTTTGAGAAGATTGAGCCGTTAACGACTCCTTTAGGCGAGGCGTTCAGGAAGTACATTATACCTAGATCTATGGTTAGCTTTAATAAGATAATAGTAAGGTTTATTAGACGATCTACGGCTATAATTAAATTGCCTGGTAAGCCAGTACCTAAGGGCTTTAAGATATTAAGCCTTTGTTAATATGGGTATTGCTATAGCTTTATATTTACCTCACCTGGCTACTTTTTTGGGCTTCCTTCTCGAATAGATTATTAGGATATTGTCCTCTTAAAGACCTCCAAGTGCGTCCTCTACCTTACCCAACAGCTCCCTCTTTAGGCTCGTCAATTTTATCTATTTTTAGATAACTACTTTACGAATATTCCGTTGCTCTAGGTGCTTTAACAACTTAGAATTACTGCAGCTGGCACAGCTTAATTAAACTTAAAGGACTATCCAGAGGTGCATAAAAGGGCTAATAAAAGAAAGGAAAGGCTACCGTTTAATTTTATTACAGGAGTAGTCGTTAGCGTAGTTGATTTGGTGCTTTTAATTATATGGCAGGACAAGAATTTAGTACGGTTTTTGACGATAGCTCACTTATGCAGTAATAAGGACGTTAACGAAGTTAATCGGCGTCGGCTGCGGGCATATAATTTATTCCTTAAGAAACTGGTGGCTTACGTTTGGGGCGATAATCTAATTAAGAAGTTAACGCTTCCTAGGCTCTCTATCAACTACAATAACTAGATAGGCGGCGTTAATATTTATAATCAACTTTAAAGCTATTATACCACCCAGATCACTACCATATGCACCTGGCTGCCCTTATTCTTCTAGGCGCTTAATACGGCTATAATTAACGCCTATATTATTAGTAAGAAGATCTTCTAGATGTCAAAGAAGCCCTTCCAAACCCACCGCCGTTTCCGCATATGATTGGTATGGAACCTCGTTATTATAGGCAGTTAGCGGATGGGCCTAGATAAGCACAATACTAAGCGTCTTCTTCGTTAAAGCTTACTAAAATATAGGCAATATTAACCTAGCATTGGGCCTGGTCATAAAAATATTAAAATAAATTAAAAAACCACCTACGTTACTGCCAAAACCCCACTACCTGCAATTCAACGGTGTAAGACGCGAACTCACCGTTCTATTAAAAGCTTTACAAGGAAGCAAGGCTATAAGACCCTACCAAGGTGCTAGATGTGTAGATGGAAAGAGGCAAGGAAGCTTACAGTAAAAATCAGGCAAACGGTATATGAATGCGAGGCCTATAGGCTTCCTCTGTGCCTTTGGTGTTTTGACAACTTTTATTTAGTAGGCGACGACTAGGTAGGTCCTCTACTTCCTTATACCTCTGATATTGAGACTCTAAAGCTAATTAAGCCTTTACTGCAGCGTCCTTTTTAGCGTCCTTTAAGCCCTCCTCTACTGCCTTCAATTGATCCTCTATATCGAATAACCGCTGATTAAACCGTTTAACCACTTGTAGCACTCGGTACACCTTATTTGACGTATACAGCACATCCTCCCTTATAACCTTGAGCTGGTCCTTTACCGGCTTATCCTTATTAACGTTAAGAACGCGTATAAAGTGGATAGGTGGCAGTAATTTGGGGGAGGACTCTAATAGAGGATTTTCCTATATAATCAGCAGCTGGTTGATGTAGGAAGGACAGAAACCTACAGTCATGACGTTATATATCAACTTTTTGCCCAACTTCCTCAAAAAATATATAGGTGTTATTCGTGGTGGCCTTCTGCAGCATTTCATGGGCATCGCAATATTGACGCGTTTTAGTGAGGCTTGCTAATAAAATCACGCTAGCTAGGGTGCCTGCAGCATGCTAACCCAGGCAGGAGCGCCCAAAGCGCCCAATACGAAAAGTCTCTTCTGCCACACAAAGGGATTTATATTCCGCGCCATGCCTATTTGGTGATCTGATAAACTATATTCTGGAATGAGGCAAATAATCCGGAATATAACCTCGCAAAGCGATATATAACTTGTACCCAAATAAGGGCGACTTTGTTCCGGAATGAGGTAGAAATAATCCGGAACGAGCCGTGTACGGGTATGAAGCGGAACAGTCCAGCTTTGAAAAGTCACAGTTTGGACTCATTGCAAACCTGCTCCACAATGGGGTCCGCTGCCTCATCTCACAGCCACAAGATCGCGATGACGGATTCGGAAACCCCACCAGCGCCCGCGCCTTCTCTTACCTTGCTTCCAGCAGCCCTCCACTTTCCCATCGAACCACATCCCGACTCCGACCAGCACCGCCAAAATGACAAACATAGAACTGCAAAAGAGCTGAAATATATACTACCATCTAGCTCGTCCCGCAAAAGCTTGTCCCGCTCGCCCAACCTGGCACCCCGCCCAGGTCCCTCGTCTTCCTCCCGCTCGTTGTACATATACCCACGAAGTGGTTCCATTCGCTCCTCCCCGTTCCTACGGTCGAGGCAACCCCGGCTGTCAGACGCAAGTACTGTACCGGATGATGACTGGGAGAGGGAGGCATGGAGGTATAGGCTTAAAAGGCAGAAACCGCATTGGTATGATGGAATATTCAGGTTTTGGGGCAGGCAGATCAGTGTAGTCGTAGATCAGGGCCAACAAAGGGATCATCTAGGTAGGCGGGAGTTTTCTTTAACGTATCCTACTTTGAATAAATATTTACTAGGAAGTAAGAAATAATCTAGGGAGGCATGTAACCAAGGGTGGGGATGCTTCCACTTAAGTTGGTACCCCGTAACTCTATCCTAGGCTTAATGTTATAGTGGCTATTAAAATGGTATTGTCACATGCATATACTAACCTCTTTAACAGCTCTCGAACGGACTTTTCTAGGCTACCTGCGTACCTCCGTCGCACTTGCCATGATGGGTGTCATCACTGCTCAATTATTCCGCCTCCAGCACTCCGTCAATCCCAACCCAAGCTTAGGTTTCTTTGTCTTGGGTATTCCACTTGCGGTGATTTTCATTGGGACTGCTATCGTCGTGTTGCTTTTAGGAGCTTTCAGGTTTTGGAAGCAGCAGAATGCGCTTGTTAGAGGAAAGATCCATGCCGGAGGATGGGAGATCTATACTATCATGGGCTTGACTATCGTTGTAAGTGCATTGCTTTTATTTTATTTATGCATTAGCTGACAGAAATGAGCTCTGTCTGGCTATATTTGTTTTGCTGGCCGCTATCGATATCGATAAGGAGTACTTTTAGGATACCCAATGTGCTTTTCATAAAGTCTTCGAAGACGTGTTTCACTATTCATGCGATTATGCTTTAATGAATTTCTTGTCGCCGAATGGGGATATGACTGGCGTGTGCTTTGATTGGTTCTTTTATATCCAGATCAGCTTTCAAATACAAGCTTTAATCTAATTATCATTGTCCGTGAAGTTCTAGAAGGCCTGCCAAGCCTTTCCTACTTTATTCCAAACGGACTTTCCCATTTGAAGATCATTAAGCGAACCAGCAGGTCTGGGCAAAGATTCAGTGGAGACCACAAAGCTGGAATATCCGACGCTAGCGGGAATCTCGCCGCCATTATGACAGGTCTCATCTCGCTAGTTAAGCCTTGGCCATTTTATTGGGAGGTTACGTGTTCTATCAACGCCCCCGTCATTAATGAACCCACCTTAACAGCCTCTCCGCCTGAATCAACACCTAATCTCTCTGATTCCGAGAAAGAGAAAGAACGCATAGAAGAACTTGGGCCAGCAAACCGAAGCCTCCCAACTATGCAAGATGAGAGAAAGAACAGTATCAAGATATTGCTGAACCGTCAAAGTTACGTGCTGACCTTAAGCTCGCATGCGTCGCGTCTTTCGCCTTACTATCATCATGGACTTTCTAATTCCGATGCCGATGTTCTTCTCGCATTACATATTCAACAAGGGTTCTTCACAGCACGGGTAGTGATTTCTTTCATTTAGATGTTTTGTTCCTCAGCAATTTCGACTACTCCGCCGATCTGAGAGACGAAAGGGTTCTTTAAGGAGCTGGTGGTTGACATAGGGAGAGATTTGAGGAGTGGAAAAAGAGAGGCGGGGGATAAGGTTTCCCAATCGGGAAGCCCAAAGCTAGCAATGAATAAAAGTCTTATTATAACTCCGTAGTTTAGCGTGATGCAAGAGAAATAGGAATTGTATAAGGTCAACCTGAGTTTTATATAGCTTCAGGAAGCTTTCAGCTCATGATCTTATCATTACCGAGTCATGCTAGACGTCCAATATCCAGCCTCATTTTGTGGCGGCCCTAGCCGTGAAGGGCGCTGCTGAGGTTTTATTTGATCAACGCCGAATAAGAACTTACAGGCTGAGGACAGGAGAGACCACACTGCAAATACCAAACGAAATATAGGAGGCTGTCGCTTCTAGAGTAAAGGCTTGTGGCTGCATGCATGAACTTCGCTACAAGGCTTCCCGCGTTCCGCTCGGGTGCCGAGACTGACGCCACATTTGCCTCTCAGTTCTCCCTTTCTTCAACTTCCTTCTGACACGCAATCCATATTTATTCAGACTGAGCCGCTCCTTTTAAGTGCAGCCGGTGACTGCAACATTTCTGAACGTTCCACTCTACCTTTCGTCGCTTACATCGCCACAATGGGTCTCTCGAAGTCCACCAGGATTATGATCCTGTTGGGCATCGATTCGGCTTTTTTCTTGTTGGAACTGGTAGTTGGTATACAATAGCAATACGATTCTTGCTGGGGATTCTCTAACCGCTGCTTTCACAGGCTATGCTGTTCACTCTCTCGCACTCGTGGCGGACTCCTTTCACATGGTCGGTTACTGCGATTATCTAGAGAAGCCTAAATCGCTGACGTAGGACAACAGCTTAATGATGTCTTGTCCTTGTGTGTTGGCTTATGGGCAGTCAAGGTTGCGAATCAAAGGACGAATTCGAAGATGTACACATATGGCGTAAGTCACTTTCAGTTTACCAGACCATGCCACAACTGACAACATATCCAGTGGCAACGCGCAGAAACCCTCGGTGCTCTAATAAACGGTGTTTTCCTTGTCGCACTTTGCCTTTCAATTTTCCTTGAGGCCATCCAACGATTTGTCGAACCGCAAGAAGTCTCGCACCCTAAGCTTGTCCTGATTGTAGGCTGTTTCGGACTGGCTTCCAACATAATTGGCCTCTTTCTCTTTCACGAACACGGTCATAGTCATGGACCTGGGCATCCGCATGGACACGAGTCAACGGGTGGGCTCAGCGAAGCAGAGGAAGGCCACAGCCATGCCTACGCTCATGACACGGATACTGAATCACAAGCAATCGCTGATGGGAGTGGAAATATTGTAGACGTGCTTCCGGAAAACAGGATTGGGCATATTCACTCAGCGATGACACGGAAATCGAGCAAAACCCGATCAACGGAGATCTCTTGGAACGTGTCAAGCGGCTCGACAGAAGGAGTTTCTACCAAAGCTACTCCAGTGAGGCGCCACCGCAAACGCCATAGCCGCTCACGGTCTCGGGGTTATTCTAGTTTGGAAGATATTTATGTGCACCCTGCATCATTTAGGAATGAGATCATCGCTGCTTCGCGTTTGGAAGATGTGGAGTCCGGAACCGATACAGAGACCGAGCAAGCTGTGGTTGATGATACAGACGCTACATCTACGGAGACTTCGCCTCTTCTCCAAAAATCCAAGAGTAAGGGTTCTAATAGTAACAGGTCGGAATCGGCGAAGGAGCGGGACTGGCATCACGACCACAAACACAGCCAACCACAGGAATCTAGCAAAAAAGGCAGCCATTCTCACGGTGATCTTAACATGCGCGGCGTCTTCCTACACGTAATGGGCGATGCGCTGGGTAATGTTGGAGTCATCGCTTCTGCCCTTATCATCTGGCTCACAGACTTTTCATGGCGGTTTTATTCCGACCCTCTCATTTCTCTCATAATCACGGTAATTATTCTTTGCTCAGCGATTCCGTTGTGCAAAGCAGCTTCCCGGATTTTACTACAGGCAGTCCCAGCGGGAATATCTGTAGACGACATCAGAGATGACATCTCAGAGCTACCCGGCATCGTTTCTTGCCATCATCTTCATGTGTGGCAGCTGTCCGATACGAAAATGGTAGCGTCACTACACGTACAAGTGGAATTTAACTGCAAGGGTGAGGGCTCCGCCAGGTACATGGAGCTTGCCCGCGCCATTCGCAAATGCTTACACGAGTACGGTATCCATTCCTCAACCATCCAGCCCGAATTCTGCCTGGATGCAAACCACGATCACTCGAGTGGCCCGGACGACAATAGCTGTGATGGAGACCACGCAGGCTCCGGGAGCAGTACGCCAACCAAGGGTAAAAAGAATGGGAGTGTGAGAGACGAAACAGAAGCATGTCTTCTGGAGTGTGGAGATGATTGTGCAAACGGAACACAGTGCTGCGCTCCAGCAATCCAAGGCTGTGGGAGCGCAAAATAGTATACCAAGACTATACCAAGACGGATCTTTTCCCTTTGTTGATGTGACTAAACCGAGCCACCGACTCACTTTTACAGTATACCTTCTGCTACCTTTCTTTCCCGTACATTGTTTTCTCCTAGCCGTTATCTGGAAGCTGGTGAGAGACCAGCTAATGCATCGTCTCGGCGCTGTTGGAATGTGAAGGATGGAGAACTAATGTATGTTACTTGGCGAACCTCCGACTTATTGTCTACCTATTATCGCTTGTCATTTCAACATTTTCTAGACTGGTCTGCTGCCGTATTAAATTTTCATTTTACCTTTCGTATAAAATCCTGTCTGTACAGCTTGGTTTCCATGGCGCTTTTCTGAAACGAGAACTCGTCGATAAGGATGGACTCACGGCATGTGTGCTGGCCGAGTTCAGGGTATGAGATAGCCTGCCTGGTGCGTCTCTACTAATCGTTCTGATGCAGGTGGGTTGCTTGGATTCTGTACGTAACGATAGACTGATCCTTATCTCAACTGAGGATCCTCACTTCATAAGGCAAACTTTTGAGATATTTGCAATCCGCGTAAAGTGCATAATTACTCGTGACACGTTAATGCCCCAGTCAATCAGCGAAAATCTGTACGCTCGCTGGGATATGGATAAATATTACAAGCATGACGGGGCTTTGCTCTCGGTAAATTGCTTCCGGAAAGCTCTTCTCATAACCTTGAATATACCTTGTTACACGGTGAGGATTTGATAAATGCAACAGATTTGTTGAGAACATTTCCATCCCAGAAGGTGCTAAAGAAAAGGATCGCGGTAGGGCTTTGATACCAATGACTGCGGGAATCCTGTTCGCTTACTTTTGATACACCCCATCTTCTCGAGGTAGTACCACGTATAGATTAACAAGCACGTATCATACCTCATACCGGCATTTTACCTTACTCTCGTATACTTAGTCAGCGGTGTGTTACATCGTTAGGAATCAGCTTGGCCCGATTGCAGCTATCTACTACAACATGAAGGTCTCTTATATGCCGACACCGACCCGGCCATGCACTACTTCTATTTGCCCATGCGACGCCTCCAGGTTGTAACCATCTATCCCACCACGATACATTACGAACTAAACGCTGCCCGGTAGGATCTACCAGGAAAGCAAAATTCTTTACGCTCAGTTAACGGTATTTGTCGGACGGACAAGAACCCCGTCGATTGATCCATGAAAGAAAAGAGACTATATATACATAGGGTAGGTGGCAAGAAGGCTGACGACGATGCTGACGGCAATCTGTAATTGCCTCTCCGTTGCCACTCTGTCGGTAATAGGTAATAGAAACAGGTGGTGAGACATGCGATGGCAAGAAACAGGGTGGTGAGTTATAAGGTGGTACCTAACGGTGACCTCGACGGTCGACACACTCCACCCAGCTGCTTAGTATTGGCTAAGCAGGTAAACAGAAAGTAGAACAAAAAGTTAATATAGGCAATTTGGTGTTAAGTTAAAAATCCTCTATATAGTTACCTTATCTAAATATTATCCAAAACGAATTAAATTAGATCCTTAATATTAACGAGATTTAATTATTAAACGAACGCCTTATACTTCTAACGTAGTAGGGCCTTCATAAGGCCGTCTGCGACTATAGTAGCGGTATATATCTAATTAATTCTAATTCGATTATTACGTACTTCTTAGCGCAGTTAGTGGTGGTATATATTGACGTATTAAAGCTTTATAGAGAGCTCTTGTTTGTCCTTTATAAGTAGTTAAATTATCTATAGATTATTATAGCAGATCGTTTACTCCTTATCTAAGAATAATTTAATTTCCTTAAAGAAGCGACTCTATTAAATTAACTTAGTCCCTATATAGGATAAAGCCGTAAGCTCTACCTACGTACTTAACTTTATTACTATCGTCTACCTAGTAGAGCGCTAATTAATTACCCCTCTGGAAAGGGTAAATAGATATCCTTTCGTACTATATCTACTTATTAAATCGTCTCTAAACGCCACGCCGCTTGCCCCTAAAAGGATTTATTCTATTTTAAGTATTTAATTATAAGAGTTCTAGTCTAATATAGGTAGGCGATTGTTTATTAAGCTGCGGCGTTATATAGGGGTAAGTGATTACGTAGAAACCTCTAATAGCTTACTTAAAACCTCTTCCGGATTAGATAGGAGCTCGTCTATACCTATATGTACATTAACTAGTTAGGTAAAATATATTAGCGATCTTTTTAATATAGGAGTCTTAATAAAGCTATAGCTTTCTTTAAATTCTATTTCTTATAATTTAAATTTCTAGAAACTGGGATAAGTTACCTAGATTTTAATTTTATTTTAATTTTTTACTAGCGCTTCCTTAAAGCCTTAAAGTCTAAATTAATTTTCTTTAGTAGAGGCAGTATAGATATCGCTTATATAGAAGAATATATTTAGTAAAATACCGGCTAATAAACCTATATTAGAAAATAAAGATTCCTTTATAGGTAAGGCGCCTACTTTCATACTTTAGTTTAGCTAAGACCTAACCTTAACCTCGACTATAAAAGGCCTTCTTCCTCGCAGCTTTTACTTTTATACTCTATCTCCTCTTTTCTTTCCCGCTACCGTACTACCTTAGACTCTAGCTATTAGCCGTAAGGCATTTTCTATTCGTTTAGCGCCTATATAGGGGCTTTACCCACCTTCTCTAATCTCTGTATATTTTATGCTAACAAGTACCTAGCGCTATAACCTTTTTAGCTCTTTTTATAAGATATATTTAAACTCTCTCCTAGTATTAATACATACTTTAGTCCTATAGTATTCTTCCTCTTCCTCCTTTTCTCCTACCTACTTCTCTTACTAATTAGTATACTAAAATAATATTTCCGTTTATCCTCTACCTCCGGTAGGACCTTAGGCGTAACTATAGTATATAACTTAATTTCTTACACCAATTACATCCTTAGAGCTATAGCTGGTATATATACTTAAGTACAGCTCTAAGAACGTAAAATATCGGTATAAAGAATAAAGTTATACTGTGAGGGGACTTTGTAGATAGGGGGCTATAAGGACACGATTAGAATAGGATAGATTAGTGAAAGAAACGAATCCTTAAGGAGGTAAGGCCTCTAGGATCGCAGAGACTATATACTACAGGTATATGCCTTTAGCACGTAACCGGTAACTATTTAAGGGGCGTCTAAGGGTTGTCTTAAGGGCAACCTAAGGTGTCCGCAATAATATCCCTTCTATTACTTTCCCCCCTTTTTACAGTCGGCTCCTAATCGCTATTACCTTACGGTAGGGAGATTATAAGGGCTTATCCCAGAAGGGGTTCGGAGAGATATTAGAGAGGTGTTGGTATATTACTATATATTATCTATCTATCTAACCCCTACTTTAAACTCCTAAAAAACCTTAATAAGGAAAAAATATAACTAAAGAAAAGACGCGAGGATTGCTAGGAGACCTATTAAAAGCCTATTAGAAGTATGCTAGTAACTACCTAGGCTGATATAGGGATTTTTATACAACTCTACTTCTAAGCCTTTATGCCGGTCTATAATTAATCGCGAGTATTATAGGCAATTTAGTGTTCTAGTATGGTTTTATAAAACCTTTTAGTATAGAATTTAATGTATAGAGCCTTGGCTTGCTGTTATCTTTAACTATTAAAATATAGTCTATAATTCTTTCTTATAATCCTTTTTTATAATCCCCTGCGTTACTAACATATTACTTCCACATTTACCCTTAGGCTATTAGATGCGGTTAAGGTATTAATTAGTTAATTAAAGAGATTTATCTCTTAAGATTTAGTATATATGCTTTTAAATCTAGTAGTCCTATACTATATATTTAGTATAGCTCTATTACCTAGTAAATAGGGACACTTTATAATAGCAACTATGGCTATTATACGATTATTAAGAACGTCTATAACGTTAATCTTTAATACTATAGTATTGTTTAGGTATAATTTAACCTATATATGTCTTTAATTAATATTTTAATTACCTTCCCCTAGCTACATACTTAGTTTTTATAAGAAAGTAATAGTTAGATAATATATACTTATATTTCCTTTCTTTTAAATAACGCTATTATAACGGAGTTATATTAATAAGGTTGCGGCTATTTACTAAAAGGGTATTAGACGGTAAAGTATAAAAACACTTTACTTATTAAGCTTAATCCTTTTCCTTAACACCTTACTTCCCATTATTAACCTTTATCTAATTTGGACGTATCTTTAATATATTATTAAGATTTTCTTCTTTTTCATTATTAATTTAATATGCCTCTTTATTCTCCTACTAACTACTCTTTTAAGTAAATTTTATAGCGTATTCTGGCCCTACCTTTATATATAGAACCCTAACCCCTACTAACCCGTAACTAGTGCTGGTCCTACCTAAATAATTTTACCTATACGTCTTTAAAAGACCAGAAATCTAATAATAGGATTTTAGAGGCTTATAATAAGACGTACTATATTAGTAGTAGTTCTTTAATTAATGTCTAATACGGATCCTACTGGCCCACGCAGACTACTCCGCACAGGGGGAAAAACTTGTGTATTTATAGGAAAAAAACCCCTGCAGTTAGGGGAGGAAAAACCCTATAAGCAACCTCAGTAGGATAAAAAACCCCGATTTGCCATGTTTGTATATAGCGGCGGCCCTATGGGCCTACAGCACGTCCTCCTCCTTAGATGTTTTGAACTCCTTAGGAACTACTACTTCCTTCTCTAGCTTATCTAAAGCTAGGGTTTACTACGTCCCAGCTAGGCCTTACCGATCGATCGCCGTATACTTACTTCTCCCATATCTTAACCGTCCCCTGTGTGCTATCTCTTATTAACCATTGCTATATACGCCTTACCTCCCCCCCCCTAGAGCTATTAAAGGCGTAAAGGGGATTCATCCGTTCTAACTACCGTAGTACTAACAGCGGGATATATTGTGTTGTGTTATTTAGGTATCTTTTGTGCTTAGGCCCCAGCTAGGCCCTTTCTAAGGGTTACCACTCCGTTAAAAGGAGATGAGGAAAACCGTGGGTCGCAATCCAGGCTGTTATTACGGCAGTAATAAAATGGCAAATAACCGTATGCTCCACGGGCGATTACTCTAGGGGTTAAGAGGGGCCGTATATTTGCTCGCTGCTTATTTGTTTGCGTTCGTTCGTTCGTTAATATAAGGTCGTCAATGCTTTTAATTAGGGGTTAGGGGACGTTGGTATTTCATTTTATATCTATAAGGATTATACAGGGTTAAATAGGAGCGTAGCAGGTCTACTATAAAGGGGGTTACCATTAGTAGTGGTTTTCAAGATCTCACCATCCCATGTGAAAACTTTTCACTACCCCCTACAACATTTCAACCTCCACTACGACCTCCTACCTGCAGCTGTGCGACGTCTCTGCGTTGGCTCTGCTGAGTCCAAAGACCAGTAGGTTTGTAGGCCTCACCACGTACAGGTGTAGAGTCCGATTTCGAGGACTAGACGCACTATATTAGATCTAATACCTTTAGTCCTTATAATTAATATATACGTACTAAGAGCGGTAGTTACGTTAAGGTAAGCTTTTCTATCCTTAATAGATTTCTATAGCTAACTTTAAGCTTTAATAGCCTGGGCCTAAGTAGCAACGTTTCTTTAATATTCTTAACTACTATATCGCCCAGGCTTTTTCCTATTTAAGCGCTAATGCTAAATATTTAGGTTAAATTTAAGATTATGCCATAGCTATCTATACTGCCTATAACTCTTAGTAAGCTAGCTAGTAACACTTAATATAAAAGTAAGGCTGGTATATTAAGGATAGGATAAGGGATAGGGGTAATAAAAAGAAGGTTGCTATCTATTATAGGAAGGAGTTTACGTATACGCGTTAAGTTTCAAAAAAGCATAATATAATGCGGTATTAGGTATATTACCCTTTAGGCACTTAATAAATAGGTAACTAATAGTTGCCGTAATAAGGTCTTAGTGGTTTTAAACTATACTAGCTAGCTAACATCTCTATTTATTTTAGGCTTAAGCGTGTCTTTATTAACTATAAGCTCATGATATAAAAGCTTTATTAGTATTAGTTTGGACCTAATATTAGTGTTAAGCGTTTAAGGATCTCTGCCCTAGCTATACCTTATTATCCTACCCCTATTTTTATGCCTACTTACACCCCTACTAAGGGGTTTAGATCCTATTCTTATTAGCCATTACTTAGTAGCCTAATAGATACTAATCCTACTCCTAATAATAAGGCATAGTGGCTTTTTAAATTGGGCATTTATGGTTTAAACTTTTAAGATTTATTCTTATATATAGTAGCAATTAAGGACCTTAATTAAGTGCTTAGAAAGACCTTATAAGGCTTTTAGAAAGGGCTTAAAAGCCCTAAAAATAATATTCTTAGTATAGATTAATAAATAGGAATGCAATTCTAGTAAAATGCCCTATTAACTCTATACTATATATATAAAAAGGCTAAGGACCTATTCTACCTTAGGCCGTAGCCCTAATCCTTATAGTTTCCGGAGCCTATCCGTTTTATATCCAATTTAACCTATTTACTTTTTTTATAAGCTTTCTTTATAGGTCGCGATAACACTATAGTATTAAAGCGCTTATTAGCCTAGTTAAGGAGAAATACTTTCTTAAAGTAGATTAGCCGCACTCTATTATTACTAATAGGGGCAGCATCTTTATAAGCTAGTACTAGTCGGATCTATGCTTTTATTTAAAGATAAACCACTATTATAGTATAGCATTCTATTTATAAATAGACGGGTAAACGGAACGCCAGAACTAGAAACTGGAGTCTTATCTATAAATATATTTAAACTACTAGCAAGACAACTAGTATAAGCTACTTCTATATATAGTATACGCTTATAATTTAAAGTAACGCGTATTATATAAGTATATACTAATTTAGATTACCTATAGCGTTTAACTATCTAGGTTTAATAGTATACCTAATAATTACTAGCTAAGGCCGTATAATTAGTTATAGGATCCTACTAGGAAGTCTAAGGATATCTACTAAAGAGTATAAGGATATCTTTAGGAATAGGAGGAGTAATAGAAGTATATAAAGCAAAGCCTATAAGATGCCTAAGAGTAGTAGAGACTTTAGTATAACTATAAGCACTAAAATAAGCATTTTAGAGTAGGCGATAAGGTTCTATTATATTTAATAAATATTAAGACCCGTTAACTATTAAAGAAGCTTAATATAAGATACCTAAGTCCCTTCTAAGTTAAGGAATAAATTAGTAAGCTAGCCTATTATCTCTAGCTACCCCTATTTATAGCCTATATATATCTAGTATTTTATATAAACCTACTAGAGGCCGTTGAAAACGGACTCTGCACCTATACGTGGTGACGGCTACGAATCTAAGTTTTTGAAGTTTAGACTTAGAGCCAACGCAGAGACGTCGCATAGCGTGCGATACGACTTAGTAGTGGTGGTGGGTATTATGGGCGGTGGTGAAAGGTTTTTACATGGGATAGTAAGATCTCGAAAACTACTACTGAGTGCCCCTTATAAACAACAGCAATACTATTCTCCTATTAAGGCACCTATACAATCTAACATGGATACGCGGCATTTAATAATACCCCCTAACCCCCAGTAGAGAGCATTAACAACCTCTTATATTAATGAATAAGCGATTGCGAATAAACGAGCAACGAGTAAATATACGGCCCCTCCTAACCCCTAGGGCGATCGCCCGCGGAGTATGCGGTCACTTGCCATTAACTATTAAATACTACCTAATAGCCTAGATAATACCGTACGGTTTTCCTATCTCCTCTTAAGGAGTGGTGACCCTTAGTAAGGGCCTAGTGACTAGGGCCTAGGTATAAAAGATACTTAGGCATATACGTTCCGCTCGCCTTTTAGTATAGTAATAGTTTATAGATAAATCCCCCTTACGCCTTTAATAGGCCTTAGGGGGGGGGGAAGGCATGGCGTATATAATAATGGTTAATAAGAGATAGTATATAGGGGGTGGTTAAAATACGGAATATAACTATAAGTGTATAGCAATTGAACGGCAAGGCCTAGCTAGGACGTAGTAAACCCTAGCTAGGATAAGCTAGAGAAGGAAGCAGTGGTTCCTAAGGAGTTTAAATATCTAAGGAGGACAGGACATAGCCGTAGGCCCGTAGGGCCGCCGCTACGGACGGACATGGCAAACCAGGGTTTTTCATCCTACTAAGGTGGCTTATAGGGTTTTTCCTCCCCCAAACTGCAGGGTTTTCTTCCTGTAAATTATAAGTTTTCCCCCTATGACGGAGTAGTCTGCGTGGGCCTAGATAGGATCCGTATTAGACGTTAATTAAGAATTACTACTACTATAAACCTACTAGAGCTATAGCATAGACTACCGCTAGAAAAGAACTTCTATTTAGGCCTAATTAAATACCCTAAGGTAGTAGGCGAGCGGTATAAGGTTAAAGCTATACTACGCTATAAGTCTATTAAAAATAAGCTTTAATATAAAGTTAAATAGCTAGGCTAGCCCGCTAAGGACTCTATATAAGAACTAGAAGATTACCTTAATTATTATAAAGATATTCTAAAAGAATATTAGGACTAAGGTCTATAATCTATAAATCGCAGAAAGCGCTTATATATTAATTATCTTATTAATAGGAAGATATTAAACGTACTTTAAAAACCTATTAATAAATACGAGAACTAAATCGTATATTTATTTTTAGCTATTTTTAGATAGCGGGAGATCCGTAATAAAGTCTATGGCGTAATATTACTATAGCATACTAGCTGGGGAAACTAATTTAAGTAAACCCTATAGCTTATGCCTATAGATCTTATATACTTAATACTTCTTATAATAGCTAATATACTCCTTTACTTCCTAATTAAGCTTTAGCTAATAGTATTTACGCTAAAGTAATTCTACTATTTTTACTTAACTATAGTGGCTGCCTAGAGGATTATCGTAATTCTTTATAAGAATCTTCTATTATAGATTTGCTTCTTATAGCACCTAAACCTTACTACTTTTATATAGTAGGCCTATTGGGTCTAGTTCCTAATAGTAGCGCCTAACAGCTTTCTTTCCGTTACGTTTCCAGTCTACTTCTATATTAAGGTTAGTATAAAAAATGTCCCTTTATTATACCTTACGGATAAGATTTATTAACCTTTTAGATAGTTCTTAAGTAAAAGCTATTTTGTTTCATACTACTCTAAGTATAAGGCTAGATAGTACTATAAATCTTATAACTCTTTGATACGTATATATTAAGAAGGCCGCTATAAGGTTAAAGCCCTTTAGTTATTATAGGGCTCCGAGTTCTAATTACTCTATAACTTCGCTATTAGTTTAAGGGGATAGCTTAGTAATTAGAGATAGTATATTACTAGGTTTTAAGAATATATTAGGGACGTCCTGTTTAGGTATATTAAGACCCTTATTAGTAATGGACTAGGTACTAGCTAAAATATTAATAAAAATCAATAGGGCTTACACTGCCTAAGACTTAGTATATAGAGCTATAGGTATTTAAGTATCCTATACCTAGAGCTTATTCTATAATATAGGGAGTAAGATATCTATTATCTATTTTCCTTCTCCCGTTTTAAAGCCTTTAGTATAGTCTAGCCGTGTAACGGAACCTTGTAGCAGGAACTAAAATAGGCTCGTTATTAGGCTAGGTATATAGGTGATGCAAGTTTAAAGTCAACAATGTAATAATAACTGGTGAAGTGGTTGCCTAATAGATTAACTCTAATTGTATTCTAAGAATTACTATAAGGAAAGAACTATCTAAAGTAGGGACTGTGGTCCTTTAAATATATAACTATACTCCTAGGAAACCCTCCTTATATGTAAGGTACGTATTATATATAAAGTATATAAGTTCCCCTTATTCCTCTTGTTTAATATATAGTATATTATATAACTTACTTATTATTCTTTATTATATAGTTCTATTAGCTCTATACTAGACCGTACCTATATTAACTAACTAGCTTCTTCCAACTCCTCTTTAAGTAGTTATAATATTGTACTTAAAGCGTTTGTAATACTATCTCCCTTCTCTTTATCTTTGTCCTTAAAGATCCTAAACATTTCTAAGTTATTTACTAGAGGTATAATATCCGTCTAATTAATTTGGCTAATATTATTACTTATTATACCTAAAGCATCCTCTTCTTTATACGCGCAACGTTATGCTTATACTATTGCTGCTATATTATCGCTTAGTAAAATAATACCTTCTCCGTATTCTTATTGTGTGAAAAAGGGATTAGTTTGCGTTGCGCTAGCAAGTCCTTTATCTTAGCAACCTTTCTCTTATTTAGAGTGTACTAAAGCAAATATCCGTTCCTTTTGTGACGTTTATTTTACTTCTAACGCTAAGTATACGCGTCCTATAACTCTTAATAGTCTTTAAGTTCCCTAGTTAATCTGTCTTAAGGTCTTATATTTAAACCGTTGCTGCGAAGCTAGACGGTAACTTGGCATAGGCTCTTGCTAAGCTAAAACGTTCTTATAACGCGGAGTAGAAGGCCCTAAATGCTCGCATTATAGCGTCTACTCGGCTGCTTTATCTTAAGAAAGTCCGTAAAAAGGTGCGTTCTAAAGAGTGGAAACTTGTAGAATAGGGTCTATAGAAATTAGGTAACGAAAGGACTAGTCCTCTTTTAGCTAAGAAGGAAATAACTCTAAATAACTTAGTAGCTGTTTCTCCTGGGTTCCCCTTAAGTGACTTATTTTTTAACGATTTTTTCTTGTTAATACTGCCTAACCTAATCTCTTCCGATACTCCTGTACCTTTTTTATAGCGTTTTTTAAATTTTCTAGTAGTTTCTAGGTAGTCTCGTTATAGCCTATCTACTTTACTTTATACTATATTTTATTATTAATGTCCTTATAACTAACGATCTTTAAAACTTGCTATTTATCTTCTTCTTGTCCTTTATACGTGTTTGCTTTATAAACCGGTGGCTTAATATTCCTATATGCTAGCTTTAGCATTGCGATATACTATATAGGGTAGATCTTTATTTTAGCTAGTAGGTTTAACTTAAACGTAACTAATAAAATCCTTTATGTAATTTTAAAAGGTCCTAGTCTAACGTAGTCTAATTTCTTACTTAGTCGTTAACTCTTAAAATTTTTGTATAGTAGCTATACTTTATCTCCCTCCTTAAGATCTAGTCCCTTAGATCTCTTAGCGTTATGGTACTTTTTTATCCTTTACTATACTACCTTAGCTGTTTCCGTAAGGTTCTTATAAAGATTTATTAATATCTCTATCCTTTACTTAGCTATGCTACTTATTTTCTTTACTTAATATGGTAATAATAATGCTCTTAGCTCATATCCATAATTCGCCTTAAATGGTGATGTACCTATTCCATTTTATAGTGTTGTATTATATACAAATTATATAACTAGTAATAGCGATACCTAATTGTTCTATACGTGATTAATATAGTGCCTTAAGTACTGCTCTAGTGTCTAATTTAATCTTTCTATTTAACCGTCTGTCTGCAGATAATATGCGGTAGAAGTTGCTGCTTTAACTCCTTATTCCGCTAAAAAATACATCCTAGAATGCTGTTATAAATCTTAGATCTGTCTAATATAATCTTATTTAATGCTCTATATTTTATAAACACTTCTTTTATATAAATTCTAGCGATATCTTCCACTGATATTTCTTCTATATATACTATAAAGTATCCCCACTTTATAAGCTTGTCTACTATTACTAAGATTATATTATAATCTTATCCGGTAATAGGATCTCTTAATTTTAGTAACTTTATAATAAAGTCCTATAATATAACCTCCTATAGTCTCTCCGGTATTTTAATAGGTTATAGCCCTCTATATAGCTTATACCTCGTTAGTTTATTTCTTTAGTAATCTAGATATTCTCTTATAACCTTTTATGCTAGGTTCTAGATTCTATTAATAATGTACTCCTTCTAGAGTCTTAATACTAAGCCCGTAGCTCTATTATGTCCTTAAGTTAATCCCTTATAGAAGTCCTCTATAAAGTGCTCTGCTATACTTCTTAGGATATACTTTACCTCTTTATACTTATATAGTATTTCTTCTCTTAAATGTTTTAACTGTTTCTCTAGCTGTGCTTTAAAGATTCTTTATATTTAAAAGCTTTTTAGTAACTTGTAAACTCTGCCTAGTTCTTCTTAAGTTGCTATAATTTTTGGATAATTATATCTAATTAATCCGTCTGTGTCTTTTTGCAGTAAAGCCCCTAATAGCTTTTTATTATTTTGTAGTTTAGCTTTTTAACTTAAAGCATCTACTTATGTATTATCTGTACCCTTAGTATACTAAATCTTAAAATAGTATTCTGTAAGCATCTCTGCCTATCTAACCTGCCTCTAGTTAAACTCCTTTATTATTAAGAATCTTATTAGGTTTTTATAATCCGTCTTAACTATAAATAGTTTTTCTATGCCTTATAAGAATGCTTTTTATTCCTTTAATGCTGTAACTATACCTAATAACTCCTTGTTATAGATATTATAGTTTAACTCTAGTAGTGTTATTTTTCTACTATAGTATGCCACTAGGTGCTATCTATCTGGATATTTCTATATAAAGTATACCCCTAGTATAAAGTCTAATGCATCTATTTTTATAACTATCTCTAGACCTAGTTAATAGATTTTAAAAACTGGCTCCTAGGTAAATAACATTTTAACTTCCTTAAATAGTTTTTATTATTCCTTCCCCTATACCTATAGTTCTCCTTTCTTTATTAATCGCGTAAATGGTTTAATATTCTTTAACTATTGCGCTATAAAACTTCTACAGTAATTGCAAAACCCTAGGAACGATCTTAACTGTATAACGTTCTCTAGTTCTTACTAATTTACTATAGCCTTAATCTTCTTTAGATCTATACTAAGTTAGCCTAGTTTAATAATAAATTTAATAAAATCGGTCTTCCTAGTAAAGAACTCGCATTTCTTAATTACTACT
>Ga0307515_10008077_pt1 | contig 20622 bp, 12 predicted proteins | sample 17_EM_MG_FD_194513 | JGI IMG/M metagenome (GOLD analysis project Ga0307515, IMG submission 194513) | Populus trichocarpa ectomycorrhiza microbial communities from riparian zone in the Pacific Northwest, United States - 17_EM | ecosystem: Host-associated > Plants > Roots > Unclassified | place...
CGGCGACGGTGATCGGGCTGGGCAGACACGGCGGTCGCGCCGACCTCCCGGTCACCTGGGCGCCCGCCCCGGCCGGAGCGTTCGACACGATCGGCGTGGTGCCGCTGACCGGGACCGCGCAGGTCGTGGACGGCAGCAGCCTGCCGGCCACGGTCCGGGTCCAGGTGACCGCGCCGGCCGAGGAGAACGTCGCAACCGGCGCCGATGTCACGGTGACCGCCTCCTACACCGAGGGCGGATACTCCACCAGCGGGTTGACCAACGGCGATACCACCGACAAGGCCTGGTCGAACTGGAAGTCGTCGGGCCGCAACCCGGCCGAGACGCTCACCGTGCGGCTGCCGCAGACCCGCGACGTGACCCGACTGGTCACCCACTTCTACCGGGACAGTTCGTCCGGCGGCGGGCTCGCGCAGAGCATCCGGGCCGGGGTGCCGGACGCGGCCGGCCAGTGCGTCACCACCGGCGACGAGGTGCCGGTCGGCACCGCGAGCCCGTTGGCCGTCCCGGTTCCGCTCGCCGCCGGGCCGGGCAGCGCGGTGTGCCTGGTGCTGACCACCGTCCCGAACGGCTACCTGACCGTGGCCGAACTCGAGATGTACGCCAAGGCCCCCGGCACCGGCAGCGACCCGGCACTGACCGGCATCGCGGTGGACGGGGTGCCGGTGGCCGGCTTCGACCCGGCCACGACCAGCTACCTGGTGCCGACGAGACACCCCGCGCAGGCCGTGGTCACCGCCACCGCCGCCGACCCGTACGCCGAGGTCGCGGTGACCAAGCGCGGCCGGGTGTGGACCGTGACGTCGACCAGCGAGGACGGCAGCCAGCAGGTCAGCTACCGCATCGAACTGGTCGAACGCCACTGACCGGGCGGCCGGGACCGGGCTATCCGACGACCCGGTTCCGGCCGCCGTGCTTAGCCTGGTAGAGCCGTTCGTCGGCGGCGTCGATCAGGTGTTGCGGGGTGGCGTCCTCGGCGGCCGGGCGGGCGGACACGCCGATGCTGACGGTCACATATCCGGCGTCCGCTCGTTCGTGCGGTGCCCGCAGCCCGGCCACGCCGGCCCGCATCCGCTCGGCTACCGTGTACGCGGCGGTGATGTCGGCGCCGGGCAGGATGACCGCGAACTCCTCGCCGCCGTAGCGGGCCACCAGGTCGGTGTCGCGCACGTAGCCGCGCAGGGTTTCCGCCACCATCCGCAGGCATTTGTCGCCGGCCGGGTGTCCATAGTGGTCGTTGTAGGGCTTGAACTGGTCGATGTCGATCATCGCCACGGCGATCGAGCGGTGGGTCTGCACGGCCCGCCGCCACTCCGCGTCGAGCACCTCGGTGAGCCGGCGCCGGTTGGCCAGCTCGGTCAGCGGGTCGGTGATGCTCAGCACCTCCAGCCGCCGGTTCGCGTCGGCCAGCGCCTCGGTTCGCTCGGCCACCTTGCGCTCCAGCGCGGCGTAGAGCAGGGCGTTGTCGATCGAGACGGCGAGCTGGCCGGCGACCAGCAGCACCGCGTCGAGCCGGTCGGTGGTGAACGCGCCCCGGCTGAGCGTGTTCTCCAGCAGGACGATCGCCTGCAACTCGCCCCGGGTCAGCACCGGCACCGCCAACATCGAGCAATGCTCCAGGCCGGCGACGTACGGGTCGCCGGCGAACCGGTCGTCGCGGGTGGCGTCGGCCACCAGGATCGGCTCCCGGGTGCGCTCGGCGTAGCGGAAGACGGACGCCGCCACCAGGCCCCGGGCCTCGGCGTCGGCCAGCGGGATCGGCTCGTCCTCACCCTGGATCCCGGGCAGGAACCAGCCCTGCGCGTCGCCGCCGCACAACACGACCCGCACGGCGGTCGCGCCGGTCATCGCGCCGAGCACCTCGACCACCCGGGCGCGCAGCCGGTGCAGGTTGGTCTCGGAGCTGAGCGCCTGCGAGGCGTTGACGACGCCGATCAGGTCGATCGTTCCGGTGTCCATTGTGGTGCTCCGGGTCGGATCGGCCGACCGGCCGCCGGAGTCGGTGCCCGGGCGCAGGAACGGATACCGCCGGTCCAGCTCGCTCACCGGACCGGTCGCGCCCCACCGTTCGTACCAGCGGCGGGCCTCCCCCAGCGCCAGCTCGCCGACGTGGTCCATGCCGTGCGCGAGATAGAACAGGGCCGCGCGGTGCGCGATCAGCGCCCGGTGCCACGGCCGGTCGCGCCGGGCCGCCTCCTGCTGCGCCGTGTCAAAGGTGGTCGCCGCCGACCGGAAGTCGCCGACGGCCCAGGCCCGCTCGGCGTCCACGAGCAGCAGCAGGTGGCCGAAGTTGGCCGGGGCGTCGGCGGCCCGGCCGGCGAGCCAGGCCCGGCAGTCGTCCAGCTCCGCCAGGATCGCCGCGGCCTCGTCCGGGGCCGTGCCGCTACCGATACCTGGTCCTACGGACGGCGCGGAGAACCCGGGCCCCTCCGTGCCGCTACCGATGCCTGGTCCTACGGACGGCATGGAGAACCCGGGCTCGTCCGGGGCCGTGCCGCTACCGATACCTGGTCCTACGGACGGCATGGAGAACCCGGGCCCCTCCGTGCCGCTACCGATGCCTGGTCCTACGGACGGCGCGGAGAATCCAGGCCCCTCCGGGGCGGCGGCCCGGACCCGCCCGGCGAGGGCGAGCGCCTGCAGCAGGTGCGCCGACATCGTGATGAACGTGGCGGTGAGGCCGTCCAGGCTGGCCGTGACGCCCGCGGCGTGCCGGACGAGGGCCTCCTCGTTGCCGTGCGCGGCCGCGTTCAGCGCCCCGACGATGTGCAGGTTGCCCACCGCGACGGCGTTGTGTTCGACACTGGCGAGGTACGCCCCGGTCTCGAAGGTGTCGTCGTCGAGCCGGCCCGGCGTCGTCGCCGCACCGCGCAGCGCCCGGATGAGCTGCTTGTGCGCGAGGTAGCCGGCCGCCGCGAACTCGTTGCCGGTGCGGGCGCAGAACGCCAGCCCCGCCTCCGCCTCAGCGTGGTAGGTGTCCAGGTTGGCCGAGCTGTCCAGCAGCAGCGGCAGCGAGGCGTAGTAGGAGAAGCAGGCGTTCTGCAGGTCGCCGCCGCGGACCAGCCCCTCGTGGGCGAGGTCGGCCTGGCGGGCGGCCTCGTCGAGCGGGCCGAACCAGCCCGCCGAGCCGAGGGCGTAGAGGAACCGCGCCTGCGAGGTGTCCGGCTCGTACCCGCGGGCCTGCCCGGCGGCGAGCACCCGGCGCACCGCCTGGTAGCCGGTGCGGTAGTCCTGCGCCACGGCCGTGGTGACAAAGGCGACGTGGCTGAACGGGCCGACCAGCGAGGCGGCGGGTCCGTGCGTGGCCCAGAGCCCGGCCGACTCGAAGACCAGCCAGGCCATCACCGTCTGGTCGCAGAAGTACGCCGCCGGCAACATCCGGTTGACCAGCCGCGCGATGGCCTGCACCAGGGGATCGGTGATCTCCGGGCGGCGCAGGTCGTCGGCCTCGCCGCCCGCGGCCAGCCAGGCGTGCAGCGCCGCCAAGCCCTGCCCGATCGCGGGGCCGATCTCGTCCGGGCCGGGCACGGTCACGCCCAGGGCGCGCAGCCGGTCCAGGCCGAGCGCCACCGCCTCCGGCGGGCGGCCCCGGTTGGTCAGGCTGCTCACCTGGACGCAGGTGGCGGCGGCCAGCCGCAGCGCTTCGGTGCAGTCCCGCTCCACCAGGCGGTAGCTTTCGTCGGCCTCGTCGAGCCGGCCCAGGCTGTAGAGGGCCAGGTGCCGGTCGATCTCCACGTCGGCCCGGGTGGCCACGTCGTCCGGCTCGACCAGCGCGGCCGCCGCCGTGATGAACCGTTCCACCAGCGTGTGGTTGCTCAGCAGCCGGGCCTGTTCCGCGCCGGCACGGAACAGCTCGAGCACCCGGCGGCGCTCCGCCGGGTCCAGCACCGCGTCGGCGGCCGGCAGATACTGCCCGGCCGCCACGGCTTCCAAACCGGGCCGGGCCGCCAGCCGCCGGGCCAGCCGCAACTGCAGCTCGCGCCGCTCGGCCACGTGGTCGTACGCCGCCTGCTGGACCCGGTCGTGCCGGAACCGGACGGACCGCTCGCCGCCCTGCTCCAGCACCAGCAGCCCGTCCTCCAGCGCCGGGCGCAGCCCCTCGGCCAGGTCCTCGGCCGCCAGTCCGGTCGCCACCTCGAGCAGGTCCATGCTCACCTGGGCGCCGAGACACCCCAGGCTCTCCAGCAGCGCCTGGGTGGTCGCGGGCAGCGCCTCGATCCGGGCGAGGAGCAGCTCCGCCACGTCGCCGCGGCCGAGATGCCGGCGTACCGTGCCGGCGTCCCAGGCCCAGCCGTCCGGGCCGGAGGTCAGGGCGCCGTCGCGGCGCAGCGAGTTGATCAGCTCGACCGTGTCGTACGGGTTGCCGCCGGTCCGCTCGTTGACCACGGCCGCCAGCCGGGCGCCCTCCTCGGCGCTCAGCCGGAGCATCTCCGCGAGCATGGTGCCGAGGTCGGCCGGGGGCAGGTTGCGCAGCCGCAGCTCGCTCGGGGCGATGCCGAGCCGCTGCCAGCGGGCGAACATCGCGGCCAGCGGATGGGCCTCGTGCACCTCGCCGTCCCGGTAGGAGCCGACCAGCAGGACGCCGGTCAGGTCCGGGTCGGCGAGCACCGCGTCGACCAGGCCGAGCGGGGTCGGCTGCGCCCACTGCAGGTCGTCGACCACCAGCACGATCGGGCGCTGCGGGCTCACCACGGCACGCAGCAGGTCGAGCCCGGCGGAGACCAGCCGGCTCTCGATCTGCTGCGGCTCGCCGGTGACGGCTTCCGGCGGCACCCCGAGCAGCACGGCGAACTCCGGCAGCACCGCGGCGACCAGGCCGGCGTTCGGGCCCAGTTGCTCCAGCAGCTGCGCGCGGCGGCCGTCCGCCTCGCTCGGCGGCTCGGCCAGCAGCATCCGGCCCAGGGCACGCAGCGCCGAGCGGACCGCGTCGGAGCCGCTGTCCTGGCGGAGCTGGTCGAACTTCCCGCTGACGAACCAGCCGCCGCTGCCGGCCGCGATCGAGCGCAGCTCGTCGATCAGGGCGGTCTTGCCGACCCCCGGCCCGCCGCTGATCAGGACGCCGCGGTTGCGCCCGGTCAGCGCGTCCGCGAACGCACAGCGCAGCGCGGCGATCTCGGCGTCCCGGCCGACCAGCCGGGACGGCGGCGCGAGCCGCATCGGGAAGTCGCGCTCGCCGAGCCGGAACCGGCCGCCCGGGTCGCCGCCGAGCCGGGCCAGGTCGTGCAGCAGCCCCTCGGCGCTCTGGTAGCGCTGGTCGGGCTCCTTCTCCAACAGGCGGGCGATGATGTCGGACAGCGCGGGCGGTAGCTGCGGATTCGCCTCGATCGCCGGGGCCGGCACCCGGGCCAGGTGGTCGTGGGTGAGCCGGAGCGCGTCGCCGGTCCCGAACGGCGGCGCCCCGGTGGCGAGTTCGTACAGGGTCGCGCCCAGCGCGTACAGGTCGGCCCGCTGGTCGACCGGGCGGCCCATCCGGCCGGTCTGCTCGGGGGCGAGATAGGCCAGCGTGCCGGTGATCTGGCTCTGGTGGGCGAAGTCCGGCCGTTCCTCCGCGAAGGTGGTCGCCAGGTCGAAGTCGATCAGGCAGATCCGCCCGGACTCGCGGGACACGATGATGTTCGACGGATTGATGTCCTTGTGCACCACGCCGCGGCGGTGCACCGCGGCGACGACCCCGGTCAGTTCGACGGCGACTGGGATCAGCTGGCCGGCGTCGGGGCGGCGGTCCGCCATGGACACGCCCTCGACGTCCTCGAGCATGATCACGCCGGGCGGCGACGACGTGGCGGCGAACTGCGGCACGCCGGCCACGCCGGCCAGCCGCGTCAGGATCGCCAGTTCGTACCGGACCCGCTGCTCCGCGCCGGGCCCGAGCGGCTCCTTGCGGATCGCGACGATCGTCCCGCCCGCGCCGTCGGCGAGCCGGACCCGGCTGACCCGGGTGCGCTCGGTGTCGTACAGCATCTCCTCCGCGGGCGGAACAGGCGCGCTGACCGTCATCGACACTCCCTCACGTTGGGCAGTTTCCGAGGTTAGTCCGTTATGGGAACCTCCGTCGCAAACCGAGCAGACCCGCGTCCGGGCACCGCCGCCGCAAAGCGCTCGGCCGGCGCGGTGATAAAATCGGAGCACTTTTCGCAATTCAAAACAGGTGCTGGAGTTCTCATGTCGCCCTCGCTACCCGGCTCCCCTTCGCTGCCTGACGGGGGCACCGCCGCGACGCCGCCGGCCGACGAGGACGCGCAGCTGCGGGTCGGCAAGCCGGCAGAGCACGCCGCCGGGCTCAAAGCGGTGCGGGTGAGCATGGTCAACGCGGTGCGCCAGATGGGCGTCCGGACGGCCGCCCGCAACCTGCGGCGGCTCAACCAGGTCGACGGCTTCGACTGCATGAGTTGCGCCTGGCCGGACCCGCAGGGCCACCGGCACACCGCCGAGTTCTGCGAGAACGGGGCGAAGGCGGTCTCCTGGGAGGGCGTGCGCGACAGCGTCGGCCCGGAGTTCTTCGCCGCCCACTCGCTGGCCGAGCTCGCCACGCAGACCGACCACTGGCTGGAGAAGCAGGGCCGGCTCACCCATCCGATGGTGCGCCGCGACGGGGCGAGCCACTACGAGCCGATCTCCTGGGACGACGCGTTCGCGCTGATCGGGACGCATCTCAACGCGCTCGCGAGCCCCGACGAGGCGCTCTTCTACACCTCCGGCCGGGCCTCGAACGAGGCCGCGTTCGTCTATCAGCTCTTCGCCCGCGCCTTCGGCACCAACAACCTGCCCGACTGCTCGAACATGTGCCACGAGTCCACCTCGGTCGGGCTGGCCCGCACCATCGGCGTCGGCAAGGGCTCGGTCTCGCTGGAGGACATCCACCAGGCCGACCTGATCGTGGTCTCGGGCCAGAATCCGGGCACCAACCACCCGCGGATGCTCACCGCGCTCGAGACGGCCAAGCTCCGCGGGGCCCGGATCCTGGCGATCAACCCGCTGCCCGAGGCCGGCCTGCTGCGCTTCGACAATCCGCAGCGCCCGCGTGGCCTGGTGGGCCGCGGCACCGCCCTGGCCGACCGGCTCCTGCAGATCCGCTCCAACGGCGACCTCGCGCTCTGGCAGGCCATCGGTCAGCTGCTGCTGCTCAAGGAGGAGGCGACGCCCGGCACCGTGCTCGACCGTGACTTCATAGCCCGGTACACGGTGGGTTTCGACGCCTGGGCGAAGCACATCGGCGACCTCGACCGCGAGGCGGTGCTCGAGGCGACCGGGCTGCCCTGGTCGGAGATCGAGGCCGCGGCCGACCTGCTCGCCTCCTCGAAGAGGATCGTGCACTGCTGGGCGATGGGCATCACCCAGCACCGCAACGCGGTCGCCACGATCAAGGAGTTCGTCAACGTCGCGCTGCTGCAGGGCATGATCGGCAAGCCGGGCGCCGGGTTGTGCCCGGTCCGCGGCCACTCCAACGTGCAGGGCGACCGCACGATGGGCATCTGGGAGCGGGTCCCGGACACCTTCCTCGACGCGCTGCGCGACGAGTTCGGGTTCGAGCCGCCCCGCGCGCACGGGCACAACGCGGTCTCCGCCGTCCAGGCGCTGCGCGACCGGCAGGCCTCGGTCTTCATCGGCCTCGGCGGCAACTTCGTGGCGGCGATGTCCGACACCCAGGTCACCGAGGCCGCGATGCGCGGCGCCGGGCTGACCGTGCAGATCTCGACCAAGCTCAACCGCAGCCACGTCACCGCCGGGCGCACCGCGCTGATCCTGCCCACGCTCGGGCGCACCGAGAAGGACCTGACCGGCGGGCGGGTCCAGCGGGTCACGGTCGAGGATTCGATGTCCGCCGTGCACGCCTCGCACGGGCCGTCGACCCCCGCGGGGCCGCTGCTGCGCTCCGAGGTCGACATCGTCTGCGGCATCGCCCGGGCCACCCTCGGCACCCGGCACGAGATCCCGTGGGCCGACTTCGCCGCCGACTACGACCAGATCCGCGTACGCATCGGCCGCGTCGTGCCTGGCTGCGCGGGCTACGAGGAAAAGGTGCGGGGCAGCGGCTTCACCATGCCGCACGGCCCCCGCGACTCCCGCACCTTCCCCACCCCGGAGGGCAAGGCCGTGTTCTCGGTCAGCCCGCTCGAGGTGCTGAACGTCCCGGAGGGCCGGCTGGTGCTGCAGACGCTGCGCAGCCACGACCAGTTCAACACCACCATCTACGGCCTGGACGACCGTTACCGGGGCATCAAGGCCGGCCGCCGGGTCGTCTTCATCAGCGCCGAGGACCTCACCGAGCTGGGCTTCGCCGACGGGGACGTGGTCGACCTGGTCTCGGAATGGACCGACGGCGTCACCCGCCGCGCCGACGGTTTCCGGCTGGTCGAGTATTCGACCCCGAAGGGCTGCGTGGCCGCCTACTATCCGGAGACCAATCCGCTGATCCCGCTGGACTCCCAGGCGCTGGAGAGCGGCACACCCACCTCCAAGTGGGTCGTCGTGCGGCTCGACCGGCGCTAGCGGCGCCCCGCGCTCAGCTCAGGACCGGGAACAGCTCCGGGGCGGCGCGGCCCGTCGCGGCCTCGATGAAGGCGACCGGCGGGGCCATCTCGGCGAGCAGCGCCGCCGTGTGCGCCAGGGCGGCGGCGGGCACCTCCGGCGGCTGGTCGAGCGCGCGGTGCAGGTCGAGCAGGTGCACGGTCGCCTCCAGCACGCCGATGCTGACGGCCTCGTCGAGCCGAAGCACCGCCTGCCCGAAATAGTCCACGGCCACCGGGCCGAGCCCGCGCGCCGTGCTGATCGCCCGTGGCCCGGCGCCGGCGAACTGCTCGATCAGCTGCTCGGTGCTGTATTTCGCCGCGTTGGCGCGCGCGCTGTCCGCCGTCCAGCCGCGCAGCCGGTTGGCGACACCGTCCGGGGCGTTGAACTCCCGCAGCAGCGCGGCGGCGGTGGCGTGCGTGGGCTCGCCGTCGCGCACCTGGCCGAGCAGGCCGGTGAAGGCCGCCGGCCAGAAGGCGGCGTGCGCGTACAGGCTGCGTACGTCCCAGTCGCCGAGCCGGGTGGGCCGCACCCACTGCTCGCCGGTCAGCGTCCGGCCGTGCTCCGCCCAGGCCGACCAGAGTGTCTCGAGTGTCGTAAACCGGTCATCGACAGTCATCGCCCGACTCTACTGAGTCGCGCCCAGCCGGAAATTTCGTCCGGCGAGCGGCCTCAGGTCGCTCCGGTTCCGGCCGATTGGGGGACGCGAGGTTTGGCTCAATCGAGGAGAAGATGTGGCGCGCACCGGTGGGCTGGGGGCGGCGTTCGACAACCGTTCGCTGCGTACGAAAATCAGCTCTGCGGTTTTGGTCGCGACCGCGATCGGGGTGATCATCGCCGCCATCTCGCTGCGGACGCTCTATCAGATGAGCGATACGTCGATCGCCACGCAACGGCACAATCTCATGGTGTTGAGCACCTCGTCGACCGTCGGGCAAAATCTCGAGGGCTTTGTCGGTTCGGTCACCGGGATGAAGGCGTTTCCGGAGGTCGCGGAGCAGATCGGCCAGAACATGGCCGTTCAGCAGAAAGCCATCGACGCCGGCCTGCAATCGCTGGCCACCAGCCTCACCGATACCGCGGGCAAAAAGGTCGTCACGCAGATGCAGGCCGACTGGAACGCCTTCAAAACCATGCTCACCGGCCCCCTGCCGAGCACCCCGGCCCAGGTTGTCGCGGGGCTGGCCAAGTTCAACGAGTTGCACAGTGCACTGCTGAGCGACCAGACCGCGGTAGAGACCTACGTGTCCGCCCGGGTCACCGCGGAGATCAAAGCCGCCAAAGACAAAAACTCCTCCGCCGTACGTACGGTGACAGTCCTGCTCGTGATCGGCGTGGTGATCAGCTTGTATCTCGGCACCCGGGTGACCAACCGGGTGCGCCGAGCGGTCGCCGGCGTCTCCAACGTCGCCGAGGGCCTGGCCGAGGGCGACCTGACCCGCTCCTCCGGGGTGACCGTCAAGGACGAGGTGGGCCGGATGGCGGCCGCGCTCGACCGCGGCATCGTCCGGCTCCGCGAGGACGTCGTGCAACTGGCCGGCACCGCGACCACGCTGCAGACCTCCGCCGAGCGGCTGACCTCGGTCTCCGGCGCGGTCGGCTCGGCGGCCGACGAGGCCTCCGTGCAGGCGGGAACCGTCGCCGCGGCGGCCGACGTCGTCTCGAACAACCTGAATATCGTCTCGGCCGGCTCGCAGGAGATGGGCGCGTCGATCCGGGAGATCAGCGAGTCGACCTCCGAGGCCACCGGGGTCGCCGCCCAGGCGGTGCAGGTCGCGGCCGCCACCAACGCCACCGTCGCCCGGCTCGGCGACTCGTCCACCGAGATCGCCACGGTGGTCAAGGTCATCACCTCGATCGCCGAGCAGACCAACCTGCTCGCGCTCAACGCGACGATCGAGGCCGCCCGGGCCGGCGACGCGGGTAAGGGCTTCGCGGTCGTCGCGAGCGAGGTCAAGGACCTGGCCCAGGAGACCGCGAAGGCGACCGAGGACATCGTGCGCCGGGTCGAGACGATCCAGGCGGACACCGCCGGCGCGGTGGCCGCGATCGGCGAGATCTCCGCGATCATCGAACGGATCAACGACATCCAGTTGACGATCGCGTCGGCCGTGGAGGAGCAGACCGCGACCACCCAGGAGATGAACCGGACGCTCTCGGACGCCGCCGACGGCGCCGGGAACATCGCGTCGACCATCGCCGGGGTCTCGGACGCCACCCGGCGCACCACCGACACGATCGACGACACCCGCCAGGCCGCCGACGAACTGGCCGGGATGTCCCGCCAGCTGCAGGGCCTGGTGTCACGTTTCCGCTACTGAGCAGGCACGGGACGGCGTCGACGATGACGTGCCAGCGACCGGAAGATGAACACTGGATGTTGGGCGGGGCGACCATGGTCCCGAGGCTCGATCGGTTCGTAGCCTCGGGCCATGTCCGCGATCCTCGCCATGACCGGGATCGAGCACGCCCGGCAGGTGGCCCGGGTCGTGCTCGAGGCGCTGCCCGAGCGCTGGCAGCACACCCAGGGGGTGGCCGCCCGGGCCGCGGAGCTCGCGGCCACGCTCGGCGAGGATCCCGAGGTGCTGGTCGCGGCGGCCTGGCTGCACGACATCGGCTACGGAGAGGCGGCCCGGGACACCGGCTTCCACCCGCTCGACGGGGCCCGATATCTGGCGCGCAACCATTGGCCGGCGCGGATCAACGCGCTCGTGGCACACCATTCGGGCGCGTGCTTCGTGGCCGAGGCTCGCGGCCTGCGGGACGCGTTGTCTGGGTATCCGCGGGAGGAGTCGTCGCTTGCCGACGCCCTGACCTACGCCGATCAGACCGTCGGACCGTGGGGGCAGCGCACCTGCGTACGGCAGCGAATGGCCGAGATGTTGCAGCGGCACGGGGGCGACTCCCCCAACGCGACCGCACACCGGCTACGCGGGCCGTACCTGCTGGCGCTCGCCCAGCGGGTCGAGCAGCATCTCGGGCAGACGGCTACATAGCGGAGCTTTCCGGTAACGCGGCGTTCGCTCTCCCGCGGTAATCAGTTAATTGACCGTCCTCGATTTTTTGTGCGCGCGGTCGTCCGGTGGTCTCCGCAGCTGCGCCCGCAATTCACCAAACGCCCGGAACGTGGGCGAGTATGACGATGCTCGATCGACGCACGTTTGTCCTCGGCGGCCTGGCCACCGCCGGGGCCCTCGCCCTCACCGCGCGAGCCGCCCGCGCCGCGGTGCCGTTCCCGTTCAAGCTCGGCGTGGCCTCCGGTGAACCAGCTCCGGACAGCGTCGTGCTGTGGACCCGGCTCGCGCCGACCCCGCTCGCCGCGGACGGGCACGGCGCCATGCCCGACGCCGACGTCACCGTGGACTGGCAGGTTTCGGCCGACGACCAGTTCAGCACGCTGATCGCGGCCGGATCGGTGACCGCACGCTACGCCGAAGCGCACAGCATCCACGTCGTGGCCGGTGGCCTGGCCGCCGACTCGGACTACTACTACCGGTTCCGGGCGCAGGGCTACCTTTCGGCGGTCGGGCGCACCCGCACCGCGCCCGCGACCGGCACCTACGGCCGCGACCTGAGGATGGCCTTCGTCTCCTGCTCGTCCTACGAGGCGGGCTACTTCACCGCCTACCGGCGGCTGGCCGAAGACCGGCCGGACCTCATCCTGCACCTCGGCGACTACATCTACGAGTACGCGGCCACGCCCGGTGCGCTGCGGCAGCACACCGGCGGCGAGACCGTCACGCTGGCCGACTACCGGCGCCGCTACGCCCAGTACCGATCGGATCCCGACCTGCAGGCCGCCCACGCGGTCGCGCCGTGGCTGGTCGTACCCGACGATCACGAGGTCGAGAACAACTACGCGAACATGGTCCGCGCCGACAGCAACCCCGTTCTGACCGCCGACCAGTGGGCCGCCCGGCGCACCGCCGCCTACCAGGCCTACTACGAGAACATGCCGCTGCGCCCGAGCGCCGCGCCGACCGGCAACAGCATCCCGCTGTACCGCAGGGTCCATTGGGGACAGCTCGCCACGTTCCACCTGCTCGACACCCGGCAGTTCCGCGACGATCAGGCCTGCGGCGACGGCTGGAAGGTTTGCGCCGACGCCGGCACCGCCAGCCGCACGCTGACCGGCGCGGCCCAGGAGGCCTGGCTGCTCGACGGGCTGGACCAGCACTACGGCACCTGGGACATCCTCGGCCAGCAGGTCTTCTTTGCCGTCCAGCTCGACGACACCGGAAAGTCCAACATGGACGCTTGGGACGGCTATCGGGCCAGCCGCAACCGGATCCAGCAGGGCTGGCGGGACCGGGACGTCCGCAACCCGGTGGTGCTCACCGGCGACGTGCACCGCGGCTGGGCCAACGAACTCAAGGCCGACTACACCAACCCGAATTCCGCCGTGATCGGCACCGAGCTGGTCAGCACCTCGATCACCTCGGACGGCGACGGAACCGCGATCACCACCATCCCGTACGCCACGGTAAATCCGCATTTGAAGTTCTATTCCGAGCGGCGCGGCTATACGCTCACCACTATCAGCCCCGGCCAGATCCGGGCGGACTTCCGTGGGGTGTCGTTCGTCAGCGAGCACGACGCCAGCGCGTACACGATCAAGTCCTTCGTCATTCTCGACGGCCAACCCGGCCTGCAGACCGTCTAGGAGACGCCATGGCAGCAATCGTTTCGACGCTCACCGCGGTCGCCCTCGCCGCGGCCTCGGTGACCTGGTCGACCGCGAACAGCGTGGCCACCGGCGACCAGGACGAGCCGGGCATCGCCACCAACCGCACCGGCCGGGTCGCCGTGGTCTGGGCGGACGACCCCGCCAGCAACGGCCACACGGACATCTACCTGCGCAGCTATTCCAACGGCACGCCGGTGTACGAGAAGAAGCTCTCCGCCGGTGGCACCAGTGGCACCAACTGGAAGCACACCACCCCCGACGTCGGCCTCGACGACCAGGGCAACGCCGTCGTGGTCTGGGCCGAAGACGCGGACGGCAACGCCTACAACAACATCTCCTACCGCGTTGTGTCGCCGGCCGGGACAGTGCTGGCCTCGGGCCAGGCCAACGCGAACGCCGCCGGCGACCAGATCGTCCCCAGGGTCGCCGTGGATCCCGACGGCACGCCGAACAACGCCTCCGCCGTCGCGTTCACCGTGGTGTGGCAGGACATTCAACCGACCGCGGTCACGATCCGGGCCGCCGGCTACACCACCGGCACCAGCAAGGCGTACGAGGTGCAAGCGAGCCAGGCTAGCGGCACGCACCACCGCCCCGACGTGGCCGTCTCCGCCGCCGGCGACGCCACAATCGTGTGGGAGGAGGACGCGGACGGCAACGGCTACACCAACATCGGCCTCACCCGGCTCGCCAAGGCCAACGGCGCCGTCCTGCTCACCCCCCGCACGGCGAACGCCGAGGGCGCCGGCCAGCAGCTCCGCCCGGCCATCGCCGCGAACTTCACCGGCGACCTCATCGTGGCCTGGGAATCCGACCACACCGGCGCGAACGGGGTCTGGTCGCGGGCCTTCACCGCCACCGACACCGCCCGGTACGCCGAAATCGAGACATCCTCCGGGGCCGGCGCCCACGCCCCGGCCGTGGGCCTCGACGACCAGGCCAACGCGCTCGTCGGCTGGACCGTCGCGGGGGTGGACGGCTGGCTGCGCGGCTTCAACCCGGACGGCAGCACGGCCGGCCGGCTCGCCGCGCAGACCCTCACCCAGACCACGACCGGCCGCCAGGACGAGTTCACGCTCGCCGTCTCACCGTGGAGCGAGGTGGTCGTCTGCTACACCGACGACAACGACGGCAACGGGGCGGACCAGGTCATGCTCGGCCTCGGCGCGGTCAACAACGACGACGTGGGTGCGATGGCGGGCGACGTGCGGGCGATGTGGCCCGCACGCACTGCACCAGGGGTGCCCGACGTCGTTGCCGCGCGCTCAGCTACGGGCTCCGTTGCGGGCTTCGGTACGGACTCCATCGCCGACTTAGCTGCGGGCTTCGGTACGGACTCCATCGCCGACTTAGCTGCGGGCTTCGTTACGGACGCCGTTGCCGGCTTAGTTGCGGGCTTCGTTGAGGAGGAAATCGGCGCAGCGTTCGCCGATCATCACGCTGGGTGCGGATGACCGCGCCGGCGTTTTGCGGCAACACGTAGGGCTTCATCAGGGCCACTTCCTGCGCGGCGGTCAGGTAGGTCACCGCGTCAAGCGAGGTAGTGGACCGGCGCGACTTTGTCGGCGGTGCAGCCGTCGACCGCGAGCGTGCTCAATGCGGTGAGGGCGCCAAGCGCGCCGAACCGGCGCCGGGACAATGCCGGCGGCTTTTGCATGATCGGTCCCGCCTTCCGCAGCCGAGGGGACGCGAAACAGCGACACCGCGACCGTATCACCGGACATCAATGTCTGCTGTCGCCTGCCCGACCGTGGTTCTCGGGTTAAAGATTGCGGCCCGGGATCAAGATGACCTATCGGGAATCGGATGCCGTCAGGGTTTGCGGCCCAGGCCGGCGACGGCCAGGCGGAGCACGGGATTGTCCACCGCGGATGGGGTGTCGGGCTCGGGACGCCATTCCGCGACGGAGACGACCCCCGGCGAGACGAGCTCGAGGCCCTCGAAAAACTGCTCGATTTGCTCTATCGGCCGAAATTGCCCACGCCCGGTGCCCTGTTGCAGCTCGGCCTGCGCGGGCGCCACGCTCGGGTCGCCGTTGGCGACCAGATGATGGATGAAAACATAGCTGCCCGACGGTAGCGCCGCGCGGTAGGCGGCCGTGATGCCGGCCGGTTCCTCATCGTCCAGGATGTGGTGCAGGATGCCGCAGAGCAGCAGGCCGACCGGCTTGTCGAGGTCGATGAGGCCGGTCAGCTCGGGATCGCTGAGGATCTCGGCCGGCTGGCGGACGTCGCCGCCGATCGCGATCGTGGTCTTATTGTTGGCCATCAGCGCGCGGGCATGGGCCAGCACGACGGGGTCGTTGTCGACGTAGACGACCCGGGTGCCGGGAGACACCTCATCGGCCACCTCGTGCACGTTGCCCGCCGTCGGCAGGCCCGATCCGATGTCGATGATCTGCCGGATGCCGGCCTCGCCCACGAGATGACGCACGGCCCGGCGCAGCACCGCACGCTGCTGCTCCACGCCGAGGCGTACCTGGGGAAGGGCGATTTTCATCTTGTCGCCGAGCTCGCGGTCGGCCTCGAAGTTGTCCTTGCCGCCGAGCAGGTAGTCGTAGACGCGGGCGATGTTGGGCCGGGACGCATCGATCCGGGAACCGATGTAACCGCCGGGCGTGACCTGAGCGGCAAGATTTCCGTCCGGCACGGCGCCTCCCCATTGCGCGGCGCCGCCGTATCGCGGCGCTTGGAAATGCCGCTACCATAGCGTCTCGCTGTTCCACTGTGTCCACCACCAGCCGGATCTAGGGTCTTTCGTAAGGGGAGCGATGGAGATCTCCGTCAACGGCAAGGCAGCCAAGGTGGATGTGGACGCCCACGAGACGGCGGCGGGCCTGCTTCGCGATCAGCTTGGTCTTACCGGGACAAAACTGGCCTGCGGCACCGGAGTCTGCGGCGCCTGCACGATCCTGGTCGACGGAACGCCGCAGGTCAGCTGCCTGACACCGAGCCTCTCAGTCGAGGGCCGCGAGGTCACGACGGTGGAGGGCCTCGACGGTACGCATCCCGTTCAGCGCGCCTTCGCCGCCCATGATGCGCTGCAATGTGGCTATTGCACGCCGGGGCTGGTGGTGGAGGCGGCCGCCTTCACCGACCGGTGGCGCGCCGCGCACGGTGACAGCGCCCCGACCCGGGCGCAGGTCGCGCAGGCCATGGCGGGGCACCTGTGCCGGTGCGGCGCCTACGAGTCGATCCAGGCGGCGATCGCGGCCGCGTGCGCGGGCAAACATGACCACGACGACTCGGTGCCGGCCCGGGTGGAAGCCTGGGAAAAGATCACCGGCCGGGCCCGCTACACCACCGACGTACGGCTGGCGGGCCAGCTCGAAGGGGTGATCATCCGCTCGACGCTGCCGCATGCCCGGGTCGGCCCGGTGCGGGTCGACGGTGCGGCGGTGGCGGATCTGCTGCCGGCCGACCGCGTCGTGCGTTACGTCGGGCAGCCGATCGCGGCGGTCGCCGCCCCGAGTCGCGCCGAGGCGCTGGCCGCCGCCGCCACGGCCGAGGTGGCGTACACCCCGCTTCCCGCCGCGCTGACCACCGTCGAAGCCCAACGGCCCGACGCGCCGGTGGTGTACGACTCCCGCGCGGGCAAGCGTTCCGCGCCCAGGTCGAACGAGGCGCCGCTGAGCCCGGCCAAGTGGGCGGGCAACCTGCGCGGGCCGTCGGCGGCGAGCTGGCGCGCGGGCACGGCGACCAAACGGATCGACGCGGCCCGCGAGCGCGGCGACCACCGCCTCGTGTCGGCGACCTTCACCACCGCCGCCCAGTCGCACACCTCGATGGAGCCGCACGCTTGCGTCGCGCAGTGGGACGACCACGGCGAGCTCCATCTCTACCTGTCGACTCAGGCGGTCAGCAGGGTCGCGGCCGAAGCGGCGAAACGATGGGGGCTCAAGCCCGGCGCGGTCCACGTCGTCGCCGATCATGTCGGCGGCGGCTTCGGCTCGAAGGTCCACCTGACCGGCGACATCGTGGCGGCGGTCGAGCTGGCCCGGCTCAACGCGGCGCCGGTCCGGGTGGTGCTGGACCGCGCGGAGGAGCTGATCGACGGCGGCAGCCGGCCGGCCACCCGGATCGAGCTCTCCCTGCTGGCCGACGCCGACGGCAACCTCGCCGCCATGAGCATGGACGCGTGGGGTGACGGCGGGACGGCGATCGGTACCAACTCGGCGGCCCTGGCCCGGTACATCTACGGCAACGCGCCCCGGCAGCTGCGCGACTTCGACGTGCTGACCCACCAGCCGCCGGGCGCGCCATTCCGCGGGCCGGGCGGCCCGCCGATGGTCTGGGCCCTCGAGCAGGCGGTGGACGAGATCGCCGAGCGCTGCGGCACGGACCCGATCGCCTTGCGGCAACGCTGGGACGGCAACCCCAAGCGGCGCGCCCTGTACGAACTGGCCGCGGCGCTCCCGGCGTGGACCGACCGGCAACCGGCGGGCGCGCAAGCGGGCCGGTTCCGCCGCGGGGTCGGCGTCGCGGCGACCAACTGGCTCTACCTGCTCGATCCCGAGGCCGAGGTCGAGCTCGTCGTGGAGCAGGGCGTGGTCGTCGCCCGGACGGCGACCCAGGACATCGGCACCGGCAGCCGCAGCGTGATCGCCGACCTCGTGCGCACCGAGCTCGGCCTGCCCGCGGGCCGGGTCCGGGTCGAAATCGGCCGCACCGGCACCGTCCACGGGCCGGGGTCGGTGGCCAGCAGCGCGACCCCGTCGATCGCCCCGGCGGCCACCGACGCGGCCAGGCGCCTGCGCGCCGCGCTCCCGGCCGGTCCCATCCTGGCGGCCCTGGGCGATGCCGAGGGGTTGCGGGTGGTCGGCCGGCGGCACCGCGATCGCCGCGGGTACGTCACGCCGTTCCCGATCGGGGGCCTCTCGATCGGCCGGGGCTTCGCCGGCGCCGTGCACCTGACCGAGGTGGAGGTGGACGTCCGCCTGGCCACGGTGCGGGTCACCCGGGTGTGGTGCGGCGTGGCCGCCGGGCACATCTACGCCGAGCGGCTCGCCCGCAGCCAGTGCGAGGGGGGCATCATCCAGGGCATCGGTTACGCGCTCTTCGAGCAGCGCCATGTCGACCCGTCCACGGGCGTCGTGCTCACCGACAACCTGGAGGACTACCGCATCCCGGGCATCGGCGACACACCGGAGATCAGCGTCCACTTTCATCAGGAGGGCTGGGAGCACGTGACCGGTCGCGGCGTCGGGCTCGGCGAGATGTCCACCGTCGGCGTGGCCGCGTCAATCGGGAACGCGGTGTACGCCGCGACCGGCTGGCGCCCACACGACCTGCCGATCCGGCCCGACCGGCTGCGCGAAGGACTCAACCGATGACCCGCCCGGCCACTGTCGACGAGGTCGTCGACGCGCTCGCCACCCACGGCGGCGAGCTGCGGGCCGGCGGCACGGACGTCCTAGCCCGGCGCGACCACGGCCGGCGGCCGTTCGTCGACCTGCTCGGCGTGCCCGCGTTGCACGGCGTGACCTGGCGGGACGACGGCGCCGGCCGGCTCGGCGCGATGACCACCATCGCCGAGGTCGGCAGCGACGACCGGCTCCGCGCGGCCTATCCGGCCCTGGCCCACGCGGCCACGGAACTGGCCACGCCGCAGGTCCGCGCGACTGCCACGGTCGGCGGGAACCTGCTGCAACGCAACCGCTGCTGGTATTACCGCAACCCGCGGTTCGACTGCTACCAGACCGGCGGAGACACCTGCCCGGCCCGTACCGGGGTGAACCTCTACGCCGCTGTGATCGACCAGGGTCCCTGCGTGGCGCCCCACCCGTCGACGCTCGCCACGGTCCTGCTGGCCTACGACGCGACGGTCGAGGTGCACACCCGAGGCCCGGTCGCCCTGCGCGACCTTTACGGCGACGGGTCCGACCCCACCGCGGACCACACCCTGGCCGACCACGAGGTGCTTCTCGCCGTCGACCTGCCCGCGCCCACCGCCGGCGAACGGGCCGCGTACCAGCGTGTCGCCGCCCGCTCCGGCGCCGAGTGGCCACTTGTGGAGGCCGTCGCCCGCCTCGCCCTTTCGGGCCAGACAATCACCTTCGCGGCGGTGGTTGCGGGCGGCGTCGCGCGGACTCCCGTACGCCTAACCGAAGTCGAAGCCGCGCTGGTGGGCCAGCCGGCCACCCTGGAGACCTTCCGCGCCGCCTCCGCGCACGCCACGGCACGCTGCGCCCCGCTGGCCCAGACCGGCTACAAGGCGGGCCTGCTGCGCGACACAACCCTCGATGTGCTGGAGCGGGCCGCCGCGGCACTGTGAAACCCGGCGGCCGGTGCACACCCACCTCGACAAAGAGGCCAAGTTGCTGGTCGTCGAGTGGTGGACGCCCACGCACGGACTGCGCCGGATCGAACGCGGGTAGCCCTTCACCGGTGCGCGTAAGCGGTGGTCGTCACTGCAGGTTGCTCGCCGTCCAGCGAACGACCGCCTCGGTGCGGCTACGGACGCCCAGCTTGGCGAAGACGTGGTTCAGGTGGTTCTTCACCGTTTTTTCGGTGAGCCACAGCTGCCGCGCGATCGAGGCGTTGGACAGGCCCTGGCACAGCAGGTTCAGCACGTCTTTCTCGCGCTCGGTGAGGCCGGCCTGGGTACGAGTCTGTCGGCCCAGCTCGGGGTTGCTTTGCTCGCGGGCCATCGACGCGGCCACCGACGCGGCGATCGGGGACAGCCAGCCGCGGCCACCGGCCACCTCGTGCACGGCGCGCAGCAGGTCGCGCGGTTCGAACTCGCCGTGCACCAGGTATCCCCGGGCGCCCTGGTGCAGCATCGCGGCGATGATCTGCGGGTCGTCGTCGCTGGTCAGCACGAGCACGGCGGAGTACTGCCCAAGCTCGCCGATGACCGACAGCCCGTCGGCGATCGGCATCCGGTAGTCCAGCAGGGTGATGGCCGGTCGCAGCCGCTGGGCCAGGCTCAGCGCCTCGCGGCCGTTGGCGGCTTCGGCCGCGACCCGCAGCGTCTCGTCGCCGGCCAGGATGCCGCGCAGGGCGTCGCGCACGATCGGGTTGTCATCGACGACCAGCACCTCGATTGTCGGTACGACGTTCTGGGTCATCGCGCGCCCACCGAGCGCCGGCGGCCGCGGGTCCGCCCGGCCGGCTCGGCGTGGCCGTCCTGTGGCACGCGGATCGTGAGCCTGGTGCCGGCGCCGGGCGCCGAGTCGATCCGCAGGTCGGCGCCGACCGCCCGGGCCCGCTCGGTCATGCCCACGATGCCGAAATGGCCCGCCGACTGCAGCCCGGAGATGTCGGCCGGTACCGCGAAACCCGCCCCGTCGTCGGAGACCTCCAGCACCAGGCCGCGCCGCTGAGGCGCGAGCCGGACGGCGACCCACCGGGCGTCCGCGTGCCGGGCAACGTTGGCCAGTGCCTCGCGCAGGATTCGGGTCAGCTCATAGGACACCGTGATCGGCG
>Ga0307515_10008078_pt1 | contig 20620 bp, 21 predicted proteins | sample 17_EM_MG_FD_194513 | JGI IMG/M metagenome (GOLD analysis project Ga0307515, IMG submission 194513) | Populus trichocarpa ectomycorrhiza microbial communities from riparian zone in the Pacific Northwest, United States - 17_EM | ecosystem: Host-associated > Plants > Roots > Unclassified | place...
TTCGGAAAAAGGGGTGAGGGCGCTGTAACGTAACGCAACTTAGGCTTCTAATTCGAGCCTGCAGGTGCATGTACATCAGTATTGTGCGCCTTGTACTAGCCAATTCGTCAGAGCGAATGCGCACATCCACTCAACGAGTCCACGAATCTACACACCTGCTGAAAATTCTCGTGGCCCCAGGCCCCCTGCAGTTCTCCGTATGAGAATGAGCATCGTTCGGAGGAGGAGGAGGAGGAGGAGCATGACCCTAAATTGGAGATGAAAGGACATCAAACGTCGTTCTCGAACTCATGGAACAGTACATGGGACTGAGATACACACCGATCGTCTCACGCGCCTGGCCCTCATCCACGTTGTCCTCCGTGTGCCAGCCCTGGTTGCCTCCGTGCACAGGTCGTCGATTTCCCGTGCCCAATCGAACAGTGGCCTACGCTCCCCAGCATGGTTTGGATGTGAGGTACGGTATATATTACCACTGCGCATCAGGCGAGCCGGTCAGAAACCGTGTTCCTGTTTGTGGTAGTTAAGGTGCAGAGATGGCGCTCATTGACCACCTCCTAGGGACCACCAATGCGTTTGGAAATTCACAGCATGTACATTCACAACGCCGTCTCCGTCGGCGTGAATGACTCAAAAACCAAGAATGCGCTACTCGATTCGTGCTAGGTGGGGTATAATATTGTAGGCCTGTAAACCTTAACCCGTTTGTTAGGTCTCCATACATGCTGTGGGAGCTGGGTCAGTAGGGCTCTTCCGAATATCGCTCGCACCAATGACTGGTGCTGTGATTGAAAGCGCTGAAGAGGATGGGCGACGAACCGATTGGGTGTGAGCCCTGGATAGTCCTTGTTACACGAGAGGATTGACGTCGTACAACTTAATTCACATGGAGAGAATCGGGGAGAGGTGCAACCATGGTCTTGTCGTTGTCGAATCCTGGGTGGTGTGAATGACTGAGACCGCTGTGGGAGCGACGAGATCAATTCCCTCGAATGCTCGCTGGTTTTGGGGAGATCGAATGGGTTGTCCATGGTGAGAGAGCGAGCTGGAGCAATCGCGGAATCTCTGTGAATTCCCCAGGAATGGCGGAGCGCCCAATTTTGGTGACAGAGTAGGCATACGCATTGGACGTGGACGATATCGCGGTCTGTCGAGGATGATGAGGGCTGAGTAAATACGACCTTGCTCCCATGTTCGCTGTCGACGCGGACGAGTTCCCCGCCGATTATCCAGTCCAACTTGCAGAGGAGCGGCTATCACAACGAGGGAACATCCTATCGTCTCCCGAGCGCCTCTTCAACCTCCCATCCGACCTCCCCCAGGGGCCCCAGTGCGACCAGGAAGCCCGATCAACGTTTGTAACTTCAGCAACACACAGGAGCGGCGTCCATAGTCCCGATCTTTACCACAAATCCCGCGCCGTCACCCGTAACGCAGTGGCTGCCCTCCACGGTATCCCCAGTGCGGCAGCAGGGCACGTCCTCTTATCCAGAAACCTTCTGTAGACTCTGCTATTCGGTTTGTGGCCCGTCCGGGATCGTCCGTCGTTGTTGTAATTGTTTATGTAGTCCCTGCTGGTGGACGCAGTTGCGCGACGCTCAAATACGGGCTCGGATGGTACATTTTCTGGCCGTTTGGCAATTATGTCGAGGAAGATATCGAGAGTTCGGCCCGTGACGACGATGCGGGTACTATTGGTGATGCCTGTGCCGGTAGCTAGGGTCCCAAGAATTGTCGCGGCGCTAGTTGCTGGGGTTATGCGCGTCCTTGACGTGCTCAGCGATTTGCTCGATCTTGTTGTCCGCCGCGGATAATAACGTAGATAGCGGGCGGGTTTGGAGAGGAAACTGTGATCGGCGAAGTAGTACGAGGGGCTGGGGTTGACATATCGATGATACAACGATGAATTCGTGGCGTCATCGGAATGTCGAACAGTGGGTCGGACCAACGGCGTGATGGATTCGACAAGGTGAGGTGCGGACATGGAAGTACATGGCCCATGCTGCCATAGAAAGCATGTGTGCTGCTGATGCTGCGCATGTAGGGCGAGGATGGTAAGAATTGAGGTCAGGTGTCAGGGAGAGAATACTGGACACGAGGAAAAGGTACCAAGCGCGATAGAACACGTACAAAATATTCTCTGTGGAACCTGGTGGTGGGTCGTCTGCGTCGTAGCTAGACATGGCTGGCAGGCCCATGACGTTCTTCTGGTCTTCTGGACGGGCCAGCACTGCGATCAGCCAACGACCACGACTGCTGCTCGCCGAGTACCCTGCTGTCGTTTAAAATCGTCTTCTACGTAGAGGATGAGGAAAGCGGTGGAGATTCGGGCAATACCGCCGACGCAAAGCAGTACGAAGTTCTAGATGTCGTGGCGAAGGGCGCCACCGACTCGGCCGCCAAGGGAGCAAACGGTGAGAGGTCGTGCTTCTTCGCTGTCCGTTCCGTGTCGGAAGGAGGGCCCAGGCATACAGAGTGGTAGACGTCACATGGACGGTGTTGTCTGGAGAGGGTCGTGGGTGGCAGGTTGAGTTCGGCTCCGACTCTCGACTCAGCACCCTTGAACTCCATCGAGCTTCGCGCTTGAAGTACAAATCCGCAATAGCCAATCTCTTTCCACACCACAGGAGGTTATAGTTCATCAGATCGCTCGTCTCTGGCCTACTGGCCTTTCACTGGACTTTTTGACTTCGGCATCTTTCGATTCCAAACCGCTCTCTCAACATCGTCTTACCAATCCACTTAGACCCGGGATATGGCCTCAAGGCGCTTATGCGATGCGCACTCTCATAGTGATTCTTCAATAGTAGACTCTCTCGATCTGTACCGTGGAAATTGGCACCTTATCAATCCGCACCCTATCAATCCGTACCATGATATTGATCCAGACGCCGTCGATTTGGACTATGACAGCGATTCCTATGTCGCCGATCTGTACCCTCTTGATTCCCACTCTAGAAATCTTGAGTGGATTTATGCTCGAGCATTCAAATCACGTAAGTCCCTGATATCTGGAAGGCCTAGTATGCTTAAAATGTTTCAGAGTGGCGAGCTCTATCCTCTAAAGAACGCGAAGAACTTAAAGCTGGTTACCCTGTGACCCTAATTCCACCTGATGGCAAAACCATAAACGCCTACCTTCCTTCGGAACTCCTGAGAGGGATGTTCATATACAGCATTGAATCGAATAACATGAAATTTGGTCATTTGGCTTCTGTTTGTCGCTATTGGAGGTCTGTTGTCACCGCAATGCCTCATCTATGGTCAACCTTGAGGCTCGGAACTTGGACTGGGACGGAACGGGTCACTAATTGGTTGCAGAGAGCATACCCGAAGAAAGTTGTTATTGACACCCAGAGAGGTGGCCAGATGCATTCTATTACACCATATGCTGCACTCCAGAATGCTCTTGTAAGCACTGGCCACTGGCATGAGCTTACCATATCCTCACTCCCTCCTGAGGATCTGGCTAGCCAGCTCGGCTTCCAAGGTGCAGCGCCAATGGGTGTGCTGAGATCCTTGCACGTGGTGGCTGAGTGTGTGCACTCTCCCTCATTCACTCATCTGCTTGACCTTGTCCCAACTGAGGCTCCGCTCTCAGAACTGAGACTCCATTCCTCATTTGCCAGTGTCTACTTTTTTCAACCCAAGTGGTTCCCTGTTTTGTGGGATCTCACCGTGCTTATTGTCAATGGCAGAGATATCAATGAACCATTTGAGTTTCTTCCTTCTTTTACGCGGCTCCACACATTTGAGGCCGATCGTCTTCCTCTCCCATGGTATGATAGTGATACCAATCTTCCACTTCTCTGTACTCTTCAGAAGCTGCAACTCAGAGCCTCTTCGGTTCAATGGATGGCTGGGAGACAATTCTCATGCCTTGAAGAGTGTGCAATCCTCCTCCCTCGTGATTGGGAGGCAGTTCAGCAGCGTGAGGTGCAATTGCCATCCTGCAAGAAATTGATCTATCATGGTTATCCAATGACCACAGTTCGATATTTTCGTGTTCCTGAAGTGAACGCAATGGAGCTGAAATCCCATGACTGCAAGAAACAGAGAGTCTATCAGCAGCTACACAATTTATGCACAACGGATGGAACAATGTCCCAGCTCGCCACACTCCACCTCACACTCCAATGCAGTGAACAAGCCCTCATCAAGGTGCTGAGGTATCTAGGCCTTCTACAGGAGCTAGTTGTATCCATTGCCCGCCCCTCACCTTCCTTTCAAAACCTCCTTCAGCCACTGATTGCCAAACCATCGAGAGAGGACTGGCGTGATTGGTCACTAGTGGGTGGCCATCAGAAGTGGGAGCAATGGTGCTGCTCTCAAACGTGGTGCGCCAACGTCCTCCCACACCTGAAATATCTTGGCATACAGTGTCCTAATGGTATTCCTCGGTCTGAGTACCTTGACAATGGCCTATTGTTCAGAGTTCTTAAATGGACTAGAGCACATTCGATTCGGCCTTTGGAGCATCTGAAAGTATGGGAGGGGAGCGGGGCCAGTAATGTGGTTGATGACGTTTCCACTGACTACCCGGAGGAATATGACTCAATGATTCTCAGTGGAATGGTCACACAACATCTGGTCATTCAGAGTTCTACCACCGCGTTATTCCAACTTCATTCCACTATCCTCTTCAGGCAGCTCCAGAGCCTTGTGGTTGACTGGTATCACTCTCGTGACCATGAAATCCCTATTTTGCCGGACCTGGAACAAATCAAAACGCTGGAAATTTGGGATGGAGATATTCCTACATATTCTTTGAAGATCGACTTGCAATTGGTTCGTACTCTCCAGAGGCTCAAGCTTCGTGGTTCATCATTTTCTTGGATGCTTGGGAGGACCTTCAAGGCCCTGAGAGAATTTCAGATTGATGATCTACCAGACGCACCTGAGACCCAGTCTGGGCTCGAGAAACTGCAAGTGGACATGCCTGCCTGCACGATATTAAAGTTGTGGAACATTTCTTCAAATCACCTCCACTTCCTTTCCTGCCCCAATGTACAAATTCTTCAATGGGAGCAATCGCCAGAGTTGCCCGCCATCGATGTGGCAGCTCTCAGGTCACCGCAAATTTTCTTACGTACCTGCTCCTGTCTACAAAGGCTCGATATTCTCATTCCCCATCACTTGGGGCGAGATCCCTTGATTCAGTTTGTTTTTGGGGAGGCAATGGGGCAAGGAGTATGGCGGGATATCATGAGTGTGGAAGTGAAGGTCTCGTTTAAAGGCTCCCCAAGCAAAGATAGACAACACTTCTTCAGTCAGATGTTTGGACGTCAGCGAGATTTCGACAAATTGTGGAAAGAGTTCACTGTCACGGACAATGACTCGGGCATGATGGTCACGGTCAAGGCGTCCATGTAATTAGTCTTATACAAGGCAAGTTTGGAGAACTGTTTGCTATTCGGCTGCAATACAACATTTCTTTTGTGTCAGGATTATTTTCCATTTTCATTTTACTCCTGAAAAGACTTTCAGCACAGGTCGTAAGCTCCCAGCTATCTACAGACAACCCTTGAACATATCCACCCTTCAAAATCCCTATTGAAAGACAAGACTTGGGACATGGAGCGAGACATCTGACATGGCAAACGGAGATACGTTAGAAGTAGATGATTTCCAGCCGTTGACACGACTCACAACTACAGTGGGCTTTGCTGCTGTCAAGTTCCTCAGCCTCAGACATTTGTCCCTGAACACGTCTGAGCTTCGCCTTTTTAGAAGATATACGCGGGATAGGCGGCAAGTTACAGTACCCAGGACTGATCATCAACAGAAACCAAGGAGTCGATGAAGGACAGGAGCAATAAAACGGCACATTAGCGTAGACGACTATCATTGGAGCCTAGCCGCGTAGTCACAGATAAGCAGACAGGGAGCCACATCAGGTTCCAAGAGGACAGTCTGATCGTCCGTTAACTATGTGCGGAGCTAGAAACACAAGAAAATGAGTGGCTCGTTCGCAGGCAATAAATAAATAAATATACATGCGAACGGGCGGATGAGGGATTGTCGGCAGGAAGGGCGTAATCGGATCGGTATTTGGTTCGCGGTAGGTGGCAAGGAGATCCCCCACATCACGTTGGGTTGCGTAGCGTCAGGCTTCAAATGGCCTGTATGGTTTCGACACGGCGAGGTGCGCCCATGTCGGTACATGGTCAGCCCTGCGATAGACAACATGGATGCCACTGTTGCTGAACTAGTGGGCGAGGATGTTGGGGCTATGTGATCGAGTGTGAGCGAGAGATAAGCAGGCGGAGGGACGGATGAGTGATGGACGGTCGAGGAGGAGGTAGGTAACATGAGGAAAGGGACCAAATGCAACAGAATACGTACGAGATATCCTTTGTGGAAACTGGCGGTGGGTTGTCTGCGAAAGTAGTGTAGACGTCGCTGGCGGAACCTATGAGGTTCTTCTGGACGGGAGAATTGCCATATTGGCCCAAGTGCAAATGTGTGGGCATTATCCCGCCTCACTAAGCAGACGTCATGTTGTTGGTAGCTGATCAGCTGCGAGCCCGACTTGCCGAGCGTTCGAATTTCTTCGGAAAGTAGGATGAGGAAGGAAGGTCGTCGTGAACGTGGGGCGTGGACAGGTTCGATTTGGTCACCGGTGAAGAGTGAGCGAGTCGAGCCATTATCGAGTGGCTTCCAGGTCCAGGTTGGCCTTGTCGTCGACTGCGTCGCGGGCTGGTTGTCTAGCTGATATGTTGGCAATGGGAGAGTAACGTTGCGGTCGATAGTGTGAGTGATGACGAGAGGAGAGTGTGTCGACGCATGACGGAGGATGTCGCCTGCGAACTACAACTGGTCGAGGTGCTCAGAAAAAGGGTTGTGGCGGGAGTAACGCAACTTGGGCTTCTATTTCAAGTTTTAAAATATATGTACACTAGTATTCTAAACTCGGTACTAATCAATTCATCGCAATTCGCCATCGGAGCAAGTGCATACCTCGAACCACTACGTCCACAAATCTGCACAACTGCTGAAATTCTGTTGGCCAAGGTTCTCTGTAGCCCTCCTCAGACAGTATGGGGGGAAAGAGCATTGTTCATTTATTCGACCGGAGCATGACCCTATATTGGAAATGAAAGGACATCAAGTATCGCTCTCGAACTCATGGAACAGTACTTGGGGATGACATACATACCGATTATCTCACATGGTATACGCACACCCACATTGCCCGTCGTGCGCGAGCCCTAGTTGCCTCCGTGCCCAGGTTGGATCCCCTGTACCCAATCGAACGGCTCTCAGCGTAACCTGGGCGTGAGGTACAGTATACATTACCACCGCGCACCAGATCAGCCGGTCATAAGCCGCATAGAATCGTGAAAGGGAAAAGGTGCCTTTCATGGGTGGCGTGTGACCGAAGCCGTGGCCGTGCGGAACGTGATGACGAGAGACATGCGCTCGAATTCTTGATTTTCTGGAGAGAGAACCATGTTCTGGGGTGGTCGAGAGGGTTATAAAGAGGGCGAGGGGGCGAACTAGTGTCATTGCGGAATTACTGTGAATCCTACAAGGAAACCCAGGAATGACAGGGTGTCCACGCTTGGCTTATTTGGGCACTCGCGGTCTGCGCGGTCGGCTCCAATGGTGCTCGCGTATTCGCTGTCGACGCGGTCCTGCCGATCACCCGATCTAACTCGCAGTGGAGTGACCATCACAACCGAGGAACACCTTATTCTCTTCCGGGCGCATCTTCAACCACTCATCCAACCACCCAGATGCCGCAATGCGACCAAGAGAGTCCGATCGACGTCTGCAACCTCAGGAACACGCAGGATCGTCGTCCTCAGTGTAGGCTTTGCACACTCTTCCCACAACCGATGCGGCAGTGGAGAAACATTGAGTGAGGACGACGAGGAGGCGCTGAATAACGACGCTAACGGGAGTAGTTCGACGACAGATGAGGACGATGAGGATCCCGCAACCAATGACCTCCTGACTCCACGCTCCCTGTAGTACAACGAAGAGGACCCAGTGACGCTCAGGGACGGTCAGAGCCTTATAAAGACGAGCACAGGTTGGTCTTCCCATCTGGAAGCCCAGTACCACAAATCCCGCATTGCCACCCGCAATGGAGAGGCAGGCAGCCCTCGATGGCGTCCCCAGCGCGGCAGAGCGGGGTGCGACCTCTAACCGAGAAGCCTGCTCTCGACGCTGCGATTTGGTTGGTGGCTCGCTCTCGTATCGTTTGTCGTCACTTGAATCCTTTATGTCGTCTCTGATGGTAGATGTGACTAGGACACACTCATATACTGGCTCGGGTGGTACACTCCGGCCGTTTGGCAAGTATATCGATGGAGGTGCTGAGATTCCGGCCTGTGGGGGTGACGCGGACCCCATCGTTAATGCATATGTGTATAACTACGCTACTTGCTGGTTTGTGCGCGTGCTTGACGTGCTCGACGATTTGCTTGATTCTGTTGTTTTGCCGCGTACAAAAATGTAGACAGTGGGCGGGCTTTGGAGTGGAGAGAGTGATTCGGCGAAGTAGTACGAGGGGGTTGATATATCCAGGACGGCGACGGAAGGGTGCCGATGATAGAGGCGATAATGCAATGGTGGATTCAAGTACCGAAGAGCGGGTCGGAGCAATGAGATAATGGCCAGAATAATCCGTCAGCCAAGGTGGTAATGGCCTGTATGGATTCGACAAAGTGAGGTACGCAGATGTCGGTGCATGGTCATCTCTGCATGGGGTGCTGCCGACGCTGCATGTGCTGGTCCTGGAGTGGTGGGCGAGGATCGTAGGGCTATGAAATCAAGTGTGAGCGAGAAAACGAAGGGACGAATGAGGAGCGACGTACGGTCGTGGGGGATGTAGAAGGAAAAGGGACCAGGCGCGATGAGACACGTACGAAATATCCTCTGTGGAGAATGGTGGTGGGTTGTCTGCGTAGTAGAGCAGACCAGACAGAGCTGAGGGGTCCTATGACATTTTTCTGGACGGGAATTCGCATTCCTTCTCAGACTCGGACCAATAAACTGCGATCGCTGCTCGCCAAGTGTTCTGCTATTGTTCGAAGTCGTCTTCTACGTGGCGGACGAGGAGAGCGGTGGAGATGAGGGCGAAACCGCCAACGCAAAGGAAGGGTGCAAGGTTCCAGATGATCATGGGGAACGGCGTCGGCGCAGAGAGGTCCGACAGAAAGGGTGAGCAAGTAGGGCGATTATCGAGGAGAATCCTGTATAGTGCAGTAGAGAAATGAGAGCAAGTACTGGACTGCCAGCCCCATTTCAATTTCAAATTCCCTAGTCGGTCCCGCGAACTCTTGAGCACTCAATCGAGCTGTACACGTCAAGTACAAATCCGCAATAGTCGCTATCTCGCCCCACAGTTGATTGTCGTTCCTGCCCCATCATCAGATTATATTACTCGCCGACTGGCCGACTGGCCTTTCACTCGACTTTTGCACTTCAGTATCCCTCGACGTCAAACAGCATTCTCACCACCGCCTCGCGAGATAACTGGTCCATTTATGCCCAGGGGACGGCTGCAGTCAAGAGCATCGTCAAGAGCGCAGCTGGACTTGATCTTTGCTCAAGCTTTCAAGTCACGTAAGTCCCTGATATCTGTCACTGGAAGGTCTGGTATGCTTAAAAGGTTTTAGAGTGGGAAACTCTATCATCGAGGGAACGTCGCAAACTCATAAATAATTACCCTGCGACTCTAATTCCATCTGATGGCAAAACCATTAACGACTACCTTCCCTTGGAACTCCTGGGAGTGGTTTTGCTGTATAGCGTTGAATCATTGCGAAAGAAACCTCGTGACTTGGCTTCTGTTTGTCGGTACTGGAGGGCTATTGTCACTACATTACCTAGTATATGGTCCACCTTGAGGGTGGGAACCTGGACTGGAAGGGAACGGGTTGCCACTTGGTTGCAGAGAGGATACCCAAAGAAAGTTGTTATTGACACCCAGAGAGATGGTCAGACGCCATCTGATACTTTGCCATTTGCTGCACTCCAGGATGCTCTTGCAAGCACTGGCCAATGGAATGAACTCACTATATCCTCATTTCCTCCTGAGAACACGGCTAGTCAACTCGACATTCAGGTTGCTATGCGAATGAAAGTCTTGAGAACTCTGCACGTAGCAGCTGGATGTGTGCACACTCTCTCATTCACGCATCTGCTTGACCTTGTCCCGACTGGAGCCCCAATCTCTGAAATGAGGCACCATTACTCATTTGCCACTGCTCACTTCCTCCAACCCAATTGGCTCCCTGTTTGGCAGAATCTCACAGTGCTTGTTGTCAATGGCAGAAATATTCATGAGCCACTTGACCTTCTTCCTGCTTTCACCCGGCTCCATACATTTGAGGTTGATCATCTTCCTCTCCCATTCTATGAGCTTAGCACAAATCTGCCACTTTTATGTACACTCCGTAAGCTACAGCTCAGAGCCTCTTCAGTCCAATGGATGGCTGGGAGACGATTCCCAAGCCTTGAGGAGTGTGCAATCCTCCTACCTCATCATTGGGAGCCAATTCACCAGGATGAGGTGCAATTACCATCCTGCAGTAAATTTATCTACCATGGTTATCCAATGACCACAGTTCGATATTTTCATGTTCCCCAAATGCGAGTGATGGAGCTCCGATCTTACGACTGCAGGAAACAGAGGGTCTATCAGCAGCTACGCTATCTATTCAGATCGGGTGGAAGGATTTCCAAACTCACTACACTGCATCTCACACTTCAGTGCAGTGAACAAGCCTTAATCAAGGTGCTGAAATATTTGGGCCTTCTACAGGAGTTGAATTTATCCATTTCCTGCTGCTCACCTTCCTGGAAAACTCTCCTTGAGTCGCTGGTTGCCAAACCTTCTGGAAGTGACCGGCCTGGTTTGGGTCTGATAGAAGGTAGTCGCCATAAGTGGGCGAAATGGAGGAAATCTGTAACCTGGCATTCTAACATCCTTCCGCACCTAGAATATCTTGGCATACAATATCCCAAAGGCTTTTCTCAGCCCGAGTGCCTTTACTATTCCCCATTACTTAACCTCGTTGGGTGGACTAGGAGCCAGTTGACTCCTCCTTTGGAGCATCTGAAAGTATGGGAGGGGAGCGGGACCACAGATGACATCATCGTGGTGGATTACGCTCCCCAGGCTCAATTGTCAGGTTATGACTTCGAGATTCCCAGAGGAATGGTCACACGACGTCTGCTCATTCGTGATCCTGTGGATCGATTACTCCAGCTCGGTTCCACCATCCTCTTTAGGCAGCTCCATGATCTCGAGATAGACTACAACCATAATCACGAAATCAATATTTTGCCATTCCTGGAGCAAATCAAAAGGCTGGATATTTGGCATGCAATCATTCCTACATATTCATTGAACATTTACTTGCCGTTGGTTCAGACTCTCCAGTCGCTTAGACTGTGCCATTCAACATTTTCCTGGATGCTTGGGAGGTCCTTCAAGGCCCTGAGAGAATTCAGCGTTGGTGACCCACTGGACACACTCGAGATCCAGTCTAGGAATGAAGCGTTGCAGGTAGACCTGCTTGCTTGCAAAACGTTAAAGTTGTGGAACTTTTCAGCAAACCATCTCCAATTCCTGTCGTGTCCGAATGTACACAACGTTCAATGGGAGCAACCTCCAGTGTTGCCGACCATCGACGCAGAAGCTCTCAGGTCACAGCAAATTTTCTTACGTACTGCCATTTGACACTCCTTGAACAGGCCGATCTGGACGCTCAACTGGCGCTTCGCCTGCGGGGCTATAGCTAAAAGTTGTATATACAAAGTTAGCTATGATATCAAACATGTTAAATACGGGGTTTGAGATTTTTGCGTCGCCAAACGGATGGAAAATGAGGGCTTGCCGCTTTGGTGGATGGACAGTCCTTGAAGTCCTTGACTGCAGCGACAACGGGGAATGGGAAAAATGGGACTAAGGCAGAAAACAGAAGATAGCACTATTTACATTCCATACACACTCATTCAATGCTGCCCTCTTCGTCATTGGCGTCCATGGCAAGGCTGCGATTCCTCGCAGGGCATATCCCCCCTTGGCATCGAGAACCTCCAAATCCTCTTCCTCCTCATCCCAAGGCTTCTTCCTCTTCGTCCAGTGCATGGGTTTCTTCGGCAGGTCCTCCTTCTTGACTCCAGCGGCCAGAAGATCTTCCACCATTTATCCAACTCCGCACTAAAATACGGGGCTGCTGTTGTGGACTTTGAACCATATTTTACACGTGATGCACGCTATTATATAACTACCCTGCCTTTGGTTTGCCCTAGACAAGGGAGAAACCCCCGTGTGAGTGTAATTAGCGATTGTCTCGTCCACCGCCTTGGCTCTCCATGGGCTGAGCCCCAGAGATGCATAAGTATACATATATTAGTTACCATGATTTTTTACAGCAACGCTCTATGATGGGAAGTAGGGAATGTCAAGGACTGTCCGATTCCAAGGAGTGTCAAATGGCAGTACCTGTTCCCGACTTCAAGAACTCAATATTCTCATTTTCCATCATTTGGGGCGAGATCCCTTGATTCAGTTTGTTTTTTGTGATGCACGGGAGCAGGGAGTATGGCGGGATATCATGAGTGTGAGAGTGAAGGTCGCGTTTAAAGGCTCCCCAAGCGAAGATAGAAATCACTTCTTCGATCAGATGGTTGGACACCAGCGGAATTTCGACAAATTGTGGAAAGACTTCACTGTCACCAATGATGGCTTGGGCATGATAGTCACGGTTAGGGCAGCTATGTAAATATTGTTAGAGGTCGGGATTTTTCGGTGAGTTTGCCGTGCCCGCGCGTACCCAAATGGCCATGTTAACATTTCTACGCAACGTTACGTAAAATAGGCCATGTTCGCAATGTCCGATTGTTTTGTCTGATTGTTGGAGGCGAAGTGGCACAACCTCCACGTGCTAAGCGCACTGCTATGCCACGGACTATATATAGCTATTCGTTATGAAACACCGATGTATATAAGCTCCTCTAGATACGACTACGAGCGGAGCTGTAGACGAATATCCCTTTCCTCCCGTACTTTAACAATTAGTCTTGGTCAGGAGAACTCTTTGCTGTTCAGCTACAGTACTACATTGCTCTTGCGTCAGGATAGCTGTTTATTTTCATTCGACTTCTGAGAAGACTTTTAGCATATTCTATTACAAGTCGTACACCAACCCTTGAACCCATCTACCCGTCAGGCTCTCTATGAAAGACAAGGATGACCCTTGGCTTGGGACATAAAATAGTTGAAGCGAGATACCTCCCAAGGGAAACCCACTGCATGACATGGCAAATGGAGATATATGCTGGATAGGTGGCTGGTGACTTCACCCAGGACTGATCATCAACGGAGGACGAGGAGTTGATTGGTTGATGAGCGACAGGAACAGGTGCAATAGAAGGGCGGTACAGATATGGGATCGACTGTCAGCGAGAGAAACCGGACGGAGAGACGAATGGGTGGTGGAGGGCCCAGAAGCAGGCAGCTAAGGTAAGTAAGAGGGACTAAGCACGATAGAACGCACACCAAATAACCCCTTTGGAAACGCCTGGTATTGGTGGAAGCGGGTCTGGGCAGTGACGGTAGGCGGAGCAGGGGAACTTTATGGCCATGAGAATGGTTACAGTAGCTCGAATGCGAACCTATGGACTATTCGCGCTCTTTCTCACCAGGCCGGCCGACGAACCGCTGTTGGCAGCTAGCTGGCCAGCCGCGGCTGCCATTCGAACCCGACAGGGGGCGGATCGGTAGGTATAGGTGTGTACTGATAGGGGGCGGATCGATAGTGTGCAGAGTTCCAAGGTATGGATCGATAGGGTGCGGATATATAAATGGAGTGCAGATTATGATATGGTCTGCTATGGAAGACTCACTATCAGAGTCCAGATCGCTAAAGTCACTTGAGGTCATCTCCCGGCCCTAAGTGGACTGGTGAGTCGATATTGAGAACGCGGTTGGAGTCGAGGGGTACGTGCCGAAGTGCCGAAGTGCCGAAGTCGAGTGATATATATATACGTGAAAGACCAGTAGGCCAGTAGGCGAGGGATCTGATGATGGAGTAGGAATGACAATCGCCTGTGGCGTGGAGAGAGCTCGACTATTGTGAATTTGTAGCTGCTCAAGGGCTCGCGGGACCGACGATCGAGTACGAGTGTGGTGCATGGGAGACAAGGAGCCGTAGCTAGCCTTTTTCAATATGTTTTCAGTATTGGAATACTCGCTGCACACCTTTCAACTCCCCTATTCATATATGGTTTTGGTGTGACCACGAGGTGCCTTGTCTTTCATAGAGAGCCTGAAGGGTAGACATGTTCAAGGGTTGGTGTGTATATTAGTTGAAAGCTTACGACTTGTAATAGAATATGCTGAAAGTCTTCTCAGAAGTCGAATGAAAATAAACAGCTATCCTGACGCAAGAGCAATGTAGTATTATATTGTAGCCGAACAGCAAAGAGTTCTCCTGACCAAGACTATTTGTTAAAGTATGGGAGGAAAGGGATATTCGCCTACAGCTCCGTGCGTAGTCGTATCTAGAGGAGTTATATACATCGGCGTTTCATAACAAAATAGCTAAAGTCCGTGGCAGAGCAGTGCGCGTAGCACGTGGAGGTTGTGCCACTTCGCCTCCAACAACCGGACAAAACAATCGAGCATTGAGAACATAGCCTATTATACGCAACGTTGGGTAGAAATGTTAACATGGCCATTTGGGTACGCGCGGGCATGGCAAACTCACCGAAAATTCCCGATCTCCAACACTATTTACATTACTGCCCTAACCGTGACTATCATGCACAAGCCATCATTGGTGATAGTGAATTCTTTCCACCATTTGTCGAAATGCCGCTGGTGACCAACCATCTGGCTGAAGAAATGATGTCTCTCTTTGCTTGGGGAACCTTTAAACGAGACCTTCACTTCCACACTCATGATATCCCGCCATACTCCTTGCCCCTTTGCCTCACCAAAATCAAACTGAATCAAGGGATCTCGCCCCAAGTGATGGGGAATGAGAATATCAAGCTTTTGCAGACAGGAGCAGGTACGTAAGAAATTTTGCGGTGATCTGAGAGCTGTCACATCGATGCCTGGCAACTCTGAAGATTGCTCCCATTGAAGAATTTGTACATTTGGACAGGACAGGAAGTGGAGATGATTTGCAGAAATGTTCCACAACCTTAATATCGTGCAGGCAGGCATGTCCACCTGCAGTTCCTCAAGCCCAGACTGAGTCTCAGGTGCGTCTGGTAGATCATCAATCTGAAGTTCTCTCAGGGCCTTGAAAGTCCTCCCAAGCATCCAAGAAAATGATGCACCACGAAGTCTAAGCCTCTGGAGAGTATGAACCAATGGCAAGTCGATGTTCAAAGAATATGTAGGAATAATTCCATCCCATATTTCCAGCGTTTTGATTTGTTCCAGGTATGGAAAAATAGGGATCTCATGGTCACGAGAATGATACCAGTCAACCACAAGGCTCTGGAGCTGCCTGAAGAGGATTGTGGAATGAAGTTGCAATAACGGAGTGGTAGAACGCTGAATGACCAGATGCTGTGTGACCATTCCACTGATAATCGTTGAGTCATATTCCTCCATTGATATTCCAGGATGCTTATCCGGGTAGTCAGTGGAAACGTAATCAACCGCATCAATGGCCCCGTTCCCCTCCCATACTTTCAGATGCTCCAAAGGCTGAATCGAATGTGCTCTAGTCCATTTAAGAACTCTGAACAATAGGCCATTGTCAAGGCACTCAGACCGAGAAATGCCATTGGGGCACTGTATACCAAGATATTTCAGGTGTGGGAGGACGTTAGCATACCAGGTTTGAGAGGAGCACCATTGCTCCCACTTCTGATGTCCACCCACTAGTGACCAATCACGCCAGTCCTCTCTCGATGGTTTGGCAATCAGTGGCTGAAGGAGGTTTTGCCAGGAAGGTGAGGGACGGGCAGTGGATAGAACTAGCTCCTGTAGAAGGCCTAGATACCTCAGCACCTTGATGAGGGCTTGTTCACTGCACTGCACCGTGAGATGGAGTGTAGCGAGCTTGGACATTGCTTCATCCATTGTGCATAAATTGTGTAGCTGCTGATAGACCCTCTGTTTCTTGCAGTCGTGGGATTTCAGCTCCATTGCTTTCACTTTAGGAACACGAAAATATCGAACTGTGGTCATTGGATATCCATGATAGATCAATTTCTTGCAGGATGGCAATTGCACCTCACGCTGCTGAACTGCCTCCCAATCACGAGGGAGGAGGATTGCACACTCTTCAAGGCATGGGAATTGTCTCCCAGCCATCCATTGAACCGAAGAGGCTCTGAGTTGCAGCTTCTGAAGAGTACAGAGAAGTGGAAGATTGGTATCACTATCATACCATGGGAGAGGAAGACGATCGGCCTCAAATGTGTGGAGCCGCGTAAAAGAAGGAAGAAACTCAAATGGTTCATTGATATCTCTGCCATTGACAATAAGCACGGTGAGATCCCGCAAAACAGGGAACCACTTGGATTGGAAAAAGTAGACACTGGCAAATGAGGAATGGAGTCTCAGTTCAGAGAGTGGAGCCTCGGTTGGGACAAGGTCAAGCAGATGAGTGAATGAGGGAGAGTGTACACACTCAGCTACCACGTGTAAGGATCTCAGCACACCCATTGGCGTTGCACCTTGGAAGCCGAGCTGGCTAGCCAGATCCTCAGGAGGGAGTGAGGATATGGTAAGCTCATGCCAGTGGCCGGTGCTTGCAAGAGCATTCTGGAGTGCAGCATATGGTGTAATAGAATGCATCTGGCCACCTCTCTGGGTGTCAATAACAACTTTCTTCGGGTATGCCCTCTGCAGCCAATTAGTGACCTGTTCCGTCGCAGTCCAAGTTCCGGCCCTCAAGGTTGACCATAGATGGGGCATTGCGGTGACAACAGACCTCCAATAGCAACAAACAGGAGTCAAATGACCGAATTTCATGTTATTCGATTCAATGCTACATAGGAAAATCTCTCTCAGGAGTTCCGAGGGAAGGTAGGTGTTTATAGTTTTGCCATCAGGTGGAACTAGGGTCACAGGGTAACCAGCTTTAAGTTCTTTGCGTTTCTTCAAGGATAGAGCTCTCCACTCTGAAACATTTTAAGCATACCAGACCTTCCAGATATCAAGGACTTACGTGACATGAAAGCTCGAGCATAAATGCACTCAAGATATCTAGAGTGAGAATCGAGAGTGTACTGACCGACGGAATCAGAATCGCTATCATATTGCAGATCGATAAGGAGCCAATCTCCACGATACAAATAGAGAGTGTCTGCTATGGAAGAGTCACTATCAGAGTCCGAATCACCAAAGTCCCTTGAGGCCATGTCCCGGATCTAAGAGGACTGTTGTTTGGAGTCGAAAGTGCTGAAGTGCAAAAGTCGAGTGAAAGGCCAGTAGGCCAGAGGCGAGCGATCTGATGATGGTATGGAGAGAGATTGACTCCTGCGGATTTGTACTTCAAGCGTGAAACTCGATGGAGTGCTCAAGAACTCCCGGTGTGGGGGGAGAGAAGAGCGGACGAGATTCGTCTTTTTCCGGCGCTTATGGGCGTTTAAAAAATGAGGCCAGGTGTCTGGAACTAGCGGCTCTAAACTTTCGGCTAACTGAAACTTTCGGCTAACTGGTTGCTGTCACGGGCCTGTCAGATGGTCTCCGTGACAGGCGAGTTGAACTCCCAGCCTCTCCAATATAATAATATTTATAATTTCTTTACATGTCGGTGACCGGCGAACAGTGGTAATATAATGGCTTTTACAATTTATTACGTATAAAATGACCGACGGTTTGAGGCTGCGTTTGAGCGCGCTTGCCAGCCGTATGAAAAGGCGCGTCGGCGAACGGAGTGAATATATGTTATAACTGTAGATACAATGTATTATGTATAAAAATGGCGAAAGATGGCGACGACGACGACGAGAGCCGCTGGAATTGAACTACTGTACCTGCGTTGACACTCCTATCATATCTTACCGGCCTCTCGTCATCACCCATGACAGTGGCAGCGCATCTACTCGTGTCTATCATGCGGCTTGGCTCCACTTGTATTCGTCTCATTTCCTAGTGTTCATGAGGCTTGTATTCCTCATCTTCCTGTCGCTCATGGACCCTTGGCCTCTGCTGATGATCAGTCCTGGGTGCTGTAGTCTGCTATCTGTCCAGCGTTCAACTTTATTTGCCATGTCATGAGGTGAGCTTCCTTGTTGTCACCCTCAAGAGACATACCGCTCCAGCTTGAAGGGTAGACATATTCAAGAGTGGGCTGTGCATAGTTGGAAGCTTATGGCCTATAACACAACGGGTGGAGGTAGTTACTCCTGGAATAACTACCTCCACCAGGCCGTTGTGTAATATGGTAATACCGAAGTTATTCTCAAAAATCAAATGTCAATAGGCGACAATTCAAATGCACAGGAACGCCATATTGCAGCTGAACAGCATATAGCCCTTTTGACCAACTTAGTACATGCCGATTCACATGGAGGCCCTAATTATCACCATCCTGGGTGAGTTTTTCGTCGTGACAATGAACTCTTTCCACTATTTCTCATAATCCTGCTGGTCACTAACTGTTTGATTGAAGAAGTTGTCTCTATCACCGCTCAATGGGCCAGTAAACGAGACCTTCACCTCCGCATTCTCGACATGCCGCCATACACCCTGTTCCAATGCACCACAAAAGATGAACCGAATTAGGGCTCCACATAAATGATATACCAGACGCCCCTAAGACCAAGTTTAGGCTTGAGGAGCTGCAGGTGCGCCCGCCTGCCTGCCTGCCTGCCTGCACAACATTAAAGTTGTGAAACTTTTCTGCAAACCATCTCCTCTGCCTGTCCCGTCCAAATTTACACACTCTCCAATGGGAGCAATCTGCAGAGTCGCCCGCCATCGATGCGGCAGCTCTCGAGTTACCGCAAGCTTTATTGTGGGCCTGGTCCCGTTTACAAACCTTGATATTCTCGTTCCCCATCGCCATTGTTTGGGGCTCGATCCCTTGATCCAGTTTGTTTTTTGTGATGCCATAGAGACAGGAGTATGGCAGGATATCATGAGTGTGGAGGTGAAGATTTCGCTTAAAGGTTCCTCAAGCAAAAATGGACATTTCTTCAGTCAAATGGTTGGACACCAGTGACATTTTGACAAATTGTGGAAAGAGTTCACCGTTGCCAATGACGGCGTGGGCACGATAGTCAAGGTTATGTAGTGTATCCATGTAAATAATGTTGGAGATCTGGATTGATCGGTGAGGCTCCGTACGTTTGCCATGCCCGCGCGTACCCAAACAACCATGTTGCATAGAATAGGCTATGTTCGTTATGTCCGATTGTTAACGCCGATGTATATAAGCTCCTCTAGATACGACTACGAGCGGAGCTGTAGACGAATATCCCTTTCCTCCCGTACTTTAACAAATAGTCTTGCAGGAGAACTCTGTGGTTACAAATTCCGGGTCAGAGAACCGGTGAAGAACCGGGCGAGAGCACCGGTGATCACCAGGTGGGGGAGGTGCCCGGACCCGGGTGACAGACCCGGTCACCACCAGGTCCCGTCAAGTAAAAATGAGCCCAGCTCTCTGACCCCGAGCTGGTAGCCGGTCTGGTGACCCGGTGCTACCAGTCATAAGAGCCGGTGAATAGGTCTTGAATAGTGGATTGAACCAGTCAGGACGACTGGTGGTTTTGATCATTTATGCTTTACAATAATAAATGTATATTATACATGACACGTACTGATAATACAAGTATCTATATTGTAATGATGCATGCAAACCTTTACTTACATTACCCCTGATTGCTGAGACGCAAGCTCAGACCGGACTCTCTGTGGGCAGAAGCGTTCATCACTGCTGCATATGTTCACAATAGGACACCGACGAGAGTGTTGAAAGGACTCACCCCATTCGAGGCCCGTTATGAGACGAAGCCAGATCTTGCGCACTTGCGTGCCTTTGGTGCCATTGTCGAGCCACTGGTGAAGCTGAAGAAGTTGGATGAGAGGGTGAGGATGTGCTTTTTCGTCAGTTATACGTATGGAGGGGGTGGTTATAGGGTGTGGGATCCGAAGGGAAAGGTCGTGGAACGAGGAACTGCACTCACATATGGTGGGTGTGGGACTGGCTCCGACGCACAAGGACCTGGCTGTCTATGTTAAAGGTGACTGGGACCAGGAGGATTTCATTGTGGGACGATTTTGGGTGGACAACTTTGTTGGGATTGGGTCTGGGAAGGATCTGGAGGTTTTAGCAAAAGGAGTCAATGAGAAGTATGGTATCACGGGATTCAGCGACATTAAATGGATCCTTGGGATGTTGGTGGAGTGTGATCGCACCACTCGGACGATTTCGATCTCAGTGGGGGGAAACTCACGACAGACTGATGTTGATGACTGTAGAAGAAGCTGTAGCAGTGATGGCATTGTACAGAACAGGTAAATTGCTTGTCACGTGCTATTTGTTGTTTGGGGGTTTTTTTTTTAGCACGAGTGGTGCATCAGGGGACGTGTCTGTACTCACCAGCATCAAGATTATTGAACGTAATTGACTTACTAGTGTGTTTTTGAGGAATTGGTGGTGAGGTTGATGAAGGGACAAGG
>Ga0307515_10008080_pt1 | contig 20616 bp, 15 predicted proteins | sample 17_EM_MG_FD_194513 | JGI IMG/M metagenome (GOLD analysis project Ga0307515, IMG submission 194513) | Populus trichocarpa ectomycorrhiza microbial communities from riparian zone in the Pacific Northwest, United States - 17_EM | ecosystem: Host-associated > Plants > Roots > Unclassified | place...
CGACCTCAAGGAGCTGAGCGCCATCCGGACCGAGGACGCGGCCACTGCGATGGCCCTGCGGATGCGGGGGATCTGCGATCGGCTCGCGAGCTTTCCGGCCCCGGTGATCGCCGCGCTGAACGGTCACGCCCTCGGCGGCGGGGCCGAGGTCGCGGTGGCCGCCGACATCCGGGTGGCCGCCGACGACATCCGGATCGGCTTCACCCAGGTGACCCTGGCGATCATGCCGGCCTGGGGCGGCGCCGAGCGGCTCGCCGCGCTGGTCGGTCCGGGCCGGGCGCTGCTGCTCGCCGGCGCCGGGACGGTGCTGGGCGCCGCCGAGGCCGAGCGGATCGGGCTGGTCGACCTGGTGCTGCCGCACGCCGATTTCGAGGCGGGCTGGCGGTCGGTGGCCCGGTCGCTGGCGAACGACTCGGCCCGGGAGATCAAGCGGCTGACGGCCGGTGCCGTCAAGCCGGAGGACGCGGCGCAAGCCTTCGCCCGGCTGTGGGTGGCGGACGCGCACTGGGAGGCGGCGGAAAGGATGATGAAGCGTGGCAAGTGACGTGCGCATCGAGGCGAGCCCGGTCGGCCCGGTGCTCTATCCGCCGGGCCACGACGAGACCGTCGTGCTGTATCTGCCCGGCAATCAGGATGACGGCACGGACCCGGCGCTCGACAACGCGATCCGGCTGGCCGAGCTGACCCGTTCCGTCGTCGTCTGCTGCCGCTACCGGTCCACCTTCCCGGCCGCCCAGCAGGACGTGCACGCGGCGTACCGGTACTGCCAGACCGCGGGCTCCGTGGTCGTGGCGGGCGAGCGGATGGGCGCCGGGCTCGCCGCCGCCCTGCTGGTCCAGCTGCGCGACTCGGGCACCGCGCTGCCCCGGGGCGCGGTGCTGGTGTCCGCGCTGCTCGACCTGACCATGCAGGCCAAGAGCCTGCGGCTGCACGCGGGCGGCGACTCGGGGGTGAAGATCACCGAGCTGCGCCGGCGGGTCGCCGACTATGCCGGCGGTGCGCTGCTCACCGATCCCTACCTGAGCCCGCTCTACGCCAACCTGCACGGGCTGACCCCGGTGCGGCTGCTGGTCGCCGGCACCGATCCGCTGCTGGACGACTCGCTGGCCTTCGCCGCGCGCGCGGCCCGTTCCGGCGTCGCGGTGGACCTGCGGGTGTGGCCGGACGCGAGCAGCCTGGACGCCGCGACCGCACCGGCGGTGGCCGACTTCATCGTCGGGAGCGGCCAGGCAGCAAGCGGCCGCGCCTCCCGCATGATCGCGGGATGACGCGGCGCTCTACTTTCAGGTGACCGCGCCGGCCGCTTTGAGGGCGAGGATGCGCTCCCAGTCCAGGCCCAGTTCCAGCAGGATCTCCTCGGTCTGCGCGGCGAACTCGGGGGCCGGGCCGAGCTCGGGCGCGCTGACGTCGAACTGCACCGGGCTGGCGACCAGCTTCAGCTCACCCGCCTGGCGCAGATACTCATTCGCCCGGACCTGACCGTCCTCGCCGACCTGGAGGGTGTCCTGCACCGGGGCCCACGGCCCGGCCAGGGTGGCGAAGCGCTGCGACCACTCCGCCAGAGTGCGGGTGGCGATCACCTCGCGCAGGATCTTGACGGCCTCGGCGGTGTTCAGGGCCAGCTGCTCGGCCGTGGCGAAGCGGGGATCGTCCGCCAGCTCGGGCCGGTCGATGTGCCGGCACACGTCGGCCCAGAACCGGCCGGGCTGCAGCATGACGAAGGAGAGGTAGCGGCCGTCCGCGGCTTGGTAGAGGCCGGACAATGGGTTCTTGGGCGATCCGTGCGCGCCCAGCGCCGGCGCCTGCCACGGCCGGTCGAGATGCACCGACAACGCGATCGCCTGCCCCATCGCCCACAGGCCGCTGCCGAGCAGGGAGACGTCCACGATGGACGACTCGCCGGTGCGCTCCCGCTTGAGCAGCGCCGCCGCGATGCCGCCGGCCAGGTTGGTGCCGGAGATGGTGTCCCCGTACGCCGGGGCGGGTGGGTTGATCATCCCCTCGACGCCGGCCGGCGTGATGCTGGCGGCGGTGGCGCCCCGGGCCCAGAAGGCGGTCATGTCGTAGCCGCCCTTCTCGGCCTCGGCGCCGCGCGGGCCCAGCGCGCTCCCCCGGGCGTAGATGATCCGCGGGTTCACCTCGCGGATGTCGTCCACGTCGATGCCCAGCTTGCGCCGGGCCCGGGGCAGGAAGCTGGTCAGGAACACGTCCGAGGAGCGGACGAGGTCGTCCAGCAGCGCCCGGCCCTCGGGCCGCGACATGTCCAGGCCGATGCTGCGCTTGCCGCGGTTGGCGTGCTCGATGTTGGGGTTCGGGTCGCCGTCGACCCGGAAGGTGCCGGTCTGCCGCAGGCCACGCTGCGGATCGCCGGTGACGGCGTGCTCGACCTTGATCACGTCCGCGCCCCAGTCGGCGAGCACGGCGCCGGCCGACGGGACGAAGCCGTACATCGCGACCTCCAGGACGCGGATCCCGTCGAGCGGCCTCACTGTGCCACCACCGCGAACGTCTTGGACTCCAGGAACTCCTCGAGTCCGGCGGTGCCCATCTCGCGGCCGATGCCCGACTGCTTGAACCCGCCGAACGGGGCGTCGGCGCCGAAGTAGTTGCCGCCGTTGATGCTGAACGTGCCGCTGCGGATCCGGCGCGCCACCGCGATGGCCCGCTCCTGGTCGCGGCTGTGCACCGCGCCCGAGAGGCCGTAGATCGAATCGTTGGCGATCCGCACGGCGTGGTCCTCGTCGTCGTACGCGATGACCGCCAGGACCGGCCCGAAGACCTCCTCCTGCGCGATCTCGCTGGCCGGGTCGACCCCGGCCAGCAGCGTGGGCGTGTAGAAGAAGCCCGGATCGACCCGCTTGCCGCCGGTCACCAGCGTGGCGCCGGCCGCGACGGCGCGCTGGACCAGGCCGTCCACCTTGTCCCGCTGCCGCTCGCTGATCAGCGGGCCCATGAAGGTCTTGGGGTCGTTCGGATCGCCGTAGCGCACCCGGCCCATCGCCGTCGCGACGTGCTCGACGATGGCGTCATGATGCTCGGCGGGCACGAGCAGCCGCGAGGTGAGCGCGCAGCCCTGCCCCGCGTGCGAGCAGATGGTGAAGCCGGCGAACATGGCGGCGGCGGCGAAGTCGGCGTCGTCGAGCACGATCATGGCGGACTTGCCGCCCAGCTCGAGGAAGACCTTCTTGACCGTACCGCTGGCCGACTCCATGATCCGGCGGCCGGTGGGGGTGGAGCCGGTGAAGGTGACCATGTCCACGTCCGGGTGGGCGGTCAGCGTCTCGCCGACCGCGATCTCGGACGAGGTCAGGATGTTGACCACGCCGGCCGGCAGGTCGGTGTGCGCGGCGATCAGCTCGGCCAGCGCCAGGGTGACCAGCGGCGTGTCCGGGGCGCCCTTGAGCACGACGGTGCAGCCGGCGGCCAGCGCCGGTACCAGCTTGGCCAGGGCAAGCTGGGTGGGGTAGTTGTACGCGATGATCGCGGCGACCACCCCGGCGGCCTCCTTCTCCACCCAGCGGCGGTGGCGCTGGCCACGCACGTCGACCTCGCCGAGCTCCTCGCTCATCGGGTAGCGCCGGAGCAGGCCGGCGAAGTACTTGACCATCTCGACGGGCTCGTCGAGCTGGGCGGAGTGGGTGAGCATCCGCGGCGCGCCGACGTCGGCGATCGTCAGCTCGCGCAGCTCCTCCTTGTGGTCGCTCAGCGCGCGGTACAACTGCTCGAGACACCGGACGCGCAAGTCGACGTCGGTCGACCAGTTCGTGTTGTCGAACGCGCGGCGGGCGGCGGCGATGCTCGCCTCGGCATCCTCGACGGTGGCGTCCGGCGCCCAGCCGAGGACCTCGCCCGTGGCGGGATTGCGGGACGCGAACGTCCGCTTGGCCTCGATCAGCTGCCCGTCGATGAGCAACCGCATCGAAGCGTCCGGCGCCTTGTCCTGAGATAGCATCCCGCCCCCTTGAGAGGTACGTTCTCCAAAAACGGAAGTACAACATCCAATCAGCGAGAACTCTAGCAACGCCAGCGGCCCGCGTCATGCCTTCCGCCAGCCTCAATCCACCCCGACCCGGCCGCCGCCGAGGCTTCCGTGGCGGCCGGACTTGAGAGTATGGTTCTCGAAAATGGAAGGGAGATTCTTATGCGCCCGGTCGTGAAGACGGCCGTCGTCAGCGGGGGCGGCTCGGGCATCGGCCGGGCAATCGCGCAGCGGCTGAACGCCGACGGCTACCAGGTCGCGACGATCGACCTGCAGCCGTCCGACGCGAAGTTCGCCCACGCCGCCGACGTGACGGATCCGGCCCAGGTGGACCGCGCGCTCGCCGCGATCCGGAAGGAGCTGGGCACGGTCACCATCCTGGTGTCCGAGGAGGCCGGCTACATCACCGGTCAGATCCTGGGCGTGAACGGCGGGCGGCGCGCTGCCCCGGGCGAGTTCCGCGAGCCGCGCACTGCTCGGCGCCGTACGCAAGGGGTCGGTCGCGACGTTCGCCACGACCGTCGGCGAATTCCTGGCCAAGGACCTGCGGGTGGTCCGGAGCGTCGCGGCCGAGCTCGGTGGCGACCTCGGCGCCCTGGACGGCGCACTCAACGCTCTGAACCGCGCGCTTGTGCGCGCGGACGCGGATTGACCGACAGATCGAGCCGAAGAAAGAGGCAACAATGGGACGGGTTCAGGGCAAAGTCGCCTTCGTCACCGGGGCGGGGCGCGGTCAGGGCCGCAGCCACGCGGTGCGGCTGGCCGAGGAGGGCGCCGACATCATCGCCGTCGACATCTGCCAGGACATCGACAGCGTGAAATACGCGATGGCGTCGAGCGACGACTTGCAGGAGACGGCCCGCCTGGTCGAGAAGCTCGACCGGCGCGTGGTGGCGGTGCAGGCCGACGTGCGCGAGGCCGCTCAGGTGCGGGCCGCACTCGAACGCGGCATCGGCGAGCTCGGCAGGCTCGACATCGTGGTGACCGCGGCGGGCATCGCGCCGCTGCGCGGCGAGCCGCCGCTGCAGGCCTGGAGCGACGTGATCGACACCAACCTGGTCGGCACGCTCAACGCGATCCAGACCGCGCTGCCACACCTGACCGCGGGCGCCTCGATCATCGCGACCGGCTCGACGGCGGCCCTGATGAACCACGCCATCGTGGAGACGCCGGGCTCCGACCCGGGCGGCACCGGCTACCAGTACACCAAGCGCGCGCTGTCCGACTACATCCACGAGCTCGCGCTGAACCTCGCGCCGCTCGGGATCCGGGCCAACGTGGTGCACCCGACCAACGTCAACACCCCGATGCTGCACAGCGACCCGATGTACCGCTCGTTCCGCCGCGACCTGGAGAACCCCACCCGGGAGGACGCCGAGAAGGCGTTCCCGGCCATGCAGGCGATGAAGATCCCGTACATCGAGCCGGTGGACGTCAGCAACGCGGTGCTCTTCCTCGCCTCCGACGAGGCCCGCTACGTCACCGGGATCCAGATGCGCGTCGATGCCGGCAGCTACCTGAAGTGGCACGGCTTCCACGCCTGACCGCCCGCCGACAAGGAGAGATCAGTGAGGGTACGGGTCGACTCGGAGCGCTGCCAGGGCCACACGCTCTGCGCCATGATCGCTCCGAAGGTCTTCGAGCTCGACGACATCGACGGCCACTCCTCGGTGGCCGGCGAGAACGTTCCGGCCGACCAGGAGGAGCAGGTCCGCGAGGCCGCTCACTCCTGCCCGGAACAGGCGATCTTGATCTTCTGATGGGGACTTGCGAAGCGGAGAGGACAGCGCTGTGAGCGTGGACGACGTTGCGGCCGATGACGAGCGAAAGCGGAACACGTACCACTTCGACCGGCACACTCCGGAATACCGCCATCAGCTGGCCTCGATCGCCGGCGAGATGCACGAGAAGTGCCCCGTCGCGTGGTCGGACACCTACGGCGGGCACTGGGTCGCCAGCGGCAGCCGGGAGGTGTTCGAGCTGGCCCGCTCGGCCGAGTACCTCTCCAACGACCACGACATCCGGGGTGAGCGCCGCGGCTACAAGGGCATCTCCATTCCGACCCCGCAGCGGGTGGCGAGCGCCCGCGGCGGCTTCCTCGAGATGGACCCGCCCGAGCAGCGGTACTACCGGCAGGCGCTGAACCCGTACCTCTCCCCCGCGGCCATCAACCGGTGGATCCCGGTGATCGACGAGCTGGTCCGGGCCAGCCTCGACGAAAAGATCGAAACCGGCCGGATCGACTTCGTCGACGACCTGGCCAACGTCGTGCCGGCGGTCTTCACGCTGGCCATGATGGGCATCCCGATGAAGAGCTGGGAGATCTACTGCGAGCCGATGCACGCGGCGATCTATACCCGGGAGGGCACCGAGGAGGCGGCGCGGGTCGCGCTGCTGCACCGCCAGATGGGGATGGACCTGGCCGGCCAGCTGGCCCAGATCCGGGCCGACCCCCGGCCCGGCCTGGTGAACGCGCTGCTCGAGCTGCGGATCGACGGCGAGCCGCAACCGGACATCGAGATCTTCGGGGTGCTGGGCCTGCTGCTCGGCGGCGGCTTCGACACGACGACGGCGCTGACCGCGCACGCGCTCGAGTGGCTCTCCGAGAACCCGCCGGAGCGCGAGCGGCTGAGCCGCGAACGCGACACTCTGCTGGACAGCGCGACCGAGGAGTTCCTGCGCTTCTACACGCCCGCGCCCGGCGACGGGCGTACCTTCTCCGCCGACTGCGAGATCGCCGGCACCCAGTTCAAAGAGGGCGAACGGCTGTGGCTGTCCTGGACGATGGCGAACCGGGATGCGGCGCTGTTCCCCGAGCCGAACTCGATCGACCTGGCCCGCAAGGGCAACCGGCACCACAGCTTCGGCCTGGGCATCCACCGCTGCATCGGCTCGAACGTCGCGCGGGCGGTGTTCAAGCGGATGATCGTCCAGGTGCTCGACCGGATGCCGGACTACCGCTGCGAAGCCGACGGCACGGTGCACTACGACACGATCGGCGTCATCAACGGCATGCGGCATCTGCCGGCCACGTTCACCCCGGGCAAGCGGCTCGGCGCCGGGCTCGACGAGACCATCGACAACCTGCAGAAGGTCTGCGACGAGCAGCGCCTCGCCGAGCCGGTCACGGCCCGGAGGGCGACCGCGAAGATCGAGAGCTGAGGTGGCCGGCCCTTCGGGACGCCCGCTGCCGCTGGTCACGAGCCAGAACGAGTTCTTCTGGACCTCGGGTGCCGACGGCCGGCTGCGGGTGCAGGAGTGCGCGTCCTGCGCCGCGCTGATCCATCCACCCCAGCCGGTCTGCCGGTACTGCCGCGGAGCTGAACTGGGCGTGCGCGTCGTCTCCGGATTCGCCACGCTGATCGGCTTCACCGTCAGCCATCGGTTCAGCCTGCCCGGGCTGCCGGCGCCGTACGTCGTCGCCCAGGTCGCGCTCGAGGACGACCCGCGGGTCCGGCTCACCACCAACGCGATCGACTGCGACCCCGAGCGGCTCGAACTGGGCCTGCGGATGGAGGTCGTCTTCGAGCCGGCCGAGGACGTGTGGTTGCCGCTTTTCCGGCCCGTGGCCGAGCAGGGCGAGTTAGCGGAGTTGCCCGCGGACGAGATCGAGCCGGATCAGATGTGGCGGCACGTGCGAGCCATGGTTTCGCCGGAGAAGTTCGAGGACAAGGCCGCCATCACCGGCATCGGAAGCTCGGCGGTCGGCCGCCGGCTGATGGTCTCGCCGCTCGCGCTGACCGTGCAGGCGTGCGAGCGTGCCGTCGCGGACGCCGGCCTCACCATGGCCGACATCGACGGCTTGTCGACGTACCCCGGCGGCGGGCAGGTCGCCGGGTTCGGCGAGGGCGGGCTGAGCCTGCTCGAGGCCGCGCTGGGGCTGCGGCCCACCTGGTACAACGGCGGCTCCGAGACGTTCGGCCCGGGCGGCTCGCTGATCGCGGCGATGCTGGCCGTCGCCGGCGGGCTGGCCCGGCACGTGCTGTGCTTCCGGACGGTGTGGGAGTCCACGTACGGTGAGCTGGTCCGCCTTGGCAAGATCACCCCGCCCGGCGGGCGCACGACGAGTTGGATGACGCCGTTCGGGGCGATCTCCGCGGCGCACACCCTGGCCCAGAACGCGCAGCGGCACTTCCACCGCTACGGCACCACGCGCGAGACGCTGGGCTGGATCGCGCTGAACCAACGGGCCAACGCGGCGCTCAACCCGACGGCGATCTACCGCGACCCGCTGACGATGGACGACTACCAGCAAGCCCGGATGATCACTACGCCGTTCGGGCTCTACGACTGCGACGTGCCCTGCGACGGTTCGACCGCCGTGATCGTGTCGGCCAAGGACGCCGCCCGGGATCTGGCCAGGCCGCCGGTGCTGGTCGAGGCGGTGGGCACCCAGATCATCGAACGGCTCGAGTGGGACCAGAGCACGCTGACGCACGAGCCACAGGTCCTCGGGCAGGCCGCTCATCTGTGGTCGCGTACCGCGCTGCGGCCGGCCGACGTCGACGTGGCCGAGCTGTACGACGGCTTCACCTTCAACTGCCTGTCCTGGATCGAGGCGCTCGGCTTCTGCGGGATCGGCGAGGCCAAGGACTTCCTCGACGGCGGAAAGAACATCGCCCGGGACGGGGTGCTGCCGCTGAACACCCACGGCGGCCAGCTCTCGCACGGCCGCACCCACGGGCTGGGGCTGGTGCACGAGGCGATCGTCCAGTTGCGCGGCGAGGGCGGGGCGCGGCAGGTGCCGGGCGCGCGGGTCGCCGCGGTCAGCACCGGCGGCCTGACACCCAGCGGCGCGATGCTCCTGCGGGCCGACACATGACCGTCCCGGTGTCCACCTCGGGCGAGGTCGAGCCCCAGATGGTAGAGGTCCAAGGCATTCCGATGTCGGCGTTGCTGGCCGAGGCGCGCGAGCCGCGGGCGGTGATCGTGGCCCTGCACGGTGGTGCGTCGACGTCGCGGTACTTCGACTGCCCGAACGAACCGCGACTGTCGCTGCTGCGGACCGGCGCGGCGCTCGGGTTCACCGTTCTCGGGCTCGACCGGCCGGGATACGGCAGTTCCGCTCCGCATGCCGAAGAGCTGGCGCCCGCGGCCCGGCGGATCGAACTCGCCTACGCGGCGGTGGACCGGTTGCTGCAGTCGCGTCCCCGCGGTGCGGGCGTGTTCCTGATGGCCCACTCGATCGGCTGTGAGCTGGCGATCCGGATGGCCGCCGAGCCGCGCGGGGCGCAGCTGCTGGGCATCGAGCTCGCCGGCACCGGGCGCCGGCACAGCCCCACCGCGCTGCGGATCCTGGAGGCGTGGCGGCGCAACCCCACCCGGCCGCGCAAGTCCGGCCTGCACGAGTTGCTGTGGCAGCCGGACCGGCTCTATCCGGCCGAGGTCGTCGGTGGCGCCTCCATCGGCTCGCGCGGTCCCGCCTACGAGGCCGGCGTGGTGGACCGCTGGGCGCCGCATGACTTCCCGGAGCTTGCCGCCCGGGTGCGCATCCCGGTGCACTTCAGCCTCGGCGAGCATGAAATGGTCTGGCAGACCGGTCACTCGGCGCTGGCCGAGATCGCGGCCATGTTCAGCGCCGCTCCCCGGGTCGCCGTCGACGAGCAGGCGGACGGCGGTCACAACCTCAGTCTCGGGCTGACCGCCATGGCGTACCACCTGAAGGTCTTGTCGTTCGTCGAGGAATGCGTGGTCGATGCCGCGCACCGGCCGGTTGGGGAGTGACGGGATGGACACGGATATCGTGCTGCTGCTGGTGCGGGCGGTGGTCGGCCTCACCATGATCGCGCACGGGCTCAATCACTGGCGCGGTGGCGGCAAGATCGAGGGCACCGCCCGCTGGTTCGCCGGCCTCGGCCTGCGGCACGGGACCTTGCAGGCCTGGCTGAGCGTGCTCACCGAGGTCGGCGCGGGGGTGTTGCTGCTGGCCGGTTTGCTCACCCCGCTGGCCTGCGCGGCGGTAATCTCCGTGATGCTGGTCGCCGGCGTCCTCGCGCACCGGCCCAACGGCTTCTTCGTCTTCAAGGATGGCTACGAATACGTGCTCGTGCTCGCGGTGACCGCGCTGGCGCTGGCCACCCTCGGGCCGGGGCGGCTGTCGCTGGACCACGCGGCCGGCATCGGCGTGACCGGCTGGGCGGGCGGCGGCCTCGCGCTGGGCGTCGCCGTGGCGGCCACGACCGGCCTGCTCGCCGTGTTCTGGCGGCCGGTGCCGAGCCAGGCCGAGGTCGGCTGATGCGGGTCGGATTCATCGGCCTCGGCAGCCAGGGCGGCCCGATGGCGCGCCGGATCATCGACGCCGCATACGCCACGACCCTGTGGGCGCGCCGCCCGGCCACGCTGGAGCCGTACGAAGGAACTCCCGCGAAAGTCGCCGCCTCGCCCGCCGAGCTGGCCGCCGACTGCGACCTCGTCTGCGTCTGCGTGGTCGACGACGCCGACGTGACCGAGGTTGTCACCGGCGCCGAGGGCGTGCTGGCGGGGCTCCGGGACGGTGGTGTGCTGGCCGTGCACAGCACCGTGCACCCCGACACCTGCCGCCGGTTGGCGGCAGAGGCACAGACCCATGGCGTACGGGTGATCGACGCGACCGTCAGCGGCGGCGGTGCGGCGGCAGCCGAGGGGCGCCTCCTCGTGATGGCCGGCGGCGAAGCCGAGACTGTCGACTTCTGCCGGCCGGTGTTCGCGACCTACGCCGACCCCATCGTCCACATGGGACCGCTCGGTTCCGGGCAGGTCGCCAAGCTGCTCAACAACGTGCTGTTCACCGCCAACCTGGCGGCCGCCGCCGACGCCCTGTCGCTCGGGCAGTCGCTCGCGGTGGACCCGCACCGCCTCGCCGAGGTCATCGCGCACGGCACCGCGAGCAGCTTCGCGCTCGGCCGGATCGCGTCCGCGGGCGGCACGCTGGACCGCATCGCGGCGCACGCCGGGTCGACGCTGCGCAAGGACATCCAGCTGATGGCCGCGCTCGCCGACGCCGCCGGCGCGCCGACCGGCATCGTCGTCACGGCCGCGGATGCCGCGCTCGTCCGGATGAGCCACCCACGATGAGCTTGGGCTTCCCCGGCGCCGGCCAGTTCGGCGGTGGCCGCGTCCGCGCGGACGTGGGATTCGCCCGGCGTACGCACCGGTGGCAGGACTGGAGCCTCGCCGAACTGATGGCGGCCAAGCAGGCGACCGGCCGGACCGTGAGCCTGGTGGTGCCCGCGCGCAACGAGGCCGCGACCGTCGGCGCGGTGGTGAGCCGGATCCGTACCGCGCTGATGGAGACCGTGTCGCTGCTCGACGAGATCGTCGTGATCGACTCCGACTCCGAGGACGACACGTTCGCGGTGGCCGAGGACGCGGGGGCCGTCGCCTACCGGTCCAGCGACATCCGGCCCGACCTGGGCAGCCAGCCGGGCAAGGGCGAGGCGATGTGGAAGTCGCTGTTCGTCACCCACGGCGATCTGCTCGTGTTCATGGACGCCGACCTGATCGACTGGGACACCCATTTCGTACCGGGACTGCTCGGGCCGTTGCTGACCAGCCCACAGATCGCGCTGGTCAAGGGCTTCTACGAGCGGCCGTACGTGGACGGCGACGGCGCCTCGGCACACGAAGGCGGCCGGGTGACCGAGCTTGTCGCCCGCCCGCTGATCGCCTTGTTCTTTCCGGAGCTGGCGGGGCTGGCGCAACCGCTGGCGGGCGAGTGGGCGATCCGCCGCTCGCTGTTCGAGACGCTGGCCGTGCCCACCGGCTACGCCGTGGAGCTGGCCGCCCTCATCGACACGGCGCGCAGCCTCGGCGCCGGCGCCATCGCCCAGGTCGACCTCGGCCTGCGTACCCACCGCCATCAGGCGCTGCGGGACCTCGGCGCGATGGCCACCCAGGTGATGGCCGCCGCCTGGTCGCGCTCGAGTGGCAAACCGTTCGAGGAGGCGGTGTCCCTGCTCGTGGCGGGTGCGCCGGCCCGTCCGGTCCCGTTGACCGAACGGCCGCCGGCCAACGGGCTGGCATGACGCCCGCGATCGACGTGCACCGCCGGGTCGAGCCCGGGACCGTGGCGATGCTGGACCGGCTGGCTCGCTGGGATCTTTCGAGCATCGCCACGATCCGGGCCTCGTACGCGGCCGTCGGCTCGGCGCCGGTGCCGGCGGATCCGCGGGTCCGGCGCACCGATGCGGTGATCGACGGCCGGCCGGACGTGCCGGTGCGCTGGTACCGCCCGGCCGGCGCCGAGGGTCCGCTGCCCTGCCTGCTGTGGCTGCACGGCGGCGCGTACGTCATGGGGACGCTGGCCGAGAACGACGACCGGCTGGACCGGATGGTGCTCGAGCTCGGCTGCGCGGTCGTCTCGGTCGACTGGCGGCTCGCCCCGGAGCACCCCTATCCGGCCGGGCTGGACGACGCGGAGACGGTCTGGCGCCGGATCGCCGACAATCCGGACATCTTCGGGGTCGACCCGGACCGGCTGGTCGTCGGCGGGGCGAGCGCGGGCGCCGGGCTGGCCGCCGCGCTCTGCCTGCGGCTGCGCGAGACCGGGGTCCGGCAGCCGGCGCTGCAGCTGCTGATCTACCCCATGCTGGACGACCGCGAGGTGACCGCGTCGATCCGCGCGAGCGAGGACCCGGGCCACTGGGGCCTGTGGCACCTGGCCGCCAACCGGATGTGCTGGGCCGCCTACCTCGGGCCCCTCGCCGGCGGCGACGTCCCGCCGACCGCCGCGCCGGCGCGCGCCGAGCAGCTGAGCGGCCTCGCGCCGGCCTTCCTCGCGGTCGGCGACGTCGACGCGTTCCTGGACGAGAACGTCGACTACGCGGTACGCCTGTCGCGCGCGGGAGTGCCGACCGAGCTGCATGTCTATCCCGGGGTCATCCACGGCGGCTTCGGTGCCCGGCCGAGCACGCCGCGCACCGCCCAGCTCCTGCGCGATGTGTACGCGGCGCTCGGCACCGCTTTCGCGCCGATTGCCCGACCTTGATCGCGCGTTTGCGCAGTCCTCGGTAACGATCCGGGCCGCCTCGGCCAGATGGGTGCGTCCGCGGCGAAGAGTGTCGGACCCGGTCGCTAGCCTCCCGGGGTCTGATGGATCGCCCGAGCGGTGGAGGCAGGGATCGCATGACGTGGTTGGCAACAGCCGGTGGCTACGAGGTCACCTTGGTGTCCGGACAAATCGCGTGTCGCAACGCGAAGGGCAAGGTGCTCAAGTCCGTGCCACCGGCGGTCAAGGACGATCCCGCGGTGTTCGGGCTCAGGCAGCTCGTCGAGTGGCTCGGCCGGCACGAGACGCAGGTCCGCGAGCAGGTCGACCTGTGGATGGTCCGGTCGCTGCCGGTGCCCGCCGAGATGCTCGCCCGGGTCTGGCCCGACGAGGTGTGGCGCACCGCGCTGACCGATCTCGTGGTCGCGGTCCTCGACGACGACGGCGGCTGGGAGCCCGATGAGGTCGGCTTCCTGCGCGACGCCTCCGCCGACGGGATCGGCATCGTCAACCTCGACGGCGAGACCGTGCGCCTGCGCGCGGAGCGCGTCGCGATCCCGCACCCGGTCCGGCTGGCCGACCTGGACGACCTGCGGGAGTTCGCCGCCGATCTCGGCGTCAAGCAGTCCGTCGACCAGCTGTTCCGGCAGAGCTGGATGCCTCCCGCCGACCTGGAGCCGGCGGCGCGCAGCGTCAGCGACTATGCCGGCGGCAGGTTCGCCGAGCTGCGGCACCTGATGGCCCGGGCGACGTCGCACGGCTATCCGGTCAAGGGCGGCTACGCGGTCTGCCGGATCTTCGAGGACGGCCGCAGCGTGGAGGCGCGCAGCTGGGTCGGCTCCGACGACCCGTACGAGGAGACCGAGACCGGCGATCTGGTGTTCGTCCAGGACAGCGGCGCGTCGATCCCGCTCGGCGAGGTCGGGCCGGTCGCCTGGTCCGAGGGCATGCGAATGGCCGCAGCGCTCTACGCGGGCCGAGTTGTCGAAGAGAGTGGGGAGAAGGCGGCGTGAGCGGGTCGGCAGAGGCACAGCTGGACGCGGGGGCGGTCCTGGCGATCGGCACCGACGTCGCCAAGGACACCATCGACACGCTGAGCACTCGGGCGTACAGGCACCCGGTGCTCGGCGACCGGACCGTCGTGCGACTTGTGCCGGGCACGCTCGGGCAGGCCGAGGACCTCACCATGGAGTTCCTGGGCTTCACCGCGCCGGAGACGGTCACCGAGGTCGGCGTCGTACGCCAGCAGGCTCTTGGTTTCCCGGCCTGGGCACTGGTCCACGATCCGGCCAACGGGCATCACGCGCTGGCCCTGGTCAAGGACATCGAGCGGCTGGTGCGGGTCGCGAAATCGCGGATCGGACCGGCCCGCGACGGGTTCAACGAGCTCGGTGAGCGGCTCGCCCGTTCGGTGCCGCACTTCCTGCCGACGTTCTACGAGGAGGCGGCGCGGGCGTTCCTCGCCGCCGACAGCCAGACCTACGCCGCGACCATGTTCGGCAAGGCCCGCGAGGCCGAGCGGCTCTACGCGCTGAAGATCGACGAGGACCGGCAGCACGCCGTGCTGCTCGAGTTCGCCCTGGCCGGCGCGCTGACCGCCAAGGCCCTCGCCGCGCACTCGCGGGACCTGGCCGCCCGCAGCGACCCGGCCACCGCCTACGACCGGTTCCGCCGGCTGTGCCTGGAGCGCACCCTCGGCGGCATGCCGCCGTATGCGGCGATGCACGTCGACCTGCGCCGCCTCGCCAAGGCCGCAAAGCTCGGCGCCGACGAGGAAGACGCCCTGCTCACCGAGTTGCTCACCGCGCCGTCGATCATGCGGGCGCCGGGCGGATTCTGGACGGCGTACCGGCCGGCGCTGGTGCGCATCGCCCAGCGCGACCCGAGGGTCCGGGGGCAGTTGCTCGGCATGAATCCCCGGGAGTGCCCCGCCGAGACCTGGCTGGAGCTGCTCGCGGAGTCCGGCGCGACCGCCGCGCTGACCGAGCCTGCCGGCAGCTTCCCGGCCGAGGCCGAGTCGCCCGACGGGCCGGCCGGCTGGCTGTCCCGCTTCGACCGCAGCCGGGGCGGTTGGCGGCGGAGCCGGATGGCGGAGCTCTACCAACTGACGGAGCGGATGGCCGATCGGCTCAGGGCCGACGGCGTGCCCGTCGATCTGTATCGGCACAGCTCCCTCGACCTCGACCTCATCGACACCGTCCTGGCGCTCGGTGTGCCGCTGGCCGAGCCGCCGGAGGATGCCGACTGCGCCGTCGACGACTGGCTGGCCGACGAGGCCCCCGGCCGCCGCGACCTGGTCGAGATGGCGGCGCACGAGGGCCTGCGCCCCCGGCTGGCGGAGGGTGTGGAGGACCACCTGCGGGAGCGCTACAGCGACGAGGTGACCGTCATGCCGGACCGCGTCGACGCCGTCGTCGCCGTGCCGGGCCTGCGCACCGCGCTGCACTGGTGGCTCGACCGGCTCGCCGACCGGGTCGTCCGGCAGGGCCTGACCACGCTGGACGCCGAGCTGGACCGGCTGACCATGATCTCCTGTCCGGCCGGGCTCGCGGTCAACCCGGAGGCGGTGCGGCGGATCACCGAGTACGAGCTCGCTCCGGTGCTCGCCCGCACCCTGCGCACCGGCGTCCTCGACGAGTTCGGCTGGCCGGCGCTGGATGCGGCCGTCGCCGCGCTGGCCCCCGACGACGAGACCGACCTGCACGTACTCCCGCAGTGGCCGCAGCTGCTGCTGCGCGCCGGCGACCAGGTCGCCGTGGTCGGTGGTGACGGCGTCGAGCTCGAGCACGTGCTGCGGATCCCGGCCGACGAGCGGCGCTACCAGTGGCGGACGCTCCTGCGCTACGTCGACGGTCAGCTCCTGGTGAGCTGGGACAAGGGCCGGGAGCGCGCCGGCTACTGGAGCGGCACGGCGGACGACGTCTTCACCGCCCCCGACGACGCCTTCGACACCGGCGTCCGGCTCTCCGTCGCGCTGCCCGGCGGGGGTCGCACCACCGGCGCCCGGCCACTGCACGTCGGCGACCGGTCGTCCCAGGAGCGGGGCATGGTCGCCTCCGACGGGCTGCACTACTGGGTGCTGCAACAATCGCCCGAGGAGGGACACAACTGGCGTTGGCAGGAATACGACGTGTCGACCGGCGTGCTGGGCCGCGCGTCGTTGCCGGCCTTCTTCGAGGCCGGCGCCGTCGACGGCCAGCCGCTGGACCACCTGAACTGCCGCCTGCTGCCCGCTCCCGAGGGCCTGGCCGGCAGCCCGCTCGGCTGTCGCGACGGACTGGTCGGCTGGCGGGTGCGCCGCGTCCCCGGCGCCGGCCAGGTCGGCGAGTCGATCGACGGCCGCGGGTTCACGTTCGACGACCGCGACGGGTCCGGCCGGCTCCTGGGCGCGGTCCGGTTCCCCGGCTCGGACGAGTCGCACGGCCTGGTCCGCAACGACGGCTACCGAAACAAAGGCGTCGCGCTCTGGACCGCCGACGGCCTGCAGTTCTCCACCATCGCGACGGGCACCCGGCACAGCCCGTTCGCCGAGGGCACGGCGCTGGTGCCGCCGCCGCTCTACTGGCACTACCTGCGGCCCCGGGACGAGGCCGGGTCGGCGGCGCTCCGGGTGGTCACCGACGACCAGGCCCGGGAGTTGCTGGCCGGCGCGACAGCCCTCGCCGGCAGCGCGATGGACCAGGCCAAGTTCGACGCCGACGCCGTCCGCGGGCTGGTCGCCGACGCCCTCCCGCAGGTCAGCGACCCGGCGCTGCGTAGCGGCATCGCCGGCGTCGTCAAGCACGCGACCCGTGCGGCGCTGCGGCTGGCCCGGCTGACCACCGCGACGGCGGCCATCGCCGCCGGGCCGGCCGCGCCGAGCACCGACCCGAACGCCGACAAGCCCAGCGACAAACTGCTCGACGCGGCGCTGCGCGGCCTGATCCCCAGCTGCTACGACCACGGCCACGAGGCCGTGCGGCTCTTCCTCGACCTGGGCGCGGCGCTCACCGGCCGGGAGCCCCGGCTGCCGCTCGCGCCGCTGCTCGAGGACGCCGATCTCGACTGGCTCAAGACGCTTGGCGTGCTGCCGGCGGCCATGTATCGCTCGACGTCGCCGCTGACCCCGGCCGAGCACCGGGCCGCGCTGCTCGACCTGCTGGAGATCCTGGCCGGCAGCGGGCTGCTGGCCGGCGGCTCCCGGACCCGCTGGGTCGAACTGCAGTCGAGCACCAAGAAGCCGAGCGTCGCGATCGGTGACGTCGTGGCGGTCGACGACCGGCGGCTGGTCATCCTGTACGTCGACGAGTCCGACGGCGAGGTCAAGGCCCTTGAGCACGCGCCCGGCGGACGCTTCGGGCCGGTGCCCGGCCACGTCCTGCGCGGCGAGCGGGTGTTCGACCTCGCCGGTGTCCCCGCCGAACTGGTGACCGCGTTCGTCGCGCTGGCCCGGGACAACGGGTCGGTGCGGTGGCGCCCGGAGCTGGTGCACACGTTCTCCGCCGCTGCCGGGATCAGCCTGGCGGAGGCGACGGTCCTGCTGTCCTCGGTGTCGAGCAAACAGGGCTGGGAGCAACTGCGCCCGGACGGCTGGCAGGTCGACCCCACGGTCACCGACGCGGCGATCGAGGCCGCAATGGAGCACCTGCGCCAGCACGGCATGTCCGCACGCGACGGCGTCTACGGGACGCTCCTGCCGAGCGATGTGGACGGCCTGGCCGAGTTGTGGAGCGCCGGACCCGCTCCCGACCGGCTGGCCGCCTGGCGGGAGCGGACCGTCGGGGTCCGTACGCCGGTGGCCGACGATCTGATCGTCGACTTCCGCCGGGCCGGGATCGCCGAGGGCATCACCGCCTCGGAGTTCCTGCACGGCGTCGCCAATACGGAGACCTGCCGCTGGCTTGCCGGCCCGGACGGCGGCGTGAGCAGCAACGACCTGCTGGTCTCGGTCGCCCGGGCGCTGCCGTGGCTGGTGCGCCGGCTGCCCGGCACGCATCCGATCCGCGCGGCGCTGCCCCGGCTGCTGGAGCTGACCCGGCAGCGGCTGCGGGAGCCCGGCTTCACGATCACGGCCGGGCACACCGACACGGAGGATCTGGAAAAGTTCCTCCGCGGGCTCGGCGGTGTCGTCACCCGCGACGGCGACCAGATCGACGCCGGGGTGTTCTTCGTCGCCGGGCAGGACTACTGGCGCGAGATCAGCCTGCGGCCGGGCCGGATCAGCGGTCTCGACGACCCGATCCTCGCCGCCCTGGTTGCCTTCACCGACGGGCCGGATCCCGCCATCGTCGCGATGCGGGTCATCCTCGGCGACCAGCTCGACAACTGGCTCGACAGCGCGGTGCCGGCCGAGATCGCCGGCGCGGAGCACGACCCGTCGCGGTCAGCACCGGAGCTGGTCGCGGCGGTCGCCGAGCGGCACGGCATCGGCGCCGACGCGGCCACCCTCTACCTGCAACTGCTCGCCCTGTGCGACCCAACCGACCGTAACGTGGCGGAGTGGACGGGCTGGAAGCCGGCCCGGCTCAAGGCGGCCCGGGCCGAGCTCACGGGCACCGACCTGGTGGTCGAGGCCAAGCGACCCCGGGCCCGGCGCTCCCTGTTCCTGCCCGGCGGCTGGCTCGCGCTGGGCACCCCGCACCTGCCACTCGAGCTGTGGAAGCTGCCGCTGCTCATCGGCGACGGCGAAAACATCGACGCCCTCGGGAGCATCGTCCCGATCGCGCCCGCACCAAGGCTGTTCACGCTCGCCTGGGCCCGGGTCACCTCGGGCGACCACCCCCGGTTCGAAGAGCTCAACACGAAAGGGCGCCGATGACGGCCACCGGCACCATCCCGCAGTCTCCGGCTTCGCCCACCCGGCAGATCGACCCCGCCGAGTACGCCTTCGCGACCGAGTTGGCATTCCTGGCCGCGCACGACGACAGCGCGCGGCCGCCGGGATGGCGGCTCACACCACGGGCGGTCGTCACGTTCATCGTCGGCAGCGACGGCCGCGAACTGGCCCTGCCGAAGGGCTCCGGGCCGTCCGGGGTGCCGGCCCGGCTGGAGATCAGCCGCAAGTTCGTCGGCGACCGGTCGCTCGTCGAACGGTGCGTGGTGACCCTCGCCGGGGAGCGCGGCCTGCTGCTCGTCGGCGAGCCCGGCACGGCCAAGTCGATGCTGTCCGAGCTGCTGTCCGCCGCCGTCTGCGGCACCAGCGAGCTCGTCGTGCAGGGCACCGCCGGCACGACCGAGGACCAGCTGCGCTACGGGTGGAACTATGCGCTGCTGCTGGCCGGCGGGCCCAGCCCGGAGGCGCTGGTGCCCTCGCCGGTGCTCACGGCGATGCGCACCGGGGCGGTGGCCCGGGTCGAGGAGATCACCCGGTGCCTGCCCGAGGTGCAGGACGCCATGGTGTCGATCCTGTCCGATCGGCGAATCGCCGTGCCGGAGCTGTCCGGCACCGACGGGGCCACGATCCACGCGGCGCCGGGCTTCACGTTGATCGCCACCGCCAACTTGCGCGACCGCGGGGTGTCGGAGATGTCCGCGGCGCTCAAGCGGCGGTTCAACTTCGAGACGGTGGGGCCGATCGCCGACCTGGCCGCGGAGACGGCGCTCGTGGCCCGGCAGGCCAAGGCGGCCCTGGAGCGGGTGGAGAGCGCGTTCGCTGTTGACGAGGCTGTCCTCGAGGCGCTGGTGACGGCGTTCCGGGATCTGCGGGGCGGGCGGTCGGTCGAGGGCTGGGAGGTGGAGCGGCCGTCCACCGTGATGAGCACGGCCGAGGCGGTGGCCGTGGCCACTTCGCTGGGCCTTGCGGCGGCGTACTTCCCGGGGGACCGCGACGTGCTGTCGCTGCTGCCAGCGCATCTACAGGGGGCGGTGTGCAAGGACGACCCGGCGGATGCGGCCAAGTTGTTGAGTTACTGGGACGGGGCGGTTCGCCGCCGGGCCGAGGAAGGGGCCCGGCTGTGGCACCAGCTGTGGGAGCTGCGCGATGTCCTGCAGCCCTGAGGAGGCGCTGCGGGCGCTCGCCGGATCGACGGTGCCGTATCTGATCGGGGTGCGGCACCACTCCCCCGCGCTGTCGGTGGTGATCGACGATCTGCTCGACACGTTTCGGCCCGAGGTGCTCTTGCTGGAGCTGCCGGCGGAATTCGCCGAGTGGCTGCCTTGGCTGACCGATGAGGCGACCCGGGCACCGGTGGCGCTGGCCGGTGTGGTGGGTGGCGGTCCGGCGTTCTATCCGTTCGCCGACTTCTCGCCGGAGTTGGTGGCGGCTCGCTGGGCCGCCCGCAACGGCGTCGAGGTGATCCCGTGTGACCTGCCACTCGCCGACCGGCAGTGGCACACGCCCGTCGTCGCCGATCCGGCGGCCGTCGAGGGAGCTGTGCCCGGCATCGCCGATCCGTCGGCGGTGCGCGCCGTCGGCGGGCCGGTGCGTTCCTCGTTGGCGGATTCGCTGCGGCAGTCGGCTACGGGGCGGGCCGATGAGGACATGTGGGACCGGGTGGTGGAGGCGCGGGCGCCCGGCGCGGAGCCGGAGGCAGTCCGCCGGGCGGCGCTGCTCGTCGGCTGGGCGATGCGGCAGGACGCCGCCGACGGTCCCGGTGTCGGTGCGCTGGATCTGCGGCGGGAGGAGTGGATGCGGCAGTGTCTGACCGCCGTGGACGGCCGTCGGGCCGCCGCGGTGGTCGGTTCGTTCCACGCG
>Ga0307515_10008081_pt1 | contig 20615 bp, 9 predicted proteins | sample 17_EM_MG_FD_194513 | JGI IMG/M metagenome (GOLD analysis project Ga0307515, IMG submission 194513) | Populus trichocarpa ectomycorrhiza microbial communities from riparian zone in the Pacific Northwest, United States - 17_EM | ecosystem: Host-associated > Plants > Roots > Unclassified | place...
TTCACAGACTAGGCTTCGACTGTATTTCAGACATCCTAAAATCCAATCTTTACGAGTCCTGTGCCGTGGAAATTCTGCATATCGAATCCCAGGGTCATTAAAAACTCTTCTGTAGTGGAAGCATGCCTTATACAAACATAACAGCAATATTGTTGGTCTGAGTAGTTCATATCAGTATATGCTATGCACATGATTTTCATCAAGAAAAAATAAATCATAATTCAAGAGTACAAATGCTACAAGATGACTTTTTTTATGGCATCATCATTTCAACTCAACAATTATTCACTAATCACTAACAGCTATCACCCCAAATGATTTCTTTTAATAGGTCTTCAAGTAGGTTGATCATTCATTTTTTGTTTTTTTGTTTTTTTTTTTTAGTTTTTTTTTCATTCATTTTACCCTTGTCTCCATGTAAGTTGGTAGGATTCATAGCTGTATAAGCAGTCATGATCCCACTGGTGCATGCCACATTTCTCTCTCTCGAGTGCATGAATTTGGTGAATGCTCTCTCACTTCTCAAACAAAGAATTAGAAAAAATAAATTTTTATGCCAAAATTTAACTGAAAAATAACAGAGACCAAATAGATATCATATGTGAGATTTGAGGATTGAAGTGAACTTTTTGTGAGAGTTTCAAAACTATCACTCGTTTGTGGTGTTCTTTTCACTTTGATCCTCTATTTTTCAATCTTGTTATCGGCCAACAAATGTGATTCAATTTTCCTTTAATTTGGTCAAAAAAGATGCAATTATGTAAAAATAATTTTTGAAATCAAAATAAAAAAATAAAAAATTTCAAATAGTAAATCTACATTAAAATACGAGAGAATGAACAATACATATGTACTGTAAAAACACCACACCGTTTAACGTTTTCTATGATAATAAGTATGATACTTAGGGGAAAAATGTCACCATCAAACCCTTAACAAAAACCAGCTAGAATTAAAGGTATTAAAAAAAAACAATTTATCTATAATTTTATATTATTTGACTTGACCAAACCCATTAAAGTCGGATAATATGGATATTAAAAATAATAATACATCAAAAACTTAAAAATAGAAATCACATGTCGGATGACGGGTTGAGAATTTTGAAACCCGGTCAACTAAACTCAACTCGTATACCCTATACCTTTTTGTCTTTGTATTTGATAGTTTATGGATTTAATATTTATTTTTATTTAATTTAAAAATATTTTGATTTTAATTTTTTTGTAAGTGGGCTTCTTATTAAATTGTTTTAATGCAACAAAAAAAAAAGGTCTCTAGTGGTGCAATGTATGAAATTATACCTAATACTATAATACCATGACACCAAAAATCCATAATGCAGACCTATCTTTAAATATATACCTATAAAAAATAGCAATATAAGCTAAACATGTGTATATTTATAATAGAAAATAAAATTGCAAAAACTTGAGAGCAGGACAAGCTTCTATTTACTGAACTGAAAAACGATGCTCTCAACAATTTTTGTAAAAAAAAAAAAAATCAAAACCAAAACATAAAAAAAATGTGAAGATCAATTTTCACAAATGTGATCTCTTACATGGAACAGCCCAGCCCACCAGAGCAAGTGCCCACCCAGAACCCAGGGAGTTATCCGTAATTACACCACACTCTCCCTTATATATACACGGACCTTTCCTTGCCCTAAGCCTTAAGCTCTCAATCTTTCCCGCCATTTCCATCATCTTACTGTACCTTCTTTCTCAATTTGCTACAAAATAAATCCCAAAATGGGAATCGAAAATCTAGCCGAGAAAGCACAAATTCTGATAAGGAGCAGACTCTGTAACCCTAATTTCATCTTCAAGCCTCTCTCTGATTCCCCTGACAGCAACTACAGGTGCGTTTGATTGTCTTGGCTTTTAGGAATTCCCAATAATTTTTGTTAAAATAATGTGGAATAAATTTCCAGCAAGTTGAAGTTTATAATATCGAGTTCAATCATGGAGGCTTGCAACAATTCTATTCTGCTTCTTGGACCCCGTGGCTCTGGCAAAGTCGCGGTATGCATTACCCTTTTCTTTTCCTTTTTTTTGTTATAGATTTGCTATCGAGAACATAGTGTTAAAAAATGATTTAATCAGGTATTGGAGCTTGTTCTCAGCGACTTACTGGAGGAATATCCCGACACAATCACTGTCGTATGCATTTATAACTGAATTTGTTTATTTTTTCTTTATTCTCTTCAATTATCTCTTTTTTTTTTCTTTTTTTTAGATTCGCAATGACCTTTTTGTGATGCAGATCAGATTGAATGGGCTATTGCATAGTGAGGACAACTCTGCCTTCAAGGTCATATATCCTTTTTCTCTCCTACATCTTAACACCGTTCAGATCTTGCAATATGATGGTGTCATGATGTATTTATTTGATTTACATTGATTAGGTATTGTTGTGGACATTGAAGTAGCCATTTTTTTTTATGATGATTGGTAATTTTGCAAGCAAATCAATTAAAATATGTAAATACTTAGACCATGGATTTTCTGGAGATTAAGTGGGGCTGTAGGATATGCTAATTCTAAAATATGTAAATATTAATATGTTTGTAATGGTTATTGATCATTCAGGAAATTGCCAGACAACTATGTATGGAGCATCATTTGTTGTTCTCAAAAATGGTAATACAAAAATCTGTTTTTGTTGAGAATAGTGATTTATGATGAAAGGATTCGGGTTTCCTGATCTTGGGATGATTTTTACAGGCTTCTTTTGACGATAACTCCCAGTTTATGATAGCCATGTTAAGGTGAGTTTTAATATTTTGTTTTCGCAGGCCATTTAAGGCTATCGGACTATCTCAAACTTGGACTAAATGTGTTGTCTCTTGCTGCCAGGGAGTGTGGATTAGCACATAAAACAGTTATTTTTGCACTTGATGAGTTTGACCTATTTGCCCAGGTATCCTTTATCTTTTCTAGTTTCTCAAGTTGACCTCTCAAGTTTAATGTGGCTAAGTATTATAGTTTTATGATAGTCCATGCAGGAAATTTTTTTCTTGGAAATTTTTAATAGGGACTGTATGGGATAAGGATTTTTTTCTTACACAAAAGATAGCAAGCTTTCTTCAGTTGAAATCTCAAATTAATATATATTTTTTTGGTTTTCCTCTTTTCAGGGGAAACAACGACTACTTTATAGCTTGTTGGATGCGATGCAATCCGTAACATCTCAGGCTGTTGTTGTTGGTGTTAGTTGCCGGTTGGTATGTTAAATTATTTTTCCTTACATTGTTTTCTTCATCTTTTTTTTCCAGTATATAGCATTAGCAAAGAGATGCTTATCATAATTATTTTTGAGATCTTATGTGTGAAAAATTGTAATTCTGTTGGAGAAAGCGGAAGCTCTTCTCCCTGTAGTAATCTTTAAACGTAGCACTTAACCAATTGGCAGTAAACTAAGCAGAAAAGCATAGATGAGTGGAAAATTAATGTCAATTCCAATCGTAGCACATTGATTATGCATGATCATGTTAGTTTTAACTTGTTAAGAGCCTTAAAAGTCAAGCTGTATGTGCAGGATGCGGATCAGCTTTTGGAAAAAAGAGTGAGATCTCGGTTTTCTCATAGGAAGTTACTGTTTCTTCCTCCATCTAAGGAAGATGTACAAAGGTACTTTCCCATTGCATGAGTTAGAAGTGCCATGATAAAATCCCAGTTTATCACTTTCTGGCTATGCAGATTGCTGGAGCACATCCTATCTTTGCCAATGGACTCAAGTCTTGCCCATGACTACGCTGCTGAGTTCAATGAAAAGCTTCAAGTATATGTTATCTGATGCATACTTTTTATTAGATAGTAGTATCATGGTCCTTTCAGATATGTAAATTCATATTCAAACATGTATCGTCTTGATGTTTGACAGAGTATTTTAGCAGACGAGAGATTCAAAGAAATCATCAGCAATTATCTGAACTCCAATTCTACCACCAATCATTTATTGAGATTTCTGTAAGTTTAGTTCTTGCACCTGGAAAAATTGAATGTTGTGAATTAATAGTTTTTGAGGTTATAATACTTACCCTCTTCAACTTACCATTTGATGCTAGATTTATTGCCATCTCAAATATGGAATTGAAATCGGGGTTCTTGTCACTTGAGAACTTCAAAACTGCACTTTCGAGCATCCAAAGGCAACCAAAGCAGGAAAGCATAAAAGGTCTGCCAATTTGAAATTTCTTTGGTACTTATTTCTTGCTCAGATGTACCTTATCTGGTGGCTTATGAATGGATAGTTTCATAATTATTAGATGCTCTTGGAACTCATCTCCTATCTCCTATCTTGTCTCTTGGTTGCTGACATTACCTAATCATCATCCCCACATATTATATCCTGCAATGCATCACGTGTGATATGCATCAATTCCTTTTATGAGATACTGATCCACTTTTAGATTTTGGAATTTATTCAAGTTTACTTAGGTGTACATGTCAGGTAGCACCGAATAAAAAAGTGCAGAGAACCGTGAATAATACTGCTGCATGAATTTTTGAAACAATACTTTCACATGAAAGCATGGGAAGTATAATTTTATGTCTTGTTGATGCAAGCACTGGTCTTTTTTATTTTTTTCTTTAGGTGCAGAGTTTGATACCATAACATTTTTTGGCAGATTGCTCCATCTTGGAACTCTACATCCTTGTATGCATGAAAAGGTTGGAAATTAGAGAGCAAAATTCTTACAACTTCAGTTCAGTAATGAAAGGTCAACTTCACACATTTCTTGCATTTTATTACACCGTATTATCATTTTAATGTACTAAAACGGTTTTCATATTTGGCAGAGTACAAAAGCATACATGATTCGTTCCCGACATCTGATTATTATGCGCAAAATGTTTGCTTACGGGTCTGTATAAATCTCAGTGAAACTTCTGTTATGGTGTTCAACCACATCTGCTCCGTCACATTTTGACAATGTTTCACCCTAACTTCTGCAGGCATTTGAACACCTCCTTCAACGTGAGTTAATTTGTTTCACAGACAACAGAGGTCACAGTCAATCTATTGAATTCCGTCAAGTGAAGCTTGTAGTCTCGTATGCTGAACTACAAGAGGGGCTGAAATCGTATCGATCCTGTCCTGTAAGTTACTCCCAGAATAGTACCTGTTTCTGGAACTGCATATGTCATGTCATAATATTTCGTGTGGTTTAGGTACAGCAATGTATTTGTTTAAAAATTGAACCAGTCAACCCTGTTATAGATTTATGTAATTATTTGGAGCTTGCTGGGGTGTCCTCGCATCCAGTTTTACTCTTGCCATGAAATCATTGATTTCTACCACTTTCCTCCCTTTTGTTATCCGTTGAAATCTGCAATGATTGATGAGTGTGTTATTTTGATTTTCTGGCAGGCCATTCTTCTAAAATTAATTGATCGCTGAAGGCGGAGCAGCTGTGCAGAGACAATGTTGATGGCTGATTAGCTTCCACAAGGAATTCTCATCTGCTGTTTTCTTTCAAGGCAATTCCACCAAATTTGCCGAAAATAAGAAATTCATTGCTAGTTCTGCTGCTGATAATGTTAGCTTAGATATTTGTTATTTATCCCCTGATACTTTGCTCATTGTATTGACTGCTAACTGCCATGTAGCTTTTTCTTGATGATCAGGAATTCCTTAATTCCAGAATTTTAAAAAGGTCAAGCTCCAAATTTCTTCCCAAGTTGTATCTGTTTGATTTCAAGATTGTCACTGCTGCTGGAAATCTGGGAGAAAAGAAAGAATGATATACTTTTTAATGCTAGACTACATGACATTATGACTGCTGCAAAGCTTCAATGGGTATGAGGTTGATGTTGGTACATAATACTGCAAATATATAAACGTCCAGAGATCCAAGAGTAGTATGCAATTCTTGTGCAAGACTTTTTCCATTTTCACACCAAAATCAGCTATGTGATTTTGTTTTATTTAATTATCATATCTTTACCCCTTGATGTGATCATCCTATCCTAGGTTGAGATGTCCTGGGATCTGTGTCTCTTTCTTTGTTCTCCCTATTCTCGCCCTTCTACGTTGATCTCCTAGATGATGGAAAGTGGAAACAAAGCAAGAAGAGTCTGGAAATAATTTGTAAATGACTTTTGCTCTCGTTCTCATCCTTCTATTCGTCTCATACCAGATGGACACAAATAAAAAGAATCTCTCTGGGTGGCATGCGCATGCACACATCTGGAACAGCAGGACGAGTTCTAGCAGACCTGGCTGCACGCGGACGGATGCGTTGGCTTATTCTAGTATTTCATTTGTTCTCAAGCATTTTGAAAAGGAGGTGGAAAGAGTACCGCTGCAGGTATCATCTTCCCCTGAGCATATCATCAAGAAAATTCAGACTTCTTTTTTTTTACCGAAATGAGACTATAGTATCCAAGCTACTCTTTAACTATCAAATCAAACCCAATGTTACCTCATAATTCTCATGATGAGGCAAAAAAAATGTTTGGTTTTCTGAAAAAAAAAGGTTATAGAGTGACATTCTCTACACTTCCTATCCTCAAAACAAGGAAAAGAAACTAAATAGAGAATATCCTCTGATTTCTATCCTCCCAATACAAGGTCGAGTGCTAACACTTCTACTTCCTAGCTTGCAGGCTCGTGGAATACAAAGCCAGTGATGATTGTTAAGATAAAAAGAGTCTTTCATAACGAGAAATTCTGAGCAGAAAAGGAGACTTCTCTTCTACATCATAGTCGAAGGTTCCAATTATTTGTTTTCTACGTATTCACTGGGGAAGAGGAAGAAATGGAATCTGTCTGTCTATTCCCACCGTATCCTTTGTCCTGCTCGAAACTTAACCAACTAAGAGACCCAACTTCTAGGGACAGTATAACTCCCGAACTTTACAGAAATTAGGCAAAAAAATTTACAACACGGACATAAAATTGTAAAATAATCAATGCCAAACTACCCTCTTTTGTCTGCTTCACGGGTCGATCACTACTAAAAATACCCCAGATCAAATTTCTTTCAGCAGAAACAAGGTTCTCTTTGACATGTTCACTAGTTCTGTAACAAGGCTCCATAAATTCATCCTAAAAGGTTGAAAAATTTCCCTTGACAACTCCTCTACATTGATTCTATAAATGCATTTCAATACCCATTTCATTCCAAACTTTCCACGTTTACATAGAGAAAAAAACAAATGGCTTCTTTCTCCTATGCAATCCCCTTGCCTATCAGGTGCTCAACCGGCAGTAACAACCAAGATCCTAATAAGCAAAGTCTGAACAAAATCAAAATTACTGGATCTCCAACGAGGTCCCTTAAGGTTGATATACTTAGCCAAACTGCTGGGGTGGCAAAAAACCTTTGTTGCTTCTGTCCAAAATGACCATATCTCCAAAGAGCAGATACGTCAAAACATACCGACAAAGAAGCAGCTTGTTGATTATCATCGGCAAGGCCTCATCATCAAAGAAGGTGTCGGGTACAGACAGACTGTTGTTATTAGATCTTATGAAGTTGGTTCTGATAAACTGCTACGCTCGAGAGCATCCGTAATCTTCTCCAGGTAATAATAAACTCAACTTGTTACACGTTAATTTATCCATCTCATGCATAAATTCAGCGATGCCTTGGCGCGTCGCTTATCTATAGCCAGGGAATTCGTATGTAATGTCAATAGTATTCTTAGAATTGTTCCCAAGTATGTAGGAAACAGCATTGAATCATGTATGGGTGTCGGGACTTCTCAGCAATGGATTTGGTGCCACGCATGAAATGATGAAGAACGATCTCATACGGGTTGTCTCAAGAATGCAAGTCCAAGTGGATCGATACCCAATCTGGTAGTTCCTTCCACCATTAACTACACAGTGAACATTAGGAATACCTGTTTAGAGAAACTTATAGATTAACAATAAATGGAAAGTCTCTGTATGCTAAATTTCCCTTTTCCCGATAGTTAACAAGTGTTTTCATGGTTTCCTGTTCATCAAATCAGCAGTTTGTATAGCATGGCTCAGGCCTAATAGGGTATACTCACAACAACAGAGAAACTGTGCAGAGGATTTCTGCCGTAGGCATTTATCATGTACCCGCGAAAAGTAGAGATTGTTTGGTTTTTTTTTTTTATTCTTGAAAAAAAGAAGACCCATTCCCCGCTTCCCATATGGTCATGAAAACTGCTTGAGACATTTCCAGCTACTTGAATCATTTAAGGTTTAGAGTTCTTTAATTAAACAAGTTACCAAGGACGGAAACTTCCTATTTATGTTTCTGTTCCTTTCTGAAATAAGCTACAGGTTTTTCACCACTAAAACTGACTTAAAACTTCACTATATGGGATGTTGACTATGAATCTCTTTCTAATACAGAAGCTACAAGCGACTAGTCATGACTAATGAATAGATGAACAAGTCTTTCAGGGGAGAGATTATGGAAATCGGCACATGGGTAGGAGCGCCAGGGAAGAATGGAATGCGGCGAGACTGGCTCATTCGAAGCCAAGCAAAAGGTCACGTCTTTGCACGTGCAACAAGGTTGATTTCATAACTCAAATCATAATTTCTCTGTATCATCCTCTAATTTGATCATCCTGTACTGACGACTTCAACTTGAAACAGCACTTGGGTGATGATGAACCAAAAGACAAGGCGCCTCTCAAAGATGCCAGAGGAGGTCATGGCTGAGATTTCACCTTGGTTTATAGAGAAACAAGCTATCCAAGAAGATGTCCCAGAGAAAATCTCTAAGTTGGACAGCAAAGCAAAATATGTGAACTCAAACTTGAAGGTGAACTTCACAAAACCGAACATCGAACGCAAATGCTACAACTAAAGCAGCACCATATACATAAACTAACATTAAGAACGTAAGATGGAAGAAACCAGGGATTTGGACATGAACCAGCTTGTCAACAACATGAAGTACGTAAGATGGATGTTGGAGGTAAACATTAAACACTACCATCTCTCTGATCAAGGAATATCGAAAACGCTTCTTGAAATGTTTATTCTTCCTCTAACACTTTCATCTACAGACTATCCCTGACCAGTTTTTGGTGTCTCATCAACTTCCCAGTATCATCTTAGAGTACAGAAAGGAATGTGGGGGTTCAAATATAGTTCAATCACTCTGCAAACCTGACGAGGACGGCATCCTTAATAGTGGTTTGAAACAAAATAATGACATGAGTCCTCTCAATAGGTTCTCTTTGGCCTCAGAAATCATGGAAGGCAATGGACTACTAGGATCATTGGATAATGTCCCTCTAAGATATACACATCTCCTTCAAACCCAAGGAGAGACTAAAAATGAAGAGATTGTTAGAGGAAAAGACCATATGGAAGAAAAAGCAATCTAATATTGAGGTGTCTAATATGCCATTTTCCATTTAATAAGAAGCATTTCCTGAGGGATTTTGCAAGCTGATCCTTGTGCAACATCGCTGGGTGAGAGAGACATCCTCAATACAACAAGGCATGCCTAATAATTATCAAGTGAAATGCATATGGACATACAAAAACAGAAAAAGAAAAAAGAGCGCGCCTACATTCCCAATCTTTTGACATTCCGATCCTGTTTTTAATAAGAGCTGAATGGAGATCTCAATAAAGGTGCCAATAGCATGAAGTGAGGCTTTGGGAAGGCAGCAAGAAGGCAACAAAAATCAAGGATTGTTTTGTTGCCTATAGCATGAAGTGGGGCTTTGGGAAGGCAGCAAGAAGGCAACAAAAATCAAGGATTGTTTAATTGGAATAACCTATGTACATGGCTGTGACTATCAAAAATACCTTTAGGCTGTGTCGAAAGACTAATCCAAAGTTCCATCTCTGCCTGTATAATGCAAGATATTATCATCAAGTAAAGAGAGTGATGTGATTATTAAAGATTTAAAAATACCAAAAAAGAAAAAAAGATTTGTGCATCCTTCCCCTCGTGGTGGAGAAAAGAGGAGTCTTCAAGTACTTGTTTTCGAAGAAGATTGGCATTTTATGTCAAGGGCTTACTGATTGCAAAAACCAACATTGAGAATGACTGAGAAGTGATTGAGGGGCAAGAGAAAGAGCTCTTTTCTATTTCCAGAAACAGATATACATTTGATGCAAACAATACACTGGCACGAACTCGGAAGAAGAAAGGAGACCTAAATGTTGTAAATGAACAGCAAAAATTGTTCCATCTTCAACTGATTAAGCTCCAATTATTTGCATCATAGGCTTCATTACAGTCAACAGGTGTGAACATAGATCGTAAAGAAACTGACTCATTGCCAGGCCACTTGTGGCAAACTAACTACACAACAACAAACCACAATAATCCCTTTAACCACAGAAACAGCGAAATATCTGCTGCTAATACTTCAGTTGAATCACAGTCCACTGCTTATATGCATGCTATAGATCCGATGCAAAAATACATCGTTTATTTTAAACATTCTGATAAAATGCCCCCATTAGCATCAACCATTGCATTGCATAATGAAAATTGCGAGGTACATGGAGAACTTAGGTGTTAAAAATTTGCTCAAATCTCAGGTAAGCAGGAAAGTTTTTGCCAATTTGGTGTTTGCTGCAATTAGAAACTCATGAGCCTGCCATTATAAGCATTTTCCAACTACCTATCATAAAATAATTGAATACTCTATTGAGAACTGAGATCCACTAACCTAAGAGAATAAGCATTTACAATTCCATGAAGTGATAGGGTATTCACAAGATGGATATACCGATAAGAACATGAAGGAATAAAAGAATAGTGTAACATGCTAGCGAAATCATCGTCTCTTCCTTCCCAAACTTTTCCATGACCACGTAATCAGGAATATTACGAGGCCAACTCCAACAGATGTCCAGAAGATGGCCAACCACACAGGCATTGGTTTAGGATAAAGACCTGGCCGAAATAAAAAACAATAAGTAATTGCAGCAGGACCAAGCTTAAAAGAAAATCATTTTGGATGTTTCACCAATACTGCATAATTTAGCTAAGTGGAAACATAGAGATAACAAGATATAAATAGAGAACATACCATGTCCAAACTTGATGCAAATGAGAAGTTCCACGATGCAAATAGCAAGGGAAAGCCAGCAAAAAGCCCCAACCTTTTTCACGGGTTTTCTGATGAATTGACATAGATTCAACAAGGACAAGCATAAAAGTAATTTAGCCATCGACAACCCTCCATAGAACCAGCAGAACAACATTGGATGGGGGGAGAAAGTACCGGTCTTGGAGATATGAATTGTATTCACGTGTTGTAGGTATCGCAATTAGCCACCACAAGATCAACCTGTACACTATCATCGGGTTTCGAGGAGGAACCCAAAGACAAAACTTCAAAAAGAATGTGTTAAGCTCTACCATCAGGAAGACAATACAGAGAGTAAGAACTTGGATAAATCGCCATGGACCAAGCAAGGGATGCCATTCATCTTTGTCCCATTGTGCTGGTGTAAATTGTCCCAATGTTCGTTTGACCTGATAAACAAGCAATCACGGCTGCATGGTTACAAATCATGCAACAGTCTTCATTAACACTGTAAAAATATCTTCAAAGCATGGAATTATTTGAACTCAGATCAAGCAGACGTCACAGTAACAAATAAGGAAGCAAAGAGCGATAGTGAGAAACAATGAGGATGGCCAAATTGCGGGGGTGTTAGAAATTCAAATAGCATTTACTAATCTCTGGTTTGTATAGGGAAATAAAAAAGTCAAAAAGTCAATTGAACTTGGTTGTTAAGTCAATAGTTCACTGAAAAAAAAAAAAAAGTGACAACAAATCTTCTTCAGACAGATTAAGGATGATACAGTCACGTAAAAGAGTTTTTTCTTCCAGTGCAAGGATACAAATGTTTCTCATAATAATTTTCATTGATCTACTTTTCTATCCTCAAAAGGATGGCAATTTTGGCCTACCATGAGTAACATTTTCAATGTTGTCTGTAAGAAATTCCTTGGCACCAGCATATATAAACATTGTGAAGAGTTTCAATGACGGATAAATTGTTCTTAACCCAAATGGCATGCCTGATATTGCCATAGTGCTGCTACTAGCAAGTAGAAGTGTGCTTATAGATGACACTGAACCATAATGAAATTTCAAAACATACCCTGCCCATAATATTAGGTTGGCGACTTATACCAACCCACTCATATGTTTTTCCATCAAAATACCTGACTGTATGCATTCCGGCCCAAATGCCTACAAAACAACCAAAAAATTCCACAATAAGCTACAATGAAATAATTAGAGTCAACCTTGATATTAGTTTTAATTTGAAAGGCAGAAAATATCACCACTGCTCCATCAATATTCTGAATGTATTCTACATCAATTATATGGTCCTTCAGTTACACAAATGGAAGCAACCGCCATACAATCATGTTTCAGAGGAGATGAGTGAGTTGATGCCTAACCTTATAGAGCATATATCAAGCTACTTCAATATATCCTCAACTAAAGTTATTAGAAATTTCAACCAAGCCATTCAATCAAGAAGTACTTTGCAGATAAAATCGAGTTTCTTAGTCATTTATATTAACTAGCAAAGTTAGAACTGCATCATTGAACTGCTCAACGGCCTAGCTTATTCGGGCTCCATGCGCACCTGACTGATCATATACTAAAATTTTACTAAATAGATTGTGCTATCAAGATACCATGATTAACAACAATCCCTGAAGAAAAAAATTAATAATTAAATAGCCTGATACAGTGCTCCAGTTATGAAGAGTGGATGTGGATTTGACATGTTATGACAGGGGTAAGGTCAAGGTTGATGGTTTCCAACCCGTGCATCTAAATGGTCATATGCTGCATAAGGACATGCATGCCAAGAAAAGAACTTCAACCCCACCTGACCTTTTGTCAATTCTCAATCAGTGAGATATTTAAATGAAGGTTAAATGTTTTGCAAAGACAAATTTGGATCACCACCAAGCAAACTACCATTCCGTTTGACAGATATTAATGTTTTTTATTTTGGTTCATTCAGGGGCCAACTAACCTTAGGCTAAACAATGGAGGGGTAACCCTCCTCAAATCCTTAGATTCCCATATCACCCCTCCCAAGATTTGGATGCGTGACTTCTAAGTGGAAGTCCAAATTTTAGTCACTTCAGTAATCTAGAATTCCTCTCCAATCAAAACAAACTTCATCAAAACTTCTTCAAACACCTGAAACCTCCTATCACCAGACTTTATAGCCACAAACAATTAGCATTTCAACAAAATGACAGTTTAAAATGGTACAGCTTGACAAAGCAAATAAGAAGAAAAGGAGCAGCAGATCAAGAATTCTCACCAAACCAATTGCATATCAAAATATCGAGAACGATACTGTCCCACCAGCACTCATTGAAGTTTGGTAGCATGTGGCGGAAGGTAAACTGAAAATACCAGTAATGAATTAGTGGGGAGCAGAGCAGATTGAACATATAGTTAAAAAGAAAATGTTGGTATGAGCTAGCTACTAACCTCCATCAGCTCAAATCCAATTGACAATACCCACAGAAGTGGCTGATTACGGATTAAAATAGCCTTGCCCCACCATCCAAAGATATGCGCTAGAACAAATTCATCAAAAAGAGTGTCCTAGAAAGAACTAAAGAAATCAGAAATCGGTTTCATCCAGATAATGTAAATACAGAGAGAGAGAGAGAGAGAGATCAAGAAGGGGGGGGGGGGGGGGGCATGGGTTTCTAACACAAGGAGATCATACCCAAACATTCTTAAACCTGCTTGTAGGATTTTCAGGCACATAAAAGCGGCAATCAGCACCATATGATCTTTCAGGTAGTTCTGCATAAAAAAGTGCAAACAATAACTGAGATAGTCAAACAAGATGTCAATATCCCACCAAACATGAGAATGAGATGTTAGACAACTTTCAAATGTAATGCGAGTGCAGTACAGAATGATTCATCAACAACTAATAAATTTTCTTTCAATGGTTTTGGTAAGTCACGAAGCATTTACCAACTCCAAGGTCAGGGTGGAGAAACTTCATAAATTGCCGAGCATCATCACGCTTCTGCGACGAAGAAATTTAAACCTTCAATCAGTAATTATACTTTAAATCGCACAGATAATCTAATAAGTCTGTAAAAAAATTAGTTCATGAAGGGTGCATAAGAAATGAAGAACATCTGGTTAAATACATGCCAAAATACAAGCATGCACAAGAAGGGAAGTTAATTTCACAAAAAAAAAAACCAACCTGAAAAAGCAAAAATGTTAGGGCAACAAGATAAACAATAGCCAATCCATGAACCAAGCGCCAAATTGCTGGATGCGGCCTTATTAGAATCCTGTAAGAAAACCAAAATCTGCATGTTTCAAGAGCTTACTTGAGAATAATTTCAAACCTAAATAGTTTGCTGCCAGGTTCGAGAACCAGCCAGATGAGTTAGATCCTCTCTGTTTTTGAAGTTTATCCATGCAAATTAGAATGCCTTTATATTAAAACCTAAAAGTACTGAAAAGTGACCATCTATGATTAGATATTGTTGGTCCACTAAAGCCCAACAAATAAATCAAACACTTACAAGCAGAGCTTCAAACTCTCAAATATCAAGTGACAAAAGAACCATAAGATATGCTTAACAGTTCAACATTCAGTAACAAGTAACAACATAAAACCAAATTTCATGATAGCTGAATCCTGCAACTTACGTCGAGGGGGCCTGTAGCAAGCAATAACCAAGAAAAACTGCAATCATTGCCCATACACCCCTGTGAGAAATAGCACACCAGGCATTTAACATAAGCTTGAATTTCATAGTATCGAAGCAAAAGTACAGAATTAACAAGCATGCACAAACCTTTTCACAGATGTAACAACATCACCAGATGTGCTGATCTCTGGATCAAGGGCTCCACTTGCCCATCTAGTCATGACATACGGAGACAATGAGTAAAACTTGTGTGAAGAATTACAGTACTTTTTGAAATACAGTAGCAATGCATGACTTAGGCTTTTTTTTAAATAAATGCACGGTCATCTTCTGCATAGACGGCAACCAGTTATCGGAAAATCTCCTATATCCCATGAAAAACAGACAAACACTCATAACTGAAGCAGACGGCTTTTAGGTAGGCACAAAGCATCCCTCGGTGGGTAAACTAATAAGAAGCATACACACAGAGCATCGATTCATTCATTTGCGTTCACATGATGTTAGGGGAGAAAGAGACAAAACTTAGAGAAAACAGCAGATTTCCAATATCAACGACAGCTTAACCTAAAGAAAGCATCCTCTGACAGTCCGAAATTAAGATGTGAAAGTTGAAGTTACATGCTCCATAATATGCTGACACTTGTTGCTTTAACATTTTTCAAGAGAAAATAATATCAATCAGATTCTAGAAAGGCTCCATCATATGACAAAAGCAATTTGATACATTACACCCAAATATAAAAGAAACCAAATTAATTTTGAGAAAAAGCAAATCTCCACAATCAAACTAGGCACAACAAGAATCTGAAACCAAGGACAACATTCTTTAGTTAAACTTAGAAAATCCTATGATTAAGATTATGAAGAGCATCGCCCTCTGTTTGATACAGGCCAAAGAATTTCACGTGAACAGGGAAACTTGATTTGGAGTGGCTTTCCGGACCTATGAAAGGAACTGTAACAGCAAAGTGCATCATCCCTCATTCAACCAGGACTAACAATTGGATACACCAATACAGTTGCAAAACAATTTGTGATTTTGACTAATAGATGCAAATGCTTTACTCCATACAGACAGGGGGGGAATAGAAGATCCATGGTGATAGCAGATCCCACAGGCTCTTTGAGAGAAACAAAATTATTACAAAGAGAGAACAATTCAGCCACACTAGAAACACTTGGGAGGTCAAGAATCTACAGTAAACCATCTACAATACCATGTTTTAATTTACCAAAGAATAAAGAGGTTGATTGACCAACTTAAGATACTAATGAAATTGTAGTAACCATCTGAAAGGACACTCACATTAGAAAGCAAGCACCAATAAGTAACAACGAAATAGTACGAGGCTTATATGCCCATGCAGTCCAGGGATCTACAGCACCAACACTTGCTAATGCCAGATCACCATTTGTTTGATTAAGATGGTCCGTTCTCCTCTCTTTCTTTAGACCATTCAGCTCCATGATCGCCAGAGCTTAGGAGATGCAACTTGCTCGCTGAAAATCATAGATAAAGTAAGAGACAGAAAATGGTTCCATGAAGGGGGAGGGGTTTCAAATTCGCCCCTCTTTACCCATAAAAAAATAGCTACTGCAAGCAATTGAAAAAAAAAATAGCAAGATTGAAAACAAGTCCATTGCATGTGGCAGTAAATTATTTATTTTAGAGCGGCAAGGAAACAAGAAAAAAATATTCAAAAGATGAGCAACAACTTCCACTTCATATCAACAGTACATGCGTGCAAGAGTCTTCATATTACAGGGAGAGGCTAATATGACTTCCTTCTGTTGTGAGTTCAAACACTGATCAACAGTTGTGAACACGTCACGATTGATTTCCTCTAAACAGCTAGTTCCAAGAAGGAAGCAGGAAATGTAATTGAAAAGATTATATTGTGTCCAGATTAGACACCGTAACGAGGACCAATACAGGAAACAATACAAATTCCTAAATGGAGTTCATGAAATGAGAAAACTAAAGACAGACAAGAAGTTTTTGCACGGCAAATCTGTTTTTCATTTTCATGGCCCCAATCCATGATGGTTTTGCTCTTCCAAGATTGAATTCAATTCCAATGGGACTACTACACATGACCCACATTATTGATACAACGAACATAAAACATTACAAAACATAAGGTACAAGAATTCAGAAACATTCCACTCAAAGTAATTAAGCATAATACCAACCACGCCATCCTGCATAAAAGTATGGCCCCACAGATTACCCTACAAGTAATTATCGTCTTTGATTGACGTTCTAAAATAAGAACGCAACCCATTTCTTGTAAGCTCTCATCTGAAAAACCAATATTTTATACACGTAATCGATTCACAAGAAGATTAAACAGGGAAGTAGGGATCTAATAGCAGCGTATCCAATTCCAAAACTACCTCTTATGTTGTTTGACTAAATATACAGAAACTTTGGTCAACAAGACCCTTAAAAAAGATCCAAACTTTAAGCTGAGTTCCATTACTCTCTTAATCATCCATCTCTTTTCCTTTTTTTTAAGAAGCCTGGTGGTTCAAGGATAAATTTGACAGTGTAGAAGACTTGTCAAAAAACTCCAAGCCCCTGTACTAATATAGCCAGAAATGAAGTTCATCTAATTCTTTTACAGTCTCAAAAATCTGCTACGGCTTAACCATATTATTGTTTGAAAATGTAGATATTATAATATTTTTTTTATTTTTTAAAATTTATTTTTAATATCAGTATATTAAAATGATTCAAAAATATAATAAATAAATAAATTTAAAATTTCTAAAAACATGATTGAATAGAATTTAGACTAATTACAGGATTCAAAATCCTAGGCATTAAACTTTAAGAGAATAAACCGAACTGAATCTCATATTCAAGAGAACACATTAACCTTGTACACGAGTTACAATATTAAAACCCATTAATGATTGAAAAGGGTTACTACAAGTGGTCAAAACTAAGGCATAGAGAGAAATAAACAACCTTTTTCTTTTTTCCTTTTTTTTTTTTTTATTACAAGGCTATTAAGCTTACAATACATGCAAATCAGGGATTAAAATAAATAAATAAATAGTACAAAGAATAAGACCCCACAGAAAATATGAGGCAGTTAGTTACCTAGTAGTCATGTAACTACCATATAAAAGGCATCTTTACTCCCTAAAATGATATACCCCATCTTCACAAACAAACCAAAATTCATGTGAAAAAAGACCTTTTGAAATGTTTTTTTTTATTTATAAAAAGGAACGTTTTTAATGTCTTCATAAGTAACCCAGAAATCTCGACAGTTACAAGCCATTGTAGAATTTACAGAAAATCAACAATGGTTAGAACAAAAACCAAAAATAAATAAATAAAACACACCTGCCACTTCAAATTGCAAAAGCAAATTCACAGAAGAAATATGATATGATTAAATACAGAACTATATAACAACTTAAGGTATCAAATAATTCAAAATTAAATCATTGCATGCAATCAAGAAAGCCTTGAAAAGAGAAACAAGAAACGCCCCATTTCTAAAGAACATATGCACAAACAATCACGTGCACGTATATTTATGTAAGATTCAGAAACCGAGAAGAAATGACAACAACGAATAATATTATTGTATATTGATAGAGTGAAAAATAAAAAAACAAAGGTCATGTTTTTGGAAATGGGTTTCGGTATTTTTATTTAATTGAAGATTGAAATCACCAAAAAAAAAAAAGTGTAGATATTTAGTTTAAAGGAGAAAGAGGAAAAACAGATGTACAGAAAGGTGGTCTGAAAAGGTAAAACGGGCTTTTCTTTTCTTTTCATTTTTTTGTTGTTGTGCACTTACGTAAGAAAATAATGGCTGACAAAAAGAAAGATCCCTGGCCGTACGACTTTGCAGGAGAATATAAACAAGATCGTGACCGTCCGATCAGATAATCGAAATCAAGAACAAAGAGAGGAGGAGGAGAAGGAGAAGATGTGGTAGTACTGGTAATTCAAAAAAAACAGCTATATGGGTGGGTCTCTGTCTTTGTCTGGCTGGAAATAAAACCTGAATCTGCGTGAGGTATTAACGGGAGAGAAGAGATAAAGAGAGGCATATAATATCTTGGTGGAGGGGAGGGGAGAGGTGTTAACACAAGGGGAAAACGCTTGGCTTTTGGTATTAATAAATAAAAGAGCGAGGGAGGTGATGATGATGCCGAAGGCGATGAGAGGGAATCGATTACTAATCTGCTACTTGTTCAAAGTTAGAGAGAGAGAGAGAGTGAGAGAGAGAGAGTACGATGGTCAAAGATAGATTTTGCGATGTTTTATTAATTTAGATAGATATGCTTTCTCTCTCTTAGATAAAAGGGACGGCCGGGCTGGGGGACTTTTTACCTAAAAGACTGTTACAGAGGTTGTTTTTAAATTATTTTTTTATTTGAAAATGTTTTAAAATGGTATTTTTATTTATTTTTTAAAATTTTATTTTTAATATCAAAATCACCCTAAAATTCTAAAAGAATTATAATTTGAATAAAAAAATATTTTTTTTTCAAAAACATAATTAAACCGTAAACAATTATAACTTTTAATCCCTAGCACTCTTATAAAGCAGTATATCAAAACCTCTACCTTTGAAAACTAAATGCCCACTCCCTTTGTGATTTAATTATGTTAATAATTATGTGGGTTTCGTGGAGCACTGAGCCATCATTCAATTTAATATTTTTTTTTATTCTCAATGCCCTTCTTTCTAAAATAGAGGTTCGAACTCAGAGACTCTTTGAGAGAATGGCAGATGCTACTCACTCATTAACGAGGTTTTTTTTTTAATTTTTAACGTTTTTATTTCTATTTTTTTTCTTTTGTATTTGACTATTGGTCTTGGTTTTTTTTTAATATATTTTTTTATAAAGTTAGATGTCAAACAAATTGGTGACTTGTTCTTATTTGTTTGCTTTTTATTTATAATGTTTTAAAATAATATATTTTTTTATTTTTTAAAATTTATTTATAATATCAACACATCAAAACAATTTAAAAATAAAAAAATAAAAATTTTAAAACATAAAAAATTAATTTTTTTAAAAAATACAGTTAGATAGCGCTTCAAACACCACCTAGCTAGAAAAAATCTTACTACAATAGGTTAATAGTGAGACTGGCTTGTAAAAACATTTTTTAAAAAAAAACTAACAGTGATGAATCAGCGATCAACGACTAAAGTTGGAGGATTAAATTATAATTTCTGAAAAAAGAGAGATTGATTAATTTGTTTTGAATTCTGAAATAAATTACAACTCGCTGTTCTCGTCGAGCAAGTTCTAGGATATTCTTTACTTGCCCAAGGCATAATCCTTGTTTAGATGCCTTCTCCCCCTCTTTATTAATTTCGTGATGATGTTGGTATGGCTACTTTTGAAGCTGCCTTCGGAAAAAGGGATATTTTGGACCATAATTGGTTCCAATCATAACTTCGCCAGCTACAAATACAAATCAATTCCCTCCCTCGAGCTGATCTTGTTTTCCTACTGAATTGTTTTGTGAAAATAAATATTATATAATTGAATTCAATTAATCTTGTTCATTTTATTACTAAGAAGAGAGTAATAATTAAGAAAAAAGACCGGTGGATGACTAGTTTGGAACTAAGTTTTAACATTAATATCTTCTGGTTGGTGTGGTAGGTTGACTTCTTATTTATTTTTAGAATTTAATTATTGATTAATTAAAATAATTTAAAACATAGAATCTCATTAAAAAAATCTTAAATTGAATTCAAGGGATACATGGTACATGATGGCTGTGAAAAGGGGACATGACATGGGCTTAGAAGACGTGGAGGTTGCCTGTTATTGTTGGACAGCTCCTTGCAATGTTTTGGAAGTCTGCATAATCGTAATAGTTAAATTTCACATAATATTCCGTGCACTTGGTACACAATTTGCCAGACATTATAACCATTTTTAAGTTATTATCGTGAGTCCACTCAACATT
>Ga0307515_10008082_pt1 | contig 20614 bp, 16 predicted proteins | sample 17_EM_MG_FD_194513 | JGI IMG/M metagenome (GOLD analysis project Ga0307515, IMG submission 194513) | Populus trichocarpa ectomycorrhiza microbial communities from riparian zone in the Pacific Northwest, United States - 17_EM | ecosystem: Host-associated > Plants > Roots > Unclassified | place...
TAGAGTCAATATTTAAGAACCAGCGTTCTTTTTGATCATACTGTACCTACTGACATCCTTTCAATTCCAATTACGCAGCCATCCAATTCCTACCGCCATGTCGGATTCACAATCTCTGAATACCTCGTAGCTAGAGGTAATGATATTTTCCAAAAATGAAGGTGTCTTTATCCATGATTTGAACGACCTTACTCTACAAATCATATTCGATGCTTGGTGCGCTTCTATGAATGTGGGTTCAAAGCGTTTTATTGCTTGGAAGATTTCTAGACATGCGCCTGCATGGCGGTTCTATCTGCATTGCGGAATTGAAGAGACAGGCAGCCCTGGCATCATTTGCATCGTTTGTCATCAAGTTCTTCGCCATCCATCAGAACATGGGACCAGCTCAATTGGCAAACACTTGCTGGCAAAAGCGCACATCGCAAAGTTGAACGAATTGACAGAGTCGGAGGTTACTGAATCGACTAGTTCAACAGTCGATGAAGCAGCACTGGCCATTTTGAAGAGGCAAGGAAGTTGTGGGATTACAATAGTAAGTTCGCAAGAGAAATTGATTGGCGACATTGACTTGTAACCTCTATTGACTATATTAACAGACAAAACGCTCCAAACTAGCAGATAAGAACTTTGTAACTGCCGAATTTCACCAAGACACTTCGAATCGCTACCTGATGTTAGGATTTGTTTCTGCTCATATACCATGGAACACTATATCAAATCTAGAGCTACGGCGGACATATAACGCATTATGCAGCGAGCTGGTGCTATCGTCAGCCAGCACCCTCAGCAACACTTGTCGGAGGGAATACTCACTGACTGTGGACGCACTTAAGAAGCAGTTGCCAACAAGAAATAACGTTAGTTTAGCTTTGGATGGGTGGACTTCAACAAACAATTTGGTAATAACATCGGTCATTGCATACTATATAGATCACATTTGGGCAATGCGGGAAGTGCAACTCGCTTTCGATGAGGTTAGTAGCCTGTTCTTTTTCTATTCCAACAGCTAATTCAGGATAATAGGTCAAGGGTCAACATACTGGAGCAAGGCTAGCCACACATTTGAAGGAAGTTCTAGATCGTTTTGAGCTTACTGACGGTGGCCTGCTCGGAATTACCACTGACAACGCCTCCTCAAATTATTCCATGACTAGGAAACTACAATTCACACTTCAGGCCTCAGGAATCGAGTGGCCTGCATTGAGACATCACGTACCATGCATGGCGCATGTCATTCAGGTTGCTTTAGGTGCATTTATGAGCAGTCTCGGAGTCAAAGGCCGTACAAAGTCGTGGGAAGCACATGAGCGTGATCAGCCATTCGGAGAGAATGAAAACAAACATATTGGGAAGAGTCAAAGACTTCGAAAAGAAGGCAACGCTAGAATCAATAAGGTGTCCGCTATGAAACCAGGTTTGGCCAAGATAATTGAGAAAGTATGTATTTCAAGATACTCTGAAAATTCTGAAACTAACTATCATATAGCAGCGTATGCTAGCTGTGATGATTACGTTGACACCTGGTCGTCGAAACGAGTTTATTGACTATCAAGAAGCCAAAGTACGAATCGTAGTCCTTCCTATTATCAATGTGAACACACGGTAGAATCCGACAGCGGAGTTGCTTGAACGAGCGTATCGATTGCGAGAATTCACCCAAGAGTGGCTGAAGAATCCAAAATACAGAGAATACCAGTCACTCTACACAACAGAGGATGAATGGACAATCGTCAAGTACATCATGGAAGTGTTAATACCATTCCGATACTGGACTCTGTGGATGTCGAAGAGACATACGGTCACACTGCATCATGTTATCACTGTCTATAATGACATGTTCGATCATATGGATGGCGTTCTGCGAGCATTGGCTAAGAAGAAAACCCAGTGGAAGGAAGATTTATACTTCGCTGTGAAGTTTGCGTGACAAAAGCTGTCCAAATACTATGCCGAAGTCACTCCAACGACGGGTATGCTTCTTATTTCGGCACACATTGTTCATCCTTTTCGCAAGTTGGGATTGTTTAGGAAATGGGACAAGGGAATGGATATCAATCCTGAGGACAAGACTTCTTATACTACCCAATACCAAGAGGCATTTTTGAAGTATGTGGAAAACGAATACTGCGCCAAACACAGACGATTGTCGGTCAGTAAACATGAAAACCTACAGAGCAATGACTTCATCCATTCTGCAACGCCTTCCCAATCTGGTCAATCATCTTTTGATCCATATGATTTGTCCAGTGGTGATGAAGAATACTTAACGCCTAAAAATTTGGCTGAAACGACACCCGGACGAAGTGATTGCGCAGCACGCTTATTGACCGCCGCCAGACTGTATTTGAATTCACCGCCTGAATCACCAAAGAACTGGGGACAAGTTAGTCCGAATCTCAATGATTACGACTCCGACCCGATGGAGATTAGCAGTACAATGTGGATCCCAGATATCGCGGAATGGTGGCGACAGCAAGAGGAAATGCACTCAAAGTACGCCGATCTCTCCAATGTGGCACGCCACATATTCTCAATCATGCCTCATGGTGTTGGAGTGGAGACCAGTTTTTCCCTTGGACAAGACGTTATCGGCTGGATGCAGTCAAAAACCACAGGCGAAACCATTCGGGAAAAGGTTGTAGTAAGGCAGTATGCTCCCGCCAATAATGGCATATTGGCAGGCGATGACCCTGTATTGGATAGGTCAGAATCCGATAACGACATGGAATTGAAGAGCGAGGCAGAGGAAAAGAAATTGCACTGAGTGGCCAAGGTCCACGACGTTTTGGAGATGTGGCAGGGCAGCCCAAACCTACATACTACACAGAAGGAATCACGCGCTCAAAACAAGCAAATGACTGCCGTAGGATGCATTTCGGATACGGAAGAAAGCGTCAAAGCATCCTGGTCAATCTTTCAACATGATGGTGCGGCTGCATTTAAATTGTCAGAAAGATCACCGTTCCCACCAGCTTTGTCTGCAAAGCAACTCGCTGGAGGACGAACTCAAGTATTGAATGTTCGCCGAATACAGAGAATCGACTGTCATCCAGCCGAAAGTGATGACGACAGTGCACCCGAAAGTGTTTCCGACACTGAAAACTGGCTCAACTGGAACGGTGACTTGGATAATCCAAATGAGAGCAAAGACGACTGTGATGCAGACACTGAATTAGATGTAGAGTTAGAGAATTGCTTCGAGGATCCGGAATGCCCTGAGCAGCGGGATGTGTGTGCCACTCCAAATATACCCGGATTGATTCGGCCAATAGGGAGGTCAAAGAAAAGGACTGAAAAAGGGATAGTGATGGTCAATGCTACCGAAACAAGGAGGATTCATGGAAACAGAAAAACGTAGGACAGAATGAGACAATTTGTTTTCAGCAGGTTCTTTATGTTGCTTGACCGAGAATTTCACTTAGAGAATTATGATGGAAGAATATTGACCAGTTATGTCTACATGGTAGTCGATAAACACAAGCATAGCAGGCGAAATGTGTTATTCAGCATGATACATACCTTTTAATACAATGAGAGCGACCCGTGCCAGAATATTACTAAGGCCACAGGATCCAGTCATAATCAGCCCAAAAAGCATCCAATGAGTTCAAATGATCATCCGTACAATTATCAATGGCAGCAGATTTAAACTTGCAATTACATCAAAATGAGCGGCAACGGAGTGTCAACAATTTTTGGTCTTATAAGTAAGGTAATCGAATATTGAATTGTTTACCGCAATGCAAAACTGACGTGTTGGCAGTCTTTATTGGCAAAACATATAGCAACTCGGTCACTGTCCCATTCTGAAAATGAGCCTCAATGGACTGTCAACGATTTTTGATCTTGTAAATAGGGTAATTCGGTACTGATTTGGCTTCTGACATTCAAAATCCACGTGTTGGCAGTCTTTATAGGAAAAACAGATAACGACACGGTCACTGCCCCATGCTGAAAATGAGCGTCAACGGAGCGTCAACGAATTTTGGTCATGTAAGTGAGGTAATTACCATTCAATTTGGTCGCGAATATACATAACCAACGTATTGGCAGCTTTTATAGGCAAAAGGGAACGCGACACAGTCGCTGCCCCATTTTGAGAATGAGTGTCAACGAAGCGTCACCGATTTTCGGTGATGTACGTAAGGTAATTACAAATGAATCTGGTCGCTGATTTACATAACCATCGTATTGCCATCCTTTACCGGCAAAAAAGAAAGCGATACGGTCACTGCCCCAGTCTGAAAATGAGCGTCAACGGAGCGTCAACGAATTTTGGTCATGTAAGTAAGGTAATTACGATCCAATATGGTCGCCTATACTCATATCCATCGTATTACAAACCTTTATAGGCAAAAAGAGGAAGCGAAACGGTCACTGCTCCATTCTGAAAATGAGCGTCAACAGAGCGGCAACGAATTTTGGTCATGTAAGTAAGGTAATTACGATTGAATTTGGTCGCGAATACACATAATCATCATATTGCCAGCCTTTATAGGCAAAAAAGCAAGCGACACGGTCACTGCCCCATTCTGAGGATGAGCGTCAACGGAGCGTCAACGGAGCGTCAATGATTATTGGTCTTGCATCTTGGTTAATCCAAATGTCGTCTGGTGGTACAAATTCAGATCCCAAGTAATGGCCGCCTTTTCGGCCAAAATAGTACACCATTTCTTTGTTACCCCATCATGAAAAGAGCGTCACCCGAGCCTCAATAATGTTTGATATTGCATATACGGTAATCTGGGTATCGCGCAGATATTTGAGCTCATAACAGAACTATTGACAGCCTTGTAATGCAAAAACACAAAACAGACATGGAAAAATACTGATTCCAAAATTATCAATATTTTAATCTGCAAAACATGCAAAAAGTGATTATTGGATGTTGAAAATGCGATTTTGATAACATACTATTATTATAAAGCAAAAAACAAGAGCATTATATGAATCTACAGATGGACCCGCTGGACAACCCGCTGACAACCAGCCCAATTCACACGGGTTGTGAGATCTCCATCGAACTGTACCCGAATTGATGGTTCGGGTGTATTGACGACCCAGACTGCCAATTTGGAAACAAGTCGGTTCCGACCCGTACCCGGCCCCGAAGCACCGGTCCGGAACTGTCGCTAACACGAATTGCAACCGAGATCCATGGGGTCCCGGGACACTCCGGCATCCCCGGACATGCCGAAGCAGACACCCAGGTGAACTTCTCCAGAGATGCAAGCGGCAGCACAGTGATAGAGCGGCCATACTGCTCATCCCCGAATGGGGCTAGACGAATCTCTGAGGGAAGATCCGCAGCTAAGGCAAAGTGGGAGGCCGACAAGTGCAATGAGAACTTCAGCTACAGACTCAAGGGCAAGACGGGGACCAAAAGTCCTATCCCAATGAGAAGTGTAAAGTTGCTGGCCGCCAGGTTCTACCGACTGAAGTCTGGGCATGTGCCCACTGAAGTCTACCTCGAGCAGTTTGGCCACAGAGATGACGACAACTGCTAGTGGTGTGGAGGGACAGTATCCCAGACGCGGGAGCACCTCTTCCGCCACTGCAGCCAGTGTAGAGACCTCCAGAGAGAGCAATGGAAGGCAGTGGGAAAGGCAATGGGCTGGAATGCGGGCAGATGCTGACACGTGCAGATCTCTGAGCTTGTTTCCATTGAAGAATGCGACCAAGTGGTGATGGACATCCTGGCAGCTACTGAGGTCGGGATGTTCCTGCCCAAATGAAGATGGAGCGGTATGGACCGGGCTCAGGGCTTGGGGCTCAGGAGCAGCATTGGCGGGAACGGGATTATACTTTTCTCTCTCTTTCCTTCTTTCTTTCTTTCATTCTGTCTCTCTTTCATCTTTCATCTTTCATTTGTCAGCGGGGACGAAGGGTAGCAGGGGGGGAGCTCCGCCATCTGGCCCGCTCGCCCGGAGGCGGAGGGGATGCTCAGTGTCCTGTCATACTCTAATTAGAGTCGATACAGTACGATTAAACAACAACAACAACGGAGGCTGCGGGAAATTAAACAAAAGTACCGCGTGTTCCATCTGTACTATGCTGAGTTCCAAGTCATTGCTGCCGACCTCGATTGGAACTCGTTGGCTTTATGGAATGCCCTTCAGATGGGACTGGCTGACGTGATGAAGGACTCCTTCAATGATACCAATATGTCCGAGGAACTTCCCCCGTTTGTGACTGTTTGCCAGAAATGGGACAACCCAATTCAACACCGAAGAGCAGGGAAGGCTGCACAGAATCGAGGGGGAGGGACAGGTTTTGCCTCCTCCCCAAAGCCACCTGCTCCCCAGAAGGACCCCGCAGGAGCTCCTGCTAGAACAATCACTGGATACATAGAACCCCGGCCTATGAACCTTAGCGCAGCCATGTGGAGGATTTCGGTGGAACAGAGAGCAAAGAGATATGTCCCTGGGAGGTGTCTATACTGGGGTGGGGTTCACCACAGTGCGGTGTAATGTGCAGCAAGGAAATAGGCTCAGATGTTAAGGTGGCTAGAGCAGAGGTTAAGGAGGTAGGAACCAAGGACAGTTCTGAGGAATCTGGAAAACATTATGTCAACCCAACCTGGATGGCAATTTGGTCGACGGAAAAAGTTTTGCATTAACTGCTTTAAAATATTTTGGATTTTCGTGTCTTTCGGTTAGCAAGGTGGAGGTATTAGAAGGATCAATGGAATAGAAACATATAGTCATAACCTGCACATTGACCGTGAATAGTCAACAAATACCAAATGATGCGCCGATCGATTGCAGGGCTACAAGCATTGCATTTTTGGATGAAGATTTTGCCCGCCATCATCAGATAACACTTCAACAGCACAAAGAAGAGAAACGAGTCGATGTTATTGATGGAATACCTATTGAATCTGGAGATATTACGCATATTGCCAAAGTTGGCATAAAGATACATGACCACAGGGAACAATTACCAATGTTTATTACAAAGTTATGGCATTACCGAATTTTTCTTGGAATTCCCTGGATACTGTTACATGATGTTGCCCTGCGATTCGCGTCCAATACTGTTTCGTTTGGCTCGCAATATTGCATGACATACTTCCATCATGCACCAGTGACAGTTCAAGGAGTCACTGAAGAACCTCTGGAACCAATTTGTTCACAAGAAACAGATATATTTCAACCACAGATACGACCATGAAGACCATTTGGATCCAATATTGTGATGCTTAATGAAGCTTCGTTCTGTCGTACAGCATGCAAAGGAAGGCTTTTGGTTTTCAAAGCATTCTTATACAATATTATTATACCCATCGAGGATAAAGATTTGAAGAAACATCCCCTGGAGGAGATCATTCCCAAACAGTATCATGAGGTTTTACCATTGTTTAGCAAGGTAGTAGCCGACCGGCTTCTGCCACATCGACCTGGGATCGATCATGACGTCCCCCTAAATGAAGGAGAATCCCCTATGTGGGGACCCTTGTATAGTATGTCAAGGGCGGAACTGGTTGTGCTAAAGGACTGGCTTGAGGAGACTATGTTAAAAGGGTTTATCTGCCAGTAATTGTCACCATTTGCGGCACCAGTTATATTTGTGAAGAAACCGGATGGAGGGCTGCGATTCTGTATTCATTATCAGGATATTAATAGTAAGACGATAAACAATTGGTACCCCCTTCAGTTCATAAAGGAAACGTTGAACATTTTAGGGAAACCTCAGATATATACAAAGCTAGACATACGAGGGGCTTATCATTTACTCTGAGGTAAGGAAGGGGATGAACATAAGTTAGCCTTTCCAATGAGGTATCAATTAATTGAACCTACGGTAATGCAGATAGGGACAACGAATGCACCAGGGGATTTTTGGGGATACATCAATAATACCATATGAGAAGCATTGGATGATTTTGCATAAGCTTATTTGGATGACATTCTGATATATAGTGATTCCAAGGAGGAACATGTTGGCTATGTTAAGTGGATTATGCAATGGCTGCTGGAGGCCGGGTGATATATGAAGCCTGAAAAGTGTGAGATTCATAAAGAGACAGTACACTATCTGGGGTTGATTATATCGGCAAAGTGTATATCTATGGATGAGGATAATGGTGGGACCTTACGGAATTGGAGGCGGGAGAAGAAGACCAAGAATGTACAGTTGAATAATCTTTTCGAAGTACAGCAGTGTCTTGGCTTCTGCAACAATCATTGACGGTTTATCCCCAAATATTATGAGAATGCGGCACCTCTAACAAGGTTAACAAAAAAGGATGAACTATTTGTATGGGAATTAGAAAAACAGTTGGCCTTCAAGACAATGGTTACAGCTTTTACAACAGCACAGGTCCTCCGTTATTTCCACCATAAGAGGGAATCAATAATTGAAACGGATGCTTGTGACATTTGTGTCCCCAGGAGTATTGTCACCACGGGACGATGAGCGAGTGCTACATCCTGTGGCATATTCTTCAAAGATATATACACCTGCAGAATGCAATTATGATATATAAGTTAAAGAACTGATCGGTACTATTAAGGCACTTGAGGAATGGGGGCCTGGGTACGAAGGAGCTGCATATCCATTACAATTGATAACCCATCATTGGAACCTAGAATAGTTTATGACAAAGATGCTTCTTAACAGGAGAGATGCACGATGGTCAGAGTTTTTAACATGTTTCGACTACCATATAGTCTATAGACCAGGAAAATAGAATGCCAAGGCGGATGAATTATCAAGGAGGCCGCGAGACCTTGCTGAGTGGGGGGATGAAAGATTGAAAACGGCCGAGCAGGTGGTTTTAAAGTCAAAGAACCTGCAAGAACATATGAGGTTGTTGGCTGATAATCGGCCCGTACAGGGCCGTCCTACTTCGTCATATCTCTTGGATCAAGCATATATGACCGACCCATTGCCAGGAAATATACTGAAAGCTATTCAAATGAAGAGCAGCCTGAGAGAAATTACAGCAGTGGCAGAATGCATAGAACCAGACTGAAAGATTCAGCATCGAGGAAAGTGGTACTTTCCAGAAGATGAACAATTATGTCTACAATTAATACGGAACCATCATGATACCCCACTCGCCGGGCTTCCATGGAGGGCAGAATCGTTTGACCTTTTCCATGGACAGAATTACTGGTAGGACATGCGAAGACAGGTGGATCACTGCGTGCGAAATTGCCATATTTGCCAACGATCCTGAACATCAAAGCATTCACCCTTTGTGGTTCTTCGACCTTTGCGATTACCAGAGAAGCCATGGGAAGATATTTTGATGGATTTTGTGGTTAGGCTACTGGAGTGTGAAGGGTTCAATGCAATTTGGGTAGTAGTAGATAGGCTTTCGAAAATGCAACATTTCATTTCATGCCATACCAAAATAGATGTTGTGGGGTTGTCTATGTTGTTTTTACAAGCGGTTGTCCGGCTTCATCTCTTACTGGCGACAATTGTTTCAGATCATGGACCCCAGTTTGCATCAACCATGTGGGGACAGATATGCAGCCGGCTGGGAATTGATCAATGGATGTCTACAGCATTTCATCCACAAACAGACAGCCAGACTGGATTAATGAATGCCAGTATGGAACAGTACCTCTGGGTGTTTGTGAATCATCAACAGGAAGATTGGGCAGAGTGGTCACCCCTGGGTGAGTTCGCTGCAAATAATGGAACGTCCATGTCGACCAAGTGCACTCCGTGTTTTGCCGTTGAGGGTGCAGACCCCCAGATGACATGTGTATGAGAACCGACACAGCACCGGAATCAATGACGTTTGGATGCGGATCATGTTCAAGTTATGATGCAGCAGATTCATGATCATTTCCAAGTCGAGATGAGGCGGAGCCAGGCGCTACAGGAAGATGCTGCAAATCGAGATCGCATACCAGCACAAAATAAATGAGAGGGATCAAAGGTTTAGGTGGATGTCCGGAATATACGGACTACATGACCATCCCGGAAGCTGGATTGGAAACGGTAGGGACCATTTAGAGTTGTTCGAAAGCTCTCAGCATGTACTTATACACTTAAGTTACCTGTATCTACCCGAATTCATTTGGGTACAACCTATTTCACTCTTGGACCCTGTGGTGGAGGATCTTTTGGTTGGGCAGCGGGTGATTCCCCCTCCTCCGGCGGGAGTTGATGGTGAAGAAGAATATTAAGTATCTAGTGCGGAAGATCGTCGAGTGTATCGGAGTCAATGACAGTATCTTGTTCTGTGGACAGGTTATGATTTCCTTACGTGCGAACCGGCAAAGTTTGTTGATGGGTTACAAGCAGTTGAGGAGTTCCATCAATGTTGACCTATGAAGCCCAGACCATTGCGAAATGTTCTCGGAGGACGTCAAACCTAAGGGGGGGATACTGTCACGGCTCTGGAATATATCAGGGTACTTACGAATAATTATCGCAATTCGAGAGGGCTGTAGAATGCATCGTGTCACGGAATCGCAGCCACGTCGGGAGAGGCTGAGATGGTGTCAGCATGTGATAAGGTGGTGGCGGTATAAGATGTTATGAGAGGAAAGTGGAGTGAGTTGTTGCGACGTCGGACAACGTCGCGTGGTTGTGAAGATAAGTGTTATGATGGTGGTGTGTGAGATCATGGGATGTGATTCAGATTGTACATCGAAGCATGAGGAATGATTCGAGTGTGGCAGGCGAACTGTATGTACAGGGAGTGTTGTTGGCGTTGGAGGATTTCCTTTCTTCTCTCTTTACTTGTTCTCTTGTATAGCAAAGCAAGTTATGACTTTGAAACAGCTTCAACTCTTGTCTTGTTTGATTTCCTCATTACATACTTTGAGTGCCTCTTGTTTTGTTTCGAAGATCACTTTCTCGTTTCCAATATCACCAAGATCAGACCCCGCCCATTACACGTTTTCCCGAATGTGTGGCAGAATCTGGCCTAAGGCTGCTCCCCTCAGGCAGTTGAATGCATACTGCATCTTTTACTGTTCGTCAGGAACGCTGGTGGGCTTGTGTTGTACTACCATCCAGAGTTGAGCCATCCAGCCTCTCAACTGAGCCTGATCCAACCCTGGAAAGTCCGGGAAGTCAGGAAATTCCTGGCGTCTGTCTTCCGGAGCCTGGGGAACACCCATAGCCACTCTGTCTGCCAATGTGAGACTGTTGGCTAACTGCATCCTCAAACCTCAGACCTCCTCTCCAGATTGCTGTGCATCCTAGGTCATTACAATCAGTTTCTCCTGTAGCTCCTCATCTGGCCTGCAGCTCTGGGTCCTCTCCTGGCATCATCCCATCTGTTTGTCAAAGCCTGTATGTGGATGTCTGTTACGCCTTTGGTGTTACAGGTATATTTCTGAAATCATACTGGATCACTCGATAATGCTAAAATGGATGGTCTATCCGAAATCATGATTTATAACTCGGATTTCTCTATCGATCTACCTTCTGGATTCGTTAACCAATCAGTCATATCTCCGTTAGCCGACCTCTATATCCATTGATCAATGACAACGATCAAGCCAAGCGCAAGTAAGATGTATCTCATCTTCAGATTGATAATGGTAGTGGGATCTCTATTGTCAATGGTCACAACTTATCGGCAGGGAACCTTTTTCCTAGTCACTGAACAAATGAAGATTCACTCATGCTTCAATGGGTTATTCCGAGCAGAGATGAGGTGTCGTCAACATCAGAACGTTGTGATATCTCGAGAAATGCAGAGTCATATCAGAGATAAGTCGAGAACGAATATTGACTATTGGAGCCCTCTCGACGGCATAGACTGATATCAAGCAACCCTCTCTCCGACCACACCTTATGGGTTAGGGGCAAACGCAACTTGGCATTCATATGTCCTGAGTTGCACGGCATACTCTCTGTTCAATATATGGTAAAACAGCTCTGTCGCAGGATACTGTATATTTGGCTCCAATAAAGCGTAGTCAAATGAAGGGTTCTGTTATTTGCGGCAATAATTAAACCATTATGTACCCGGTTGGTATATGAGAGGGCATTCTCACTGGCTCTTGGTGACATGAACCTATTTGTTGATAATTGGCTTTGGATAAGTTCATATTCATATGAGGTATTGCCAATAGCAATTGTGTTGCAATACGAGCTTATTGCTTTGATGACATAGTTAATACTCCTGGCAGTTAGAACTCAACTATCAATGGCAGAAGGCAAGGATGAGGAGGTAGGCACATATGTGACCTCCGAAAGCGGCGTTGGCAGTCTTAGGAGTGTTAAGGGTGTGGATTGTCTGATATTTATCAGCAATACCAAAATGCACAAAGAACTTTGATAACCTACGATTGAACATACAATCTACATTCAGATTCATTGACAGATACCGATTGACCTTCTTGACCTGGAGGTTAAGCCATAACACAATTCCCGTGTATTGTCAATTAGTTCTGCATCAGAGTCAACAAGGATAGTTCTCGATTGAAGTCCAGAGTTGTACGTTCATCTTCAGTTCTATATCACGGATATATCTATCACTCTTTATACTTGGTTATTCTTGATACCTTTGTTGAACCGAGTCGTTGATAGGGAAGAGAGCAAGACGATACTTCAGAGTCCGAAGAAAGTCCAAGGAACCTTCCCAATAATGTGGTGGTTTAAAGGATGCTTCTGCTAGGATACACTTCAGTCGGCACTACTCCTTCTGCTGAGGCGAAATTACTTTACTGTTTCTTATAAGACAAGTCGATATCTGGAGTCATCCCACTCGAGGACAGACGCTCCTGGGGTATACGTGCTGGTTGCCAGGACGATACACATCCAGTCCGAAGGAACTCTGAGTGCAATACGATTGTGTCTTTGTTCATACCTCTTGCAGGAAACTCTTGAGTGCTGTACATCAGTATACTATTAGCGTAACACGATACTCTCCAGTCGATACAATCTTTTGGGAGCAGAGAACAGAACAGTACCTTGTATCCTTGGGTTGTAATCCTTATACACATTCTGAGTGAGGCTTTATTATTCTTCTCGTTATCAGTCTGGAAGTCATTAGGGGCTTTTATTGATTAGAACTTACAGTGGATTTCCCGGTATTGCAGGCAGCCTGTCTAGACAAAAATGGTTGCGACAACAATGCTACTATATCCTAAAAGTGAGCATCAATGGAGCATCAATGACTTCAGACTTTGCATCTTGGTCATTCCAAGGGCAGTGTGGCGACATTAACCCATAATCGAACTATGAGCCGCCTTTCAAGGGATATGTGATTGAAACTACACCACTGCTATGTCCTTAATACGAATGTCAATGGAGAGTCAACAATATTAGGCCGTTCATCTTGGATAATCGAGGGTTTGTGCAACAACATCAATCCATAATAGAACTATCCGCCGCCTTGCTATGTAAAAATACTTTCGATAATGTTGTAACTATGCCCTAGGAAACGCTCGTCCACAGTGCGACAACAATTCCAGGCGTTGCATCTTGGAAAATTGTGGGGCTGTGCGACCACATTTATGCATAATCGTAGAATCAGCCACCTTTCTAGACAGAAATGCTTGCGACAACATCATAACTATGTTCCAAAATGAGTGTCACCTGAGGGTCAATGGAGCGTCAAAATTTTTGATCTTGCATCTTGGATAATTCAAGTGCAATGGAACGCAGTTAACCCACAATCAACCTATCATCAGTCTGTATTGGCAAAAATGCTAGTGATGAAATTGCTTCCCCCTCCTACAATTGAGCACCCACTGAGCATGAACAATCTTTGTGGAGGCTCAGCAAGCTACTCAGCAATGAACTGCGTTGGACTGTTCCTAAATTGAGTTTTATGGTGCCAGTCTTTTCAATATGTCCTTGTATACAACTGCACAAATATGCATGCAATGTCTCACAGATCTGAATTTTGTACTTGTAGCTCTGGAGTTGATATTTACGAACCCGCATTCTGCTTCACTATAATGTTACTTTCGGCAATCTCTCAAGTTGGATTACACAGCTTTCTAATTCCTACCACCATGTCTGATTTGAAATCTCATAATACCTTATTGCTGGAGGCTATGATCTCATGCAAAAATGAAGATGTCTTTATTCATGATTTGAGCGACCTTACTTTACAAATCATCTTTGATATTTGGTGGGCTTCAATGAATGTAGGCTCAAGCCTTCCTATTGCTTCGAATAATTCAAGACAAGTGTCTTCATGGAGATTGTATTTCCACTGCGGAATTAAGGAGACCGGCCACCCTGGAATCACATGTATTATTTGTCATCAACTTCTTCGCCATCCATCAGAACATGGGACCAGCTCAGCAGGGAAACACTTGTTGGCAAAAGCTTACATCGCAAAGTTGAACTACTCAATTGAGTGGTAAGGTTCTGAATTGACTAGTTCCATGGTCGAGGAAACAACTTTGGCTATCCTGAAGATGCAAGGAAGTCGGGCAATTACTATTGTAAGTTTGCACAGGAAATTGGTATTTGATATCAAGGTTAATCCATATTGACCGAAAGGAACGATACAAAGTTCCAAACTTGCAGCAAAGAACTTTGAATCTTCCGAATTTCACCATAACATGTGGAATAGCTACCTCATATTGGGATTTGTTTCCGCCCATATTCCCAGGAACACTGTATCAACTCTCAAGCTACGATGGTCATATACAGCATTATGAAAGGACGTAGTGCTGCCGTCCGCCACAACTCTTAGCAACATTCGATCGAGGGAATCTGCACTCACTGTGGATGCAATTATAAAGCAATTGCTGTCACGAAATACAGTTCGTTTACCTTTGGACAGATGGAAATCAACCAACAAACTCAGCATAACGTCGGTCATTGGTTACTACATGGATCGACATTAGGCATTGTGTGAAGTACAACTCGCTTTCAATGAGATTGATCGCCTGGTCTTTTCCACTTTTGAATGCTAATTAAGGATCATAGGTCAAGGGCCAACATACTGGAGCAATGCTCGCTATGCATTTGAAGGATGTGCTTGATCGTTTTGAGCTTACGAACGGCTGTTTGCTTGGCATTAAGACTGATAATGCTTCCTCAAATTACTCGATGACATGCAAGCTGCAATGAAGACTTGAGGCCTCTGGAATCGAGTGGCCTCCAGTGAGGAACTACATACCATGCATGACGCACTGCATACAGCTGGCTCTAGGTGCATTCCTGAGCAGTGTGGGTGTAAATGGCTGCACCAAGTCTTGGAATGCCTATGAGTGCGATCAGCAATTTGGACAGAATGAACACATAGAGATTGGGAAGAGTCAAAGACTTCACAAACAGGGCAATGCTCGAATCGATAAGGTGTCGGCCATGAGACCAGGTTTAGCAAGGATTATTACGAGAGTACATATTTCAAGATATTTTGAAAGTCCTGAAACTTACCATCAAATAGCAGAAAATGCTTACTGTATTGATTACGCTGACACTTGGTCATCGAAAGGAGTTCATGTACTGTCAGAAATACAATGTCCACATCGCAGTACTGCCTATTATGGATGTGAAGATACATTGGAACTCAACACTTGGGTTGCTTGAGCGAGCCTACCAATTATGAGAATTCACTCACGAGTGGCTCCAAAATCCAAAATACAGTGATTAGTGGCCAGTCTTCACAACACAGGATGAACGGACCATTATTAAGTACGTCATGGAAGTTTTGAGGCCATTCCCATATTGGACCCTGTGGATATCGAAGAGACATACAGTCAGATTGCATCACATTATCACAGTCGTCAAAGACATGTTCAATCATCTTGATGGCATTATGCAAGCTTTGGCTAAGAAGAAGACTCAATAGAAGGAAGACTTATTCTTCACAGTGAAGTTAGCTCGACAGAAGCTGTCCAAATATTATGCTGTAGTGACTCCATCGACGGGTATCCTTCTCATTTCTGCAGACATTCTCCATCCTTTCCAGAAGTTGCGATCGTTTAAGAAGTGGGAGAAGGGAATGGATATTCATTCTCAGGACAAGTTATCCTAACCTACCCAATACCAAGAGGCCTTTCTGTAGTATGCGGAAAATGAATACTGTGCCAAACGTCAATGTGTGCCGGTCAGTAAACCTGAAAGCATACCAACCAGCACTCTTGTCCCCTCCGCAATGGCTTCAGAATCCAATCAACCATCCTTTGATCCATCTGATTTGCACAACAATGATGAAGAATACATAACGAGTAAGAATGTGGCTGAAACAATACCCGGAACAAGCGATCATGCAGTATCCATATTGGCTGCCGCCAAGCTCTACTTGAATTCGTAGCCTGAAGCACCAAACAACTGGGGGTAAATTAATCTAAATCTCAATGATTACCACTCCAACCCAATGGAGATTAGCAGTACATTCGGATACCGGACATAACTGGCTGGTGAAGCCAACTAGATGAAACACATTCAAAGTACGGTGATCTCTCCAATGTGGCGTATGACATATTTTGAATCATACTCCATGGTGAAGGAGTGGAGGCCAGTTTTTCCCTTGCATGAGATGTTATTGGCTGGAGGCAGTCAAAAACCCCAGGCAACACCATTCGCGAAACAGCCGTTGCAATGCAGTTTGCTCAAGCCAATCACGGGATTTTCGCAGGCGATGACCCAGCATTGGATACGACAAACACAGAAAACTATTTGGAAATGAAGAACAAGGCTGAGGCAAGGAAATTGCACAGAATGGCCAAGGTCCACAACTTTTTGGAGATGTGGGAGGGAAGCCAAATGCTACATGCTATACAGAAGGCATCTCGCGGTTGAAACAAGCAGACGTCAGCAGTAGGATATTTTTCGGACACGGAAGAGATCCTCAAAGCATTCTGGTCACTCTTTCAACATGATGGTGCATTTTCATTTAAATTGTCACAAAGGTCACTTTGCCATCAGCTATACGTGCAAAGGACTGCCCTGGAGAATGAACTCTAATATTAAATGTCGGCCAATTCGTAAAGATCAACCGGCATGCAGTCGAAAGGGATGTGGATTGCCCACCTGAAAGCATTTCTGACTGTGAAATTAGGATTGACCGGAATGGCGACTTTGTTAATCCAAATTCCAGCAATGACGATTACGTAACAGACATTGAATCTGATATAGAGCAAGACAATCACATCGGGGATCCGGAATCCCCAGAGTAGCAGGATGTGAGTGCCGCACTAAATGTTCCCCAATTGATTCGGCCAATACCAAAGTCGATGACCGAGGCTGACAAGGTGTTGGTGACGGTCAATGCACTACAAACAAGGAGCAATACCGGAGTGAAGAATATGTAGGACAGAATGCCTCAATGTTTTGCCAGCTTCTTTATGTAGCTTGACCAAGAGTTTCAGTTGGAGCTATATTATGGGCGAATGGTAAGCAGTAGCTTGTGAATATTGGTTGATGAACAGACGTATAGCAGACGCAACGAATCTTTTGGCAAGATACATCAATTTTGGTCGTGTGAGAGCGAACAGTGCGAGATTGTTACTGCGCTCGGCTTTTCCACAGGGCCAAGTCTCAATCCGTCAGAAAGAGAACCAATAAGTTCAAATCATGTTGAAAACAATTATAGATGGCCACAGATATCAAATGGACAATACACTAAAATGTGCATCAACGGACTGTCAACAATTTGTGGTCTTATAAGTACGGTAATTGAGCGGTTATTTGGTCGCTGTTAAGCATCACCGAGGAATTGGCAGCTTTTATAGGCCAAAGAGACGGCAAGGTGGTCACTGCCCCATTCGGAGAATGAGTATCAACGGAGTGTCAATGATTTTGAACTTTGCATCTTGGGTAATTTATATTCCAATTGGTTTCAGACATCCATTTATGAGTTTTTGGCAGCTTTGACTGGCAAAAATAACCCAGGCATGCTCCCCACTGCATCCTGAAAATGAGCGTCAACCCAGCGTCGTCAGTTTTAGGTCTTGGAAATTTGGTAATCAAGGCATCGTACTGATCTTTGCGTACATAACAGAACTATTGACCACCTTGATAGGCGACAATACAATATAACAAAGGTAAAACACAGATTCCAAATTAATCGATATTGCAAACTGCAAAACATGCAAACATATTTTATTGGTTGTTGAAAATGCGATTTTGATATGATATTATTACCAAACTGCAGAAACAAGAGCCTGATATGAATCTATAGGTGGACCTGCTGGGTGACCCACTGACATCCCGCCCAATTCAGACGGGTTGAGAATTTACCATCGAACTGTACAACAGTTGACGGTTCGGGTTGATTCACGACATGTACCCCCAATTTGGCAATGGTTCAGTTTCAACCCGGACCCACACCTGAAGTGACTGTCCAGAAAGGTCCCTAACATCATGTACTCTTATCAAACAGCCAAATCAAGAGTATTAAATGAATCTACAGATGCACCCACTGAATAATCAACTGACAATACGCCCAATGCGGACAGGTTGGGACATTTCCTTCAAACCATTTCTGAATTGCCCGTTTGTGTGTATTGACGACCCCTATCTCCAATTTGGACGCTGTTTAGTTCGAACCCAGACCCAGACCTAAAGCAACGGTCCGGAATGGTGGCTAGCATTTAAATTGACTCGTTTATTAGCAACCACTTCTTGTTCCCGTTTGGCATTCTTACTCACTCTAACTAGATCTTAAATTTTTTTGCAGTACTAATCACAAACCACATTGAACCAATTTGCTGACCTGATCGGGGATGTCCTCCTGTGCAATTACTGATGAGTCAATAATAATCTCTCTCTGCAGGCTCTGTCCTCATAGATCTGCTGTTTGGTGAAGTTAAACTCCCCTGGCCATGAATTTGGATAGATGGTGCAAGGCCTTGGAGCTTTCAACTGACATGCCTCTTCTTAACTATTCTCCATTTGACCTCCAGCAGAGTTAGACAGTATGCCATCAGACATCATGATTGTTGTTATGGTGTTTTGTTTTGGCAAAATGTGTCTTTTGCACAGTTAAAAGGTGATCTGGCATTGTTTTAACTACAGTTCCTCCAGTCAAGTTGGGCTCAGGCATGTATAAGGTTGAGGAGAAGCCAATCTGAAAGTGTTGCAAGTAATGTAGTAGTATAAAGTGACAATATTCTATTCTCTATCTAAGCAAACAATCCCTCTCCTCCCCCTGATACACTCAATTGTATTGATCCATATCTTCCCCTTTGTGGTCTGCAGATTCTATGGTGCTGTACCTTCTGTCCACCTTTCCGTTTCCTCCACTGGTAATGGTCAATCTAAAGGTGGTCCATATGAAGGTAGTCAATTGGTAGGTTGTTAAACCATAGATAGACAACCTGGAGGTGCTCAATCTGAATGTACTCACTATGGTGATTGGCAATCTGAAGGTGTTCAACATAAATGTGCTCTACCTTGACGTGGTGTATCTGAGGGTGGTCAATTAGAAGTTGATTGATCTAGAGTTGGTTGATTAGACAATATTCCAGCTACAGGTCATCAAGTAGAATATAGTCAATCTGGGGGTAATCTAGTTGAAGGTGGTTAATCTGACGGAAGTCAATCTGAAGGCACCCGATTTGTAGGTTGTCAAGCTGAAAATCATTGATCTGAAGATGGTAGATGCAAAAATAGTTAATCTAAAGGTGATCTCTCTGTAGGTGGTGAATCTACACATTGTCAATCTATACATGGTCAATCTGCATCGGCAAAAGTGCAAATCGACTATAGACTGCGCTACGCGCAGGTCATAGCAAGCTTCCCGTGGACCCCTGCGCGACGCGCAGCCTATAGTCATCCATAGTCGGTCCATAGACATCTGTGCGTGGGCCTATGGATGCATTTACGACCGGTGGGTCTATGAGTGGACTACCATCGGACTGATCTTGTCCTGTGCGTGCCCGCGGGCTCCATGCATTGGTAGAACGGATATCCGGATATCCGGTGGACGTACCGAGCCCTCTATGTTCCAATATGACTACTTGTATTCGGCCGCTACGTGTATAGAGAACGCTGCAGTGCCGCTAGATGGAGGGTGGATATCCTACGATTGCACAATGAGTGCGCGGCAACTACAAGTCGAGCTCACGCTAAATCTATAGGATTAGATTATGCTGCCGGAAGAAGGATGGATATTTTGTGATAGCACAATGGGCGTGCGGCAGCTACATGTCGAGTCCACACTAAAGCTATGAATGTTCTGAATGGGCATTATATGCTGCTATCGGTATATTCACCGAATTTCCGCATGAACTATGGCACAATGGTCAATGGAGTTCCAGCGGAGCTATGGCACGATGATCATAGAGTTGCGGTAGTCTACGAGGGCTATGGCGCGATTTCCAGTGGAGCTATGGTACGATGGTCACACAGTTGCAGTAGTCTACGAGAGCTATGGCACGATTTCCAGTGGAGCTATGGCACGATGATCATAAACTTCCGGTGGCTGGAAGGCAGCTACTGCACGATAAAATTCATACTAAAATATAAACTTTCACTAACGAATACAATACTTTTGGCAGCACGTCTAGTCCAACTTAATTCGCCAAACCGTAACTCTACAAAACCAAATTCACTTCCTTCGCCAAACCGTAACTCCACACTACAAAGCCAAATTCACTTCCTTCGCCAAACCGTAACTCCACGCTACAAAGCCAAATTCACTTCCTTCGCCAAACTTACAGAAACCGTCCTCTCGAACCTTACCGGCAATTCTACCCCAGGTGCCGTCCATTCCACT
>Ga0307515_10008084_pt1 | contig 20613 bp, 27 predicted proteins | sample 17_EM_MG_FD_194513 | JGI IMG/M metagenome (GOLD analysis project Ga0307515, IMG submission 194513) | Populus trichocarpa ectomycorrhiza microbial communities from riparian zone in the Pacific Northwest, United States - 17_EM | ecosystem: Host-associated > Plants > Roots > Unclassified | place...
ATTGCACAGAATGGCCAAGGTTCACGACTTTTTGGAGATGTGGCAGGGCAGCCAAAACCTACGAGCTACCGAGAAAGAAATCTCGCGCTTAAAACAAGCAGATGACCGCCGTGGGATACATTTCGGACACGGAAGTGATCGTCAAAGCATCCTGGTCACTCTTTCAACATGATGGTGCCGCTGCATTTAAATTGTCAGAAAGATCACCTTTGCCACCAGCTTTGTCTGCAAAGGACCTCACTGGAGGAAGAACTCAAATCTTAAATGTCCGCCGAATCCGGAGTAACCGTCATCCAGTCGAAAGCGACGATGATAGCGCACCAGAAACCATTTCGGATACCGATGATTGGCTTAACTGGAATGGCGACTTGGATAATCCAAATGACAGTGAAGATGATTGTGCAGCGGATGATGAATCCGATATAGAGCACAACAATGGCATCGAGGATGCGGAATGCCCAGAGCAGCAGGATGTGAGCGCCCCGCCAAATGTGCCCGGATTGGTTCGGCCGACCCGGAAGTCAAAGAGACACGCTGAAAAGGCGTTAGTGATGGTCAATGCAGTTGAAACGCGGAGAAATAAAGGAGGAAAGAAAAAGTAGGACTGGATGCGTCAATGTTTCACCAGCTTTGTGCAGCTTGACCGACAGTTTCAGTTAGAGATGAATTATGGGCGAATGGCAAGAAGTAGCTAGTGAATATCGGTTCATAAATAGATGCATAGCAGGCGCAATGAATCTTTTGGCAGGAATCTTATGGCATGATACATCATTTTTAGTCGTGTGAGAGTGAACAGTGCAACATGATTACGCCGCTCGGCTTTGCCACAGGGCCGAGTCTCAATCAAGCCGAAAGACAATCGATAAAGTCAAATCAGGATGAATACAATCATCGATGGCAGCAGATGTTGAATGGATAATATATTAAAATGAGCGTCAATGGAGCGTCAACAATTTGTGGTCTTCTAAGTACGGTGATTCACCAGTGACTTGGTCGTTGTTATGCATAACGGATGTATTGGCTGCTTTTAATGGCAAAAAGGATAGCAACACGGTCTCCGCCCCATTCTTATCATGAGCGTCAACGGAGCGTCAACGATTTGTGGTCTTGTAAGTATGGTAATTCTCCAGTGACTTGGTCGTTGTTATGCATAACGGACGTATTGGCCGCTTTTATTCGCAAAAAGGATAGCAACACGGTCACCGCCCCATTCTTAGCATGAGCGTCAACTGAGCGTCAACGATTTTTAGCTTTGCATCTTGAGTAAGTTATGTTCCGATTGGTTGCGGACATCCATCTATGAGATATTGGCAGCCTTCACTGGCAAAAACAACAGTGACATGCTCCCTGCGACATCCTGAAACTGAGCATCAATGGAGCGTCAACAGTTTTAGGACTTGCATATTTCGTAATCAAGGCGTCGCGTGGATCTTCGCGTGCATAACAGTATTATTGACCGCCTTGCTAGGCGAAAATACCATATATCGAAGGTGAAACACAGATACCAAATTAATCGACATTGGAAACTCCTCAACAAGCAAAAGCACGTTGTTGGTTGCTGTAAATGTGATTTCGATAAGATACTATTAACACACTGCAAATTCAAGAGCCTTATATGAATCTATAGATGGACCCGCTGGGCGACCCGCTGACAACCCGCCCATTAGAGACGGGTTGGGAGTTTACCATGGAACCGTACCCGAGTAGGCAGTTCGGGTTCATTGACGACCCGGACCACCAATTTGGCAACCGTTTGGTTTGGACCCGGACCCGGACCCGAATTCACGGTCCGGAACCGTTGCTAACACTAGGAAGGGGATAGGGAATGCGTCTGATGACTGGAAGGGGACAGGGAAGGGGAAGGGGAAGGGGAAGGGAAACCGTAAAGGGAAAGGTATTATTACCCAAACCCCAGGGGGAGATGATATCTCTCGTGCCGTTGCTTTGCAGTTGCAGAAGGAAATGTATAGGGCAGACTCGGGCACAGAGGGCTAACTGGAGCAGGTATATTTAGAGCCGGAAGCATCGGCCGCCGTGTCAATTTCCTCAGATGATGATACCTACTCTACCGTGGAGTCAGACGGCGAATACAACTCAGATCATGATTCTGATGTGGATATGTGCATGCAGGATGACATGGACGCACCGTGCAGCATCGATTTAGACGGCGATGCGGATATGGCACGGGACGGTGACAATGAAAAAGAGGATGATCAAGAGGAGGAAGATGAAGAGGAGAAGGATGAGGAGTATGATGATGAGGATGAGGAGCAGGATGAGGATGAGGATGATGGCAATGAACCTCGGACGATTGGCCAGGGGGAGATGGTAAATTTATCGGCTGACAATGTAGATACCATCATAGACGATCATCCAATCGTGCTACCTGAGCAAGGCCAGGAGATGCGCGAGCATACCCCAAGGCCACAACCCCCCCCGTCTGCCCCGAGGCCTCATACCCTGGAGCTTCACCCATGACCATGAACTCCGGAGACCCAACCCCTCGGCGTGCTGGAGTTCTTGTGGGTTGTGACGCCCCAAATCCCCGCCCAGCGGTGCCAACTCTGCGAGAAGCTCGGGCAGCCGGAAACACCTTGGATGTGGATGTGGATCAGCAGCTACGCAGTGAATCGGCATGTGGTGACAGTCTCCCTGATGTCCCTTTCCCCAATGTCCCTCTCCCCAATGTCCCTCTCCCAGATGTCCCTCTCCCCGATGTCCCTCTCCCCGATGTCCCTCTCCCTGGGGCGCGCCCGGATGGCTCGGTAGGCGAGGAGTGAACCAGTTCTCGCCTTCCAGAGGAGGCGATGGTCATTTCGATTGGGTTAGGGTCAGGTTCGTGTCTTGTTCGTTTCCTTTGTTCCAATCTAGTTCTCTCCGCAGTTGATTATTACACCCGTCGCGAGGTTTTTGAATTGCTCAGGGTTTATTTTCTTTACGGGTTTTGCATTGGTTTCATTCTATTCATGGTATTATGGGACATCGCGCATGCAGCATTTTTGCAACTCCTGGCATGTAAGGAACCTTCTTCAAGGTCATGGAGTTGAGGGTCAATAAATCTCTCAAGTTAGCTGAAAGTATAGTGATCTAACACCCACCAGGCTGCTCAGGCCCAGCACGAACTTTCGTCCGATTCTACAGTGTAAACTCCACTCCTCGCGTGTCGTCGACAATGCCAGAGACAATCTCTTTCCGTTTCCCCAAATTTCTATGCTGAAAGACGTTCACCTCAGACAGCTGGCGACTTAACCATATCAAATTACACCATCCTGAACACCTTGAAGTTGCACGCAAGAAGAATCTGACTATTTGCAGGGCGCCCCGATGCGTTGAACCCGCTCAGCATCATGTATTCAATGCTAACAATGATTCAGTCGAAGACTTGGACGTGTTTCCCTACCTCCAACAAGTTCAAAACATCGCAGACTCGCAGTGTCAACCACCGCCACCTCCTCTGCCACGGACAGCAACAAACCCCAGCTGTAGCGCCCTATTGAGCAAGTACATTGCTGAGCCATGGGAACGCAACACTCAGGGTGACCTTCAGACGAACCTACAAATCAATCCCTACTATCAGTTTGCGACGCGTGAAGAGTACAAATGTATCCAGTGTGGGATCAAGAAAAAGGGCATGAAAACATACTATGACAATGTGCTGAAGGAAGAAAACACCACTCTGCGTTTTCCAAGCGTCAAAGATGGGGATGACATCCAGATGCTCGTGGGTAGCATTTCAGATGTTCAGGCTCTCGGGTAGTACGAACTACACACTCTCCAGGGTAGAAGATGGAATGACAATCAACAACGCCTGATCAAATACTGAAGTCGAGACATCATTAAATGGGTGAGATGGTTGATGCGGCAGCCAGCCTATGCCGAGCATCTCATTTAGGCCCCTCAGCGTTGCTTTAACGGTGATACGCCACTGAAACGCCTCTATACCGAAATTCACACTGCAGACTGGTGTTGGGAGACATAGGTAAGGAGAAATACTCACGCTTAATCACATGCTAATTGACGTTGATTCAACGATCAGAGTGGGGGTTACACTAGTTCCCATAATGTTCATGTCCGAGGGAACACATTTATCGGATTTTGCAGGCGACAAGAAAGAGTGGATGGTATATATGACAATTGGCAATCTATCTTCGAAGATCCGCCAGATGCCCTCAACGCAAAGTGTGGTAATGGTCGACCTCCTGCCAATTCCAATCAAGAACCGCACTTTTCCTCAGAAGCAGCTGTATGAACAGCAGCAAACAAACCAAGAGGTGCTGAATGAAGTACTCCGGTGGGTACTCCAGGGTCTCCCCTTTAAAGTAAATCCCAGCGCTGGGAGCGGGCATTACAACGTTGTTTGTGCAGATGGCAACTTCAGGCGTTGCAAATCGGTTTTAGCAGCATGGCTTGCAAAGTGCCCAGAGTATAGCGACCTTTATCATCTCGAGCAGCATGTCTGTTATCGGTGCAAGTGTTCAAAGGACAAACTTGGGGATTATGTCCCTCCTGACAAGCAACACCCCCGGCGGGATCACAACCTATATAGAACACTCAGTGATGCCAACGATACGCCAGCCTATGCCGAACTCTCGTCGCGCCATGTTTACCGAGGATTCAACGTTTTTTGACATATTCCCTGCATCTTTAGCTACCTCCCAAAGCCCGACCACCTCCATACAATGCAGATCGGCATGCTCGACCACCTCCAGAAGTGGATTTTCCACTGCATCAGGACGCACAAACGGCTTGACATGTACAATGCAATCTGGTCATCCGTGCCCGCTTACTATGACCTCACACCAAAAAATAAGTCATATGGGGAAGTTTCTCAATGGAATGGGAAGGAGCTGAAGGAAATGAGCCGGTACCTGCTTGGAGTTGTAACCCGGTCTCTACGAGGCGGAAACCCCACTCAGCTTCCTATATTCAATCGCGCAATTCGGTGCACATGGGCATTGTTAGAATTCTATATGTATGCTCGATATAAATCTCACAATGATGCAACATTGAGCTACACGCAGGACGCCTTGTGTTGGTTTCACACGATCAAAGATGGTTTCTTACTCGGGCAAGCCGGCAACAAGGCGAAGCCCAAAGCCAATGTCCTGATATCACAACTCATGAAGAAGCGCAAGGTAGATGAGGAAACAAATGCTGAAACTTGGACCCCGTCCAAGAAGCAGCGCCAAATGAACGCCTGGCGGGATTAGATTAGCCACAAGATAGAGGTTTCCAAGGAGTTAGATGCCGACTTCAAGATTCCGAAGATCCACTTGATGGCTCATTGGGTCAAACAGATTCTTCGATATGGAGCCTTGCAACAGTATTCTGCCCAGAGACTTAAACAACGACATAAAACGAACCTCAAGGACGGTTGGAACACCTCCAATCACAATCTCAACTACCTGCCACAAGTAATCACCTTTCAGCGTCGCATTCTGTGCTTCGAAATTAGAGAGCTCAATCTCCAAGCCCTTGCTCAGAGTCGGGAGAACAGCGCTGCCGCTTGCGAAGTCCTCCCTTCCAGTGCTGATCTGGCTGCCCCCCTGGGCTCCCAGTCATATGCGAAGCCCAAATTCATGGGACCCCTGAACCGCCGTGATGGAAAGCATCCTGACGCTATGATCAAAGACTTCAGAGCATTACTCGACAATGCGCAAGACGCAACACACCATGTGGCAATATACAGCGGCACGCAGGAGTTTATCAAGCATACGAGTGGTAACAAGACTTATCTGCCGGAAGAACAACTTCAGGCGATGAAGCTCTGTACTTAACATGGTATTAACGTTCAAGCACAGGGTTCTGAAGGTGAACGCATATCTCAGATGTGTCAATGCACAGGGAGCCGGAGCTGGCGCGGAGGGGACTGACGGAATGACTGGGCGTGGATAAAGCAATGCCCGGGTAGGTGTTATGTGGCGCTGAATGGGCGTCTCCGATGTCAACTGCAACGACTATTCAAAATCAACCTTCTAAACAAGGATGGAGCTTTCGGTGAGTACTGATTAGCCCTGGCGCTCACCACAATATGTGAAAACTCGGGTAACTTGGATCCCATCTCGCAATTGTACAAGTGAGAAAAGCACCTGCAGCCGTTGATTGGCAAGTTTTCAGTGTGGGAAACATCGTCAGCCGCGCACATGTAATTTCAGAGATATCAACTAATAGTAACACAGGAGACTGAAGAAACGAGCAATGGATTGTCAATAGCCACATAGATCTGGCGACTTGGAATGATGTGTATAATTAGTAAGGAGAGAATTGCATTTTGCGCGCAGGTAGAAGGAACGTGAGGACAGATTTTCGCAGAGTCACGCATCGCATTGCAATTCTGATGCGAGCGCACACCCAATGAACCTATTCCCACATATGGTCACAGTTGGCCACAACGCCAGAGTGTTCATTTGAAATAGGAGACCGAGAGAGCGAGAAGAAACGGTGAAACCCCAATCCGAGGGTGATGTACACCGCGACGCGTCGTTTTGACGCCGGCTGAAGAGTTATCCACCACAGGGGTGTCTCCGACCCAGCCATTCCGCCCGGACGGAAATGTTTTTTGCTCATTAGTAATCACAATAGAATAAATGTAGAATAGCTTTCCAATCGGAATATATTGTTAAGGCTTGTTCTTCGTCGTGAGAAGGTTGTCCTCTATACCAGCGGAGAATCGAGAGGTCTTTATACCTCTTCACTCTGCGCTCGAACTGCTCATTCTTACTATGCTTCTCTCTACCTATATCCTCACTATCCTCTCGTCCTCCAATCCCCTCGCTCTGATAACCAGTCGGCCTGAACTTCTTCTGAGCAAATTGTATGCTTCCAATGCTCCAGTTTTTCCGCAACAACAGTATCCTTCTGATATACATCTCCAGTCTGATTGGTATCTGTCGGACTGTGGTCTTCCGGACCATCTACCTCTTTGTACCATTCAACAGCCTTCCCTTATCTCATGCACAACTGTCTGTATCCTACTGGCCGTCGCTGATGACATTCAGGAGTCACTTCACGTAGAGGTGAAAACAGCTGGCTTCATTCTTTTTCTCTGTCCTTAGAGAATGTAGCGATATATGTTTACATTATATCAACACACCATTGCAATGGTGACAACACTCGAGGGGGGGTGGTGATGAGGTGGTCGAGGGATTTTATGTCTAGCGGTCATATGTGTCGCGATAGTACTGGTTCATAATTGATGAACCTTAATCAATTGCCACATGGCAACATTGTCGAATGATTGTTCATGACCCCGGAACTGTGACCAATCCTCAAGGTGTAACAGATGACCTGCCACAATTCACCACACAGGATGAAGGGACCATCGTCAGATATGCCATAGCAGTTTGATGGCCATTCCGGTGCTGGACCCTGTGGATGTCAAAAGGCATATGGTTACTCTGCATCACATTATCACTGTGTACAATGAAATAATCGAGTTTATGGATTGTGTTATTCGAGCTTTAGCTAAGTAGAAGACTCAATGCATGGAAGACTTATGCTTTGCCAAACAGTTTGCGCTCCTGGAGCTGTCCAAATATTTTGCTGAACTGACTCCAACAATGGGTATGCTTCTCATGTCAGTGCATATCCTTGATCCTTCCCGGAAGATGCGATCATTTAGGATGTTGGACAAGGGAATGGCTATCAATGCTGAGGACGAGACTTCCTGTACTACTCCATACCAGGATGTGTTTTTGAAGTATGTGGAGAATGAATACTGTGCCAAACAGAGATGTTTACCCATCATTTTACCCGGAAGCTTACCATGCAACAATCACTTCTCCTCCGCAATGGCTTCATGATCTGGTCAATCTGCTTATGATCCATATCATTTGTCCAGCGATGATGAAGAATACTTAATGCCGAAGAATGTGGGTGAAATGACGCCCGGAAGAAGCATTCGCTCAGCAAGATGATTGACAGCCGCAATGGTGTATTTGAATTCACCGCCACAATTACCACAGAACTGGGGGCAAATCAATCCGAATCTCAATGATGACCACTCCGACCCTATGGATATTAGCGGTGGAATTTCGATCCCGGATATCACCAACTGGTGGTATCAACGAGAGGAAATGCACTCAAGCCCATGGACCATTATTTCAGATCGAGGCCTGCGGTTCGCGTCAACCTTTTGGCAACAGGCGTGCAGTCGGTTGGGGACTGATCGAAGAATGTCGGCAGCCTGTCATTCACAGCCAGGCAGACAGACGGAACGGATGAATGCCAGTATTGAACAGTACCTTCGGGTGTTTATGGATCATCAGCAGAATGATTGGGTTAAGTGGCTCCCTCTGGCTGAGTTTGCTGCAAATAATGGAGTGTCGGAAACAACAAAGTGTACAGCATTTGATGCAGTTCAGGGTACAGATCCCCGGATGTCGTTTGCAGGACAACCAACGAGGGAGCAAAATCAACCACGTATAGATGCAGATATATTCCAGGCAACGATCCAACATATCCACAAGTGCCTTCGAGTAGAAATGAGACGGAGTCAAGCGATTCAGGAGGAAGTTGCAAATCGTGGACAGATTCCAGCTCCAAATATTCAGGAAGGTTCTCAGGTATGGTTGGACGCCCGCCACCTTCAAACTATTGGGCCTACATGTAAAGATGATTGGGAATGTTTTGGGACCTTTTACGGTTGTTCATCGAATATCCCCATACGCTCATGTTCTTGAGTTACCTGCGTCAATACGAATTCATCGAATACAACCTGTCTCCCTTCTGGATCTCGTAGTGAATTGTCGCCTTGAAGGACAGCAGGATGATCCGCCACCTCCGGTGGAAGTTGATGGTGAAGAGGAGTATCAGGTTTCGAGTGTTGAAGATAGCCGGATGTATCAGAGTCAGTTACAGTATCTCACACGTTGGACTGGGTATGATTCTTTGACATGGGAACCTGCTAAGTTTGTGAATGGGGTACAAGCGGTAGAGGAATTTGATTTACGATATCCTGGGAAGCCAGGATGGTTGGAAGATGTTCTCAGAGGGCCTTGATCCTTACAGGGGGATACTGTCAAGGCTCGGGTAACGAGTGATGGATTGAAGGATACTTAGGTATAGTATCGGGTGTATTGAAGGAATCAGTGTTATGGAAAAGTGGGGATGTTGATAGACGTGGGAATGGTGTGAGAATGTTGTGAGATGGTGGCAGAATGATCTTTTATGATAAGGCAGTGGTTTGAGGTGTTGCGACATCGGGCGATGTGGCGTGGTTGTTGTGATAAGGTGTTGCGTTGGTAGTGTGTAAGATCATGGGAAGATATTTGGATGGTTCATTGGAGCATGAGGAATGATTCGAGGGTGGCAGACGAAGTGTATATAAAGAGGGGTTGTTGGGTGTTGGAGGATTTCCTTTTCTTTTCTCTGTACTCGTTCTCTTGTATAGCAAAGCAAGTATGACTCTGAAACAACTCTGACTGTAGTCTTCTCTTGACTCTCTCGATACGAACTTCGAATCACTTCACCCTGATAACACTGTCACATTATTGTCACCAATATCACCTACGTCCGACCCCGCCTGTTACATTCTCTGCTTGTCTCCCCTTGGCCACTTGGACTTCTCAATCAAGATAATTGACCAGTAGCCTGATCAATCTCCGGCTTGCGGGTTTGGAAACATCGTAATCCCAGTTCGAGATCATATACCATCATTGGGACAACCAGCACCTCCGGTTTGTTAATTGGGGCTAACTGACGCATATATCAGACGGTCATCGCCATCTGCCGTCTCTCCCTTGCGCACCTTATCACCTGATCATATATGCCATGTGTGATAATTTGCGCTGCTTCATGGGCTAGTCCGAGTTTATTCAAAACCTGGAAAGCTAGGTAAATGTTTGTAGTGCCACAATGGATGAGTGCTCATATTCGCTGGGAATGGCCTTATTGATCTAGTATCTGGACTTGATGCACAATGTACGATGAGTCTGGTCTTGCTGTTTCTCACTGATGTTGACTTGACATGCGAGCTTTTGCGATCTCTAAGACAGACCTCGGCGTTACTGAAATGCGATGCAGTTGCGCTTCACCTAATGTTGACATCGCGACCCTCGTGCCCAATGATTGTAATCCAAGCTGTGATTCATCCATAATGTTCCGCGAAGTCAAGAATCTAGAGCAGTAAGACAGTGTTTCGGTTGCTGACTATCGAGGGAGTGCTGCGGTTCAATTTGTGTTCCGTCTCCCTTACGTGCGACGATTTCCGGGAAGTTGGCCTTGGTATATTTCGTGCACCCAAATGTGTGATGTTTGTGTGACCTGCAGCATCGGCATTGTCCTTCCGACTTGCGAGTTTCATAGAGACCTGGTGAGACACAAGGTGCTGGGATGAGTTTATCATCATTTTCCGACTGTTACTTGTCTGGTTTCGGTGATTCGGCCTGATCTGATATTGATGGTTGAAAGTTGCGTTTCTTGCTCCCTTGATGAGATGAATCTCCTGACTGGTTTTACTGTCGATGTTACTGCTGCTGTTGGGGCAGTTTGCCGTCTACCTTGACTTCAGATTCAGCAGGACAGTTGAACAGCTCATCCATGCTGTCGAACGTTCCATTTTGCGGGATCAGCGGCCTGATCTTGAACTTAAGTCCTGGTCGTAGTCTGCTTCAAGCGATTTCGTAAAGGTATCTGTTCTTCTGCTGGGGCCATAAGGATACTCCCTCATTTGCTCCAATTCGATTGAGGTAGACTTTCACCAGATCATTTTGTCTTGGAAGAAGTAAGTAACACACGCCATTGCCGCATTGAGGGTAGGGTCCATATGCCCGTACATCTTCCACATATCATCTGAAACGGCCCACATAGTCTTGGAAATACAAATCTGAGTCCCTCCATAGGTCTCCAAGCCACTTTACCAGATCGGTCATCTGTTTCTGTCTCTGTGTAGGTTCCGGATCATTGTTCCATATACAGAGACGACATGCTGCCGATGAAACTTTGTCGACGGCTCCACGCAGGAAGCGGTGCATGTGGGATTGGAAGTTAGAACTCAACGGCTGGAGGCAGTTTTCAAGCTCCTTTGTTTCACTGCGGTACGGTTCTGCATGAGTCATATCGACCATTTTCGTTTTTGTTGCTTCTGGTCGAATAGACTCTCTGTGGTATTCCTGATTTGCTTCCATTAACTCAACATTCTGCACACATAGTTCACTATATTCTTGAATGGCATTGTTGAGCATTGCTCGTTTATCTTCAATCATCTTTAGGATGGACGTGATCCCGGATCCTGTGGTAGTCTCGGGCTTGCTCAGGTTGTCACACCGAACATCGCTCAAGTTTTCCCCCAGACCCTCGCTCAGGTCATCATCCATGTCTGCAGGGTTGTTTTCGTCAGTGTTAGCACTTGGGTCGTGGATCATATCCTCGGGATGTACGGAGGCTCGTCAAGGGAGAATAGGTGCCACTCGCCCAAAAGGACATTGTAGGCTCTCCAAGCTTGAACGTATAGTACCTGAGTCCAATTGAACTATTGCAATTTTCTTAGGAGGAAAAGTAGATGATTGATGGTAATATTGAACCGCAAGTTGTTTGTGTTCAGTTGGTTGTGTCGTTCTTTGCTAGTAGGGTTTAAATTCTTATCTTGTCGTGATCACAATCTATCTGATAACTGCCAAATCGAGTGTAGTGTATAGGCATGTAAGCATACACTTGACTGCAGATGTCGTATATGCCAATACAGTTGAACATGAGTGCAACTGGGTATATATGAAGGATAGAGTGGGAAGATATTCGATACCAATCGAAGTAGCGTAGCAGCGACATTTATACGGTAGCCCAAATCCAGCCTCGGGTCATGGGGCACCGTGACATGCACATTGCCTCATTCGAGGGGGGCCTGTCAGCATCAGGAGGTATTTATCAGCACTGGTGACGTCGTTCAAAGTGTCTCAGAGGTGTGGCCATGGTTTCCAGACCGAAGCACAGTTTCCTTATGCACCAGTCCGGACAGACTTTGTCTAGGGTAGGGCTCAGCCCCGTTCGGCGCTACTTGATGGTGAGACTTGGCCAGGCCTCAGACTGAACATCTGGAACTGGACAAGCTCCGTCTGGACCAGTCCAAAGAATGCAACCCCACAAAAACATATGAAGTAACAGTCCAAGGTGATACAGAAGGGATTATTCACATTGATGATCCACTTCAGATGTATTTCATTAGCTACCTTCTGGCTGGAATTCCTGCTTAGAAAACTTCATCCCACTATCGAACTACAGATAATTGGGAAAGATGGTGCTCCAAGGGTAATCTTTGTGAAATAGTTTGTTTTTCAATGGCAGTCCGGCTTTAATGAACCTGTTTCCGAATAAGTACCACTAATTGTTTTCTGATTTGGATAGACTTACAGTAGCAGCATTTCCAGTACTTGTTTGCACCGGTTTTAGAAATAGTAAGTGCATGAATTGGAGAAGTCCAGAGGCTGTTTCAGTGAACTGCAGGTGAGGATCTGAATACAATCGATGAATTCAAGGACTTTGAGTCAGACAGAGTGTGACAGAGTCTTACGTCCCATTCCACAGAGGAAGCCAATTGGTAGAAGTTGGGCTGGTGGAGACTGTTGGAGAGTTCTAGCCAAAAGAACCAGCTCCAGGCGAGAACTCAGACTGCACCTCAAATGGAAGCAAGTCTTCGTTGCCACCAAGATCCAACAGTGATTGTGAAGACATGGTGATCACCACTGATTGAACCCGTGAGCAAAAGGTGCAGTGTGGTGAACACTGGCTGCTGAATGGTAGAATGTTATCAAAATCTACAAGCAGAAAATATTCGATTCCTAGGTATACCAGTGTAGTGAATGTTGGGTGCTCAGTCGCAGCTGGTGAGTGAGAAATCATTATGAGGAGTCAATTTGGTGACTCAATCTAGTAGTAGCTCCCAGTGTATTTGGGCTGATTCAGCCTGAGTGGACTGGTCCAAATCTGTCCAGGCCAGCTCAGTCTAGATCCAGAACATTGGAAATTAGTCCAATCATTGTCCAACAATTACTCAGACTGGATCTGGACAGACCCAGTCCGGACTGTTCCATTACTGGAGTATTGGAATCATTGGTTCAGCTGTGAGATTTATGCCTATCCCAGCCTCTTTGGGTGTAGTTACAACTACAGAGGGATTTGGTGAATTCTAGAATTTGAGGGGCATTTGTGCACATTCATCATTGCCCATTTCGACATATATGTGGAATATATCAACATGATCCACAAAACAGTTGGTTAGCCACCAATTCAAATGACGAACTTGGGCAGGAACAGGATGAAATAGCACCACAATTTTTGCGGGAGGTGCACTGTGGAGCACATTGTCAGTTCTCACTTGTTCTGGAAGGAGGTTCTCACTTAATCTGTTGTCTTCATCAGGTTCAGGATCCTCTGCAAGGGAGTTGACCACTATTAGCAAGACTGAGACTCTTGGTCATGAGAATATCTGAGTATTCACCCCAGTGTCGTCTGGCCATCTGTCGTAGATTTGTTGAGCCATGTCGTTGCAATCCTCAATGTCTCCCAACACTAACAAATAGTATGCTAGCCTTTTTCTTCAAACCTTGAGTCCTCCAGATGCACTTGGTGAAGTGTATTCCTGAACTACGGTGGTGAGTTGTGAGTGCTCTGCCTGCGTCCATTCGAGATCTGTGGCATCTGCATTCCGAGTAGTGCTACCAACGGGTCCGGGTAACCCGCCAGCCGTCCGGGTTTTGACTGGCGGTTCGGTTTGGTCCGGTTCCAAACCCGGCCGAATACCTGACTCACTTTGTCTTGGCGGGGTTGTTACCCGGACCGGACAGAAACCTGCCATTTTTTGGCCAGGTTTATAAAGCAGCAGAGCCTCAACTTCGCGAACTCAGAGCTTTGGCTCCAATTATGTATTTGAGTTGTGATACGATCGCAACTCAAATACATAATGGTAGCCAAAGTTGTGAGTATGGGAAGATGAGAACCGGTCAAAAAACCACGGGTTCGGTGTAGTTCAGTTTTTGGATTGGGCAAAACCCAGTGCAACGAATCCAGTTCGGTTCCAACCTGGACCCGGAACCAAACCATCAATTTGGAACCATTGCTAACACTAATTCGGAGTGAATGACTGAACATGAGGTTCTGCATTGGCTAGTTTCAATTCCGAACACCTCCATATTATCCAAGGCTTTGCAATTAGTATCAACTGGTGAGCCTCATCCTGTTGAGCTTCTTCAGCTTCAGTGCAGGTAGCATGCCACAAAATCTTCAGAGCGCAATACACTGCCTCTGCACTGTGCTTTTTGATCACAGTATCATCCTCTGCACGTTCAGGCACACCAGAAACAGCCGTGTCATCTGACAACACTGGTCATAGAGTGAATAGAATCTCGACATAGCTGTCACTTGAGGTTTGAATCCAATTCTAACTGTGATCACACTATGCATGCCCAGATGGATTTTAGTCTTGTACTGATGGGACTCATTAAAAATCACAACAATCCATGTACAGTGTGAGAGTTGGCTGTTGCTTCATGGTTTCACACTGGATGTTAAGATATCATATGAAACAAGGTAGATATTCCATCAGTGTTCCAGCTCATTCCTACTGGTGTGTTCAGATACTCCTAGTTGAAATTTGCAATTGCCATGTACAACACGTTTCCGAGATTGAAATTGGTTCCATGTTATCTCACTGATGACACGGTTCAAAGACTCTGCCACCGCGGGCATTGTGACCACCAGAATTTGTTTGAGGGTCAGCACTGGATGCCCCTGAGGTGGAGTAGTCCAGATTTCAAAAAGGCTGTGTGAAACTGAATTCAGTTTCCTTAGGGAATACCAGGCATATTCTTCACCGATTATTCCGAGATAGTTGTTCTGTGCCATATTCACCCCCTGTTCAATGGTATTTCCCTCCAAAATTGACAACAGCAACTCTATAACCAACTTCGCAGTCAGCAATTTGCATATTATAGCCGCTGCCACTCAGATAAATGTCTTGTCAAGACCCATTTCGTCTGCCACTTGCAGTCCTGGCATATCTACATCGCATACCCATTTCCGTACAAGGAACCATATTGCCCAAACCTGGTGCTCCAGCAACTTCATTTCAGCCCGGCTAGGAATTGAATACTTGTTGCCAGGGACTCAGTCAGCATTCAATCGGCGAATCAGATGGGCTTTCAGCAGCTTGACTACCATATCAAGACACTTGTGGCGAAATTTGTTATTGATTGTATGCAGAACAGTATTCAATACTGAACTGCTATAATCTGGATCGAGGACCATCTCACCATCCTCCTCATGGAGTTATGCTTCAGCACCTCCCTTGCACCACTTTCTATTGTCTTGTCATCTTCAATGATCTCTTTCAGTTGCTCTGATATAAGCTGGGCAGATGGGCTCATTCTCTGATGCTCCTGAAATTCATCCCAATATTAGGTATTTTACAGACAAGCAACCATTGGAACAAATATCTATGTATGGAATACAATCAATTGTATTCTTTTAAGCAGAACTTACATCAATACAAGTATCATTCTCTTTCCCTCCATCCTCCCCTCCCTCCCCACTTCCACCCGCTGTAGAACCTTCCAAAGTCTATGTATATTGATTTGAAGTTATGCACATCTAGCCTTAACACGGCTAGCGGGGATTTCCTTTGCTGGTCTAATTCTGTGCTTGGCAATCTCTTTCCCTGTAGCTCTCCTTATTTCTACTGAAAATATTTGCAAATTGTGTCCAAGTTTCAACTTGGAAGTATTTAAAAGGCAACAGTTGTACAGCGGGAAAAATGACCTTACATGACGCATAACCCATAGAGAAGCTGTTTTTGGGACGGTAATTCATAGCATATTTGACGCGTGGCACTACGAGGTCCTATGGACCTAGGCGTTGACTAGTTTACTATGATATGCAGGCGATGTTGCATTGATTCGACCAGTCCGGACGGACCCGGTCTGGGGTTGGACCGAGCCCCAGACTGGCAGTCTCGGACTGGACGGGCTTGGTCTGGACCAGTCCAAACAGGATATTATCTATCAATTTCAAAGTAAATCGAAAACTAATGAAGTGAGGCAGTACTCCCTGCAACCCTCACCCAGACACAACATCGCTTCATAACAACTACCCGCTGCGAGCAATCACCACAAACCCACCCGCCAACTCCTAGCCTGCACCATTACAAGAAACCCAACCATACCAAACGAAACTAATTGACATGCAAGTTGGCAGGATGCTGCACAAATTGCAGAATAGTTACATGATTTCCAGATCCATATCTTCATCCTCAGGTTGATCTCCACCTAGTTGATCCCCTTCATCCACTACTTCCAACCATGTTCCTGTAACTACTATCTCTGGAAGACCCAATTGAAGCTTATCCCATGATTTTAGACATTCAACTGCATGCAGGGAATCAATTTGTAGTCTGTTTCGCCTGTCTGGGAGCATTATTTTGCACTGTGAAAACAGTCTTTCGACTCCAGCTGACATTGCTGGTATCGATAGAATATCATGTGCCATTGAAGAGAGATGTGGGTACATCTGCTGCTGCGACTGCCAAAAGGTGAATGGATTGGTGATCGATGGTTCAGTTGGAGTGGAAAGATATCTCTCATAATCATCTACTGTACAACAGTCAGATTTGAATCAACTTGAATCAATGGAGGGTAGAGTTACTAATTACAGTGCGCTGCCTCTGTGCCAGCCAGGTTGCAAATGCAGTAACTGGAGAAGGTGGAGTATCAGGCTGGCTTTCTCCCTCTGTCCCTCGAAGTGAAGACAGTGGCATGTACTTTGTCAGCCTCAGTCCCTGCACACGCAGCTTTGCATCCTGCAATTGATCCTCAGCCCATTCAAGCTTGTCCACCGCTACCTCGAAGTATTCCCACTTGTATGCTGGATGTAACACCACCGCTGCAACACAGGCAGTGAGTTCTTTATTCACCTCCCGATACTTGTCCAGGACTACAATCTCCTCTGCAGCTGCTCTGCGGATATGTAGATGAGGGTTGGCCTGATATTTCTGTAACACTTCGGTGAATGTGGCTCGAAGGAAGTGAAGCTCAACAAGAATATTGTGCACTTCTGAGAAATCACCATCCATACGTAGTGTTGCAGAGTGAAATGGTTGCAAGATACTCACAGCATCTGCCAGTTGTTCCCAATCATCTAGTGATAATCGATCTTCTTCCAGCTGTTCACTATGGCGTAGACAGAAGACATCCACTGCATCCCTGTTTCAAATCAGGCTTTGGATCATAGTATATCCAGTACTCCAACGGGTGGCATTGTCTCTGTGGAGTATCGTTTCTCCCCCAAGTCTTTTGAACTCCTGCCGCCTCTGAGGTGATGCCAGTATGTATGTTGTGATGTTGTGTCCTTTCCCCCAGGGCCCCATTTTCCTCCACTCTGCAATTGTATCTCGGGTGACAATAACTGTATCCTGCAGTATCATCCGATCCAGCTCTCCAAGTCAGAATGCCTTCACTACAAGGTTATTGACATGACCAACACAGTGAAGACGGTGTTCCTGTGCATTATAGTTACATTCTCCAAATACATGTTCATCAGCCAGAGCCCTAACCAGTGTATCATTGTTGCTAGCATTGTTCCCTATAAAGTATCCCAATCTCTCCTGTACTCCATACTCTTGCAAAAGCTCACTAACAACCGCTGCCATGTTTGAACCAGTATGAGACGCTTCGAGCAAGCGAAGTCCAATTACTGGGTTCATTCGGATCCCTGCATGCGAAGTGAAATGTGCAATTATCCCAAGAACTGCCATCGTATGATGAGGACTGGTCCAGCCATCACAAGAAAGATGGATATGGGTAACTTATTGCTGCATGAGCTCAGCAATGCGGGGCCGAAAGAGATGAAAGCGATTAAATAATGTGTTGCTTCATTGTAGTTGGTGACCGTGGTATTTGATTCCTGTCATTGAGATACTGTAACAAGGCCTCAAATCGGTGGCCTGAGGTCACACTCAATGGTATATTTGCATGGATGATCCACAGCAGAAGTAAGTCATCAGCTACCTTCTGACTGAATCGCTGCTTATCAAACATCTTTGCTGCATTTACCAAACTGGAGACAATTGGGGAAGATTGTGGTCCAAGGGAAATCTTTGTGGAATGGTGTCTTTTCAAATGACGTGCTGGCTTGGTTGTTTCTCCTGTCATCTTATACTTTGTTATACCTGGCTAAGAATAAGTACCACTTCTAGTTTTTGATTTCAGATAGACTTACTGTAGGAGCACTTCCAGTACTGGTTTGTTCCAGACCCTGAAATAGTACCATGTGTATGAATTGGAGAGGTCAAGCGGCTGCCTTTGTGTACAACAGTTGATGATATAGATGAATTCGATGTGTTTGAGGACGGCAGAGGAAGATGATTGGTTGATGATGGGCTGGTGGAAATAGCCTGAGGATTCGAGTGAATAGAACCAGACCCTGGTGGGGACTCAGACTCAGTCTCCGATGGCAGAAAGTCATCGTTTCCACTGAGATCTGACAGTGATTGTGATGACATGGAGATATACAATATCGATTGAGATGGAGAACAATTGAAATGGCTTCGTTGACAACGGCTGTAGAATTCAAAAAGGTTATTAAAGTTTCTGGGTAGAAAATATACTGTATATGCAGTGTGAATCTGAGGGTCCGAGACGATATTGAGGGTAGGAGGAGAGGATCTAATCTGTCTGTCTATTCTCTTTAGCTACAGGCGAGATCTATGCTTTATATACACAAGGCAAACTGAGGTTCCGCAGAGAAACTATCAAAAACATGCATTACAAATTGTCAGTGGCTATGTAGGTGGCAAGTGACTCATCATTTATGAGTCTACATGGCGCTTCAGATGATTAGTAATGACTCTCCAGTGCATTCCAGTAGCGAGTGGTACATATCCAGTGGTGGGTGGCAAGTGGGGAGTGGGGAGTGGCGAGTGGTGAGTAGTGAGAGACGAGTAGCGAGTGATTAGTCTTGGATGGTAAGTGGCAGATAGGCAGTGAGCAATCGTTCATGAGTCTATTCAGTGACTCAGACGATTACAGAGGTGACTGGTGCGTGGCAAGTATTACATGACGAGGGTGAGATGTGCATGGTGACTTGCGAATGGCAAGATGAGTCTATTTGTTGACTCAGTAGATCAGTAACTCCCAGCATTTTCGGGCCGATTCGGCCCGAATGGCTTGGTCCAAAGCAGTCCACGCCAGTCCAGTCCAGGTCCAAAAAAATTGGGGATTGGTCTGATCCCGGTCCAAAAATATCTTGGACTGGACCTGGACTGGACTGGACGGTTCCGGTCTGGACTGATCCATTGCTTGACTGGTGGAATCATTGCGATTTTGTGCACTGGATACAATACATCATGCTGCATACAACTTGAAAGCAAGCTGCCAGATGCACTTCATTGCACGCTCCCATCTAGGCTCTGAAGTACACTCCTGATTGCACTCGATTGCACACTCCCAGCCTGCTTTACTATACGCTCCCAATTGCTCTCGATGGCACATTCCCAATTGCTCTCGATGGCACACTCCCAGCCTGCTTGACTTACGCTCCCAAGTAAGCTCCCAAGACGCTCCCAAGTACACCTCCGAGTCGCTCTCAAGCACACTCCCGAGCACGCTCTCAAGTACACTCCCAATTGCACTTGATGACACACTCCCAGCCTGCTTGACTGTACGCTCCCAAGTCAGCTCTCAAGACACTCCCAAGAACACCTCTGATTACTCACCCAAGTACACATCCGAGCAGGCTTCCCAACGGTCCGGGGCGACTGGCATCTTTCGGGGCCCCGAATGACGGTCCCGTCCGGGTCATGCATTTCGGAGGCCTGGTCCGTCCCGGTACGGAATCTGAATACCTAGGGCCCGATATAGATGACTGTAGTTTTAGGATACGGTGTTAGGATACGAAGCTAGGGTCTATACGAACTGCAGATCCTGGATGCGTCTGAATGCTGCGGCTGGGTGCCTGAAGACGCAAGGGTCCACATGCAGACGGAAGCGGAGGAGCTACAGCTGTGAATGGAGGAGGCTTGGTAGTGAGCAGAGGGTCTTGTTTGTTTGTATGTTATCATGTTTGTATTATAGTGTCGCCGTGCGCAGTGTGCAGAGCTAGACTGCAGGGCCCTACAGTCTTTTCGTCCGTGGATCTGCTGCCCTAGTCCTAAACAGTCCTTAGTTTGCTTGCCCCAAAAATTGTCGTCTGGTCCGGGGCTTACTTTTGCCCGGACGGGACGGATTATTGGGAAGCCTGCCTCCGAGTCGCTCTTCAGTATACTCCTAATTGCACTCGATGACACTCCCAGCCTACTTGGCTCTACGCTCCCAAGTACACTCTCCAGAGGCAAGACACTCCCAATCTCACTTGACTATATGCTCCCATGTATGATCCTGTGTGCTCGGGCCAGAGACTTGCTGAGTTGCAGGCGCCAGGCACCGGGAGGCGTGAGGCTGGTGGCGGGTGGCGGGTGGTGGGTTGCTGGCGACGTATGGTCAGACCTCCCAACGGTGGAAACCAGTTGGGTTTCCACGGGGAAACTGCACTGCACCAACTACTTAATTGTTCAAACTGCACTGCATGCTAAACCAGTGCAATGAACTGGTTGACAACTGGTTCAACTGTATATATTCGGTTCAACTATCTTAA
>Ga0307515_10008085_pt1 | contig 20613 bp, 2 predicted proteins | sample 17_EM_MG_FD_194513 | JGI IMG/M metagenome (GOLD analysis project Ga0307515, IMG submission 194513) | Populus trichocarpa ectomycorrhiza microbial communities from riparian zone in the Pacific Northwest, United States - 17_EM | ecosystem: Host-associated > Plants > Roots > Unclassified | place...
ATTATATAACTAATAGTTTATATAGTCCTTCTCTTAACCTAAAAGCTACCTTCCATTTATCGCCTTCCTTAATTCTAATCTAATAGTACGCCTATCTTAGATCTATCTTTATAAAGATTTACGCGTTACCTATCCTATCTTAAATCTTACTAATTAAGGGTAAAGGATACCTATCCTTTTAAGTAATGCTATTTAACTATCTATAGTTAATATATAGCCTAAGTTTTCCGTTTTTCTTTAGTATAAATAGTACTGGATAACGTACTAATAACTATAATAGTCTAATATATCCCTTTCGTAAGTTTTCTTAGACAAACTCTTTAAGTGCTTTAGACTCCTTTTAAGTAAGCTTATAGGTTAAAAAGAACCTTAGACTTATTCCTAGTTCTAACTCTATCTTATAGTCCTATACTATATAATTTACTAGCTTTTTACTTTCTAGGCTCTATAGTTTTTTACTATACTTATAGTATCTCTTTAGTATATAACTTAAGCCTTGCTTAGTTTCTTTATATATTACTCTAACTTAGTTCTATACTATCTTAGTCAATTATTACGTCTTACGGCGTTAAGTATCTCTAATATTAACCTATAATCTAATTAATTTTTAGGTTATATTCCTATAACTAAGGTATACCTAATACTGCCTTATCCCGTCCTAATAGTAGGATATTAAAAAACATCTTAATTTATCTCCCTTTAATAGTTAACTAAATAGGTCCTATTTTAAGGTTAATAATACCTCCTCCGTAGGCTATCAGATCTCCTAAAATTATAACTAATAGGTAAAGTTATTCCTTCTGTCTATAAGGTAATCCTATTTTTTTTACTACTGCTAATAAAATATAGTTCCGCTGTAAGAGGCTAGTCTGACCAGAACGTATAATTATCTAGTCAATAGTGTAGAATAAGAGTTACAGGTAAGTAGAAGATAAGTTAAGGTAGAACGATCTTTATAAATAAAGGACAAATGCTTTTTAACCTCTTCTATTTAGAGACTAATTGCTAGTTCTTCTCTAGAGGAGAACCAGCTCCCTATATAATCCTTCTAAGACGCTAGTAAAACCCTTTGCCCCTTATCTGTCTAACTATATCTTCTAGGACGTAGATAGAACATAGATAAGACCTCCTTCTATTTCATCTAATATGTACCTTCTAGGGAATTCCGTTATAATTGCCTCCCCTTTAAGGGTCTTGGTCCTCTAAGACTTTACCTCTACTAAGCTTTTATAGAGTTCCAACTAAAACCACTGGGGAAAATTCTTAGTGGAAAGGTACTCTATAATGCGGCTTATAGCTAGTTCTTTACTAGCGTAGAACCTTACTTTGTCCTTAGTTCCTCTGCTCTTCTCCTACCATAGCTTCTTATAATGCCTTTATAATGGAACTAAAATAATAATAATAAAAATTAGATAGGATTCACCTTTCTTATTATAAGAGTTTGTTATAAGTTAATCTGGAGGTTATCCTATACAATACGCCCACGAGCCACTATCCCTATTTACCTAAAATAGGTTCTGATAATAACGTCTTTATTTTAATTTTCTTCTAGTTTATAAGCTGTCGCCTCTTACACGTCTTTTCATCAACAATACCATTCGTCTCGCCTTTCAGCAGACTATTTCCTCCTGCATCTAAATAGCGATAGACGGGGATAGAAGGTATCCACCCTTACTTACAGGCTCTTTAATTTAATGAGGGTTTCCACTGCCGTAAAGATGTAACGATCTCGGACATATAGTGTCTAAGAGCGCATGTGCGAGTAGCTTACCCTTATAAATAATAACATTCGCACTCTTACGCGGGCCTTTCTGGCTAGGTAAGTTTCTCTAGTAATACGTTTAGGAACTATACTAATTCTCTTAGCTAACGGCTTTCGGATCCCTACTTAGATACTAATTTAGAGCCTAGAGATACTAAGGATAGCGATAAAAGTCTAGATAAACGTTCTCCTCGCTAGTCTCCTGCCTGTGCTGGTTCTTCCAGTACCCGTTGTTCCAAGAAGAATATTAGTGGAAGTGCTAATGCTTCTAGGGATAGAGGAGCCGATAATACCATTAATAATAACGTTAAGATAGAAGAGGAGGCTCCTATTACTACTGCTAGTATTTAAGTTATTATCTGGCTTTTTTTTCTTTCTTATAGAATAGCTTTATATAGTACTTCTTAGGTGCCTCTAAGATACCCTATTATTGGGAATTAACTTTATACTTTAGGGATGCCTTTATTCTAAGCTTTGGTGACAATTTATATAAAGGCAGTGTACTACTATAATCCCTATATGTAATAAACAGGTGGTATTCCTATAGGTGCTTTATAATTTTTTAAAAATTTTAATTCTTTATAGGCTGTCCTTTTGCTTCTCTTTATACTATTAACTTTACTATATATCTTTAGTGCCAGACCAGATACTCTCCTTTTATCCCTAGGGGGTCCTTCTAAATCCCTAAGGCCTTTTCTTATATTGCTACTGCTTATTCTTAAACAGCGTCTTCTTTAGATACTATCCCTAGTGGTTCTTCTATAGATTTTATAGGCTTCCCCTTATAGGGTTCTAGGATCCCTATTATAATAGTAAAACGTTTCCGTTCTTAATGCCTGTGCTTAACCTTATGGTTTTAATTTATGGGGTCTTCCCTATTATCTTATCTGTGGTATATCCGGAACCGTTGCCGAATCTTTACCTTTAGTCCTTAGGAAGGTTTTAATTGCCGTGTTATATCCCGGCTAAAGGTGCTCCTTAGGTTCCCAACTATTATACGCTTAAGAATATCCTTCCTAGCGAACTAAAAATTCGCGCTTCTTCTAGCGCTATCTTTAGTCTAGAATATCTTCTATATTCCATTCTAGTTCTCTATTAATTTCGCTAGGTAGTAGCGGTTCTATACTATCTCTTCTTTAATATAGCTTTAGTAAGGAAATATAAAATATAGGATGTATTAGGTATAATTTTAGTAATTCTAATTTATAGGCTTAATTTTCTTTAGTTTTCCTAACTATCTTAAAGGGTCTGAGCCACTAGTAATCCAGCTTCTTCTTAATACGTTTTATTTAGATATTTTTTATAAATAGTAAGACTTCGTCTCCTATCTTAAATTCTTTTAGTATATATTTTTTGTTATAATACCTTTTTTATACGGCCTGGGCGTCTAGTAAGTGCTTTTTAAGTTCTTCTCTACGAATTCTTATTTACTTAATTCTCTTAGACGCTGCTAGTGCCTCCCTTTTAGGAACGATGTCCTTAACGTTTTAGGGGTTATTTACTTTTACCCCAAACAATACTTTATAAGGGGTTATTTTTATACTACTATGGATGCTTATATTATATATGTATTACGCTAAAGCTAACCACAATGTCTAATTATCCTATTAATAATTAATATAGTAGCGGAGGTAGTGTTCTAATAACGTATTTAGACGCTCTGTTAGCCCATCTATTTATAGGTAAAAGGCGGTGCTTATCCTTTACTATATTTTTAATAAGAGACAGAATAAAGACTAGAATGCGCTGTTAAATACGGTACCTCTATTAAATATAATTCCCCTTAGCGTGCTAAATAAGAGCCACTATTTTAAAAACAGGTCTGCTAGTTCTGCTACTATAATCGTTATTATAATAGTAAAGTACCTTAAGAACTTTATATATCTGTTAACGATTACTAAGATAGTATTAGCAACCTCTCCCGTTCTTATTTTAGTAGGGGGTAAGCCTATTATAAAATCTATTATTAATTCTAATATAGGTCCCTATGGAATAGGAAGCACTAATAACTCGCCGTATAGGCGATATCTAGATATCTGTACCCTTTAGCACATATTATATCTTAATATATAGTCCTTAACCTCTTCGGTTATTCTATCCTAAAAGTATTTCCTTTAAACGGCCTTAAGGGTTTTATTGGCATCGTAATAACCCCTAAAAGGGTTATTATAGAAAACCTTTAGAATTTTATCTTAAACCGCTTGGTCCTTTAGGATATATATAGTACCCTTAAAGTATAATAGACCCTTTTAGTCTTGCTACTATAGCTTTTTAGTAACTCCGGCTAAGTTAGTCTCTACTATATCTTTTTACCTCTCCCTAGAAACAAAGGCGTCCCTTTATTATACTTAAAGAAGAAGATCTAAAAAGGTTTTATATAAATTACTTACTTCTATTTCGCCTGCCACTATTATAGACATAAGGTATAGTATAAGATGTTTTAAACTATTAGTGCTAGTAGATTCTCCTACCGTTATATAGTATGCCACGCTATAGATAGGTATCTTACCTATCCCCCTTAAATCCGGACACTTGTAGCTAATACGCCATTAAGTTAAAGGTGCCGTAATACCCCTAGTATATCTTATAGAATTCTCGCTAATTTTAAGGTACGCTAACTTTATAATATCTGCCTGGCCTATAACTTGGTTTATAACTATATCCTACAGCTCTATAATTATAGTGCTTTATAGCTGTATCGCTAGGACCTCTGCCCTACTATAAAATTTTATAGTTTTAGGGAAAGAGTCTTCTTTCTTCCTAAGCAAATTTTGCAATATAGGGATTATTTCCCCTATTCTGTCCTAGATCCTTTCTATCTTATAATCTAGATATCTTAACAACCTATTAGCGGGATTTGTCTTTCCTAGGCGGTATATAATTTTAAAATTATACTGTAATAGTACCTCTGCCTATTTAGCTTGTTAACCACTTAACACCTTTATAGTTATAAAGTATTCTAGGTTATTATAGTCTATAAGGACTTTAATAGGGTAATTGCTTCCTATATAATAATATCACTAGTGCTTTATTACTATAACTATTGCAAGTAACTCCTAGTTATGCGTTATATAACGCTATTCTATAGGGGTTATTTTCCTTAACTAAAACGCCATAGGATGCTATTCTCCGTCTTTTAATTAAAATATAATTGCCCTTAGGGCGAAGCCGGATATATCCGTTTTAAGGTATATATATAGCTCCTAATAGAAGTATATTAGGATAGGCGCCAATATAAATAAATCCTTTAACCGGTTTATAGCCTACTTAGTAGCTTCCCTAAATATAAAGGGTCCTAACTTCTTGCTATTCTTAGATCCTTTTAGTAGATTGGTAATTAGAAGTATTACTTATAAATAGTAAATAATAAATATTTAGTAGAAGTTCGCTGTACCTAAGAAAATCTATACTTTTCTAGGTATTATAGGGTAGGGCTATTCCCTAATAGCGTCCATCTAACTTTTCTCTATTAATACTCCGTTGACGCTAACAATAAAGCCTAAAAAATTAATGCTAGTAGCGTAAAATATGCACTTTTTTAGGTTTATATAGAGCTTATATTCCCGTAGTCTTTCTAGTACTATTTACACGTGGTGCGTATATGCTTTATAGTTATTAGAGTAGACTATAATGTTATTAAGGTAGACCATATATATTGTGTCTAATAGGCCTAATAATACCTTATTAATATAGGCCTAAAATGTCGCCGGTGCGTTAGTAAGCCTAAATAGCATCACTAGGTACTTAAAGTAGCCGTACTATATTTAGAACGCCGTTTTTCACTTATCGCCGGCTTTAATCCAGATTTAATGGTATATATCTTTTAGATCTAATTTTATAAATATCTTTATGCCTAACAGTCTGTTAATAAGCTCCCCTATTAAAGGTAATAGGTAGCAATTCTTTATAGTAATCTTATTTAGCGCCTAATAGTTAATATAGAGGCGAAGGGTCTTGTCCTTCTTAGGTATAAATATAATTGGTACCCCTACTAGGCTTATAGAGGGCTAAATCTATTCTCTTTAAAGATTATCTACTATATATTAAAGTAGTACCGCTAGCTTATTTTTTAATAGGTTATACAGTAGTTTAAAAGGAGGTTGTTTATTCCTTATATCTATCTTATGCTTAACTAATATAGGGTTAAGTAAGGTTTATGCAGCTTCTTTACTAGAAATATCCTCTAAGTTTATATATTTCTATAGGATCTCTAGTTCCTTAATTACGTATAGCCAAATATTTAAAAATAAATATCCCGTGTCCCCGTTCTTAGTATTAAGAGTGGCATATATAGTATATGCCCACCCTTCTTCTTATATATAGTTTAAGAAAGTCTTTTAATCTTTAACTATAATGCGCGGTTAAGACTTCTAATATTAATACGAGGCTAAAGGCTAATTAATATCCGGATTAACTTGGTAAAGCTATAGGTATCCCAAAATAAGGTTATACCCCTTAATTTCTACAGCATAGAAGCGTATCTCCTATATATTCTATAGACTATTGCGGTCCTAGCTAGCCACGGAAAAAGCTTATTCCCCGTAGTATAGAATCCGGTAGCCTTTAATACTTTAAACGGTGCGCACCTATAAGCCGCTAAGGTCCAAATCCAATTCTTTTACTAGTAATTAAGAAATAAACCCTATAGTCGCGCCGCTATCTATAAGGCAGTCTTGCGTTACCTATTTATTATTAACTTAAATAAAGACAGGAATAACCATATAGTAGCTTACTCCCTCCTTCTCTTACTGGCCTAGTATAAGGGAGTAAAGATCTACTAGGCTCTCTCTTTCCCCAATTAATCCGACTCTTATTTTTTCTACTAGTAGAAGCGCCTTATATGGCCCTTCTTACTACAGTTATAACAAACGCGTAACTCTTAGTTCCACTTATTTAGATTAGGTTTTTGCCTATTATTATTCTAGGGCTAACTAGCATTACTCTAGGGCTTTAAAGCCTGCTCGCGTTATTCTTCCGTAGAGTGGTTAGGTTGAAATCTACCCCTATTATTAAAGCTAGGTCTAGTTCTACGCTCTTTATCGTTAGCGTCTCGTTCCTTTCACTTACCCAGATAATCTCTTTTAGTATTTTTAATCTAAGTAGCTTTAGAGATAAGATTTTCTTAAAAGGTAGAAATTTCGCCCTTCTCCTATATAGCCTGTTAAATCTTAGATTATAACTTAGTAAGTAGCTAGTAAAGTTATATAGTATTATCCTATAGGTTTAAGTAGGGTATATTATCTTCTAGTTCTTCTAAGTAGTTTATAAACTAGACTACACTCTAGCCTTCTTACTGTTTAGCGTTATAGTATCGCTAGTTATAATCCATCCCTTAATTAGTAGGGTCTTGGACCTAATTAACTAACTAAGACTTAAGTTTACTAAATTTAAGGGGTATATTAAGTTTCTTCTCGTAGCGTGTCTATAAACTCTTAATGGTGCTACGCAGGAAGGTAGAAGCAATTAGTATCTAATTATACTTATTAAAGTAACGTTTTGGATTTAGCCAAAACTTAGTTTTGCATTAATAGATAAAACGATTATAGTTCCGGAGACTATTACTATAGTACTTATTAGGTTTCTTTATGCGGAATTTAGGTTTTTTTAATATTACCGCATAATATAGCGTTACCCCTTTAAGTCCGCTTTGTATCTAGGGTGTCTATACTTTCCCTAATTATTCTTATAATTGTTCTTAGTAGTTTTAATATACTTATCTTAATCATATCTCTAACTCCTTTGTTTTTTTATAGGGTCTTACGTAGTAACCGCTCTAATAACTCCCTAGCGGTAATCGTTTTTAAGGGTCTCGCAAGGTTAGACGGACTAGCCGTGGCTTCTTTATAGGAAGAGGAAATATACTCCTCTAGGGAGACTTTCTAAGCCTCTTACGGTGGGGGCGTTATTTTAGGGGGTAAGGAGGTATAGCCCGTTATTATTAATTAATAGCCGTACGTTCCTTCCGTAAAGGATTAAAAGTGATTAGAATTATAAAAGGCTAGTTTAATTAGAACGTATAATTATCTAGTTAATAGTATAGAATAAGAGTTATAGGTAAGTAGAAGATAAGTTAAGGTAGAACAATCTTTATAAATAAAGGACAAATACTTTCTAACCTCTTCTATTTAGAGACTAATTACTAGTTCTTCTCTAGAGGAGAACTAGCTCCCTATATAATTCTTCTAAGACGCTAGCAAAACCCTTTACCCCTTATTTATCTAACCGTGTCTTCTCGAACGTAAATAGAACATAGATAAGACCTCCTTTTATCTTATCTAATATATACCTTCTAGGGAATTCCGTTATATCCGCATTACTCTACTATCTATTAGTACTTTAAACTACTAATCTTACTACTTTACTTATAAATTTAGGTATTGTCTTTAAATTCCTTTAAGGGTTTATGGCTTTACTACTAGCTCCCTCTAGTTCTATAGGCCTCTACTTTTCCTAACTATTAGCTGCTTAATCCTAATATACTTAGCTTATTCTTTAGCTAATGCCTAGTTTGCTTTTTATCCTCTATATACTATAGATATATATTCTTTAGGCATTTCTACTACTATCGTCCATCTAAGCATTTTCCGTAAGGAATCTTTCTAGTTAAAGTATTAAGTCTCCTAACTCCTAAACTTTCACTAAATGCCAGCTATGTATATACTTAGTATTTCTATACTATTATTTATCTAGCGCCTAATATATCCTTATAGGGTATTTCTAATGCTTCTCTTTTGGATTTTTATATATATTATATATATTATCCATATATACAATCTATAATAGCGTATAATATACTAGGTGCTTTAAGTTAACTCTTAACTCGTCTTTATCTTTAAGTTTAAACCTCTACCGTATTAATCTAAACGTTATAACTTTATTTATAGGTACTAAAATACGTTTCTTACTTTTCTAGTCCTCTAATTATTCCTTTAGATCCTTTAATATTATAATTAAGGCTCCCTTAATATAAGTTATAGCCTTTTTTATAATCGGGTGGTTCTAGATAACTTATTTATCTAACTATATATAAAAATCTTCCTACTTATTATTATGTCGGTGCCTATACCACTTTTAGTACAGCTATTAAAGTATATACGGCTTGTCTATAAGGAAGTATCTTCTTATTACTATATTATAACAGCCCTTTATATATTATTTTTTAAACCTAGTAGGGATTCCTAGATCCTCTTTATCTTCCAATTTAATAAGCCATTTAGCTCTTAGCGTGCCTGCCTTAGGTCTATTAGTAATTCTTTATATAGGTGCTCTATCCCTTATATAACCTAGTATACTAGTTCTCTAATCTAGCTTTTGTTCTTACTATATAAGGATTCTCTATCTAAATTCCTCTATATTTTCGTTTGGTTTTCGCCTTATAAGTAAATCCTTAAAGTCTTCTTACTTCTTAATTTTAGTTTATTTAATAGTCCTTATTTATATTTAAAAGTCTTAGTCCTATAGGATTCTTAATCCTAAGCTTACTTCTATCTTAAGCTTAGCTCTAGCCTTAGTCTAATTAGGCTTTTATAGTATTCTTATCTTATCTTAAGAGTCTTAAATCTCACTTATCTTGTCTTAAGAATCTTATACCTTTAGGAAACTTCGTCCTAAGCTTATTTATATATTACTAAACTAAGCTATTACTCTGCTCTATCGGTTATCGTCCGTTATAGGTCCTTAAGCTTATCTTATTCCATCTTAGGAATCTTAAGCGTCTTATATCTCTTCTTAAGAATCTTAAGCCTTTGGCCTTTTGCCTTTATTAAGTGCTAAAGTAGTTTACTATCCTACTTCTCTTACATCTTATAAAGCGATAGATATTATTCTCTACCTTTTATATAACATCTCTAAGGTCTATATGCTTCTAGTAAGCTGCCCTTATTACCTTATTATTACTAAATATTTCGCCTATATTAAACTTATCGTCCTTAATATCCGATCTATAAACTAGTTCGTTAGTTTCTCTAAACTTTAATAATTTTAGCTCCTGTAGCTAATAGCTTATGCTATACTTAGCATCCTTATAAATTTAGTATGTGTTATTATAATAAAACGCACAACTATTAATTAAATATTCTTTAGTTCCTTATAGTATACTATTATCCCTTTATATATATATATCTTCTACTAATCTCGTTCCTTTTACTATATAATAACTCTACCTACTTCTATAGTCTTTAACGTAGTAACCCTATTTTCCGTAATTTATACAAGCTCCTTTTTTAAACCAATTTTCTTACTATAGAGTCCGCCTAAACGTCTTCTGCTATTAAGATCCCTAGTTTAGCCTCTACTCCTTAGACCTTTAATTACTTAATCCTTATCCTTTAGGTTTTTATAGTCATTTATTCTATTTTTAGTTTTCTTTAGTACTACTTAGGTCTATTAGCTCTGCGCTATACTATAGTTTCTAACTTTAACTTTATTATTATATGTTTTGCGCCTTATATAACTATAAAACTCTATCTTAACTCTTCTTAGTCTATTTTCTTTAGTAGATCCTATTATTAATCTTAATAGCTTAATTAATTAAATTCCTAAAAGTATCTGTATCTTCTATTAAGATAATTACGTCTTAAACTTTTACCTTAAGTCCTTACTTATACTGTGCTATAAGCGCCTTATTATTTTATTTAACTTATATTACTAATATTTAAAATTATATTATATACTTAATTGCTAAAGTCCTTTATACTAGGTTTTAAAGTTTTTATTCTACTATAGTAATTACCTTTAGGTCTCTAAATATCTGCGTTAAGTATTCCGCAAACCTATTTTAACTTAAAAATATATACTATACCTCCTAGTTAGTAGTTATTATGCTATATTCTTATACCTCCATAAGGTAAGGCTTAAACTACTTAAGTGCCCTTCCCGTTAAGAATAATTCTGCGTAAGCGACTTAATCTATAGGCGTTTCTAGTTTTACTCCTTCCTATATAACCTTAAAGTGCATTTATATAAGGAATCCCTTAAGTTTTAACTTCTCTCCTAAGAATTGCTTAATAGAGGGTAACTTAATCTTAGCCGCTCCGATCCTATTAATCCTTTCTTTAAATATCCTATTATTATCTATTAATTAATTAACTATTTCCTATAGATATCCAACGGTAATTAGCTGAGAGTTAGTATCTACTATACTAGTGTTATTACCTAATCCTAAGGTAGTCGCTACCATTAACGTCATTATAGTTGCTGCTTTTTAGTAGTATATTATTTAACTTTATTAATACCGTAACCTTAGTAGTGAATATATAACAAAGCCTTATAGTAGGAACTATGGTAGACTTATTAATAGGCTAGGTATATAGGTAAATAAGAAGTTAATAATGTAATAATAACTAGTAGAGTAGTTACCTAATAGATTAACTCCAATTATATTCTAAGATTTACTATAAAGAAGAGAAACTATTTATAGAGACCGTATGTCTTTAAATATATAACTCCTCCCTATAGTAAAGGGTTTAGTACGTTAGTACGTTAGTACGTTAATATATTACGTTCCTATATTCCCATGTTCCTATATTCCCATGTTCCTATATTCTAAACTTATAATATAACTAGCCACGTAACTTGGCTACCCCTTATCTTATAGCTCGATTGGTTCTAGCGCCTCCTATACTATCTTAACCAACCCGTTTATATCCATTCTTAGTAGTTGCATTACTATTAATATAAGGTCCGTAATACCTAGAACCTACCTTACCGTTAATAAAATAATTTAGCGCTTTATAGGCCGTGCTTTTAAAATAGTTAATATTCTATCTAAACCTATACTAGAAGGCTTTAAAATATAGGTTTTAGCGAATAAGAGCTATATATTAGACTTTATATAGTATGCTAAAGGTAATAAAAAGGGCCTAGTTAATTTAGATAAGTCTTTTATTAACGAAGGCTTTTTAAAGACGTAGGTAGTAGTTCTTAATTTACTTCTCTAAAAAGACGCCAAAATAAACAAACGCCTCTACCTACCTAGAAAGCATATTATATGGCTTAATAACCTATTTATAAGTGTTAAGCTTCTTATAAGACTACGAGGCCTTAGTATTAAAGGCGTAGGAACTGTTTATATAACTAAAATAAAGCGTAAGGAGTAGGGGGACCTAGAAGGCGATATTAAGGTAGCGATAACTATAAAAGGAAGGAAGAAGAAGAAGGTACCTATTAAGTAAATTAACCAGACGCTTATAGAGCTTAAATTAACCCACGCGGCTTAAATCCTATAGGGAGAACTATATAGAGAGCTTTTTAAAGATAGCTAGGTAATAGAGTTTGCTTAAAAGGACGCTAATATAGTGCTTTTTATAAGTATAGTTAACGACGGTAAGTTCCATACCTTAACTATAAGGCTTAAAAGTCAATAACGTTATATATCGCTAGGTCGCTATATAATAACTATACTATAAAAACGCCTTTCCCTTACTGCTAGCGGTGCTAGATAGACTTAGAAGGTTTTTAGTAATACAAATAAGAAGGAATTACCTATACTTACCTTTATATTTTAGTATAATCACTATATACAGTAATATACACGACTAGCTTCCACCCCCTCTCTAAAAAAAAAATTATTTCGCTTCAGTACGCGGGCTCGCTAGCAATTATAGCAAACGCCCATACTTAGCTGTAAGAACTTTACTTCTAGCAGACTTCGTAATTAGCCTTCCTCCGCAGTATCATAATTTTTGTTAAATATCGTGCACGAGGTTTTCACCTATACGGTATTACCAAATTTTATTAACAATTGCAGGAACAGCTTTATATTTGCGTTTTGGCGGCTACAGCGGGGGGGGCCTCAGTTAAGGGGGAGGAGATAGCGCGTGCGTCCTTCCCCTGGCCAACTAAGGCGATTCTCTGGGCAACTATTAAAAGGTCCTTGCGTGTAGGCATATGCGTTCGCTACAATTACTATATACAGTTGGTGGCGATTTGGCGAGCCCGCGTACTAAAGCGAAATAATATTTTTCTAGAGGGGGGGTGGAAGCTGGTCGTGCACATCACTGTATATGGTGTAGATATTACGGATTAATTGCGCTTGTATTTCTTAACGTAGAGGGCCTATATAAAGACCTAGAAACCTCTATTCCACTTCCTACTTAATATAGTACTTAGTAACTGCTTTTTACTGTCTTTCTATACTCCTTATAACGAAGCCTTGTAGTAGGAACTACAGTAGACTTATTAATAGGTTGGGTATATAGGTAAATAAGAAGTTAATAATGTAATAATAACTAGTAGAGTGGTTGCCTAATAGATTAACTCTAATTATATTCTAAGATTTGCTATAAAGAAGAGAACTATCTAAGTAGAGACTGTAGCTCTTTAAATATATAATACTGCGCCTAAGTATGTAAGGTATATAAGGTATATAAGGTATATAAGCAGACCGTATAGATCTTATAGATTAATAGATTACCTCCTATAACTTATTATATAACTTAGCTACCCTTTATCCTATAGCTTAACTAGTTCTAGCACCTTCTATACTTCTACCATTAGTCCGTTTATATCTCTTTTTAATAATACTGCTACTGCTAATATAAGGACCGTAATATTATTCCCCTCCTTTTTATCTTCGTCCTTAAAGATATCTTATATCTCTAAGTCGTCTATTAGAGGTATAGCATTTCCGTCTTTAATTTAATAACCTTTATTATTACTTATTATACCTAAGGCAACTTCTTCTTCTTCTATAGATCGTTGCAACCGTATAATACTTAAAATCCTATTTCTTGGTAAAGTTATACCTTCTTATTCTTGTTATATGGAGAAGAAATTAGTATATATTACAATCGCGGCTCCGTTTAGTCGCCTTCCTTCCTCCTACGCTAAATGTATAAAGTCGAACATGCGGTTATCCTGCGATATTCGGTCTATATCTAACGCTAAGTATACGTGTCTTATTAGTCTTTAAAGTCTCTAACTTCCTTATCTAATCTATTATAAGGTTCCGTGTTTAATCTAAGGCTAAAAAGCTTAAGGCCTCTCTTATCGCGGCTTGTAATAAACTCTATTTTTTTTTAAAGAGTCTACTCGTCTCCTAAAAGCTTAGCGTCATATATTTAAGCTTTATTAGACTACATTTACTTAGTTAATCCGTCTTAAGAAGGGTTATAAGAAGGTTCGCTCTAAAGAGTACCGCTTAGTTAAGTAAGGTCTTATTACAGTACGTGCCGACTGTCAAGGTACGAGGTACGAGGTGACTGTATATTATTGATAAACGATGTCGTATGAGGATCTATGTAGGAGGTGAGGCGGTATATATACACGTCGCTTAGGGGTTAGGTCCGTGCTCATGCATACGCGTACACGAGCCATAACAACGCGTCAGGTCAGTGCCGTGACAGGTCTCTATTATTAGGTAACGAAGTCACCTCGCCTATATATATTGTTCCGCACAGCCGTGCCTGGCATCAAGCCAGTCACTTACTTACCTTTTGGTTTGTGTGGCTGAGTAGTACGGAGCTTATTACCTCACATCTATAAGCTTAAGGCTAAGGAGGCTAAAAAGGATTCTAATTAAGTTAAGGCGGAAATAACTAATACGCTAGTAGTAGATCCCTTAGATAATCCAGCTTGTTTATTACCTTTAACTAATCCCTTTATCTTTAACTCCTTCTTAATATTACCTAACCCGTTTTCCTCTAATACTCCTATACCTTTTATTACGGACGCTTTAAGTATAATATTACGACTACTTAGAGAGGAGTTAAAAGAAGCCAGTTAGCTAAGAAGGGTATAGTTTAGGATGGAACCCGTGGAACTATATAACGAGGAATAGGAAGTAAGTTATATAAGGTGATTTGTATAATCTGTACGATCTGTAAGATCTGTAATAGAGTAGATAGAGTACACGTATATTACATATAAGAAGGATCTTTTAGGAGTACGGTTGTGTATTTAAAGGACTATAGTCCCTACCTAGATAGTTCCTTCCTTGTAGTGATTCTTAGAATACAATTAGAGTTAATCTATTAGGTAACTACTCTACCAGTTATTATTACGTTGTTGACTTTCTTGCTTATTTATACACCTAGCCTATTAATAGGACCTACTGTAGTTCTTGCTACAAGGTTCCGTTACATAATTACTACCTAGTTATAATATTAGAAGTTAAATAACATGCTACTAAAAGCAGCTATAATGACGCCGTTAACGGCAGCAACGACCTTAGGGTTAGGTAACAATACTAGTATAGCAGATACTAACTTATAACTAGTTACAGTTGGACAGTTATAGGAAATAGTTAATTGATTGATAGATAATAATAGGATACTTAAAGATAGGATTAATAGAATAGGAGTAGCTAGGGTTAAGTTACCTTTAATTAAACGATTCTTAGGGGAGAGATTAAAGCTTAAAGGATTCCTTACGTAAATGCACTTTAAGGTTATATAGGAGGGAGTGAAACTAGGAACGCCTATGGATTAAGTTACTTACGCAGGATTGTTCTTAATAGGAAGAGTACTTAAGTAGTTTAAACTGTATTTTATGGAGGTATAGGAGCACGGCATAACAACTACTAATTAGGAGGTGCAATTTATATTCTTAAGTTAGAGCGGGTTCACGGAATAACTTACGTAAATATTTGGAGACCTAGAGGCAATAACTACAGTAAAGAGAAAACTTTAGGACCTAGTATAATGAACCTTAGTAATTAAGTACATAACGCAGTTTTAAACGCTAGCTATATAGGTTAAATGGAATAACAAAGCGCTTATGGCATAGTATAAATAAGGACTTAAGGTAAAAGTCTAGGATATAATTATTCTGATAGAAGATGCGGATACCCTTAGGGAACTAATAGATTAAGTAATTAAGATTGATAATAGGATCTACTAAAGGGAATAGGCTAAGAGAGGCTAGGATAGAGTTCTATAGTTATATAAGATGTAGAGTATATAATGACTAAAGTAAACCTAGAAACTATAGTATAGTGCAGAATTAATGGACCTAAGTAGTACTAAAGAAACCTATAAGAGATAGAGTAAGCGACTATAGAAGCCTAGAGGGTAAGGATTAAGTAATTATAAGTTAGGGGAGTATAGGCTGAACTAAGGATCTTAGTAATAGAAGACGTTTAGGCGCAACCTATAATAAGAAAAATGGTTTAAAGATGGAGCTTATATAAATTGCGGAAAATAAGGTTATTTTACCAGAGATTATAAGAGTGGTTAGTATAACTATATAGTAAAGGGAACTAGACTAGTAGAAGACACATATATATAGAGGGATAATAGTATACTATAAGGAACAAAAGAGTGTTTAATTAGAAGTTTTGCGTTTTGTTATAATAACATATACTAAATTTATAAAAACGCTAAGTACGGCGCAAGCTATTGGCTATAAGAGCTAGAGTTAAGAGAACTTAAAGGAACTAAAGAGTTAGATAAAGAATAAGATTAACTCTATAAGCTGGATTAGGATATTACAGTAACGTGCGGATAAAGATTAGCAATAATAACAATGGAGTTAGAGTATTTATTAATTAATAGCAATAAGGAAGATAAAGGAACTAACTAGGGGTATCTAAACCTTAATAATATAATAACTAAAGTAGAGACCGAGACCGCTATAGAGCAAGGGTTAGTAACGGGTATTATAATACCGTTAGATACGGCATCTATCGCTTTATAAGATGGTAGGAAGAGTATCTTATAGAGATTAAGTAAGTAGATAACTGCTAGTGCTAATTTACTACTTAATAAAGGCAAAAGGCTAAAGGATTAAGATTTTTAAGATGAAATGAGAGACGACTAAGATTCTTAAGATAAGATAAGGCATACCTAAGGACCCGCGACGGACGAAAACCGATGGAGTAGGGCAGTAGCTTAATTTAGTAATATATAAATAAGCTTAGGATAAAGTTTTCTACAGGTATAAGATTCTTAAGACAAGATAAGTAAGATTTAAGACTTTTAAGACAAGATAAGGACACCTAAGCCTAGTTAGACTAAGGTAGGAGTAAAGCTTAAAACAGAAGCAAGCTTAGGATTAAGAATTCTATGGAACTAAGATTTTAACACACGAATAAGGACCATTGATAAAGGAATTAAGAAGTAAGAAGACTTTAAGGATCTACTTATAAGACGCGAAAAGAAAGAAACTATAGCAGAATTTAGGGTAAGAATCGCTGTATAGTAAGAGTAGAAACTAGATAAAAGATCTAGCACACTAGGACATATAAGGGATAGAGCACCTATATAAAGAATTACTAATAGGCCTAAAGCAGGTATACTAAGAGCTAAGTGGCTTATTAAACTAGAAGATAAAGAGGATCTAGGGATTCTAATTAGGTTCGAAGAACGACATATAAAGGGCTGTCACGACATAGTAATAAGAAGATACTTCTTAACGGATAAGCTGTATATACTTAAAGGACTGTACTAAAAGTGGTATAGGCAGCAATATAACGATAAGTAGGAAGATTTCTATATGTAATTAGACGAAAAAGTTATTTAAGACTACCTAATTATAGAGAAGGCTATAACTTATATTAAAGGAGCCTTAATTATAACGTTAAAAGATTTAGAGGACTGGAGAAGCGAGAGGCAAATCTTAGTACCTGTAAATGAAGTCGCAACGCTTAGATTAATACGAGAAAGGTTTAAACTTAAGGATAAAGATAAGCCGAGAGTTAACCTAAAACACTAAGCGTATTATATATTGGTATAGATTATATATATAGATAATACGTGTAATATATATAGAGCACTAAAGAATAAAAACCGAAAATACCTATTAAGGATATATTGGGCACTAGATAAGGCGAAATTTAAAAACGCTAGGTATATATATAGTTAGCACCTAGTAAAAGTTTAAAGCTAAGGGGACTTAATACTTTAACTAGGAAGATTCCTTACGGAAGAATGCCTAGATAGATAATAGTGGTGGGAATGTCTAGAGAATACCTATTTATAGTATATTAAAGATAAAAAGCGAACTAAGTATTGGCTAAAAGTAGACTAAGTATAAATAGGATCTAGTAGCTAATAGTTAGGAAAAGTAGAGGCCTATAGAACTAGAGGGAACTAGTAGTAGAGCCTTAAACCCTTAAAGAAATTTAAGGATAATACCTAAATTTATAAGTTAATTAGTAAGATTAGTAGTTTAAAGTATTAGTAGATAGTGGAGTAATAGGGAACTATATATTACTAGCAGTAGTTAAAAGGATGGGGCTACTATATAGATAAAAGGAGCACCTATATCTATTAGTAATAATTTTAGGAGATCTAATAGCCTATAGAGGAGGCATTATTAATCTTAAAATAGGACTAATTTAGATAACTATTAAAGGAAGACTAGTTAGAATGTCTTTTAATATCTTACTATTAGGACAAGATAAGGCAGTATTAGGAATGCCTTAGTTATAGAAATATAATCTAAAGATCGATTAGGTTATAGGTTAAGTTAATATTAGAGATACTTAATAACGTAAGATGCGATAACAGACTAAGTTAGTATAGTACTAAGTAGGAGCGACCTATAAAGAAATAGAGAAAGGACTAAGTTATGTACTAAAGAGATACTATAAATATGGTAAGAAGCTATAGTTACTAGAAAGTAAGAAGTTATTAAAGTATATAATATAGGATTATAAGATAGAGTTAGAATTAGGAATAAGTCTAAGGTTTTTTCTAACCTATAAACTTATAGAAAAGGAGTTATAGGCACTTAAAGAGTTTATTTAGGAAAATCTTCGAAAGGGATATATTAGACTATCACAGTTATTAGCGGGTTATTCAGTACTATTTGTACTAAAGAAGAATAGCAAGCTAAGGCTATGTATTAACTATAGATAGTTAAACAGTATTATAAGAAAGGATAGGTATTCTTTACCCTTAATTAGTAAGATCTAAGATAGGATAGGCAATATGTAAAGATAGATCTAAGATAGGCGTACTATTAGATTAAAATTAAGGAAGGCGATAAATAGAAAGCAGCTTTTAGATTAAAGGAAGGACTATATAAACTATTAGTTATATAATTTAGGCTTATAAATATACTAGTAACGTTCTAGAAGCGTATTAACAATGTATTAGGATAGCACTTGGATGAATTTGTTATAGTATACCTTAATAATAATATTATCTACTTAATAACTAAGGAAGAATATAGAGAATATATTAAATGGGTTTTAAAGAGATTATAAGAAGAATAGATGCTAGTAGCAATTAAGAAATATAAATTCTTTACTAGGAAAACAGATTTTATTAAATTTATTATTAAACTAGGCTAACTTAGTATAGATCTAAAGAAGATTGAGGCTATAGTAAATTAGTAGGAACTAGAGAACGTTATATAGTTAAGATTGTTTTTAGGGTTTTGCAATTACTGTAGAAGGTTTATAGCGTAATAGTTAGCAAATACTAAGCTATTTATAAGATTAATAAAGAAAGAGGAACTATAGATATAGGGAGATAAGTAAAAAAAGTTATTTATAGAACTTAAGGAGTTATTTACCTAGGAACTAATTTTTAAGATTTACTAACTAAAGTTAGAGATAGTAGTTAAGATAAATGTATTAGATTTTATACTAGGAGTGTGCTTTTTATAGAAATATAAAGATAAATAGCACCTAGTAGTATACTATAGTTGGAAGATAATACTACTAGAGTTAAACTATAACATCTATAACAAGGAGTTGTTAGGTATAGTTATAGTACTTAAGAAATAGAGAGTATTCTTATAAGGTACAAAAAAACCATTTATAGTTAAGACGGATTATAAAAACTTAATAGGATTCCTAATAATAAAGGAACTTAACTAAAGATAAGTTAGATAGGTAGAGATGCTTATAAAATACTATTTTAAGATTTAGTATACTAAGGGTATAGAGAATGTATAAGCAGATGCTCTAAGTAGAAAAGCTAAACTATAAAACAATAAGAAGCCATTAGGGGCTTTACTGCAAAAAGATATAGATGGATTAATTAGGTATAATTATCTAAAGATTATAGCAACTTAAGAGGAAAAGTTAGAAAGAATCTATAAGATACTAGAAAGTTTTTAGGTATAGAGAATTCTAGAGGTATAACTAGAAGATTTATAAATGGATATATATAAGAACTAAGAAGCTATATACATTCTAAAAGGCATAGCAGAGTATTTTATGGAAGACTTTTATAAGGGAATAACTTAAGGACATAATAGAGCTATAGGCTTGGTATTAAGACTTTAGGAAGAATATATTATTAATAAAATCTAGAAAATTGCTAGAAAGGTCACTAGAGAGTATCTAGATTGCTAAAGGAATAAATTAATAAGGCATAAGCTATACGGAGGGCTATAACTTATTAAAATACCAGAGAGACTATAGGAGGTAATATTATAGGACTTTATTATTAAATTACTAAAGTTAAAAGATCCTATTACTAAATAAGATTATAATATAATCTTAGTGATAGTAGACAAGCTTATAAAGTGGGGATACTTTATAGCATACATAGAAGAAATCTTAGCGGAAGATGTCGCTAGAATCTATATTAAAGAAGTGTTTATAAGATATAGAGCACTAAGTAAGATTATATTAGATAGAGACCTAAGATTTATAGTAGTATTTTAGGAGGTATTCTTAGCGGAATAAGGAGTTTAAGTAGTAACTTCTACCGCATATTATTTGCAGATAGACGGTTAAATAAAAAGATTATACTAGATACTAGAATAGTATCTAAGGTATTATATTAATTATATATAGAATAATTGGGTATTATTATTACTAGTTATACAGTTTATATATAATATAACACTATAAGAAGGAATAGGCATATTACTATTTAAGGCGAATTATAGATATGAGCCAAGGATATTATTATCGCCATATTAAGTAAAGAAAACGAGTAGTATAGCTAAGT
>Ga0307515_10008087_pt1 | contig 20610 bp, 5 predicted proteins | sample 17_EM_MG_FD_194513 | JGI IMG/M metagenome (GOLD analysis project Ga0307515, IMG submission 194513) | Populus trichocarpa ectomycorrhiza microbial communities from riparian zone in the Pacific Northwest, United States - 17_EM | ecosystem: Host-associated > Plants > Roots > Unclassified | place...
ACTTATCCGGCAAGAAAACGGGGTAAACCTTAATTAAATCCAGGAGCTTTACTTTATATAAGTTACCTATCTTCTTAAGGACCTTATACGGTCCCGCCATCTAATAGTCTAGCTTACAGCTAGGCCGTTCCGTCTTCCAGTTCTTTATTATAACCCAAACTATATCGCCTACGGTAAAATCGGGTTCGCGCCTATACTTATTTGCCTACTATTCTATTAATTTCTAGGCCTTTTCTAGATTTATACGGGCTACCGTTTAAGCTTCTTCTAAGCGCTTAGCGTACTGCTAGGCTTCCTTATAAAATAGTTTCTTGCGTACAGTCCGTAGTCCTTCTAGTCTATCCCAGTTAAAGCTTATTTAGGGTAAATACCCTATTTCTAGTTAGATAGGTGCAAATCCCGTAAAGTTATAGGGTAGGGTCGCCTGGGCGTAGTCTATTAGGGGTAGCAGTTTGCCCTAGTTATCCTAGAAGTAGTTAATAAAAGGCCGAAGTCTCTAATTTAAATATTAATTTACAATCTCTATCTAGCTGTCTATTTGGGGGTAGTATACTATAAAGAGCTTTAACCTAATACCTAGGATCCGGGTAAACTCGTTTTAAAAGGCTGATATAAATTATGGGCTATAATCGGATATAATAGTATCTAGTAGTCCGTAAATGCGGTAAACATAATGGATATACAGTTGGGCCGCCTCCTTGGCATTAATATTCTTATAACAGGGAATTAAAAACGGGCGCTTGCTAAAGTGGTTAACTAAAATTATAACCATATCATATCCATCGCGGTCTGTAGGTAGCTTATAGAAGTCTATAGAGATATACTACTAGGGGCAGTTGGGTATTAGAAGAGGTTTTAATAGTCCTAGGGTCTTATCTTATAGAATTATAGATCTACGGTAGCTATCGCAGTTCCGTATATAACGGTTGATATCTATAACTATTCCGGGCCAGTAGTAGCGGTTACTAATAATCTTACAGGTCTTATTTTTTCTAGGGTAGGCCGTAGAGACCTAAGTATAAGCTTCGGTAATAAGCCGGGTCCGTAAGTTCTATTCCTTAGCTACTACTAGCCGTTCTTAGTACTTAAGTAGTCCGTTTTTGAGGGACCATAGGCTAGCAACATTCTTTACCTTTTTACGGTATTCCTATAGAGAGGGGGTTATTCGGTTAGCCTATAGTAGTTTATTAATAAGGTTAAGTTTGGAGGAGTTAATAGGATATATCTCGGCGCCTAAGGAGTCCGTTCTTAGTTCTGCCCATATCTAGGGGTTAAGGTATTCTAGTTATAGTAGCGTCTAAGTCTATAGTAAGATCTTTATAGCCGTCTAGTTATCTAGGTCTTGCTTACGCCTTATAAGAGCGTCCGCACAGTTTATAGCGCCTAGTCTATATATAATTAAGAAGTTAAACTAAGATAGGGTATCCGCCTAGCGTGCCTGCCGGGCTATAAGGGCCTTAGTTATTATAAAGTATTCTAGGGCCTTATAATCTAAAACTACCTTAATCGGCTTAGGGGTCCCCTCTAGCTATATACGCTAGTGCTAAAAGCTAAAGATAATAGCCAGCATTTCTTTATTATGGATGTGGTAATTTAGCTCGGCATCTATTATAGTCTTTAAATAATATGCAATAGGGTGCTATTTTCCGTCCGGTTGTTTCTAGGAAACAACACCAGCTATCGCGCTATCTAAGGTATTAGTTTCTAGCATTAAGGGCCGTTCTAGGTTAAAATAGGCAAGTAGGGGAGCCAATACCAGCCATTTCTTAAGCTTATTAAAGGCCTGCCTATATATGGCGTTAAAGTAGAAGGGCTAGTCTTTTCTAGTAAGACAGTTAAGAGGCCGGGCGATCCTACTGTAGTTCTTAATAAAGCGTCGGTAGAAGTTATAAAACCCTAAAAAGGATTATACCCCCTTTACGGTCCGTAGAGGTGCCTACTAGTTAATTACGGCCGTCTTCTCTAGGTTGGTTTTAATTCCGTCTGTACTAATAATAAAACCTAGGTACTTTATACACTTAACACTAAACTCCAACTTCTTAATATTAACCTAAAGGCCAGCCTCGCGGAGCTATTATAGGACTTTATAGACGTGCTCCTTGTGTTCTAGCTTATTCTTAGAGTAAATTATAATATTATCCAAATAGGCCGTATAGAAATCGTTAAGGTAGTTAAAGAGTATATCGTTTATGTACCGCTGGTACGTAGCTAGTCCGTTAGTTAGTCTAAAAGGGAGTACTTTATATTTATACATTCCGTAATAGGTCTAAAATGTAGTAAGATCTTTAGACCCGGGGTCTATCCTAATTTAGTAGAAGGCCTGGCGGATATTAAGCTTTGTAAAGACTTTAGCTCTACTTATTTAGGCTAGAGTCTTATTAAGTAGGGGCAGCGGATAGCGGTCCTTGCGGGTTATATTATTTAGCTTATGGTAGTTAATACAGAAGCGGAGTCCTCTATTTAGCTTTTTAATAAAGAGAATAGGCGAGGCGAAAGGGGCTTAGCTAGGCTTAATAAAGCCCTTATTTAGGTTATTAATGAGATACTGCTTTATGGCCTGCAATTCGGTAATAGACTGCTTATAGAGGGGGCTAAAGCTAAGGGTGTTTTCTTTGCCCTATTTAATCTTAATCTTATAGTTATATGGTCGGTAAGGTAGAAGTATATTAAACGCTACTTTAGAGAATACGTCCTTAAATTTCTGGTGTTAATAGGGCAGCTTTTGTTCTACTAGTTCCTTATCTATAAGCTCGCTTTCTTGTCCACTAAGCTTACTTTTTTTTTCCTTAATTATTTAATTAATTTCGTATAAGCTCGTTATAAAGGTAATAGTATTAGGCTAAACTAAGTTCCGGTAGAATCCTACGGCACTAATACAGCAGACATTAACTGGTAGGAGGTCCACTGGTTTCCTTACAGCCGTTTTCCGGACCGTATTTTACGGTCTAGGGTTTATAATCTTTCTTAGCTTCTGTTCCATCTTCTATAGGTTATTCCTCCGATCTATTAGTTTAGTGTAACATCCAACATCCCTTGCTATTCTTCGTGGCTGTATAGGGCCTAAGCTCTCCATAGGGGGCTTTTCTAGGTCACTACTAACTTCTTAGGTCTTTAATGCGGGTGGCGTAATATGGGTAGTCTAGGGGCGACGTAGTATACGGATCTGTTGCGAATTAAGCTATATATCTTTCTCGAAGGCCTGGTCCCTATGTATAGCATTAGCCTAGTAAATAGTATTAATCTAGGGCCGTATAAGGTTTTCTATTATAATGCTGATTTCTTTTATAAAGGAAGGGGTTAGGGGTAGGGTTTTAGGCCAGATAAGCCGTTTACTCTATACGTCGAGCTATAAGCCTAAATAGGCTAGCTACTTTTACCCTAAAATTATATTATAGCTACCTAGGTCTGTAATAAGGAAGGGGGCGTTATACTACCTTCGTCTATCGACACGGAGGTAAATCCGCAAGATAGTCGTAATGGGTAGTCCTATCCGCCCGTTATACCCGCGGATAGAAATTAGTTTAGGCAGTTCTTTAATAGGTATATTTAGAAAGTTAGCTAGCTTTACGGCATACTGGGTGTCTATTAAGGCAAAGGCATTTGCTTTAGAGTTAGCTAAAGTAGAGGTTAAAACTTGGTATCTATTACGGAATAAAGTATAAGGGATAGTGCAGCTTCTTTTACTAACTAGCCAACCTAGATCAACATCTAATATATTAATTCCTTTTAACCCTAGAGAGGAGTCTTCCTCTAGGGTTCCTCTTTTTCTAACTCTGCGCTATTTTTCTGGATTAACAGGACCTTGTCCGCTTTTGCGTTTATTAGATAATCCTTTACTTGGTGGCCTTTCTAACCGTAAGAGAAGTAAGCTCCTTAATTACTAAGGGCCTGTATACGGGGGTTGCTGTATATAGGCTGAGCATTCGCTAGACCCGTAGCAGGGCTGGCCGTATAGCTAGCTGCTAAATTGGCGGCGGGCTGTATAGGTGGTACTGCGGGGGTTGCCGATTATACCGGGGCATTGCGGGCCGTTCTTGTATTGCCTATGGTCTGATTTAAAGGGTTTTTGGCTTTGTACCGTTCGGCACATACCTTAATTCGGCGGAGGCCTTAGTTAATAGCTAAGCACTAGTCCGTAAGTTCCTTTAGCGTCTATATAGTAGTAAAAACTGGCAGTATAGCTTGCTGCAAGTCTAGGGTAAGCTTATTAAATAGGTCTGGCATTAGATCTTCTTAGGGAATTTAAGCCTAGCCGGCTAGGTGTAGAAAGCGGGTCTAAAAGGCCAAGAAGGTCTCCGTTATTTTTATATTTAGGCTTTTATAATTAAGTCGGGCGTTCTATACTTTAAAGGGGTCCTTATAGATAGAAGATAGGTATATAATTATCTCTTCTCTAAAGAGGAAGAGATTTGCCGAGTCCTGTATATATTAAGGACGTAGGTGCGTCTATGCGTCCCCGCCAGTACGGCTAAAGACGTAGGCTATTTTAGCCCGAGTGGTAGGGAAGTGGTCCGCATTGACTTTAAGCTTATCCTGCAATTAAAGCTTCTAATTATTAAATATAGGGTCGGTTCCGTCTGTAAGCAATAGGGGGTCCGCGACCTTCGCGGACCATAACGATGCTAATGCTATACGTTGGGCTAGGGCCTTAAGGACTATAGCAAGTCTCTAGGTGTCCGATAACTCTTCGCTAGGTATAAGGGGTTCTCTAGCTTTAAGCAGCTCTTAAAGTCATTTGATTTCGGCATTGGCTGCTATAAGTTCCACCTAGAAGTTTAAGTTAGTTGCTATTTCACTATCGGAGGTATTTAAGGGTCCTGCGGCTGCTTTGCCAGCCGCTGTGGTTCTTAGCATAGTGATACGGTTGTTGGGGTAACTTCTGGTAGGATTCTTGCAGGGGTTCTGGTCTGTGCGTGTTCTATAGATCTTGTTATTCTTTTCTGTTCTTCTGGTTCTAATAATAGTCTTTAGGTCTATTTCTGTGTTCTGTTCTTGTTTGTGGTCCATAGATATTTTTTAAGTTCCTTCTTAGGAAGAAGAGTAGACGAGCTTTAGATAATGTTAGCGACTTAGTTAATTAAGGCACAAGCACGGCAAGAGGGACGCGCAAGCCTATACAATTGGTAGTCTATAAACGAGGATCTAAAGCTAGAGAAAGGAAAGGAGAAGAAGAGCAGCGCCGGTTAAAGTAGGGTTCTTTTATGCGGTCCTCTAGTCACGTGACCGCGAAGTTCTGCCAAGTTCTACCAGTGCCGTAACAACTAGTATAGTGGCTTGTCTCTTTTTAGTGGAATACCTAGCTGTTCTATAGTATAATAGTGAAGTTAACTACTAATTAGTATTAGTAATATAAGGTGGTATTATGTATCTACAAGTTGTAGGTAGTATAATAGTTGTTCTTTGTTGTTCTTGTAGGAATAAGGAAGGACGAGGAGCCTAAAACTCCTCGCTACGCTAGTGCCGCGGCAATACGTAACGACTGCTTGCCTTATTCCCGACAATCTTATTTTATTTTATTAATAATAGCTATATAATAATAAAACTATAGGCTTTTAATATATTTAAGGATCGCGGTAAGTCTATATATAACTATTTTTAACTTTATAAATTAGTTACTCTTTTATTTAGTTATTATAAACCCTTTTATTATTATTATTTTTTACTATAATAAGGTCTTCTAGCCCTAGCATTTCTTATAATAATTTAGTTATTATTTCCTTTACTGCTTTATTTACTAGCTTATTATTTAGTACTTTTATATAAGCGAAAATCTAATATAAATAAATATTAATTTTTAATGCTATATACCTAATTTTATTTAGCTCTTAAATAATCTTCTTTAAAAGGTATTAGCCTAATTAAATTTCTAAATTGCTTATTATTATTTATAAACATTTTTATCTAATAGGTGGTTAAATAAAACTATATATAACTATAGTTATACCTTAAAGCTCTACGGTATATACTATTAAAGGGCTTTATAAAAATCGGCCTCTATACCTCTATATGGTAAAGCCCAGGAACCTAGCAGTACTATTGGCTTTCTATTAGGATCGTGCTAGTAGACTACTAAAGTAAACGTAAAGACGTATATACGGCTGCGCAGCGACCGGCGTTGCGACGTAGTAGTGTAAGCTTTTCGCTAGAGGAGTAAGCCTTAGTAAAAAGGCTTAAAATACAGCTATATACGTCTTTTACATACGCGTTAGTTTATTTAAATTAACGGCAGCTATTGCCGGCATCCCCCCTTTCTTCTATATAGCATACTATTATACTACGCAGTACTTATATACGGTATAGTTACTAAACTATATACGCCTCGAGAAGCCTATAATAAGCCTTTTATTCTCTATTCTACCTAGCAGCCTAGACTTACCCGCGCGGCATTTTGTTTTCCTCTATATTTTTGGCTAGAGATATATATAGGGGACCTAGGTTATGGTCTTAGGACAAAATACCTAGTTTTATATTTAGTTTAAATTCGTCCCGCTGTTTCTTTAAGGTAGAAATTATACTATAAGTAGGAGGACTATAGGCGTATATATATACTATATATAGGGCATTTAAATAGGAGTAAGGGCAGGATAACTTAATTTTACAGCATTTATATATTTATATGGAAGTATAGTATAAATAATAGATAGGGCAATATAGGCAATCTAGAGATTAAGTTTTAGTTTAGGAGACTATCTATAAGCGGTAACCTATAGTGCTTTTTCCTTCCGTTAATATAGTATAGGTACTACCTAGAGGTATATATACTATATTACCACTTACGTCTCCCTTAGATGTTTTTTTAATACCTAACTTAATGGTATTTATTTGTATAAACTTAGATAGGGACTATAACGGCGCTAGGGCGCATCACCTAGTTAGGGATTCGCTTAAGACTTAGCATATATATATAGACGTCGCCTCGCCACCGTCTCTTGCTTCTTAGCTTAATATCTTTATAATATAGTATTTGTTTACTTTATCTTAAAGTATTTATTAAAGCTTCGTTATAGAGGCATTTATTTAATAGCTTAAACGGTTTTTTATATTTTTTTTATATCCATTATTGTCGGTATACTCGCTTTATTAACGTGCACGAATATCACTTATGGTGGTACGTATGCGGTGTTAAAGTTGGTAGTTATTAATTGTCTAGAAATAGGGGTTTGCTCTAAGGTCGGATTAGCTAGCCTCACTTTATAGTCTTATAACTACATTACATAACTAACGTTCTGACACTAGAGCAACTCTAAAAAAAAGGCTAATCTATACTCTAAAGCCAAGTCTATTTTTAGACTATTTATAGTATATACGCAATAGTTTCCACGCCCCTTTTACAGGTCTGTAATTACATAACTAGTATTACAGCTTATACTAATGCCTCTAAACTAAAGCTTGTAGAATATTATATTATAAAGATATTAAGCTAAGGAAAAGAGGAAGAAGAATTGTTAGAGGTAGTAGGTTAATATATCGCGAGGGCCGCTAAGGCGCTAGTAGTAAGTAAGCCAATAGTAATTTTCCATCCCGGGGATAGAAAATCCTAATTGGCTAGTTAAATTTAGGGTCCGTAAAATACGGCGGGTGGTGTGCCCTAGCACTATCATAACCTGTAAACCACCTTCTATTACTCCTTACGCTCTACCTAGCCTATAGCCTATATATCGACTTAGTTTATATTAATAAGTTACTATAGGGCAACGTAAGGCTTCCCTTTGGTTATCGCGTCTATAGGGTTAGCTTTACTATTAATTTATTTAACCTCTATAATCTGCTAATGTTTATAGGCTTATTATAGGCATATTATATTAATCATTAATCGCTTTTCTTATGTGGTTTTAAGTCATATAAGACAGTTATATAGTGACTTAAAATTGGTGTAAAGTATAAGCGGGAGGTTAATTTATAGGACCTTGTCTACTATAAACTTAATGGCGACAGCGATATTAAAGCCATAAGCTATTTTATAGAGTTTAGAAGCTAGAACGCTTCTAGTAACTCTTTTACACTTAATTAAGCTCTAATAGATAATATTGGCCTTCTTAGTTGCGTTAGCTAGTATAATAACGTAGCTAATTTGTGAAGAGAGGTCCTTATTATTGGTAAAGGAAGCGTCTATAAAGACTAAGAGCTATAGGGTCCCGGCCTCTAATTTAATAAACTTAAGACCTCTATATAAGTTCTGAATCTGCTAACTTAGGCGCTTATTTAACTCCTTCGCATTTACCTTTTTAGGATTAGTTACCTAGGTAGCAAAGGATAAGTTAAATAAAGCCTTTAGTTAATAGACTAAGGCAATATAGGCTCCTCTGGCGCGTTAAGTAATATACTAGTCTTTTAGCGTAAGTAGGCTATGCGTAATTCCTCTAGAGCTAGTACTATTTGCTAGCGCAGTGTTAACTATACTAAGGTTCTTACACTGGCGCTTTTACGTTAGCGTAATACTCTTATCTTATACTAATTAAATAAGTCCTCCATTAAACTTAACTGGTGTATTAGTAGTTAGTTACTCTCGCTCCTTAGCTATAAATTTAGCCTTATATAGTTCGCTTTATTTAGCCTTTGTAAAGGTGTTATCTATAAGGAATAGTATATTGTTAGTTTATAAGCCGACGATTCTAAAAGGTTTATTACTATAAAGTAAGCAAAGGTTATACGTGGACTGGTCTATTCGCAGTTAATTAATATAGTATAAATAGTAGGTCTTAAACTAGTGGTTTCTAGCTTTAGGTACTTTATAAAGTGGCTTTATAACCTTTAGAATGGAGTCCTTATCAATTCCTAATTATTTATTTAGCTCGTGTGGTAGTCGTACGTAGAATTTACAATTTAGGTTTGTAGTAGACTGGACGTAGGCTTGTAAAATATCTTAGAGGTAGAGTTATATCTACAGTAGCATAGCAGCGATATAGAGAATTAGCCACTGGCTAACTCGTTAAATTATTAGTAACTAAGTAAGGACTAGCTCTTTCTCTAAATCGTTATAGGCCTATATAATAAGTCGTGATTTCTTAAAGGCTTTATCGGTTCCCTTATTCTTAATCTTGTTAATAAACCGTGAATTAAAGAGTCTAACCCCCTTTAGTATATCGTGTAGCTTAATGATCTTAAAGACGCCTTTCTTAAGTAGGCCTATAACCTCCTTTTGCCGTAAAGCGCTAAACTGGGTATTACCATCGTTTTATAAGTAAGTAGTAGTGTTAGCTATATCTGCGGTATTATCGTCCTATAAGTAGATAGCAATGTCGGCTATATCTGCAATATTACCTATAAGAGCACCTATATCTATTATAGCGTCCGTAACAGCCGTGTCTGCAACAGCTATAAATAATAAGTATTTACGGGGGCGACCTCTGCCTCGCTTTAGCGATAGCTATGGTTTAGCTTTAGGTAACGATTAAGGTTTAGTTAATAAAGGTACTAGTTTAGCTAATTTAATAGACTCTCGTGGTTTGACTAAGTCTTATAGGTCTAGTAGGTAAGGTTTTACAACTATAGAGTAGAAGGTCGTAGGCCCATTTAGTAGCTTTACAGTGTAGGTCTTACTGTTAATGGTAAGCAGCATATGTAGCCCGTCCCAATAACTACTTTAGCTAGTGTTGCCTTCTCTCTAGACTAAGACGGGCGAACTAGGTAGAAGGCCGTGAATAGCGTTAGTTCGTTATCTATTTCGCATATTAAAAGCGTTAGTAATCTGTTGTTTAGCTTATAGCTTCTAGATTTCCACTATTACTTTCTTAATAGCCGTAGCTCGCTGTATAACTAAAGGTAATAGTGTATTCAATTTAACTATTTAGGGGTAGGCTCTAAAGACTAGGAGTATAGGGACTAGGCCTTTTGGGCCAGCTATATTATTAATAGCTTTAAAAGCCATTTATAGGGCTATCTCCTTACTAATTTCAGGGATTTTAGTTGTAATAATTTAGTAGGCTCGTCGTAGCGGACCGTAGTAGCGCTCTACTATTCCAATAGAATTATATAATTTGACTAGAACTGACTTTATAGTTACTCCTATAGCAGCAGCATAGTGCTTAAACTCCTTACTAATAAAGTTCTTCTTAGCGTCTGTAGTAATTAAGTCTAATAGTCCTAAATAGCTATTAATCTAGTATATTTGTAGAATGTCCTAAGTGTGCTTGGCGCTGATATCTTATAGCTATCTGCTAGCTTAAAATTAAGTTGCTTTATCGACTATGTATAGTAGGGGGGAGCCGCTAATATATATAATGTCGACGATAATATTATAATTAAAATTAACGTCGTCTCGTAAGGTAAAGTGAAATCTACTTAAAGATCTACCAAACTTTTAGCAGTAGTGGTAGAGTCTAGTTAGCTCTTTAATAGCAGATCTATTAATATCATGGCCGTAGCCAGTCTTATTAAAAAGCTTTTGTAGTTTATTAACTAACGGGTAACCAAATTAATGGTGTAGACGTCGTAGCTCTACGTTAGTTAAGTAGTAAGGGTTTGCGTTAAAAGACTTAACTAAATAAAACTGTAAAGAGAAGCTCCATATAAGAAATGGGTGGCCAAATCGTCTAACTACTGGCACCTTTTTAGTGCGAGTGATAATGACGTCCTTTAGGTTATTATATTTAATATAGAGTCTATCTATATCTACTAAGTAAAGTAGGAAAGGAGTATCTGCTTTAATAATATGGAATTGTACCTTACTTATAGGGCTGTTAACGTCTATAGTTCCGATAAACGTAGAGGCTCCGATCCCAAATTGGATAGTTACTTAGCCCTTAGTTAATATATTAAAACTTATAGACTTATCTACGGCCTATAGGGCTTAGAATTGGCTGTAGCTAGCTATAGACTTACGCAAAGCACCTATATCGATTATAATTCCTATAAAGACCGTTAAGGTATATTATAACGCTATAGTTATGGCCGTATTATAGGCGAATGGGTTAGTCTCCATATAAGGTTCTGTGGCAGACTCTGTAGTAAGTTCTAAAGCTATAAGTAGGTATATATAAGCCTTATTAACTAGCTCTACGCTTATAGAGGTTGCTTCCTCTATAGTAAGTGTTCTAAAGGTGGTGATATAGATAGAACTATTATTAGGTTCTCTAGCATCGCTTCTAGGGTCGTTAGCGTCTTATATGTAGGCTTTAAAGTCTAAATCTTTATCTTTATCTCTTTCGCAAGCAGCGACATATTGCTTAAAGTGGTTGTTAAAGTTACCCTTATTACGGCCCTTAATATTAATAAAGCGTCTCTTGTAGTCGTCTTTAGACCGGCTACGCTCCTCTTTTATATGTTTCTATAAACGGCAGTCCTCCTTTTTATAGATGTAGCACTTAGCCTTTAGTCTGCCATTAGTTCTATAAGAGCAATTACTGCTATAGTAATTAGTATTTCGGTCTCGACTCTGGTTATTTTAATAGTAGCGTTAATCTATAAAAAAGGCTTAGTGAGACGGTCTTATTAAGGCCTATAAGGGGTGTTCTTTTTCCTACGCAATAATAGAGGATTATAGCTTACTAATTAACTAAGAAAGGTCTTTTAAAGGGTTAGAAACAGTGATACGGCATACTGGTACTCCCTAGCAAGTAGTAACTAACTTATTTATAAAAATGCGGTTTATACGGAAGTCTGGGTATAGTCTATAACATTACTTTAGCAATTTATCTATAAGCAGTTAGAAATTCTAATAGATTAACTTATTAGGGTTCTCGTCTATAACTCCTTAGAGGGTTATACTATTCCACTCTATAAGGTTCTTACAGTAGTATTCTAGCCCTTTAAAAAACTGTTATATATGGTTATAGGCTTTAGTAAAAGGTCTTAACTTAAGGTTGCTGTTATAGTAGTGGTCCTAAGCAAGCCCTTTTAGTATGCTAGGGAATGCCACTATATAGCCTTCTAGTGGTAATCCAGATCTCTTACAAATATTGCAGAAAATGGTTAACTTAAAGTTAAAGCTATTACTTACTCCATTATACTTCTGGCCGTCCATATAGATCTTAGCAATAGTGGCTACCTCTTTACTATATATAGGTAGGTGTATAGTAGGGTCGGTATTAGTAGTACTAGGGTAAAGATACTGGGCAAGAGGAGGACTAGGTGGGGTAGGAGTAGCTACTAAAGGGAGGGTAGAGGCAGTTGCCGCAGGTAATAATTGCTAATTCTGCGTCTATAGGAGTTGAGTAAGGAGGATAAGTAGTTGATTTTAGGTAGAGGTAGATGCAGCTTGCTATTAGGTGGCGGTTAGTATAGTTCGCTGGGGTATAGATATAATAGCTAGTTGGGGTATTATAGGGGTAGGTATTTGCATTCTAGGCGTTATAGCTATAGCTATAGGCTGAATTACAGGCGTTAGAGGTAGTGTAGGTAGTTAATAGTTTACAGGCGTCGGCACTGTGTGGAAAGGTAGTAGGCTATAAAAGGGGGTTGTTGAAACTAAAGAGGCTATAGCTAATAGGGGTATAGCTTAATTTGACGTCAGAGCTATTTATATAGAGTTAAGTTGTTCTTATAATGCCACTATAATTATAGGGCTAACTTCCTTAAGAGCTCCTATAATTTCCTTATCTGTCTATTTATAAGGTTCTTCCTTTTAGAGGAGGTTAAATAGTGCTTCTAAGATTAAATATCTATTATTGTGCCTCCCCATATATACTTCCCTCTTAAGTAGATAAGTGCGTAGTTTTGCTCTTATATTAATTCGTATGCGTCTAAAATCCTTAGTAGTAAAGCCTTTAAATTCCTCCTTAAATACTATCCATAATGTGTAGTCTATGAAGTTCTCTTATATATATACGTAGACCTTTGTTTTTATATATTCTCCTAATTTATCTTTTATAGCATTTGCTATGTCGATCCCGTCCCCGTACCTTAAGATCTTCTCGGCCTATTTAGGATCTATTTTTAGAAAGGAGGTCTGTAGGTTTAAATTTAAGGTTTAAGGTATTCTTTATAGCCTTAGGGCCTATAGAGCGTCCTTAATCTAAGAGTTTAAGGGTTAAGGCTTAAATAGAGGTTGGGGTTAAGGTTAAGGTTAAGGTTGAGGTTAAGGTCGAGGTTAAGGGTTATATGTACGTTTTTACAGCCGTAGGGCCTGTAGAATAGTTCTTAGTAAGGCTGCTATTCTCTCAGCGATCTGTTATATTAGCTATAAAGCTAGTATAAATTCTCTTAAGCGTGAGTAGAAGTTGTAGTTTTCTCCTTTAATAAAACAGACAAGAACTAGGCGATCGTGAACTGTTTCTAGTACTACTTCTTAAGCGCTAGCTATTGCGTATTTCCTGATCTATACGTCTACTAATTAATGTCGGTATACTCGCTTTATCAACGTGCACGAATATCACTTGTGGTGGTACGTATGCGGTGTTAAAGTTGGTAGTTGTTAATTGTCTAGAAATAGGGGTTTGCTCTAAGGTCGGATTAGCTAGCCTCGCTTCGTGGTCTCGTAACCACGTCACATGACTAACGTTCCGACAATTATATTATACTACGTACAATACTGCGCATGCAGCCTCAAGGCTATGGCACTATAGTCCTATATATATAAATCTCGTAGGGCAGCTTAATATATACTAGTAGTTTATAAACCCCTAAACTAGGGGTTTATAGTTCCTTAGTAAAATACTAAGTTATAAGCAACTACTAGGGAATAAGAAAATAGTAGAAAACAGTAAGAAATAAGAAATCCTAACACCTATCCCTGTCCTTTTGTAATTTATTTCTATTCTTTTACTTACTAATATCTCTTTACTAGAAGCCTAATAGGAGTTACCTCCTTTTATAGATCTTGCTGTTATTAGCCACTTTCTATTAGCTATCCCTGTTCTACTTAGAAATAGGAAAAGCGCCTCTCTTCTTTTTTATATATAAAATAGCTTCCTTAGAGAGAGAGAAAAGCTTAGTTTCCTTTATATTTCTCTTATTTCTTCTCTATATAGGTTATAGTCTAGTAGTAGGTGTCTAGGGTTTTATAGTGCTTTATATTCCCTAAAGCATCTACCTTCTTTATCCTCCCCTATTACCTTTAAGAAGGATTTAAAATAGCCTTTTAGGATATTTATCCTTAGGGGCTTAAGAGAAAAGGAATGGCTTCCTTTACAGATCCTAGTATAGTGTTTTCCTTTATTCTTATTCTGCTGCTAGTTATTTTCCACTATTTTAGTATCTTTTCTCTTACTGCTCTCCCTATATAGGCTAAGGAGGTATAAAAAGATTATAGTTTTCTTCCAGAAAGGCCCTTTTTAGCTAGCTTATCTGCTATTTTATTTTTACAGATTCCTAAATGGCTAGAAACCTTATAAAGGTTAATAGAAATCCCCTTACTAGCTAAATAGAAATAGCTTTACATAATTTTAAAGACTAGTTCTTGCCCCCCTATAAAAGAATTAAGCTATAATCTCTTAATAGCCGCTTGGCTATCTATAAAAATATAGACTTGTTTCTCTTCTAGTCTTTATTATTTTAGGTGTTCTAAGGCCCTATAGACTACATAAAGCTCTACGTTTATAATTTCCATATAGGGTTCTAGATTCCGGTTTATTGCATAATTAATCCTATTTCTCTCTCCTATTTTACATACGGCAGCTATATTTAATTTATTATCTTTAGAGCTATCTATATAGTATATATCTACTAAGTCCTACTCTAGAGATTTTTATAATTTTTTTACTAGTCTTAGATGTTCTTATGTAGCTTCTTCTTTACTACTTCTTAAGATAGAAAAGGATGTAGAAATAGGAGAAGACCACGGTTTTTACTAATCTAAAGAGATTCTCTCTATTTTCTAGTTTTAAATTAGCTGCTAAACTCTAGAGGTTAGAGATAGTAGCTATATTTTTAGCTGTAAAAGTGTAAGGGCGCAAAGAGGCTTTAGGGAAGATTTGAAGAAACAATATAAATTTTATTTAAATCTAAGAGTATATAGCTCTTGCAGAGTATAAGACGTTACGTAAAAAGATAAAGGAATAATAAGAGAATTATATAATTAAATAGTTAGGGGCTTAGTGGTTAATGCGTATATATATACGCACGCGGTCTTTAACGGACTTTAGTAGAATTTAATTAATTTAGCAGAACTTGGCAGAAGTCAATTAAGCTAGCAAAATTTAGTAGAATTTGGTTAAAGTGTTAGAATTTATCTGTTAAGTATTTTACTAAGACATTCCTACTATAACTAGGCTAGTTCTGTTATAGTACCCCCACTTTAGCCGAAGGTCTAAATAATTTAATTTTAGTTAAGACTTATAACTTATTGCGTATTATATTTTCGCGTCAGGTAGTAGTATAGGGTTTTACCGGTTCTAATCTTTAAATTGGCCAATTAGGATTTTCTATACCCGGTATAGAAAATTACTATTAGCTTAGTTAAGGCGGTAAGCTAAACTAATATCTTTATAATAGGTCTTAGTAAGGCAAATCTAACCAATTAGATAACTTTAACCGCTAGTTAAAGTTCTTTAATATCTTATATATTATATAACCGTATTATAAACGTTATAATATATTTTAAGTTCTTATTATTGTTTTTTGTATATTTATGTTAGGCGGTAATTATTTACCTTTATATCGTGTCTATTTAGCTAAAGTAGGCCGCAAAGGATAGTCCTAATGGAATTCTTTTACTAAGGAAGGCGCGTTAGCCTTAATCTAGTTATAAGTTTCCTAGGTTTATATTTTATATCCTTTTTACTTAATAAGAAGTTTAAATTATTTAGATTATTAATTAAGTTAATAAAGTAAGAACTATTACTGTTATTAACAATTATAGAAGGTAGCAGCGGCACTTCGCGAGTTAAAGGTTTACCTTTTAAAGGTTATAGTAAGCTTATATAAAACGTCGGGTATATTTTTATCTTAGTTAGTAGTTTAAGCTTATAGGCGTATAGGCTTAGTTTTTTTAATGTAGTATAGGCCCATAAACTTCCAATTAAGTTTCTTTAAGGGCCGTAAAGTCTTTAGGTTTTATATATTTAGGTAAACTATATTACCTTCCTTAAAGTCCTATATAGGAGCTCGTCCTTTATTCGCATGCCATTCCTATACTATTTAAGCGTATATTAATTTACTTTATAATAGTTCCATTAACTACTTTATTTAATTAGCGAAGTTATATACATTAATTAACTAAATCTATTTAATTGTAGGTCCTATTATGTTAATTTCGGGTTATAGTTTAAATCTAAGTTAAGGGGTTTGTCCGTAGGTTATATAAAATAGCGTTACGCCTATTAATACGTTTATTATATTATTTGCAGTAAACTTAGCTAAAGGCAGCTATTTTTCCCAGTCGTCTTATAGGTAGGAGCAGTATATTTATAGGTATTATTCTATAATCGCGTTCGCAATTTCGGTTTAACTATTACGGACGCTTTAAGTACAATGTTACAACTACTTGGAGAAGAGTCGGAAGAAGCTAGTTGGTTAATAAGAGCACGGTCTAGGATAGATCCAGTAGAACTATGTGACGAGGAATAGTAACCGAAGTCACATAATGTGCTACGTAAGGAACGTAGAGAACGGACGGAACCTTACGTACCTTACGTACCTCACATACATCACGTACAAGAAGGATTTCTTAGGAGTACGGTTGTATATTTAAGGACCCTTAGTCCCTACCTAGATAGTTCCTTCCTTATAGTAATTCTTAGAATACAATTAAAGTTAATCTATTAGGCAACTACTCCACCAGTTATTATTACATTGTTAACTTACTTGTAATACCTATATACCTAGCCTAATAATAAGCCTACCGTAGTTCCTACTATAAGGTTCCGTTATATAATTACTACCTAGTTATGGTTTTAATAAGTTAAATAACATGCCACCAAAAGCAGCCACTATAACGCCATTGACGGCGGCAACTACTTTAAGGTCAGGAGGTGACACTAGTATGGCAGATACTAATTTACAACAACCTATAACAGTTAGATAACTATAAGAGATAGTTAACTAGTTAACAGAGAATAATACGATACTTAAATAACGGATTAATAGGATAGGGGCAGTAAAGGTTAAGTTACCTTCAATTAAAAGATTTTTAGGAGAGAGATTAAAGCTTAAAGGCTTCCTTACGTAAATGCACTTTAAAGTTATATAGGAAGGAACGAAACTACCAACACCCATAGATCAAATAGCTTACGCAGGACTATTCCTATCAGGGAGGGCACTTAAATAGTTTAAGCCTTACCTTATAGAGATACAAGCAAACGGAATAATAACAACAAACCAAGATATACGGTTTATGTTCTTAAGTTAGGAGGGATTTATAAAGCGACTTATATAGATATTTGGAGACCTAGAGTTAGTAACTATAGTAGAAAGAAAACTCTAAGATATTACGCAATAAACCTTAGCAATTAAGTATATAATATAGTTCCAAACGTTAGCAATATAAGTTAAGTAGAATAATAGGGCGCTTATAGCATAGTATAAACAGGGACTTAAGGCTAAAGTCTAGGACGTAATTATTCTAATAGAAGATGCGGACACCCTAAGGGATTTAATAGATTAAGTAATTAAAATTAATAATAGGATCTTCTAAAGGAAACAGGCTAAGAAAGGTTAGGATAGAGTTCTATAGTTATATAAGACGTAGAGTACGTAATAACCAAAGCCAAGTTAGAAACTATAGTATAGCACAGAGCCAATAGACCTAAGCAGTACTATAAAAACCTAGAGGTTAAGGATCTAGTGATTACAGGACTAGGGAGTAAAGGCTAAACTAAGGATCTCACTAGCAGAAGACGTTTAAGCGGACTCCACAACAAAAGCAATGGTTTAAAGATGGAGCTTATAAATTATAGAAAATAGGGTTATTTCGCAAGGGATTATAAAGATGGTTAGAGTTACTATATAATAAAGGGAACCTAACTAATAGAAGACATATATATATAGAGGGATAATAGTATACTATAAGGAACAAAAGAATATTCAATTTAAAGTTTTACGTTTTGTTACAATAACGTATGCCAAGTTTATAAAGACGCTAAGTACGGCGTAAGCTATTAGCCGTAAGAGCTAGAGTTAAGAGGACTTAGAGGAACTAAAAAGTTAGATAAAGAATAAGATTAACTCTATAAGCTAGATTAAGATATTACAGCAATATACGGATAAAGATTAGTAATAATAATAATAGAGTTAAAGTACTTATTAATTAACAGCGATAAGGATAAAAAAGAAACTAACTAGGGGTATCTAAACCTTAATGACGTAATAGAAGCAGAGACTAAGACCGCTATAGAGCAAGGTTTAGTAACGGGCATTATAATACCGTTAAATACGGCATCCATCGCTTTACAAGACAAAAGGAGCAATATCTAAAGAGGATTAAGTAAGTAGACGACTGCTAGTACTAGCTTACTACTTAATAAAGGTAAAAGGCTAAAGGCTTAAGATTTTTAAGACGAGATAAGAGAAATCTAAGATTCTAAAGATAGGATGAGGATAGCTTAAGGACCTATAATAGACGAAAACCGATAGAGTAGAGCAGTAGCTTAGTTTAAAGATATATAAATAAGCTCGGGATAAGAGTTCTTAACGGTATAAGATTCTTAAGATAAGATAAGTGAGATTTAAGACTCTCAAGACGAGATAAGAACACCCTAAATGTCTAAAAGGACTAAGGCAGAAGCTAAGCTTAAGTCAAAAGCAAGCTTAGGATTAAGAATCTTATAGGACTAAGATTTTAAAGCATAAATAAGGACTACTAATAAGATTAGAGAATCCGTAATACAAATAGCAACTAAATTAAGAGACAGATATATAGACCTAGAGGATTTACTAGGGGAACATAGTGTTTAGCCTAAAGATTAAAAAGTTAATATTAAGATTAAGAAGTAAGATAACTTTAAGGATCCACTTATAAGGCGCAATAAGAAAGAAACCATAGAGGAATTTAGAGCAAGAATTACCTCATAGTAAGAGCAGAAACTAGATAAGAGATCTAGTATACTAGGTTATATAAGAGACAGAGCACCTATATAAAGAATTACTAATAGGCCAAGAGCAGGCACACTAAGGGCTAAGTAGCTTACCGAACTAAAACAAGAAGAGGATCTAGGGATTCCAATTAGGTTCGAGGAACGATATATAAAAGGTTGTTATAACGTAGTAATAAGAAGATACTTCCTTACAGACGAGCCATATATACTTAAGGGGTTATACTAAAAGTGGTATAGACAACGATATAATAATAAGTAGGAAGATTTCTATATATAGCTGGACGGAAAAGTTGTCTAAGACCACCTAATTACGGAAAAGGCTATAACTTACATTAAAGGAGCCTTAATTATAACGTTAAAAGATCTAAAGAAGTAATTAGAGGACTAGAGAAGTAAAAGGCGAATCTTAGTACCTATAAACGAAGTCGCAACACTCAGATTAACATAAAAGAGGTTTAAACTTAAGGATAAGGATAAGCTAAGAGTTAACCTAAGACACTAAGCATATTATACACTATCGTAGATAGTATATATAGATAATACGTGTAATATGTATAGGATACTAAAAAACAAGAATTAAAAGTATCTAATAAGGATATATTAGATAATGGATAAAGCGAAATATTAAAACGCCAAATATATATATAGTTGGCACCCTATAGAAGTTTAAGAATAAGGGGACTTAACACTTTAGCCAGGAAGATTCCTTATAGAAGAATGCCTAGATAAATAACAATAGTGGGAATATCTAGAGAATACCTATTTATAGTATATTAAAGACAAAAAGCGAACTAAGTATTGGCCTAAGTTAAACTAAGTACAACTAGGATTAAGTAGCTAGTAGTTAGGAAAAGTAGAGGCCTATAGGACCAGAGGGAACTAGTAGTAAAACCTTAAACCCTTAAAGGAATTTAAGGACAACATCTAAATTTATAAGTAAAGTGGCAAGATTAACAGTTCGAGGCATTAATAAATAGTAGAGCAATAAGGAACCATATCTCGCTAGCAGCAGTTAAAAAAATGGGGTTACTACACAAGGAAAAGGAGCACCCTTACCTATTAGTGACAATTTTAGGAGATCCAATAGCCTATAAAGGAGGCATTATTAATCTTAAAACAGGACCTATTTAACTAACCATTAAAGGAAAATAAATTAAGATATCTTTTAATATATTACCATTAGGGAATAATAAGGCAATACTAGGAATGCCTTAGTTACAGGAATACAATCTAAAAATTAATTAGGTTACAGGTCAGGTTAATATTAGAGATATTTAATACTATAAGATATAACAACAAGCTAAGTTAGTATAGTACTAAGTTAAAGCGATATATAAAGAAACTAAGAAAGGGATAGATTATATACTAAAGAGATACTATAAGTATAGTAAGAAACTATAGTCGCCAGAAAGCAAAAGGCTATTAGAGTATATAGTATAGGACTATAAGATAGAATTAGAACTAGGAATAAGTCTAAGGTTTTTTCCAATCTATAAGCTTACTAAAGAAGAAGGTAAAGCATTAAAAGAGTTTATCTAGGAAAACTTACAAAAGGGATATATTAGACCATCGCAATTATTAGCGGGTTATCCAGTACTATTTATACTAAAGAAAAATGGCAAACTAAGGCTATATATTAACTATAGATAGTTAAACAGCATTACTAAAAAGGATAGGTATCCTTTACCCTTAATTAGCGAGA
>Ga0307515_10008088_pt1 | contig 20607 bp, 27 predicted proteins | sample 17_EM_MG_FD_194513 | JGI IMG/M metagenome (GOLD analysis project Ga0307515, IMG submission 194513) | Populus trichocarpa ectomycorrhiza microbial communities from riparian zone in the Pacific Northwest, United States - 17_EM | ecosystem: Host-associated > Plants > Roots > Unclassified | place...
ACCAAAAGGGCACGCATTTTAGGGACGGTGGACCACGACTTCTCCACGCTCATCGACATCCGCCATCACTCGTGGCCACGACCTCACCGCGACCTCGTTTTCCTCTAACGGAAACGGCAGAGCGATTTTGCAGATCCTTCACCAGGGTAGGACGCGTCACGAGCAGTATCAAAGTCTCGATCTCCGGAGAAGTGACGGCGGAAACTTCCCGCACCCGGCGTCTTCCACACCATGTTTCGAACAATCCGACTCCGGTCCTGTAGGCTTTCGTCTCCGGCTCATCTTTTCAGGAGGGCATACAGCGTCTCAGCTTCGCCAGATGCGGAGGCATTCCTCAAACCAGTCGGCTCCTCCCATCCTGGGGTGACATACCTCTCTCTGAACCGACCCAAGACAAAGAACGCGATATCCATAAACTTGCTCCAGGTACGCATCCCACACACCTTCGACATACCCTTGAGCACAATCACTAAAGTTTGGTTGGTGCAGCAATTCCGTGATTGCTTAGAACAAGTCCGCTTTGACAAGGAGTGAGTTCACGCTCCCCTCAAAAAAATCCCCCACGCTTCCGAACTCCCCTCGTGAAACGCTACAACCCGTTCTTCATCAGCACCCGCGTCCTCATCGTAAACTCGACGTCCGACAATGCCTTCTGTTCAGGAGCGGACTTGATCGAACGGAAATCGATGACCCGGTCCCAGGTCGACAAATTCCTCGTCGACCTCCGGAGCGCGTTCGCTTGTCTCGAGAGACTTCCATTCCCCACCATCGCTGCTATAGACGGCCCAGCTCTCGGGGGAGGTCTTGAGATGGCCCTCTGTTGCGATCTACGCGTTGCCGGTCAGTTTTTCACCCCCTTCAATTACCCGTTCGTTCCTTCTTGGAGCGCTAATTTCTCGGAATCTAGGTTTTGCCGTCACGAAGATCGGCTTGACAGAAACGAGACTAGGGATCATTCCCGGAGCCGGTGGAACTCAACGCCTCACGCATCTCGTCGGCGTATCGAAAGCCAAGGACCTCATTTTCACCGCACGAGCCTTGACGGCGCATCAAGCTCTCGAACGCGGTTTGTGGGGTAAGGTGCCTTGGTGTATTCGTAACTGACGTCCAACCCACAGGTGTGATCGACTACGTTTCTGAGGAGGGTAAAACAGGATCGGATCGTGCCTTGCAGTTGGCCGGAGAGATCTCTGTCAATGGTCCTCTTGCTACTCGAGCGGCGAAACAGGCAATTTCGCGGGCAATGGAGTTTCCACTCGAAGCTGGGCTCGATTTTGAACGTGCCTCGTATGAGTCATTGCTGCACAGTAAAGATAGACTCGAGGCTTTGGAAGCGTTCAAAGCAAAACGCCCGCCTCGGTTCAAGGGCGAGTAATGGGTGCATTGATGTATATTGAACTTATACATACGCGGACTTGCGAAATACAAGGGTTCTGGAACGATCGCATTCCCTAATCCGAATCCGAGTCCATATTGATGCTCGGTATCTCCTCTTCCTCTTCACCTTCTTCGCCAATGAAACCGAAAGGATTCCAAGGGGGAGGTTGAAGAGGCTCAGACGCCGGAGGCGGCCTCTCACTAAACTTTATCGTAGAAGGCGATTGGTTGGGCAGTGGAGGATCATCTTTGACTGGTGTCTGGTCTCGGGATTGGGCGGTGATGGGTGGTATTTTCATTCGATCCACCTGCATATCGTTTGATAACTGGGTGGGTGGGTTTGAGGAATTGTGAATTGGGGGAGCAGGATTGTGGACCAAAGAGGTCGTTTCCACTGTGTGCGCCGGGTTTTCGGGTTCCTTTGACAATGCCCGTGGCGGTAATTCAACGGATACCATGGGTTCAGGATCCTCAGGGGTTGCCAACCCAAGCATTGACCGTAACTCCTGCTCCGCCTCACTCTCTTCAACTCGGAACAGTGAAATATCCTCCATGAGTGGTAACGGCCGTACCAACGGGGGCAGCCTCGGGTGTAACAGAATGTCTAAGGTGCCGGAACCCTCGCCATCCTAGAAAACAACACCGTCAGACATTATTCAAACGGACGACTCCAACGAGAGTTTACGTTTCGATCGAAGAGGTTTATCAACAATGGCAGAGTTCTCCCCAGTGCCGCAGATTTCGTAGAAGCGAGATCCATACAGGAATTTTGAAGTTTCAATGAAAGTTCGTTGTGAAATGAGAGGTCTTTGGATACGAGGGAGGGTGGAAGTCTCGAGAGGTGAAGGAACATCGAGAGTAGAAGTCTTGATGATACCGAGCGGACTTCCGGAGAGACCCCCGCATCTCGTGACAACAACCGCAAAGCTACGAAATATTCAGCCCCTCCACACAAAGCAGAGTGGAGAGCATCTACCTTCAATGGAAAGCGTCGCAACCCGTTCTTGATGCGGGGAGTGGAACAAAACCTCAGGGTTGGATTTCAGAACCTCGTCACCTTCGTACCCTCGAGTTCTCTTCTTCCCTTTCCGTTTAGACGAGCCGCCGACGTCCGTCGTCTCGACCTTCCCCGTTTCCGATTGCGGCAAGATCGATCTGGTCAGGTAGGGAATCACGGCACGAACCAACCTGTTCGCTAGAATGGCGTTCGACATGGAGCGAGATTGTGCGCACGCCGTGACGAGGACCCTCAAGAACGGCAAGGTATGTAATCTGATGTTTCGGTCAGTGGGTTCTTTCGACGTAGTGGCGCGCAGATACGTACGGGCTACGTTTGCGCTCCAGGTGGTGAGCAACACACGATAAGATCTGTGACAGGTTCGGCAGTAAATAGGAAAAATATCTAGTTGACGATCTTGAGCTTGCAAACTCGAGGCCGAAGGTCAACCGACTTACCGTACCAACAAACACTCTGTCAGATCTGCGGCAAGTTTCCAAACAGTCGGAAGGGTGGATGCTCTCATATCTATCAGCGAAGAGTCCACGTAGTCGCCGCTCTGTGACTGTTGTCAGAAGGAGATGGGTATAAGATCGCGGCTCATTGACTTGCTCGGTTGCATCGCAGCTGAGCAGTGCGACGCATAGTCTGGACAGTTGACCTATTGGGACTTGCACGGGTCGTGGGGTTGGAGAACTTCAGGACTTGTGAGTGATCATCAATGGAAAAGATGTTGCATGTGGACGAACCTCAAGAGGTCGCATAAAACGGCAATCCCAGTGCGGAGTCGGTCAAGGTTCAACGGTATATAGATCACAGGATCTTCTTGGGTCGACGGGTTACCTGTTCACCCCATCATGAGAACTAGTTCTTTTAATCTCAGTCAGACCGTTCATACCTTGAAAGTCGGTCTTCAGCCAGGAGAGTGCGCCTTGTGCGAACTCCAGAGTCTCGTCGACGGATTTCCTCCACAAATTCGAGGCACCGACCTTCCCACCCGTACATGGGAGGACAGCGTAGAGCTTCGAAGCAGCAGTAACGAGTTTTTTCGAGGAAGGAGCGGGCGATGAACCGTTTAGATGCTTGAGAGCGAGCGCGGACAACGACGCATGCAGTTGTTTATGTGAGGAGGGGAAGAGTAAGACCAGCTGGGAGAGGGTCTCTAAACAAAGGACCTTGTGGTGGAATAAGCAAATAGACATAGAACCACAAAAATTTGAACATTGTACGCACTTTGAGCTTCTGGCTCTCATACTTCCCAACAATCTCAACCAATGCTTGGGAAAACTTTACAACGTTTGGGAGGACGACCTGTCGCTGGAACTCGGCACGTCCGACGCTACTCGAGAAGATTAACCGTATCAACCGGATGCAAGCTTTGGAGCATGGTAAAGTCTCGTTCTTCTGTAAAGGCTGTGAGCAGTGTGAAGAGCACAACAGAATCTGGGCACTCACTAAAAGCATCGGGAGCGAGGTAGTAATCCACCCGTGCGCGCATTCATTCATAACATCCTTCGAAAGCATCGCCGTCCTCAACGCGATTGACAAGCCGGCCCACCTCGCTCCAGGATCTTTCGAATGCATCAACGAGTTAATCCGAATGGTCCATTTCTGCACGTGTCCTTGAGAGAGAAAGTCCTCTTCGGCGAGACTGTTGAGGACAAAAGGTAGGTTGATGACTGCCGAAGCGTCAGTTGCCAGCTGAAGCTGAAGCCAAGTTTTCAGCCGGTGGTTGTCCATTTCATGATCAGAAAAAAAGTGACGATTGCTTTGCCCCGATCATTTGATGTTCCATCCCCACGAACGGAACGGGATTCGGACCAGGTCCGAGGTAAGGATTGTTCTCCGACGAGCAGAAACGCGATACAGTACGGTACAAGGGATAGCCGATAACGAAAGCAACATGACATAAGACATCGAGAGCACAGAAAATAAAACGTAACCCAAAAAAACATTGTCGATCGAACGACATGATGTTCACACCACGTAGACGTTTTCCTTGGCGAGTTGATAATTGTCCAATTTCTTGAAGTACTCAAGCCTCTCTCGACGAGCTTTCTGTGAACCCAACGAATATTAGAACCGGGAACGCGTCGAGTTCAAGAAGGAAGATCATACCTCTAGCTCATCCAAGTCGACATCTTCCTCCTCTTCATCTCTGTCCTTTTTCGCCCTCCCCGTCCGAGACGCGGGCTTCTTACCCCCTCTCTTCGAGGGAGGTCGCCTTGGAGGTGGGGGCTCCGATTCATCCTCAGACGACGATGGGGTAGGAACCTTCCCCCGTCTCGTGGTCTTCCGCGTCGACTGTCGCGTGCCTTTGGCTCGTGCCTGCACCCGTTTCTTCGATTTCGAAATCGGTTTCGGGAGCAACGCTTCCAGATGTTCCGCAATCTGAGAAGGATCCATCTCTTCATCGTACCCCTCCTCGTCTTCCCTCATCTCCTCCGACTTGCGCTTCTTCCTCGTCCTTCCCCTCGTCGTCGCCCCCGTCTCGGTCGTACCCGCAGAAGGCTTCGAACGCACTCTCGGTTTTGACGGCGAAGGTGAAGTAGGTGCGACAGAAGGTTCAGGAGACGAATCCCTCGATCGAGCAAGTTTGCGTTTGTTGCTGTTGCGTTTGTTTGGCGTGGAAGGGATGTGGGGTGATTGTAGCGGAGTGAGGGAAGAGGAATCTTCGGAGTGTGGGGAGGGCTGACGAGGGGGTGGGGTTTGGTACCCTTGGGGTGGCAGAGCTTCCTCTTCGGATGCATATAGGTCCTCGATTCCGCCGTCATCGTACACAGGTTCTGCAGTAGTTTCTGGAGTAGGTGTGGTCATATCCACAGCTTTGCCTTTATTGATCCGTTTGGGTTGGCCCTTCCTGGCTCTCAGCTTCCGTTCTGCAGAGAGGAAACCGAAAGGATCATCACTGAGATGGTCGCTAGGAGCTTCAACGAGCTCAAGCTCGTGTTCCGGTTCTGGTGCCCGTTCGACCGGTCGTGAAGAGGGAAACGGAGAAGTTGGCATTGGCGAAGACGGTGGTAAGGGTGATGAGGCCTTCAACCCAGCGGGTTTTTTCATGATTGATGCCGAACGCGATTGTGAGGGAGCGTGTTGTGCGGATTGTTGCCTACGTCGCCAACTTGGCGCTGGCGTCGACTGTAGTACCACAGACTCCCCGAATCCAAATCCGGGAAGTCCCACACCAGACTGCTGAGAATCCTCAAACGAGAACCCACCGATACTAAACTCCTCTTGCGATTTCTCCGTCTCACCGTGAGTTTGAGTAGGTTCACCCCCGGCAACGAGTATATCTTCAACCTCAACGTCGGTCGGAGGGGAAGTCGACTTTCGTTTCTTGGAAACCTTCACAGAGGGTTTCTTGACTTTCCCTTTCACTCGCCCCTTCGCGTTCGATGTGGATTGCGCGGGGACATGGGTCACCGGGGTGCGATCGCGGAGAGCTGCCCGCCGAGTCCTAATGACCATCTTGGGAGAGCGTTGTTGAGGGAGAGTGGAGAGATAGAGGGTCGTGGACGAAGCGCGGCAAGCGAGAGGCGGGGGAGATCAAAGCGGAACGGAGTTCGAGTTGAGGTTTTAAATTTGGACAAAGGGAGCGTGTTGCTCACACGTGATGCATTTACTGACTCAAGTGCTGGCACTGGTGCACAAGGTTTTTGACTCGGCCTTTGTTTGGAAAGTGAGTTGAGTCAGTATACCATATGCCGTGGATAAGTGTAGGATAGAATTCGTGGACATGAATATGCTTGTGGAAAGGAGGGAGGACTAAGTGAGGGAAATAAAAAGCGATGACGAGAGTGGGATTCGAACCCACGCCCCGAAAGACCAGATGACGTCGGAAACATCATTGGTGCACAGAAACTGTGCTGACCTTAGTCTGGCGCCTTAGACCACTCGGCCATCTCGCCGTCGCAGGTATCTCGGATTGTAAATTCAGTAGGAGAAAGCGCTTACCAGGTGGACATCGAACGTACTACACACGCATCCTCCGCTACAGAACCAGAGTGAGTCTGGTATTCTAAACTCAAGTAAGGTCGATGATATCCGCAGGATCGTGTTTCTTCGCCTCCTTCTTAACACCCGAAGGTCCGGCTTTCTTCCCTTCAAGTTCGCCCACCCTGCGCCGCAACCGTTCCAGCTCCGTCTGTTCCAATCGAACCTATCGTTAGGCGACCGTACTGGTGTGGCGTGTCAACTGTTTCTCACCTGCATGGACTGTACAAGGCCTTCATCATGCGCGGTTTTTTGCCGTTTGGGAGGCGGCAGGTCTTCGTCCTCCAGATCAATAATCGGGGGTGTTTCACGTTTTGGAGGTGGAATGATCCCCAGTGCCTGGAGCATGGCAGTCGAGCGGTAGCGGAACTCGAAAACCAACTCTGGTTTCTTGGGGTCGTAATTCCCGGTGCAGGACCGAGAAGCCCCACATTGTCGCGCTTCTCCAAGGCTGCAAAAAAAAAGTTCCACTTAATTTCAAGGTTTCAGGAAAGACCACAGACTTACGAGACACAATGCTCTCCGGCCTTTTTCGCCCGTTCTTCGATCACTGCTGGTGGGCGGTCTTGAATACTGTACTTCCTGCTTCCGTTGGGGCTGCAATGTCGCCGGTTCTCTACCAGAAAGACCGAAACAGAGATGGTTCCTATCTCTTCGGGTTTTACATGGATATCGCCAGGTATTGTATCTCCATCTGGATAATCCGAGAGCATAGAGTAAATAGGACAGGTTGGTAATGGGAGGATAATCCGTACCCGTTGTCCGAATATCTGCGAAAATAAATGGCCGCTCCGTCCCCTGTGAAATCCTTACACCAGCCACCTTCCCGCGGGTTTCGTATGGGAGTAATGGACGTTTCCCCATTCTGTGGCCATCCGTATAAACATGCACAGACTTTCCCCTGTTTTTGATAACTGAGGATTCCCCATCCCCGAATTTCACCACAAACTCCTTCGCAATGTCTGAGCTTTGTACTTCGTCAGCCTGTGTCAAATGCATCCTACCTTCCCACTTTGGCTGGGTATCCAGCAGGCAGCTTTCTTTCCATCTGGGGAGACCTCAACGGAGTGTTCCTTCAGCTTCTCGCCGTCGGAATGTACGGAAACGTAGAACCCGGAAAGTTCCATGATGCCGCAGAGGTGGCCTCGCACGTGGAGGATAGATATTGGTGTGAGTGATTCGTCCGGGGAGGGAAGCCTAGGTGTGTTGCGGTTGCAGTTGAGGAGGTTGAGACTGGAGATCAATAAAACCGATCACTTCGCCGCTTGGCATTTGGGTTTCATGGGCGCCTCCATCCCCTCGCCATGGACGTCCAATCCAGTGGGTGATGGCGCTGTCCCCTCTGCTACCCATATGCTTTGTCAGTCAATGAATTAATGATCCCTGTGCCACACCTCATGAGAAAATCTTAAGTCATACTTTTCACACGAACACGATAATTCGTGATTCTGGCCCATGTTCTTACTCATTCACCAGACTCGATGAGGGCAACCTGGGATCGCTTCGTCAGCAATTCTCAATATTCTCCCATGAGAACAGTACACATAAGGTAGGGTGCGGGTATAATAAGACCAACGATCTCACTGAGTGCGGCGTAGATAACTGCACAGATCCCCACCCACACCGGACTCTGACAAACCCTCGAAATGTCCAACTCTGAAATCCCAAAGACCCACCGAGCAGTCATCGTCCAGGCGGACACGACTGTCAGGACAGAAGAACGCCCTACCCCCACCGTTGACGAGAATGAGATCCTTGTCAAGGTCTCCGCAATTGCCATCAACCATACCGACTGGAAACGTACGTCCGTTCTCAACGGCAGCGATACGAACAACCTCTGACCCTCACGCCCATAGACGCTAGGAGTATCACCAACCCAGGAACGATCCTCGGATGCGACTTTGCGGGGATCGTCGTCCAGACTGGACCTAACCTCCGCGTTCCTGTGAAGGTTGGTGATAAGGTTGCGGCTTCCCTCCGTGGAGGCGTCGACAAGGAACGAGGCGGTTTTGCCGAATACGCCAAAGTATACGCTGACCTTGCGTGGATTATACCTGAGGGAACGTACACCTTCGAGGAGGCTGCGACCATTGGGATCCCGTTGTATACGTCGGTGATCGTGCTTTACGGTCCAAACAGCCTCCAGCTCCCTCAACCCGGTGACGCGAATCCACCTGCACCTGGAACTTGGGTAAGTGGAACATCCGCGAGCCGAGCGAAGACGCGCACTCATGGCCTACATCTAGCTCTTCGTTTACGGTGGAAGCACATCTGTTGGTCAATATGCAATCCAATTGGCCAAGCTTTCTGGGTATAAGGTCGTTACGACCGCTTCCAAACGCAACCACGAGCTGGTCAAGAGCTTTGGGGCTGACCTCGTCTTCGATGTGAGCAACCCATCGCTGACCTCTCGCTTTGCTCTTGACAGGTTAACCACGTAAGTGTAGTATAACGACCCCGACGTCGTAAAGAATATCAAAGCGGCCACCGGCGACAGCATCTACCTCGCTTATGACAGCATTTCCGAAGGTTCCACCTACCCCCTCATTCTTGGTAGCATTGCCGAAGGAAAACCTGCCAAAATTTCAGTTTTGCACAAACCCGCTCCTGAGATCGTCGAGGAACGTAAAGACGTCCGGTGGTTAGGTGGGTGCCGCACCGTCCGTTGTTTCGCGGGTACTTATAAATTCTCCCGTTTAGAAACGTTCATCTATACCGCGTATGGCCCGACCGTTAACACGAAGAATAACGAGGAGGAACGCGCAGTGCTATCCAAGTTCTTGTGGGAGAAGCTTCCTGGCCTGGTCAAGGGCGGTCTTAAACCGAACGTGATTAAGAAGTTTGATGGTGGGCTCGATAACGTCGAAGCCGCGCTAGATTACTTGGCGCAGGGCAAGGCTAGCGGGGAGAAAATTACCTACTTGCTTTGAACCGCGACCTCGGAAATGGTAGGGTCATATCCTCCCATTGCATTTCTGCGAAAACTGTACAACCTTAGCCTTTACAACAAATAGTCATTATACACGATGCCGATGCGAAGGAGCGAGGCCATACGAGCGCCGTTGCAAACACGGAGAAAGAAGTTAGAGAAAAAGTTAATGACGAGAGTGGGATTCGAACCCACGCCCCGAAAGACCAGATGATGCTGAGAGCATCAGCGTTGCACAGAAACTGCGCTGACCTTAGTCTGGCGCCTTAGACCACTCGGCCATCTCGCCGTTGACAGTCCATGGGCGATTTGCAACTCTGACTGCTTGTCAGGACAGGTATGGAAGACGAAGATGCCAGGTATTTGATGGGCATCGCGGTGGATCCCCCTTCCACAAAAAGGAGAGCGCACTGAACAGTTCAGTCCGGAGAATAACCAACAGCTGATAGGGAACGACCAAGGTCGAGGTTGAGTCAGAGAAAATGAGAGGATTATCAATGCCCGCTTTCTTTCGATGAAAATCAGCAGAGTGGGAGGCGAGGGCGGTTGCCGGGGGCGGGGCGACAAGTGTGGAATGAGAGTTGTAGAGGGCCGCAGTTGTGCACGAAGTTGCCAGTCCGATCACGAGGAGGACCTGACCCCCATCGACCGAGACGACCACGATCCGGAGTACGACCCAGGCGCCGATCCGACCAACGAACATCTAGTCCTCTTACACGAACGAAGATGGACTGGTGGAACTCATTTCCCTGGATCCTCGTACTCGCAGCAAAAGTGTCAGCTTCAACCAGTCCTGACCAGGATGATCCGTGCGTTTTTATTCTGTTGCAGCCGGCCCTGGACCTGCTCCAGCCTCTGCCTTGCAGAGCACACTGCTCAAACTTCGATCCAGCGGTTTATCATACAACCCGGTGCTCAAATACCAACCGAACTTTGCGAGTTCGCTGCCGGTTCAAGTCTTACTAACTGGCATTATCTTTGCTCTCACATGTGTCCTCCTCCTCCACCTTTGCTTCACCGCCCAATATCATTGGCCACTCGCACCCGTCAATTTCGTCCTCCAGATGTCCGGCGTGCTATCCCTTCTAATATCTCAAATCGCCACCCTCCACGTCGTCCTGTCCACTACAATGCTCGAGAGTCAGAATTGGCCCTACATGTTAACGTACCTGGCAGTGGACATTCCACCATTGCACGAAATCGAAGGATGGTCGACGGCTGAGCTGGCAGCTTGGTTAATCATGAACGCAACGACGTCTGGCCTCATTCAGGTGCGCTTCTGGATATCGGTTTACATACGGGGAGTACTTATATGCGGTTGCCAATCAGATCACGCACATCCAATTTTTAACCCTGCTTTACCCTTCTACTCTGGAGAAACGATTGATCCTTTGCCTCCTCGGCCCTTTGGCTGTGGTCGCCGCCATCATGCAACTCCTCCCGATCCACTCAAACGCCCACGTTGTGTACTGGGCAGACGCGGTCCAAAACGTTTGTAACGCCACACTTTCCCTATTATTCACATTATCGTTGATCATCTGGGGTTTCTTTGTGAAACGCGATCAAGCGTGGAGAACCGATGGGGGCACGGCCGCCTTTGGCGCTGGGGCGATGTTCTTGACATTAGCATCCACCGTGCTGACCTTTGTATACATCCCGAGCAAGGAACAATACGATTGGTTACCTGGGCTGATTTGGGCCGTCATCATGTGGCAGAGTTTTCTGGGGTGGTGGTGGTGGGTCGGATCGGGGATGGGGGTGCACCAGGGTGGTATGGAAGGTGTCGAAGAGATGCTCAGAAGGGAGGAGAAGCGGGAACGAAAACGCAAGGAGAGGCAGGCGAAGAGGGTGGAGAGAAGGGAGAGGGCAAAGGCGGTGTTCCGGGGCGTGACGGACGCGCTGAGACCTGGGGAACATGAGGGAGAGACCGTCGAAGGTGTGGATGACAACATGGACGAAGCTACAGAACAGCCGACCTCCACGACCCGGGTGACGTCTACATCACCCTCACGGAGAGGTCACAGCCCCACGCAAACCTCACCCAGATCTACAACCACTAGAGCCTCGGATATCGTTGATTCTTCGATCGGACAGTGGTTCGTCAAATGGTTCCTCCTCATCCGGCAAGAACATCGAACCGCGGCTAGAGAACAGGCGGAAGAGCGCACGGAGAGGCTGCAAAATGCTTACGAGAATGGCGCCGGGTGGGGTCTCGGGAGTTTCGCGATGACGGGGCTGGGCGGCAGACGCCCACCTGTCCGGGGGACCGCTGCAGATTCAGTCAAATCTGCGTCTGACGGAGAAAGCGACGGGGATGACCGTTCCGTGAGACGGCAGACGTCTCGACAACCCGAAACAAGCATGGCCGACCAGAGGGTTGCATCAAGCCGACCACCCTCGGCCTCATGGTGGGGGCCCTTGCAACGATGGAGACTGAAAGATTCAACCGCGTATCGATAGACCGCCCTTGTACCACGGCCTGTATTTTTTATGAATTCAATTGTACCTTTTGTCCATTGTTTTAGAACAAAGTCTGAAAAGTGGAACCCGGGCTCCAGCACGGTGGGTAAAGCGGTACAGGTTCCAGTAATCGCTCTTAGCATACAACGGTGGATTGGACCTTAAAAGCCACTGTGCACCCTCAGGACTGTGCCGTTGCCTTTCTCATTCTCTGACGCCCATCCGCTTCTATGTCCCTCAACGGTCTCACCGGCTCCGCTGGTCTCAAACTAGGGCCACTCGTCCTTGAAACTCTCGTCAAACATTACTTTGAACGACTCAAGGTCACACAGAAGATACCCGCCACTACCTCCCCCGATGAGGTCGCTCACGATGGGAAGCAGGGCGGATCCGCGTTGAAGAATAATCTGAGGCAGGAAGAGCTGTTGTACGACCAGGCGTTCACCATTGTAAAGGTGAGTCTCACACATACCCTCTCCCCCCCGCCTCAAGTGCCGCGCTCGCGTGTGTCCCCCGTTCATTTGTCTTTGGCTGTGTTTTGTGGTTACCCGTGACTGATCCGCGCGATCTTATCTTTCCATCACCGCGTTGTTGCACTCAGGATTTCTTGTCGACCGCTTCTCGGTAAGTAGAGTGATCATCCAGGTCCTCTCGAAAAGCTTGAACAACGACGAAAGGCTGACTCGCCTTGGTACTGGTTTGCTCCACTCAGACACACTGTCGAGGAATTGCAACAGTTTTCGAACACGAGAACACCCTCCCCACCATGGGTCAGAGTCTTGCGCGTCGTCGTCCCAATGTCATGCTGTGATAAAGCTGCGGGATATCTTATTGACGCTCTTGGCGGAGAATCCACCACGAAGAAAATTGTCGGCGGGACGAAATGGTGGCAAATTCGGGGTGTGAACGGGTGGGGTGTCGTGTTTGACCGTTCACGCAAGGAATTAATTCATGGATGTTCCAGCGTCGACGGGGAATGGATTGTAGCCAAGAAAGACTGGCAGGAAGCTAAGAAACGCGCCAAATCCAAGGAACGCAGAGACAAGAGTAAAGAAAGGAGGGAAAAGGGTGGAGAGGAATCCACTCAGCAGTCTACCACCACAGGTTCTGCCTCCGCGGAAGGTATTTCTGAGACCGACTACACCCCAGATATGGACGAACAGAGATGTATTCTCTATTTTCATGGTGGTAAGTCGTCATTCGGAATCGGTTCGCGAGTCACCTTCGGTTCCTAACTTGGATCCCCTTGTGTTTGTTACGTAGGGGGATACTACTTCGGGAGCGTAGACCAGGAGCGGTATAGCATCCAACGGTTCGCTCGAAAGATCAACGGACGTGTGTTTGGTAAGTGCTAGGTAACCCACCTACCTTGTGTCCTTGTATTACATTGAATTTTCGTGTGCGTTACCTAACGTCAACCTCCCCAGCCATCAACTATCGCCTCAGTCCACAGTATCCGTTCCCGTGTGCGATTCAAGATGCCCTCGCCGCATATCTGTATCTCATTCGACCTCCCCCTGAAGCGAAACATAAACCCGTGAAACCCCAACATATCGTGATCATGGGAGATTCTGCTGGTGGTGGTTTGTCCCTCGCTATACTGCAAGTCATTAGAGACTCAGGGTTACCACCCTGTGCTGGGGGCGTGCTGATCTCGCCTTGGTGCGATCTACGCCACTCGTTCCCCTCAATTCACAAAAACACAGAAACAGTAAGTCCCTGCCTCAGTAAACTCCTCACTAGTGACGTGTTGAGTCTCAACCACAGGACGTTATACCTTATTATGGTCTGTCGATGCACAAACCCAGTATTCTATGGCCACCCCCTACGAATGTAGAATCCCATGATGTCCGTCAGGGCATCCGATCTCGTCTCCGGCGAGTTACCGGGCTCGATGACCAGAACAGGCAGAAATCCTTCTTCGGCTCCAGGGGTCGCGCAACCCTTCCCAAGGATGAGCCTATAGTACCTGAACAGGTCGTCGACGCAGGTAACAGAATGGATCTGGGCGCGAGTGCCATGGAAGGACAAGACCAGAGGATCGTTCTAGAAGTGGACAGCGGGGAAACCCTCGATGTAGACAGCCAAATCCAGTTGTACGCACCGAACAACTTGCTGGCCCATCCGCTCATAAGTCATTGCGGAGCGTACTTGGGAGGGCTACCTCCGCTATTCTTTATCGCTGGTGACCAGGAAGTTTTGAGGGATGAAATCATATACACGTGAGTTTTCTCTCCCCGTTGTCTCCTTCGCCACCGACGTACACTCCAGGGCTCATCGAGCGGCAAACCCATCCAAATTCCCGATACCAGCCGAGGCCAAACGACTTTACCCCAGGATCACCGATACCGCAGTAAAATACCCCGCCCCGACGAAAGTCCATCTCCAAGTTTATGATGGGTGCGGACACGTCTTGCCCATCCTCTTCGCGTTCACCACTCCAGCAAAGTATTGTTTCCGAGCAATTGCGAGTTTCTGTCGGTTCGCGACTGGGATGCAGGCTCTCAGTCCTGGACCACCTTCACCCGCTGCTGTGAACACGCCGGGGTTTTCGCGGCGAGGGAGTTTCTTCGGCGGATCATTATTCACGACCCCGCCGGAGGAGGTTGGGGATCCGTTGACTGAGAGTAGGGGTAGGAAGGGTTGGTGGGGAGTAGAGTGGGATTCCTCTGTGTCAGGGAGGGCGTCGAGGATCGAGAAGAGATCTGATAACGAGAAGCAGCGTTCAGACAGGGAAAAGTCGAACGGAACCCCTGCTAAGCAAATGAAAGAAAAGTTGAAAGGGGAGAGTCAGGGTGGGAAGGAAAAGGCTGAGAAGACGGAGGCCAAGGTAACGGCTAAGAACAAGGGGGTCAAGGAGGAAGACAAGAAGGATCTGGCGGAATATCCTGGACCCGGAAAGGCTCAGAAGGGTGGGACAAAGACGGAGGTAGTGGACGAAGTTGAGGTGGTAGGTAATGGGTCTCTTCCTGTTGGCGAGGATAAGGTGGGTGAGCGCACGGTGGATAAACAGCCCAGGGCTGAGACCGCAGAGAAGACCGAGGAAAATGACGATGTTACGAGATTCCTCAGAGAATCGAAGTCGCTCCGTTCGTTCGGCTCGAGCAAGTCCACCAAGGAGAGCCAGGGAAGTTCAGGGCCGGGCAGGAAGCGGTGGTCGCTGATGATTCCAAGGAAGTCTACTCCGGAGCAGATGCAGATGCCGAGTAAGAAATTCACTGAAGACGTCGCCGGGCCGCGGTTCGAAGCAGCGAAGGAACCAGAAGGGGAGAGATGTGCAGGCGACTATCCCCCAATTTATGTGGACGTTTTCGTAAGTATTATTCCCTCCCACACCTCTATCCCTCGTGACGCCCTCAATTTCGTAGGAGGAAACCAACTTTATTCGGGAGAGAGTGTCAATCCGAGGGGTAATTCGACCTTTGGAGCCTGAGACCGAGCTGCCTGCATTCCAGCTCAAGGCCGACCTCGTTGGGACGATCTCTGAGCTCTCGCTCCGCCGATATATTCAGGGGAAGGCCAAGTACGATGGCAAGTTCTCTGGAACCTTCAAGAGCGTTGAAAGGGAGCGCAAGCGCAACCTGAAGCTCGCACACAAGGAGGGCGACATATCTATGGGACATCTCGAGTCTTACCTGCAGAAGGTTACAGAGAAATCTGGCACCGGGCAAAACATCCTCGACAGTCCCCGCCTCCAGAAAGTCACTGCTGGCAGCTGGAACTGGTCTTGGGCACTGGACGAGGACGAGCACCCGCCGCCGAGCAGCATCGTCTCCAGGAGAGATACGTGGGAGGCTCGGCAATTGGCGAGGATAGCAGATATCACGCCGGAGAACACGTTTAGTGGAAACAACTTGTGGCAGCACTTGGTGACGTTCCTGACGGTTACGCCTGACAAGAAGGTCAAGATGCCGACCGAGCGGGAGCATCTGAGGCCGGTAGTGGGGGAGCAGATAGAATTGGGTTGGACGAGCGTGCCGGCGCCATCGGAGATTAACGCCGAGGTTGAGGCTACGGCGAAGGATACCCATCCAGCGCGGACTGGCGGTATTGCACCTCTGCTTAAGTCTTCGGACCTTGGATCCACGAATACACGATCTCGGGGTTGGTATTGGACTAGAGGATCACTCTGGAAGGAGAAATTTAGGGCGAACCATACCTCGAAGACACACAAGCGAGGGCCATCCTCAGCCTCGACGGTAACCCCAGTTACTTGAACACCCAGTTCCACACTTGTATGACCGCGATCACGACCATAGAATAGATGATCTCATGTTTTTCTACGTCCCTGTTCTGCTGTTGTTTTTTATTCTTGATGTCACAACAGATAAATATACTGTAGCCTGTACTATGATCATGTATTTCTGCAGCTGTCCATGCACCCCGATTCGAACCCACCCGATGTTCGCAACTCGGTATCCCGTTTGCTTAAGGAGACGCGACCCTATGCATGGGGTGATCCTCGGTCAGGAGAAAGGGGGGAATAAGAGGAAAAAGGAATGACGAGAGTGGGATTCGAACCCACGCCCCGAAAGACCAGATGACGTCGGAAACATCATTGGTGCACAGAAACTGTGCTGACCTTAGTCTGGCGCCTTAGACCGCTCGGCCATCTCGCCGTTCAAAATTTTGGCGTTTGTGCCATCATGGAGCCTCTGGGTGTTGGGGTCAGTTTCTGAGCCGGCAGCTCTTACTTCTGGACAGAGATTGGGTTTATACTGCGTGATAGACGTCTGTCCTATCTTATTGAGACCGGTTACTCAGTTATGGACGTTTCCCTGCATGTAACCGAGAGGCTTAACACGTGATTGTACGCACACCAACCGGGAGTGATCGGCGTCGCGGGGGACTCTGGCAAGGTGGACTTAAGAAACACAAGACGAGCTAGATTTTTCGGAGTCTCTCCGTTGCTTTCACTCCAACCACTGGGTCCACCCGGCTGATGTTTTTATCAGCAAGATTGCCAACAAGGTCCCTTCGTTTCGTTGTACGTGGGACGCCGGGTACCACCCTTCCCCGTCTCGCTTGTGTTCTCTAACTTCGTTATCCCAGAACATGGCAAACAACACATCTCGGACGTTCAGGACGTCCGCACCCGCTAGGCCCTCCGACTTACCACCAGGGTATGTCGAGGACCCCTCAGCACCAGCAATATTGCGGTTCGAAGCGTCATTACCCCGGCTTCCAGTCCCGACCCTCAGTTCAACTGGCGCAAAGTACCTGGAAACCGTGCAACCCCATTTGACGCCCGCGGAGTTTGAGCGTACGCAGAGCGTCGTTAAATCTTTTGTTCAATCGGATTTGGGGAGGAGGTTGCAAGAGAGGTTACAAGCACGGGCCGCTGATCCTGACATCAAGAACTGGTTGGCGGACTGGTGGAATGACGTAGCTTATATGGCTTATCGCGACCCCGTTGTGGTCTATGTGAGCTACTTCTACGTTCACGTGGACGACCTGTGGAGAAAGGATCAAGTGAAGAGGGCAGCTAGCCTGGTCAAGGCCATTTTGCCATTCCGCGCGATGGTTGAATCGTATGTGTATCGCGTTCCGCATCGCCCCGGTTTCTTCAGGTTGACATACCCTCCAGAGGATCTCTGGAACCAGAAAAGATCAGAGGCGCACCTCTTGCTATGTCTTCTTACAAGTGGCTGTAAGTCGATGTAGTTTCAAAAGCCTACCGTGATTTTGATGCTCAGCTTTTGAATAGCTTCCATTCTTCTCGTTACCCTACCAAACCAGCGGACACGGCACGCAAATTCGACCCTGCCAGGAACAACCATATCGTCTTCGTTCGAAAGAACAAATTCTTCGAGGTTCCTCTTGCATACAATGGTGTCGAACTTAGCGAAGCCGAGCTGCAAGTGTATGTATTTACGCACCTTCCTTGTGTTATTTATCTTTTTACTCCGCAACCCCAGTCAAATTCAGAAAGTAATCCAGCTAGCTGGAGATGAGCCGGGGTTTCCAATTGGCGCTCTTACCAGCCAAAACCGCGACATTTGGGCCGAGGTAAGTCTGAGAAGATGATACCCATGGGATATATCCTAACCGCATTTTTGGTAGGCTCGAAATGATCTGATTGGCGCATCTGAGCAGAACGGTGTTTCACTCGACCGAATCGAATCAGCCATGATCGTCGTCTGCCTTGATGACACGAAGCCCGTGACTCGTGAGGAGGCTTCATGGGCCTGCTGGGTCGGCGATGGCAAGAACAGGTTCTACGATAAACACCAGTGTATGCGTCACTTTTTCGCTTCTGTGCGAACGCTAACTGTGTTGTAGTGATCGTGTTCGAAAACGGCAAGTCTGGTTTCCTGGGCGAACATTCTTGCATGGATGGAACCCCCACCTTGCGTATGAACGAGTTCGCCTTGGCTTCCTTGGCTGCTAAGAAGGTCGACCTTGGCCATCCTAGGACGCCGGAGACTGGCAAGGCATTGCCCACACCGACAGAACTCAACTTCGTCGTTAACGAGACTGTCAGTAGGCACGTCAAGGATGCCGAGATTGCCTTTGATAACCTCGTTGGCCAACACGATATGCATGTATGCGCATATTTACGTGTCCTACCCCTGGATTCTCACGTTCCACGTTAGGTCCTACACTACGAGGGTTATGGAAAGGAGTACGTCAAGAAGTTCAAGACGTCCCCCGACGCTTGGGCTCAGCTTATGAAACAGCTCGCCTTCCACAAGATGTTTGGGAGACCAGGTGTTTGCTACGAGAGTGCTCAAACCAGGAAGTATCAGTTCGGAAGGACCGAGGTCATCAGGAGTGCTAGCAATGAGAGTAAGGCATGGACCGAGGCCATGTTAAACCCTCACGAGACTGTGAGTGCCATGCTTCGTCCAAGAAGACCCCATTCTCACACATTTCTGACAGGATTCCCACCGCGCTGTGTTGTTCAAGAGGGCCGTCGCTCGACACGTCCAATACTCTGCTTGGGCTGCTGATGGTCAGGGTGTCGACCGTCACTTTTTCGGTCTTAAGAAAATGCTCGCCCCAGGTGAAGAAATTCCGGAGATCTACACCGACAAGGCCTTCAGCCAGACGAACCACTGGGAACTGTCCACCTCTCAACTCTCATCTAAATTTTTAGACGGATGGGGCTACGGCGAGGTCGTCCCTGACGGTTACGGTCTCTCGTACTCCATTGGTGACAACTACATTCGCTGGACGATTACGAGCTTGAAGCGTGGAACGAAGGAGTTGGGTCATTACCTTGCCGAAGCGGCCACTGAGACGAGGCTGATGATGGAGAGGGCTGTTGCTGCTGAGTCGAAGGGGGCTGTTAAACTGTAGATAGAGATCCATTCACCTCGAATATGCTTTAATCCGCATTCAACAGTTTGCTTGCCACGGCCATCGTATCTATCCCCATCTTTCGGGACGCCCCGGAAGCGAATGATCTCGATGAAATTCAGCGTCGACGCTTCCCACGTTCACTTCACCCTCAGTGAGCGCTTGAGCAACGATTGACGTCTACAAAGGATTGTTTCCGACGCTATGGGTATTTTTGGGAGAAATGGTTTATTTTCGGAGAGTTGCTATCATTGGACTGACGGCCCCTTTCCAGATGACTACTTAAGCTCTGTGGATGATCACCCCCTCCTCTTTCCCTCCAACAGTCTCAAGTTCGGTCAACCACCCGCTGTTCGAGTTTCGGGCCTCGTTTGCAATCTCGCTGTCTTCTGCTACGCTATCGTCGACTTGTTATGCTTTCCACTACCGTGAGTAATAACCAGCCGGCCCAACTCTCTTTTAAGTGACCGTTTCGGTCCAGCCGTTCGGCAACCCTGGAAACCTTGCAAGACCCGGTCCCAGTGAGACTCCCATTCATACGAGGAAGATTGCGACACTCCCGCGCCACATCCGAGAGAAACATGCACAGGGTGATAGTGTCATCACCCTGAACCAATTCCGTTCTCTCGTTGCTAGTCCTGCAACCCCGAACACTCCTACGCCGGCGCAACCGTTGGGATCTGGATATAGCTGTGAGTCCCCTATTTGCGCACTCTCCTTGAGGCTGCAGATTTGATGTACAGATATAGCCGCTTCGTTGAATCCTTCCCCTCTCTGCGGAAGCACCACTCCAGGTAAGCATGTTTTCGTTATACGAGACCTCTTAGAAAAATCGATGTGGCCTGCCTATAGAACGCTCCTTCTCGCCTTCCTCGGCTTCTAGCTTGACCCCACGTGTGTCCTGTCCCCCCCTTGCTCTTCTGAGGCAATTCTTACCTGTAACCTAGCGGACTCCCCATACCCTCCCACACCAGCGCTCTCGCCGTTTAACTCCGATCCAAGCGTAGCTGAAGGTAACCAAAGTGATGTGGATCCATTCGTAACATCAGCAAGTGTAGTATACGAGGTCCGGAAGGCACTGGCGGTTGTCGTACCGACTTTACCACTGAGTCACGACTCACAGCAGGTCGATCTCCAGGATTCACCACCACCGCCAAACGGCGCGGAAGGGATAGTGCGCCCCGCCCAACCCAACACTGACGTCCCAGAAGTAGGGCGACTCGCCGGTGACCTCGAAAAACCTTTTACACGCGGCGCTCTCCTCTCGTTTCATGACCCTCCTCGTCACTACACGCTGGCTCGGAAGGCGACCATGAAATCGGATAGCGGTACTCCTAGTGTGGTGTTCGTTCTAAGAAGCTCTCCCAAAATCATCGAAGAGGACAGCTCGGACGAGGACCTCGAGTTGGAGGATCGAGATGATGACGGCGACAAAACTACGTATTTCTTTCCTTGCGAGGACTCGAAGATCAATAAGTTGGTTTCCATGATGGCTAGCCTGAGCCTTGGGACAGGTATGACCGTTGCTCGACCTACTGTCACACCTACT
>Ga0307515_10008089_pt1 | contig 20606 bp, 3 predicted proteins | sample 17_EM_MG_FD_194513 | JGI IMG/M metagenome (GOLD analysis project Ga0307515, IMG submission 194513) | Populus trichocarpa ectomycorrhiza microbial communities from riparian zone in the Pacific Northwest, United States - 17_EM | ecosystem: Host-associated > Plants > Roots > Unclassified | place...
TTTCGAGCGGGTGCTGTTGGCTGAAAGTCGGTTATGGGCCTTAATAAATTATATAGGCTACTAAGAACACTAATTGCAAGCAATCTATGATAAAAAGAATGACCTATTGAGTGCAGTTGCAAGCAATGATGTTGTTAACCGTGTTGAACGTCTGGTTGAATCCTAAGTTATAGGTTTGGTTTTCGGCCAAGCAATGTATAGACACGTGATATATAATAAGTAGGGTAAGGGACATTACTAAAGGGTTTAAAACCCATTTGTAGGTACTAGCCGTAATTGGCTAGGAATAGGAAGACTTTTATAGTTTCCAAGACGGAATTATTTATAGTAAACTTAGTAAATACAAGCCAGTTAATCCAGTTGTCCTATAAATATAACGTATATATCCAAATATACTATTCTATTATAGCATTTATACATTCTATTTAACCATCCGTTTCTAGATAATATGCGGTAGATAATAGTGCTTTAATATAGAGTTAAGTAGTTAGTTCTTTCTAGAATACTAAAACAAACTAGCTGCCTTTATTAGAGATAATCGTTTTAGGGAGTCTGTAGAATTTCTATACGTAATCTAGAAATAGTCGGGCGATAGTAGGCGTTGATATATTAGGGCGGGCGATTAAGTGTCTTATCTTAGATAGTTGGTTTATAACTACCATAATATTTATATAGCCTCTATTTTTAGGGAGGTTAATAATAAAGTCGATTAAGATATTCTTCTATCTTCGTTCTAGGATAGGCAGCGGCTTTAAAAGGCCGGTATACGTCTTATATAAGGCTTTAGCTCGTTAGTAGGTATAGCAGCTAGAGATATACCTTCGCATTATATTATATATATTTAGCTAGTAATACTCCCATTAAAGTAGTTCTAGGGTCTTTCTTTAGCCTAGGTAGCTAGCAACAGGTAGGTTATATACGTGTTTAAGGAGCTTAAGCTTAAGCTTATTATAATTAGGGATAACTAGACGGTTTTAGTAATATAAGCGGTTTCTATAGGCTTTATATTTACTTAAAGAAATCTTTTTAGAGCGTTTAATACCATCTTATATTAGCTTAAGCGTCTTTTAAATAAACTCGTTATTTAGGTATTTATTAACTATAATCTATTTACTTGCTCGCAGAGGTAGAGATATATTCTAAATAATGTATTAATTGGGGGTGTAGGCCTGAGGAGAGGGTAATCATCTCAGCCTGCTGTATTGTATAGTAGGTTCCCTACTATCTTAAGCAGTGGTAAATAATTATACACTTATTGCCCCCCTCGGGCCTACCGCAAGCCTAAGAGGCTGCAAAATCTATCTATAGGGTGGAGGGTGGGAAAGCAAAAAGCCGAAAGGCTGATTGTAATAGATATTAATGTTGCTGTTCGGAGGGAAGGCGTGACTTCGCTTTAAATAGACATTTTTATCTATTCACTTGCTTGTAGAGGTAGAGATATATTCCAAATAATATATTAATTAGGGGTGTAGGCCCGAGGAGAGGGTAATTATCTTAGCCTGCTGTATTGTATAGTAGGTTCCCTACTATCTTAAGCAGTAGTAGATAATTATATACTCATTGCCCTAAACAACGCGTACCGTTAGAAACTAGCGGTATAAGGCCTACGCCCCACAACTAATATAGAAGTAGGAATATATCTCGTCTTTTTTGCGACTATAGGGTATTATTAAAAGACTATTTAGGTAACCTAGAACCTAGGTAATATTAAAGGCTGTTAATAACAAACCTAGTAGTATAAGGCCTACGCCTAATAACTAATATAGGAGTAGGAATATATGTCGTCTCTTTACGCCTATAGAGTATTATTAAAAACCGTTTAGGTAGGTAATATTAAAGGCTATTAACGACGACAACGTAGTAAGCTGGAAAGCGTTAATTCAAAACCTGTTAAAAACCCTATGGGAAAAATTGTCAGGAAAGACTACTTATTAACAGCTGTTATAGAAAGACGCGACGTAAAACTTCGCGATCCTCTAAGGGGTAAGACGTTTTATCGCGACAACAATACAACGCCGTACGGTATAGTATTATTAAGGCTATAAGACAAATAAACAACAAAATCTCTATTAAATAAGCCTTATTTTAAAGCGAAAAGCCAAAAGGCTAATTGTGATAGATATTAATGTTGCTGTTCAGAGGGAAGGCGTGACTTCGCTTTAAATAGACATTTTTATCTATTTAATTAATTAATTAATTATTTTAAGGATGTGTACTATAAGATCTTTAATAGGAGGGTTAAATAGTTTAGGGTAAAGCAGGGTTTAATTTTAGTAAGAGCGTGCTTTTTTTAAGGCTAGCGCGTTTTATAAGCGTTAGGTTAGGGCATTAGGTTTCTAACCTTAAATACCTAAGCGGTATATAATTAAGAATCGGAAGCGTAATAGATATTCTAACCAGCGGGCCTAATAATAACTTAGCTATTTCGTGGTTATAAAGTACTATAGGTTCTTATAGTCGCTAAAAACCTTAATTAGAAATCCGGCGCCTTCTAGTTTAGGTCGCCATTACTTAAAGCATCTAATAATAGCTAGCAATTCTTTATTATAGATCTTATAATTGCATTTAGCAGGGCTTAGTTGCTTTAAGAAGTATACTATAGGGTGTAATACTCCTTCTTCGTTATATTAAGACAGAATGCCTCTAGTAACGTAATTAGATAAGTCGGCTTCTATAACACTTATTTATTCTAGGTTAAAGTATTAGAGTATAGGTATAGTAGTAAATATAACCTTTAGATAAGTAAAGGCCTTCCTATATTCCTTATTAAAGATAAAAGCTTTATCCTTTTAGGTTAGAGTAATAAGGGGTAAAACTAGGGTAGAGAAGTTATTAATAAACTATTAGTAGAAATTGGCAAATCCTATAAAGGCTCTTATATCCTTAACGTTCTTAGGTTTCTACTAGTTTATAATTACTTTAACTTTCTTTAGGTCCATTTATATACTATTTATAAAAATAAGAAGTCTAAGGTATAGGACTTCCGTTTTATAGAACTTGTATTTATCTATATCTAATTATAGACTAGCTCCGTGTAGGGCTTATAAAATAAGGTTAACGTATTTCTAATATTTGGTTAGGTTATTACTGTATATTAGGATATCGTCGATATAAGTAGTATAGAAGATATCTAGGTAGGGGTGTAGGGTATTATTTACGTAATATTAAAACGAGCTTAGAGCATTTATAAGGCTGAATAGCGTTACTAAGTATTTAAATAATCTATACTAAGTGCGAAATATAATAAGCTATTTATCTCCCTTTATTATATAGAGGCGGTTAAATATAGAGATAATATTAAGCTTTGTATAATAGCGAGCCTTACTTAGTTAGTTTAGTGTCTCCTATATTAATGGGATCGGATATTAGTTCTTAATAATAACGGTATTAAGAGCTTGGTAGTCTATATAGAAGTATAGACCGCCGCCAGGTTTCTTAATAAAGATTACTAGTGCGGCTATAGGCGACGAGCTTGCTCTAATAAATCCTTTACTTAGGTTCTTATCTAAATACTTTTATAGCACTTAGAGTTCGTTTTAGGACATCCTATATAGGGGTCTAAATCTAAGCTGCTTTCCTTTTTTAAGTACAATCTTATAGTTATATAATTGGTATTCCAGTAGCTTATTGGCTTCCTTTTATAAGAATACCTCTAGGTGGTTATAGTACTCTACTGGTACTTTTATAGTAGGGTTAGTGTACTTCTTTAGTGCTAAGGCCTTCTTAATATTAGCTATAGTAATAGCGAAGATTATATATTCGGGTTTCTTAGTAAGTTGCGCTAGTAGGGTAGCTCTAATTATGCGGATATCTAGGGTGCCGAGCTTACTTGGATTGTCCATAGTTTCTTATTTAAGTTTAGGTTCGGTATTAGGTACGGAGTTAGTATTAGATTTAGGTTCGGGTTCTTTAAGTATCTTTTTTATAGTAAGATACTAGTCCTTCTAGTAATTTCATATACTAAGCTTAAGCTTCTATTTAGTTTGGGGCGGTGTAGTAGTTAGGGTCGGCTTATAGGGTTCGGTGGAATTTTTAGGTCCTTAATAGGTATTGGTGGAATTCTTATATTGGTGGAATTTAGTAGATTCCTTAGGCGTAGAGCGGATATTAGTAGAAATCTTAGACTAGTAGATCCTAGTAGATTTTTCAGATTTTAGTTCTGGGTCTAAGTAGTAAGTAGTAAGGCACTTCTACTTATAACAGGAGGCGGTAAATAAAAGCTTAAGGTTATTCTAATTAATGGTCACCTTATATAGTTTTATTTAGGGTTATCTAAGGATTACTAAGTAACTTAGGGTGGTAACAAAAAGCTTAATTAGTTCTTTGTGGTTTAGGTATTAGAGTCTTAGGGTTACTATATAGGTAATACGGCCTAAGACGGTGCGTTTGCCATTAAATCCAAATACGTTAATATGCTAGTTAAGGAGGGTTAGGGTAAAACTATTATCTTATATAAAGATCTTATTAATAAATCCTATGCCGCTAGCTCCTATATTAATTAGGATTTAAGCGTTAGCCTATTAACTATTCTACTAAAGACGGCAGTTAATAGTTATGCTATAGTCCTAAGAGTTAGAGTTTGTAACGTTAAATGCGTTTAACGAAATCCTATAGTAGAGCTGTCCTAGAGAGCGACTTAGCTCTAGGACCTTCCTTTTAGAGACAATTAGGATGGGGTTCTTATAGGACATTAGTTAGAGCTTCGTCCTCGCAAACGGTGCTTACTAATTATTAAGCTAGAGCTAGATAATAATTGGGGACGGTAGTTAGAGGATTGGGGCGGTAGGCTACTAGCGTTAGCTATTTATAGATCTTTTTAAAAAGGGGCGGAGTAGTAGTTAGAGAAGTAGGAGTTACTTCTATATTTAAAGCAAAGGCCTAGTTTAATGCATTATTTTTATTTAAAGGACCCTAGTAGGGTATATCCTAGGGTCCTAGTGTTAATATCTATGGCGTTAGGGTGCTTAGGCTAAGATAACTTAGTAGACGTTTATAGGGCTATCGTATTATATTAAGGAGCGTGTTTCGGTATTAGGCGTAGTATATTATTATATCGTTTATTAATGACGTTTATATAGGCATTAAGGGCTCCTAGTAGGTCTACGCCTATTAGGGAGGTTTTTAGTTTAGGGCTTAGAGATTTAACGAGGCTGCTAATTAGTGCAGAGTCGTTTTAGCCTGTTTCCCTTGCGTAGCGGCTAAATTTAAAGAAGTATACTAGGAAACTTTTTGTTCCTTAAGCTATATAGTTTATCTTTCTCTAAGCAGTAGCTTAGCGGTTTAGGTTATTATATAAGGCTTTAAGAAGTATAACTAGGCTTTTTACTAAGTTTAGCTAAAGAGGTTTAATAAGGTTAGCTGCCTCTTTTTCTAGTTAACTTAGGGCGTAATAGAGTCGGTTAGCTTTAGTTAGGTAATAGTTAATATTACTAGTTAGCTTATTTCTAAGCTAGCTTAAAAATAATTAGAGTTCTTATTATTTACTAGTAAATACTAGGGGATCTAGTAGTTATTCGGATTGTTTTAGCGTAGTAGTCGGTTTAAGGTAGACAGCTACTATAGGTTTAAGGCTTACGTTCTACGTATTTATTTCTAAAGATTGTAACAAAGCCTTATAGCAGGAACTACGGTAAACTTGTTAATGGGCTAGGTATATAGGTATAGAATAGTTAACAACGTAATAATAACTAGTGGAGTGGTTACCTAACAGATTAACTCCAATTGTATTCTAAGATTTACTACAAAGGAGAGAACTATCTGGGTAGGGACTGTAGTCCTTTAAATATACAACCATACTCCTAAGAAATCCCCTTTATACATAAGGTACGTATGCTCTATCTACTCTATTATAGATCCTACGGATTTTATAAATTATATAAATCACGTTATATAACCTTGGTTACCATTTCTCGTTATATAGCTCTATCAGCTCCATTCTAGACTATGCCTAAATTAACTAACTAGCTTCTTCCGACTTCTCTCTTAGTAGTTATAATATTATACTTAAAGCGTCCGTAATACTATCTCCCTCCTCTTTATCTTTATCTTTAAAGATTCTAAGCATCTCCAAGTTATTTACTAGAGGTGTAATATCCGTCTAATTAATTTAGTTAATATTATTACTTATTATGCCTAAAGTTCCTTCCTCTTCAACTACGCGTCGTATTCGCACTGTCGCTGCGATATTATCTCTTAGTGAGATTATACTATCTCCGTGTTTTTACTATTTAAAAGAGGGGTTAGTTTATATTACGTTAGCAAACCCATCTTTATAATAACCGTTCTTTTGCTTAGAGTACACTAAAGCAAATATTTATTTGTTCTGTAATATTTGCTCTATCTTTAATACTAAATATATATAACCTATTACCCCCAATAGTTATCTAGTTCCTTAATTAATTTATCTTAGGGTCTTATGTTTAATCTACTGCTACGCAGCTAGATAATAAACTATCTATTACTTTAGCGGAATTACGTCATTTCCGGGACGCTAAATAGGAGGCTGCTAATGCTTAGCAACGGGCCCTTAAGTCTCGTCTCGCGGCGTCTGCTCGGTTAATCCGTCTTAAGAAGATTTATAAAAAGGTCCGTTTTAAGGAGTAGAAACTTATAGAACAAGGTTTATAGAAACTTAGCGATAAAAGAATAGATTCTCTTTCGCCTAAAAAGGAAACAGATCTAAATAGTTTAGTAACTGCTCTTCTTAAGTCCCCCTTAGGTAACTTATTTTTTAGTAATCCTTCTTTATTAATACTACCTAACCTAATTTCTTTTAATACTCCTATACCTTTCTTATAGCATTTTTCAGATTCTCTAGTAATTCCCAGGTAGTTTTAGTGTAGCCTATCTACTTAACCTTATACTATATTTTATTATTAATGTCCTTATAATTAACAATCTTTAAAACTTGCTATTTGTCTTCTTTCTATCCTCTATATATGTCTGCCTTATGGACTAGTGGTTTAATATTTCTATATACTAGTTCTAGCATTACAATATACTATATAGGGTAGATCTTTATTTTAGCTGGTAGGTTTAACTTAAACGTGACCAGTGAAATTCTTTACGTAATTTTAAAAGGTCCTAGTCTAACATAGTCTAACTTCTTACTTAGTTGTTAACTCTTAAAATTTTTGTGTAGTAGCTACACTCTATCTCCCTCCTTAAGATCTAGTCCCTTAGATCTCTTAGTATTATAGTACTTTTTTATTCTTTTTTATACATTTTTAGCTAATTCCATAAGGTCTATATAAAGATTTATTAGTGTCTTTATTTTTTCTTTAGCTGTACTACTCGTTTTCTTCGCTTATCGCAGTAATAATAATGTTCTTAATTTATATCCATAATTTGCCTTAAATAGTGATGTGCCTATTCCTTTCTATAGTATTACATTATATATAAACTATATAACTAGTAATAATAATGCCCAATTATTCTGCATATAATTAATATAATGTCTTATATACTGCTCTAGCGTCTAATTTAATCTTTCTATTTAACCGTCTGTCTGCGGGTAATATGCAGTAGAAGTTACTGCTTAAACTCCTTGCTTTGCTAAGAATACCTCCTAAAATGCTACTATAAATCTTAGATCTCTATCTAATATAATCTTACTTAGTACTCCATGTCTTGCGAACACTTCTTTAACATAGATTCTAGCGATATCCTCTACTAAGATTTCTTCTATACATGCTATAAAGTAGCCCCACTTAGTTAACTTGTCTACTATTACTAAAATCGCGTTATAATCTTGTCCGGTAATAGGGTCTCTTAACTTTAGTAACTTAATAATAAAGTCCTATAATATGACTTCCTATAGTCTTTCTAGTATTTTAATAGGTTGTAGCTCTCTATATGGCTTGTGCCTTATTAGTTTATTCCTTTAATAATCTAAACATTCCTTTATTACTTTTCTTACGATATTTTAGATTCCGTCAATAATATATTCCTCTTAAAGTCTTAACACTAAGCCTGTTACTCCATTATGTCCTTAGGTTATTCCCTTATAGAAATCTTCTATAAAATGCTCTGTTATGCTTCTTAGGATATATCTTACCTCTCTGTACTTATATAATATTTCTTCCTTAGGGTGCTCTAACTATTCTTCTAGCTGCGCCTTAAAGATCCTTTATGCCTAAAAGCTTTCTAGTATCTTATAGATCCTTTCTAGTTCATTATCCTCTTAAGTTGCTACTAGCTTAGGGTAATTAGATATAATTAATCCGTTACTATCTCTGCGTAGCATTGCTCCTAATAGTTTTTCATTATTCTATAGTTTAGCTTTTCTGCTAAGTGCATCTACCCTTACATTCTTAGTTCCTTTAGTATGCTAAATTTCAAAATAGTATTCTATAAGCATCTCTACCCATCTAACTTGTCTTTAGTTAAGTTCTTTTATTATTAGGAACCCCGTTAGGTTCTTATAATCCGTTTTAACTATAAATAGTTTCTCTACGCCTTGTAAGAATGCTCTCTATTCCTTAAGTGCTATAACTATACCTAACAATTCTTTATTATAGACGTTATAGTTTAACTCTAGTGGTATTATTTTCCGACTATAGTATGCCACTAGGTACTATATATCCTTATACTTCTATAGCAAGCATGCTCCTAGTGCATAGTCTAATGCGTCCGTTTCTATAACCGTGTCTAGTCCTAGTTAGTAGATCTTAAAAATTAGCTCCTAGGTAAATAGTTCCTTAAGTTCTTTAAATAGTTTCTTTTATTTGTCTCCCTATGCCTATAATTCCTCTTTTTTGGTAAGCCTGGTAAAAGGTTTAATATTCTTTAACCATTGTGCTATAAACCTTCGGTAGTAGTTATAAAACCCTAAAAATAACCTTAACTATGTTACGTTCTCTAGTTCTTACTAACTCACTATAGCTTTAATCTTCTTTAGGTCCATACTAATATGACCTAGTTTAATAATAAATCTAATAAAATTAGTCTTCCTTATAAAGAACTTATATTTCTTAATTACTACTAGCATCTATTCTTCCTGTAGTCTTTTTAAGACCCATTTAATATATTCCCCGTGTTCTTCCTTAGTCATTAAGTAGATAATGATATTATTAAGGTGTTCTCCTAATATACTATTAATTCTTTTCTGGAATGTTATAGGTGCATTTATTAATCTAAATTACATAATTAATGGTTTATATAGTCCTTCTCTTAATCTAAAGGCTGCCTTCTATTTATTACTTTCCTTAATTCTAATCTAATGGTACGCCCATCTTAGATCTATCTTTGTAAAGATTTGCACGTTGCCTATCCGGTCTTAGATTTCGCTAATTAAGGGTAAAAATACCTATCTTTTTAAGTAATGCTATTTAACTGTCTATAATTAATATATAACCTAAGTTTTCCGTTCTTCTTTAGTACGAATAGTACTAGATAACCTACTAATAACTGCAATAGTCTAATATATCCCTTTTATAGGTCTTCTTAAACAAACTCTTTAAGTGCGCTTACCTCCTCTTAGGTAAGCTTATAGGTTAAAAAGAACCTTAGACTTATTCCTAGTTTTAACTCTATCTTATAGTCCTATACTATATATTCTGCTAGCTTTTTACTTTCTAGGCTCCATAGTTTCTTACTATACTTATAGTATCTCTTTAGTATATAACTTAAGCCTCGCTTAGTCTCTTTATATATTGCTCCGACTTAGTACTATACTAACTTAGTTTGTTATCGCATCTTATATTATTAAGTATCCCTAATATTAACCTGGCCTATAATCCAATTAATCCTTAGGTTGTATTCCTATAACTAAGGCATCCCTAATACTGCCTTATCCCATCCTAATAGTAGAATATTAAAAGACATCTTAATTTATCTTTCTTTAATAGTTATCTAAATAGGTCCTATTTTAATATTAATAATCCCTCCTCTGTAGGTTATTAGATCTTCTAAAATTGTAACTAATAGGTAAGGTTGTTTCTTTTATCTATAAGGTAGTCCTATTTTTTTAACTACTACTAGTAAAATATAGTTCCGCGTTGCTCTACTATCTATTAGTACTTTAAACTGTTAATTTTATTATTTAACTTATAAATTTAGGTATTATCCTTAAATTCCTTTAAGGGTCTAAGGCTCTACTACTAGTTCCCTTTAGTCCTATAGGCCTCTACTTTTCCTAATTACTAGTTACTTAATCCTATCGCACTTAGCTTATTCTCTAGCCAATACCTAGTTCGTTTTTTACCTTTAATATACTATAGATATATATTCTCTAGGCATTCCTACTACTATTATCCATCTAAGCATTTTTCCGTAAGGAATCTTCCTAGCTAAAGTATTAAATCTCCTTCCTCTTAAACTTCTGTTAGATGCCAGCCGTATATATACTTAGTATTCCTATACTATCGCTTATCTAGCGCCCAATATATCCTTATAGGGTATTTCCAATTCTTTTCTTTTGGGTTTTTATGCATTTTATATATATCGTCTACACATACAATCTATAATAGCGTATAGTATACTAGGTGCTTTAGGTTAACTCTTAACTTATCTTTATCTTTAAGTTTAAACCTTTACCATATTAATCTAAATATTACGACTTTATTTGCAGGTATTAAAATATATCTCTTACTCCTCTAGTCCTCTAATTATTCCTCTAGATCCTTTAATATTATAATTAAGGCTCCTTTAATATAAGTTATGGCCTTCTCTATAATAGGGTAGTCCTAGATAACTTATTCATCTAACCACATATAGAAATCTTCCCACTCATCGTTATGTCGCTGCCTATACCACTTTTAGTATATCTACTAAAGTATATACGGCTTGTCTGTAAGGAAGTATCTTCTTATTACTATATCGTAACACCCCTTTATATATTATTATTCGAATCTAGTAGGGATTTCTAGATCCTCTTCGTTTTCTAGTTCGGTAAGCCACTTAACTCTTAGTGTACCTACTCTAGGCCTATTGGTAATCCTTTATACTAGTGCTCTATCCCTTATACGTCTAAGTATACTAAATCTCTTATCTAGTTTCTATTCTTGCCATATAATAATTCTTTATCTAAATTCTTCTATAGTTTCTTTTAGTTTGCGTTTTACAGATAGATCCTTAAAGTCTTCTTACTTCTTAATCTTAGTATTAGCGTATTAATCCTATTACTGGATTCTATTCGCAATTTCCTTAGTAGTCCTCATTCGTTTCTGGAAATCTTAGTCCTATAGGATTCTTAATCCTAAGCTTACTTCTATCTTAAGCTTTATTCCAGCCTTAGTCCAACTAGGCTTTACTAGTGTTCTTATCTTATCTTAAGAGTCTTAAATCTTACTCATCTCGTCTTAAGAATCTTGTGTCCTTAGGAAACTTCGTTCTAAGCTTATTTATATATTACTAAACTAAGCTATTACTCTGCTCCATCGGTTATTGTTTATTATAGGTCCTTAAGCTTGCCTTATCTCATCTTAAGAATCTTAAGCTTTTAGCCTTTTGCCTTTATTAAGTGCCGAAGTAGTTTACTATCCTACCTCTCTTACGTCTTATAAAGCGATAGACATCGTATCTAGTAGGGTCTTAATCCCTACTAATATTCCCTATTCTATAGTAGAATTATCTTCTACCTCTTATATAACATCTCTAAAGTCTATATACTCCCAGTAAGCTGCCTTTATTACCTTATTGTTATAAAATGTTTTGCCTATATTAAATTCATTATCCTTAATATCCAATCTGCGAACTGGTTCGTTGGTTCCTCTAAACTCTAATAATTTTAGCTCCTACGGCTAATAGCTTACGCTATACTTAGCGTCCTTATAAATTTGGTATACGTTATTATAATAAAACGCAAAACTATTAATTAAATATTCTTTTATTTCTTATAGTATACTATTATCCCTCTATATATATATGTCTTCTACTAGTCTCATTCCCTTTACTACATAGTGACTCTAGCTACTTTTATAGTCTTTAACGTAATAACCCTATTTTCCGCAATTTATATAAGCTCCTTCTTTAAACCATTTTTCTTACTATAAAGTCCGCCTAAACGTCTTCTGCTGTTAAGATTCCTAATTTAGCCTCTGCTCCTTAGACCTCTAATTACTTAATCCTTATCCTCTAGGTTTCTATAGTTATTTATTCCATTTCTTATTTTCTTTAGTACTACTTAGGTCCATTAGCTCTGCGCCGTACTATAGTTTTTAACTTTAATTTTGTTATTGCGTGCTCTGCGCCTTATATAACTATAGAACTCTATCCTAGCCCTTCTTAGTTTGCTCTTTTTAGTAGATCCTATTATTGATCTTAATTGCTTAGTTAATTAAATTCCTAAGAGTGTCCGCATCTTCTATTAAAATAATTACGTCCTAGACTTTTACCTTAAGTCCTTACTTATACTGTGCTATAAGCGCTTTATTATTCCATTTAACCTATATTACTAACGTTTAAAACTATATTATATATTTAATTACTAAAGTCCTTTATACTAGATTCTAAAGCTTTCTTTCTACTATTGTGGTTGCCTCCGGGTCCCTAAATATCTATATTAACCATTCCGTAAACCCGTTCTAACTTAAGAGTATATACTAGACCTCCTAGTTAGTAGTTGTTATACCATATTTTTATATTTCTATAAGGTAAGGTTTAAACCACTTAAGTGCCCTTCCTATTAAGAATAGTCCTATATAAGCGACTTAGTCTATAGGCGTTCCTAGTTTAACTCCCTCTTATATAACCTTAAAGTGCATTTACATAAAGAATCCCTTAAGCTTTAATTTTTCTCCTAAGAATCGCTTAATTAAGGGTAACTTAACCTTAGCTGCTCTAATCCTACTAATCCTTTCTTTAAGTATCTTATTGTTGTCTATTAATCAGTCAACTATTTCCTGTAGCTATTTAACGGTAACTAACTAAAAGTCAGTGTCTTCTGCTATACTAGTATCGTTACCTAATCTTAATGTAGTTACTACCGTTAACGGCGTCATAGCTAGTGCTTTTAGTGGTATATTATTTAACTTCTTTTACTATAACCTTAGTAGTGAATATGTAATAAAGCCTTATAGTAGGAACTATAGTAGACTTATTAATGGGCTAAGTATATAGGTATAGAATAGTTAACAACGTAATAATAACTAGTAGAGTGGTTGCCTAATAGATTAACTCTAATTATATTCTAAGATTCACTACAAAGGAGAGAACTATCTAGGTAGGGACTATGGTCCTTTAAATACACAACCGTACTTTTAAGAAATCCCCTTTATATATAAGGTACGTGTACTCTATCTACTCTATTATAGATCCTATAGATCTTATAGATTATATAGATTACGTTATATAACCTTGGTTACCATTCCTTGTCACATAGCTCTATCGGCTCCATTTTAGACCGTGCCTAAATTAACTAACTAGCTTCTTCTAACTCCTCTCCTAGTAGTCGTAATATTGTACTTAAAGCGTCCGTAACAAAGATAGTATTTAGTCTTAAGGCCCTAACGTAGGTATCTTAAGTATGCGGATTTCTTCTTAGAGGTCCTTAATTAATAGCTAGTATCGTACTTCTTATTCGGCTTATTGTTAATTTAAAGTAGCTTAGTTTTATATAAGGGCGTCTATAAAAGACTTTTATATTTCTATTAGTTATTTTTAGAGTGCGGATATAATACCGGCGGCCGTTATAGGGGCTTTAAGGTCGTTCTATATTTTAGAGGTAGTATATAAAGTTAACGTAATATAGTATTACGGAGTAAGTATAAGCGGCGATAATATATAGCAAGGTAGATATTATTAAGCTATATATATAAACTATATAAGAAGTTAAAACGTTATATAAGGAAAGGAGGTAGAAAAACGGGAAGAAAGGGTATATATTATGGACTTAGTTATTTAGTTAATACGTATACGGAGTAGAATAGGATTTAGGTGGTAGTTCTAGTAGAACTTAGTAGGATTTGGTGGAACTTAGTGGAATTTGGTGGAATATGGTAGGATGCAGCAGATTGCCGTTAGATTGTTATATATTATGGCAAATTGCGGTCTTATAGTCGGTCTTTAGTTGCTAAGTCGGTGGAAACAGGTGGACGTATGTAAGGTGTCACGGGGGTGTCTCGTGACACCCACGACTCCATAGGATTTGCCCCTATTTAACTAGAAATAGGCAACTTACTCTATATAAGCTTTAACTAGGAAAGACTAAAAGGACCCCAGACTATACGCGAAAAACTATCTTATAAGGAAGCCCGGCAGTACGCTAAGCGCTTAAAAAAGCCTAGATAGTAGCCTATACAAATCTAGAAAAGGCCTAAAATTTAATATAATAGTAGGCGAATAAGTATAGACGAGAGCCTAACTTTACTATAAGAGATATAGTCTAGGTTATAATAAAGAACTAGAAGATAGAACGACCTAGCTATAAGCTAGACTATTAAATAGTAGGACCGTATAAGGTCTTTAAGAAGATAGGTAACTCGTATAAAGTAAAGCTCCTAAATTTAATTAAGGTTTACCCTATTTTCTCTTTAGATAAGCTATAGAAAGTTATAAATAACCTATTATCTAGATTAAAGGATAAACCTCCCCTATTAATCTAAGTTAATGGCGACAATAAATAGGAAATTAAAGAAATACTGGCCTATAAGCTTATAAGGGGAATGTTAAATATTATATTAGTTAGAAAGGATATAACCTAAACCCTACTTAGTACCCTATATAGAACCTTATAGGTAGTTTCTATAAGCTTTAAAGGTTTTATAGCCGTCACCCTAATAAACTTAGACCCTTAAAGTACCTTAATAAGTAGATAGAGTACTAAAATAGCAAAGATAATAAGCTGCCTATTAAGTATAAAGACAAGAATACCCTAGTTTATTCTATAACTCCTTTAAGTCTAATTATCTAGCATTTAGTATAACCGCGGCTATTCTAACACCTTATTTAACTTCTCCCCTCTCCGCTTAGTGGGTTTTAGTAGCGATATATAGTAGATTTATTAGATATCCGTAGCTTAGTAGTTAGCGTATAATAAGATTTTAGTAGGTATTATATACTATAATATAGACACTATATATATTCGCTAGGCTATTATAGATCTATATAGGTTTTATATATATTAGCTAGCGTTTAATAAAGTTATATATAGTTACGGAATTCCTAATAACGCGTTTTTTTTAATAAAAATAATTATAATATCTAAAAATACTTAAATAATAAAAATTATATATTCTAAAAGCCTAGGTTCTATTATATAATTAATAAACTTTAGGAAGTAATATAAAATATTAGTAATAAGTTATTTTAATCTCCGTAATCTCTATAACGTGGATATTATTAGAACGCGTAAAAACCCTTAGAAATATGGCTTAGACGTAATTCCAGTGGTTTCGCACAAACGTAGTTAGTCAGCTTACGGACTGATTGAAAATCCGCACCAATGAAATCACGTCTAAGCTTGCTAAGGTAAGCGCTGAGGTAACTTAAACGTGATTTTGCAAGAAGGAGACGGCCCTACCATTATTCCGACACTGGTAACCGTGCACGAGCCGTTACTTTAGCAAGCTTAGACGCGATTCTGTTGGTCTGGATTTTCAATCGGTCCGCAAGCTGACTAACTACGTTTGTGCGAAACCACCAGTATTACATCTAAGCGTGTTCCGCGACAGTTCTTAGTAAATCCACGGATATCCGCGTTACGGAGGTTGCGGATATTAGAATAACTTAACACTAATATTTTATATTATTCCTAAAAGTTAATTAATTATATAACAGAACCTAGGCTTTTAGAATATATTATTTTTATTACTTAGGTATTTTCAGGTCTTATAATTAATTTCGTTAAAAAAAACGCGTTATTAGCAATTCTATAACCATATATAACTTTATTAAACGCTAGCTAATATATATAAAACCCGCATAAATCTATAATAACTACCCTAAAGAACCTATTATAGCCTAGCGGATATATAGTGTCCGCGTTATAGTGTATAATACCCATTAAAAGCTTATCGCGCGCTAACTACTAAGTTACAGATATCCGGGTAAATCTACTATATGCTAGCACTAAAACCCACTAGGTGGAAAGGGAGGAAGTTAAATAAGGTGCTAGAATAGCCGCGGCTGTATTAGGTATTAGATAATTAGACTTAAAGGGGTTATAGAACGGACTAGGAGCGACGGCTATAGGACCTTTAAGATTAGCTTCTTGCGCTTTATAGAGAGAGTAAGGCGCGGTAGCTAAGCAAGGTTAATAAGGCTATTGCTTTTTTATATCCGTATTACGGACGTACGGAGTAGCTTAAAGCCCTTAGGTGGCTACTATTTAAGAAAAAAGATATAATACTTGTTATAAAAACCTTATTTGGCAAGAGTATAATAATATAAGCAATGCCATGTCTTCTTTAGGCCTTAGTAGTAATTATTATCTTACTACTTAATGCAATTGGCGCGGAGTAAAAGGTAAAGATTAAGGAGCTTCCTAAAATAAGGCTAGTTTACGTATACGCCAAGATAATATCCGCATATTTTTTATAGGAAATCCGCATTAGAGTATATACTTATATTTTAATATTACCAGAGCTATTAGTTAGTAAAAGGTTTTATAAAACTCTTACTAACCCTACCTTTTGTACGTATATTAGCTTAGTAGTAATTAATAAGGTGTACCTTATAGCTAATTAGGGGGGTTTATTCCGGAATTTATATATATAGCTATAGAAAGTGCGGTCGTTATTAGGGCGGAAGCCTTAGTTTGCTTATACTGCAACGCTTAATAATATAATGTTTAAGATTATTTAAGAGCTAGCGGGCTTTTAAAATAATATTAACATAGTACGAACATCGATTAACCGGCTAGATTTATTAATTATTAGAGAATATGTTAAGCGAGGAAATAAGAAGTCCTTTAAGAGCTTATACTTTATTATAGACCGCGTATATACCGCTATATCCGCTAAGTAGAGAATCTAATATATACCAACTCCCTACCGGATCCTAAAGATAATTATCTTTTTTAATTTAAAGGACCTAATATTGCTATACAGGGACTTAATTCATTTATAGTTAGTATATTACGGGTACTAAAAAGCACAGGCTAGAAGAGCTGTTTAGCTTTATTATATATTATTAGCTATTACGGATAAAGACAGACTATATAAGGAGTTTAAAAAGCCTAACTCGGAAATCTATATCCTACTCTCCTCTAATACGCTTGCCTATAGCGCTAATATTCCTAATATTAACTATGTCGCGTAGTATTGCATATATAAAGACAAGTCCATTAATATACTATAGCAACGGCTTAGACGCGGTACTTATAGTAGTGGTTAAATAGGTATAGCAATATTTCTAATTAAGGATTAGTATAAAGGTCCACGTAAAGATATTACTGGGCCAGCCAAAAATCGCCGTTATACTAGTAAAGCCTTCTAATCTTAGCTAAGTTAACTTAGCCGCAAATATCGTGTCGAGTAATAGGTGCTATAAGAGGACGGGGCTATTGATTTTGCTAGCGATATATCTTTAAGAGTGTTTATATATAGTAATGCTGATTTTAATCTATCCGTATCTAATATAGGGCGAGAGCTTAGCCTAGGTGGAATATCTATAGTTCTACCTGCGGATATTCTACTAAAGAAGCTAGCGTAGCGCCTAAAGACTAAAGCTAAGAAAAGAGCAGCTCTCTCCTATTATATATATACTCTTATAAATAAGGAAAAGGGCTGCTTATAAAAGATTATATTGGAGAACTATAAGGAACAGTCTCCGTCCACTAGTAGCTAGGGTTATTACTTTAACTATAATCCTACTTTATAGGCTTTTAAAGAGTTTAATATCCGCAAGTTGTATATAGAGGGGATTCTAAGGAAGATATACTAAAAGGCCTTTGCCGTAAGTATAAAAAACTAGTTCTATAACTAGATAGAGAAGAAATATTAGTATACTATTTAGAATCTAACCTTAAGCTACATTATATCTAATAAGTAAATTACCGCCCTCTATAGCTGCGCCTAGTATATAACTAGCTACGAGGCGCTTAAGAAAAACCTACCTAATTAGAATTGTAATTAGCTTAGTAATAATCTAAATAAGTTTATTGCCTTTATTTAAGCGGAGGTAGAAAAGGCAAATTAGATAGAAAGCCAGCTATTAGCGTTAGTAAGTAAATTAAAAGATAGCGTAGAGCGGATATTACTATAGTCTAGGGTAGCGGAGAGGTATATAGTATTAGTAGCTTAACGTCCGTAAATATAAGTAGCCTAGCTACCTTAATTAATATCCGCCGAAAATCCGTATATAGGGCTGCCGATACTATTACCTTCTTAGCCTATATCTAGCAGGAACGCGTAGCTAGTTAGCTTAAACTCTAGCTAGCAGAATACCTCTAGGCTAAGTACACCAATACCCTATAACGGATATTAGTCCTAATAACGCAATAATTAGGTCTAGTTTTTAATACAGGGCGGATATCTAGAATCCTAAAGTCAGGCCGGGTATTAACAGCCCTAGGGTAATAATTAGCGTCAGTTATTAGGTATTAAGTATCAGCCTCTTAAATATTAGGGTCTATACTATAATAATAGACATTAACTCCCTATAGCTCCCAGATATCTAAGTCTATACTATAGTATTAGAAACCAGTCTCTAGGGTAGGCTAAGTATTATAGCTTATAAGGCAGCTCCGTATTTTAACCCTTAAAATAATCCGGATATTAGAGCTTATAGCGCAGTATTAGGTCTTAGCCCTTAGAGTAATCTGGATATTAGAGCTTATAGTAAAGTATTAAGTCTTAATCCTTAGAGTAATCCGGATATTAAAGCTTACAGCGCGGCATTAAATTTAAATCCTTAGGGCAGTCTAAGTATTAGAGCTTATAGTGTAATACTAAATCTTAACTTTTAAATAAGCCTAAGGTTTAATATTCGTAATATAGCACTAGATCTCTAATTATAAAAAATTCTAAAGTTTAAGATCTAGACCGTAGCACCAGTTCCTAAGTAGTAGGAAATCCGGAAATTTAGAATTTGTAATATAGTATTAGATCTCCGCTCCTAGAAAATCCTAAGGCTTAAGATTTAAGTTGCAATACTAGATCTCCGCTCCTAGGAAACTCTAAGGCTTAGGGTTTGCAGGCTAATACTTAATCTCCGCCCTTTAAACTGGGCGCAGTTTAAAATTCACGTGCTAATACTTAATCCCCGCCTTCTAAATTGGGTGCGGCTTAGAATTTATAGTTTAATGTTTAATCTCCGCTCTCTAAACTAAGCACAGCTTAGAACCTATAGCCTAGTACTTAATCTCCGCCCTTGGTTTTGGATATAACGCAGCTTTAGCAGGTTAGTATTTAATATTCCTTAGCGTTTTACTCATTTATTAACTTAACTAAGACTTAGGTAAAGCTCTAATTAATATTTAGGTATTAAGTATTAATCTCCGCATACGCATTTAAATAGTCTATTAGATTCTTATTTAAAAAGATACTAAGGTTCGTACCTAAAGCTCCTAAAACCTGTAGAACCTATATTATATTAGCTATTTAGTTTAAGTATCTTATAATCCTCTTAACTAGATATTATCTGTTCTTCTTAGGCTACTATACCTTAAGCCTTTTAGCCAATATTAGATCCCCCTCGCAGTAAGAAAAAATAAAAGAATATATCTGCGCACCTTAAAAGTAAGAAATCCGCTCACTAAGTAAACCTAATATCCGCTTATAACCCTTCTCCAGCACCTTAATTAAGTGGTAATTCTATATTAATGTTACTTCGTAAGTTAACTAAACGGCGCCTACTTACTTTAATTAGCAGTAATTTAACTATAAAGGATTTACGCGTTATAAATAAGCGTGTACAAAATAGTTAATATTTACTAAGGTAAGTCACCATAATAGTAATTATTTATTAGTAAGCTAATTTGATAAAATCTGTAGTGCGGATATTTACCTTTAATTAACCTCCGCACCTTTTACCTTATAGCATCGCACTACAAACTTTATTATTATTGTTTTATCTACTATCTATTAGCATACTACTATCTATAATGCCTTCTTCCATACCTCTAAATACGTCCGATAGCTATTTAGTTAAGAAACTTAATACGCGCGACATTAACGATGAAATAATTAAGGACGCTTTTAAGGACGCTTTTTCTTTTATTAATCTTTTAGAATCTCTACCTAGAGAGTAAGCTTTCTAATACTAAATTATGCCTGCAGCTAATATAATTTTAGGAAATATGTACTAAAGCACTCTTTGTTAGATCTAGCAGAGCACTATAATAAGGTTATTGCGAAATCCGCTAGAAATCCGCTTACCTCTTTACTGCTAGCCTCTTTGCCGCCTACTTCTTTACTGCTTGCCTTTTTACTACCTACCTTTAAGCCGCTTGTTTCTTTATCGCCTACTACTTCTAAGAAGTTTAATCCTTATTATACTTCTACTTCTCTTAAAAGGTAGGCTGATAGAATTACTACGCAAAATGTTTAGTATAAGATAGCCTTTAAATTATATATATTAACTATACTCTTTTATTATCTTATCTACTAATTTACCTCTTATAGTAACCCAACAAAAATGTTGGAGATTTTAGATAATAATAAAGAGAATAATCTTAATAACGCCGACTCTTCTAAAAGCCCTCCTCTATCCTCTTATAATCTCCG
>Ga0307515_10008090_pt1 | contig 20602 bp, 15 predicted proteins | sample 17_EM_MG_FD_194513 | JGI IMG/M metagenome (GOLD analysis project Ga0307515, IMG submission 194513) | Populus trichocarpa ectomycorrhiza microbial communities from riparian zone in the Pacific Northwest, United States - 17_EM | ecosystem: Host-associated > Plants > Roots > Unclassified | place...
TCTCTGGGAGCTTCCAGCGCTCCATCCCGAGGTACCGGAATTCACGTGTCTTTGCTCGTTGCTCTGGGAGAGACATTGCCCGTAAGCCACGGTCGAATTCGCGTACCCAGCTTTTGATGAGCATGGCAATGAATGCAGCTAGGATCATCACGCCGAGACTGGCATAGAAGAGAGCATTGACGATAACGATGTGTTCTGGAGGGGAGAAGTCGGGCGGGACATATGGTCCAAGGGTCGAATTACGCATCATCTGCGTTTGGTAGATGAGGACGTCCTGTATGATATCCATGGGGTCCGGTTCGAGACGACCGAGGAGTTCGATTAGGAAAGCGCTCATGAAACCTGCAAACAATGCGGCCTGACAACGCATCAACTCAGGCTGACGTCAAAGGGAGGTAAGACATACGAAGATGAGTATGGTATCCATTTGTTCAAGCCATTCTCTCTCGCGTTCGCGGTCGATGATCTCCATTCCTGGGGTTCTGATATTAGACAGAGTGCGGGGTGTGGCTGGGAGACGCCTAATGCACCTTCATTGTAGTACTCCCAGGCAGTCTTGAGGGTCTTCGGTTCTTCTGGGTAATACTGATATATGAGAACTATTCTTAGGTGGTGATCAGGGAAGGAGCTTGCCTGGTGGACTCGCAGGAAGTGGGAAGTCTTGCTCTATACGAGGACATTAGTGCGTGCGAGTGACTAGTAAGACAGGTGGGCTACCCTTTTTCAATTTCTTAGCGAGAAGCGACATGCGAGCGATGTGGTGGATTGCAACCTTGGGCGCTTAGGTTTGTAGCAGCCAACACGATGGTCGTGTTCACCTTCACCCTCGACTCAGCCCGTGCAAACCCCAAGCTCCTGTGCGTATCTCGTGGCACCAGCCTGACTTTCGTCGCGCAGACACCGACTCGCTCACCACGTTCCACAACGATTACGCGCCACGACGCACCCCATACCAGCAGCCACTGCACCCCGAGAGGCTGGTATCGAGCGTACGCGCGCCATAGGTGAGTTCACTGGTGAGCAAGGGCAGCGCATCGGACGCTGTTGGGTCCTCGCGGAGGATCACTCTATCTGCGATGTCCCACGTTCGGAAGCGGAGACACGCACGATAGAAGACGAATAAAATACACCGACCCACAACCGCTTTCAATCGGCCTTGTTTGTTTGAACTTTGGTGAGTGGGCGTGATGACATTATATTCGGGGTGAGAGGACATAGGGCTGTTGTGAACACGTTCAAGTGACATATAATTTCAATTTCAATGTTCATGGGCGGCTCGCCATTCTTCGCGTTGAGCGCGTCTCGAATTGTCTGAGGATCAGGGGTTGTCGACGGCCAAAGCGAGGAATGATCTCCCCTCCAGCGCGGCGCCGAGGCCGGATCGAGTAGAAGGTGATGGAAATTTGTGAACTTTAATTGGCTCACGGCATGGGGGCGCCGTCGACAGGATCTCCTGATAGGATGGATATGACGGGACGGTTAGGTGCGCGAGGGTGAGCCTGGAAGTACTCCGCGTTTCTATTCTTCCACACGTCTTAATTACGTACCTATTACGCCTTTTATCTCTCAATCACCCCACGATGCCCAGACTCTAGTTGATTTGTATGCGTTTGTTTGGTCACATTATTTTTCTTCGTCCACTACCATACTTCGCCTTACTACTTCATTCGTCCTCAATACATATTGGGGTTCGATTGTACACGGAGACTTTGGCGATTAAAGCAACGACAAAAAGGAACATCCTACTTCGCCGCTGGACACAAAATGTAAGTTTCTCCTCTGGCGGCGCGCGGCGGTGGTAGCGCTACCACTCATTGTCGCGTTGATGACCTCTGGAGTCGGTCGGCCTCGTGGTTGGGGGGCTGGGTGTCAATTTCGGCTGGTTACCTTTCTCGTTGGACCTCCGCGACGGATACATCACCGGGAAGCACAGGAGCGGACGGTACGTCCCTACTCTCTCTAACCCCAATCCGTGCGATCTAGACGCAATAACAGACCTCATACTTGTTCCCCAGCAGGTGGCCCATAGCTCCCCAATCGTCTAGCTTCCCTAGCGTTTCTTTGGGTAGTGTAACCTTCAATATGTACCCTCGAATACGTATGTGCTCTATGTCTGGCTTCGTGCCATAAAAACGCTTATACTGTGTTGTCCCCTTGCTCGTCTTCGTTGGCGCCCTGTTCCGCAGGCTCATAAACATCGTCACTGCTTCAGCCCAGAAGCATGGCGGGAGGTTTGATTCACGCAGCGTAGCGCGAGTGCCGTTGGTTGCCTCACCGACGAGTCGTTCAGGGACTCGATTCGAATCCTGTTGCTCACGGAATTCACTCACCCTTCCTGCTACCAGTCTCTCGGGTTGTTTGAACATAACGGTTTCAATACTCCTCCCTATTCCATGGTGGCCCACTTCACAGGTGTGCCCTCAGGGGCAGTACCCAACTCGTACGCGAGTATTAATCCACGATTATGACCCTGTATTTGCAGTGGCCGGCTGATTCGATAGGCATGGGGCCGACTAGTCGCCGTGGATGAGTTCCAGCGGCGTGTCCACCCAGTCTTGAACGGGAGGTGATACGCTTTTGCGAGCGCACAAGCTGGCAGCTTCCGAGCTTCGGTGGATCTTTAGGTCCGTTTTTCAGCACCAACCCAGTCACGGAGCCATGGTAATAATCCTCTTCATACTGCGGTGACCCATCCTCCAAAGCAAATTGTATAGGCTAATCGCTTCTGATCCTTCTCTAGTGCTGGAATTCACCAGAGGCTGTTCGTCTTCGTGCTAAAGGCGCTCATGTAGCACCTCGTCCGACACCGCCTCATCATCCTCACTAGCGATTTGGCCGAGATCTTGGTGGGTCGTCTTCAGTGTTACCAGGCAGACGTCTTTCATCGGTGCGCGTGCAACAAAACGTTGCTTGTCGTCACAGGTTATGGGTCCAATATGGCTCAGTCAGAGTCCCCGGCCCTGTGAGAATAGCTTGCTATCAGTTAGAAGTCGTTGGCGAATATCTGGTATTTAATATACGATCAGGAGTTTCTCTCTCACCTCCTTGCCGTCGACATAGGTGTCAATCCGAAGTGTCCCTGACTCGAAGGCATGAATAGCCCCGTCCTTAACTGTAACTGACGCGTCAGGGAATATGTTAGTCAAATTTCCGGTATGTGGTTTGCAGTACTGCAGGGGCTCTAAGCAGATGCCGAGACAGGGGTGAATATAGAGCCCTTCTTGGACAAGTTAAACTGAGAATATGGAATCTAATAAGAGTATTGAAGCCAATTTTTACCAATTACAACAATCGGACTGGCTGTGACACGGCTGAGCATCCAACCCCACGGGTGAACCGCATGACCCAGTCAGTACATACTCACTCGCACTCCGGGAACCCCTTGGTATTGTTTTTTGCCTGTCCACTCATCTGACGGCAGTTTGACATCGTTACCACGATGTACATGTGAACATGGGCACCTCTCCACGCGCTTCCGGGTCCTGGATTAAGCGCCGCTTCCCACCAGTATATCTCAATATGGCTTCGCTGCTGTCACCGAACCACCAACGGCTATGTTCAAATAGTGAACGATTGAAGTAAGGCGAGGTTGTTGACCATTGATTGTGATCCCGGGATAGATAAGCATGTCAGAATCGATCAAGGCCACAAATTATGTTTATTAATCCCAATTTGACAAGGAAATTACCGAGGGTGTGCCTAATTATACCACATACAATGGAACTTGTGGAAACAGTGGAGCTCCTGGAACTTCTCACGCATACGAACCACTTCCCTTATCCGCATCGAGATCATTCGACGGTATTCAGGGAGCTCAGTACCATCAAACCACTGGACAAATTCGCAAATCTTAGGTATAATTGGGATGAGTTGGTAGGGCGGAGCTGCATCGAGGAGCTTGCAAAGTGCGCGGAACACAAATTCCGCATTAACTGTTGGTCCACTCAAATTCCCCTGGCCTGAACCCTCTGTCTTTCTCCCAGATTTCTGTGATAAATGGAGTGACCATGCCATCGCCATCCAATCCAAGCCGCTGAACTCCGAATTTGTCCACTCTCGTTCGTGTTCCTCTTCGTGGAAATATTCCCATGTGAGGATCTGCTCAAGCTCACTGTCTTGTTTCATTGACTCCGTGTCCCCCCGTGGGTTTAGCAGCGGTCGGCGCGACAAGGTGAAGAAACCTTCAGCGAACGCCCGTCGCCACTCAACTGAGAGTGTTTCGAACCCATCCACAAATATATCTAGTATTTTCCACCCCATCCACAGTAGATGGTCAGGCAATATGAAGTTGAACGCAGCAGATGCAGCTGCGGAGAGACGATAAGATGGTGCCGGAGGATGAGAATAGGATATCGCGGTCTTCATGTAGTACCCCAGCGCTATAGAGGAGATAGAGAGCTCTCGCGATTCGAGGAATGACTCCAGGAGGAGGAACTCTGTATACTCGGAGACCGCTCCATTTGTGTATCGCAGAAGGGAAAGAGCTGCAATCATATTGTGGACTGGGTGGTCATCAAAGGACCTGATTGGCAGACCTGATCCATCAGGAATGTCCAGTCGGGCAACCACTCTTGCAGCCAACCTCAACCAAGGATTTCTCAACTCCGGACTCACGTTCTTCAATCCCTCTATTTCGTCTGAAGGTACGTGTTTGGAAAGCATGAGCACGATGGCTAATAGGTTTGGGTCCGGGTTCTCACTAGCTCCAAGTTGAAGGTCATAGTTTTCAAGCAATTCTTCCGGAAAAACGCGGTCTCTATCGAGCATGGAATAACGGATCGTTGGTGTTAATTCTTGTGTCTGAGGCACCACGAGCATCGTGCTAATGGCGGAGAGTCTAATGGCAGAGAGTGTATTATCCCCCATAGCCGAGGCAATGGCAGTGAGGGAAGAGGTATAGAGGGGCAAATCACCCTTTGCTGTGATGACAGTGAGATACTGAACTGCTAAGGGATATGATCCTCGACATATGAAGGCATTGATGACCAGGAACAGCAAGGAGATGAGCTGCTTGTGATAGTCGGAAGGAGTGTCTTCAAACCAATTGGCAAATAGAGTAGGGTTTCGAACATTTTGAAACAACCATGGGTGTTCGCTACTGCTGGTGAGAATGTGTAGCCGATTGGCCCTTTCTGGAGAACATGACATGGCGGCGAGTGTGACCACAGCTTCAAATAATGGAATGGAAGAGTAGTAGTAAGGGGCATAATCTGAAAGGATTGCTAGACATATCTCAATCAAGAATGGTTCCTTTTCTGGTCCCCGCGACCCGCTACGGAGCTCTGCCAGCGTGCTTAAAAGCCATAATGATTCTTCTCTGGGCAGTTCCATTCTTCGTGTCACGTTTGTGAGGTTGGACTCCGTTTGTCTCAGATGTTCAATTTCATCGCTGTTCCAACGACTGTAGTTGAGGTAGTCAAAAACCGCACCTACAACTTGAGCCCAAGGGATATTGGAAGTTTCCATCCGCTGAAGGAGAGCTCGTACGGTGGTCATATACTTCACTCGCCATATGTAAGGTCCACGCAACGAAACCGCTACCAGTGCGACCAGCATGGCCGGAGGTTGGTGTAAGAAGTACTCTTCATCACCCTCTCTCAAAATAATCCAGTCAGGCAGGCCGAATAATGGTCGAGTGTTAAGTGTCGTGCTGCCCGCAACCTGCCACACAGACCACTGCAGTGCTTCGCTGTGTTGAGAATCCGGGGCGCCATCATGAATTCTCTGCAAGGCCGATGCTACCGTGGGAAGATGTACTTCGTCCACTATTGCTTCTGCAATCGGGACTTCAAAGTTTGTCTCTAGATAGGGGCGCCATTTCTGAAGGATGATCTGGATAGACCGGCGGACACGACCCAGCGTTGTTGCTGGCATAATATCCATTTCTGGAAAAGTGAAATGAGAAAAATGTGGACAGAAATAAGCATGCACACGTCGGTACACCGTGGCCAAGGTGCGCGAAAGAGGAGAGTGGAAGGGCGAGGAGGTAACAAACACAGAAATGGACGTCGTCATCACATAATAGAGGATCCCAATTCCAAATATCGCTGTGGTCACACCAAACGAAGGTTTACTGATGTGAAAAAGAAACAAGATAAGACCGATGGAAAATAGAAGAAGGGATATCTGGATGAGCAACGGGAGTATCCAGACCATCTCTGGGAGCTTCCAGCGCTCCATCCCGAGGTATCGGAATTCACGTGTCTTCGCTCGTTGCTCTGGGAGAGACATCGCCCGTAAGCCGCGGTCGAATTCGCGTACCCAGCTTTTGATGAGCATGGCGATGAATGCGGCCAGGATTATCACTCCGAGACTGGCATAGAAGAGAGCATTGACGATAACAATGTGTTCTGGAGGGGAGAAGTCGGCTAGGACATATGGCCCAAGGGTCGAATTACGCATCATTTGCGTTTGGTAAATGAGGACGTCCTGTATGATATCCATGGGGTCCTGTTCGAGACGACCGAGGAGTTCGATTAGGAAAGCGCTCATGAAACCTGCAAACAATGCGGCCTGACAACCTATCAACTCAGGCAGACGTCAAAGGGAGGTAAGACACACGAAGATGAGTATGGTATCCATCTGTTCAAGCCATTCTCTCTCGCGTTCGCGGTCGATGATCTCCATTCCTGGGGTTCTGAAATTAGAAAATGTGCCGTGATGTGGTTGCATAACGCCTAACGCACCTTCATTGTAGTATTCCCAGGCGGTCTTAAAGGTCTTTGGTTCTTCTGGGTAACACAAATGTATAAGAAATATGGTTAGATGGTGATGAGGGAACGGGCTTGCCTGGTGGACTCGCAGGAAGTGGGACCTCTTGCTCTATAATAGGCTTTTAGTAGGTGTGGATGACTAGGATAAGACAGACGGCCTACCTTGTTTCATTTTCTTAGCGAGAAGTGACATGATATGAGCGTGGGATGTGGTGGTCAGTGGTGGTGGATTGCAACCTTGGGCGCTTACGCCAGTTTGTAATTCACCCCTTCGTCGTCACGCGGCCCAACCGACTCGCGCTTCGCCACGACGCACCACGACGTGCCCAAGCTGTATCCCGCACGCCGCCTCGCGTGGCGTTGAAGTGCCGATAAGAAGGTTCTTGGCGAGTTCGCTGGTGAGCACTGAGTCCGAGACGTCCCACAACAGAAGGTTTATAACTGACTGTATGCGAGCTAAAAAAAGGATTCATGGATTGCCAATATATACCGCAGCTCGTGTCGAGTGAGACGACTCATCACACGTGTTTATTATTTGGTTCTTGTTCGGTATATATCGCAGGACGTGTTTGCCTTTATATACTTCACAGTTGTTTCCCCCGGTCACAACTCGGTGTGATGGCCATATCAGCCAGAGTTTTTCACGAAGCACGGAAAACTGACACCTCTCCAGATCTCGGGTAAGGGCTGCTTCTCCTCCATCAGTATCACTATCGTGTGCCCTTGTCACAGAACCACCAATCACAATGTTCGACTAGTTAGTCATTTATAATACAGTAGGGTTGCTAACCATTGATTGTAACTCTGGGATCGAAAGTTCATGGTAACCCAACTTTACGGAAAAGTTCCGGGGGTGTGCCTAAATATACAACATACAATGGAACTTGTGGAAACAGTGGAGCTTCTGGATATCCTCATGCATACGGGCCACATCGCTTAACCGTATCGAGATGGTACGACGGTGTTCAGGGAGCTCGGTATCATCAAACCACTGGACAAATTCGCAAAGCTTAGGGATGATTGGAATGAGTTGATAGGGAGGGGCCGCATCAAGGAGCTTGCAAAGTGCGTGGAGCACAAATTCCTCATTAACTGTCGGTCCAGTCAAATTCGGCGATTTTGCGTCCCCCTCTCCTGAACCCTCTGTCTTTCTCCCAGACTGCTGTGATAAATGGAGTGACCATGCCATCATCATCCAATCCAACCCGCTGAACTCCGAATCTGTCCATTCGAGTTCTTGTTCCTCTTCGTGGAAATATTCCCATGTGAGAATCTGCTCAAGCTCACTGTCTTGTTTCATTGACTCCGTGTCCCCCCGTGGGTTTAGCAGCGGTCGGCGTGACAAGGTGAAGAAGCCTTCAGCGAACGCCCGTCGCCATTCAACTGAGAGTGTTTCGAACCCATCCACAAATATATCTAGTATTTTCCACCCCATCCACAGTAGATGGTCAGGCAATATGAAGTTGAACGCAGCAGATGCAGCCGCGGAGAGACGATGAGATGGTGCTGGAGTATCAGAATAGGATACCGCGGTCTTCATGTAGTACCCCAGTGCTATAGAGGAGATGGAGAGTTCTCTCGATTCGAGGAATGACTCCAGGAGGAGGAACTCTGTATACTCGGAGACCGCCCCATTTGTGTATCGTAGAAGGGAAAGAGCTGCAATCATATTGTGGACTCGGTGGTCGTCAAACGACTTGATTGGCAGACCTGATCCATCAGGAATGTCCAGTCGGGCAACAACTCTTGCAGCCAGCCTCAACCAAGGATTTCTCAATCCCGGACTCACGTTCTTCAAACCCTCTATTGAGTCTGAAGGCACATGTTTGGAAAGCATGAGCACGATGGCAAAAAGGTTTGGATCCGGGTTCTCACTGGCTCCAAGTTGAAGGTCATAGTTTTCAAGCAATTCTTCTGGAAAAACGCGGTCTCTATCGAGCATGGAAGAACGGATGATTGATGTTAATTCTTGCGTCTGAGGTACCACGAGCACCGTGCTAATGGCAGAGAGTCTAATGGCAGAGAATGCATTATCCCCCATAGCCGAGGCAATGGCAGTGAGGGAAGAGGTGTAGAGGGGCAAATCACCCCTTGATGTGATGACAGTGAGATACTGAACTGCTAAGGGATATGATTCTCGACGTATGAAGGCATTGATGACCAGGAAGAGCAAGGAGATGAGCTGCTTGTGATAGTCGGAAGGAGTATCTTCAAACCAATTGGCAAATAGAGCAGGGTTTCGAACATTTGGAAACAACCATGGGTCTTCGCTACTGCTGGTTAGAATGTGTAGCCGATTGGCGCTTTCTGGGGAACATGACATGGCGGCGAGTGTGACCACAACTTCAAGTAATCGAATGGAAGAGTAGTAGTGAGCACTCCATTGGGCATGATCCGAAAGGATTGCTAGGCATATCCCGATTAAGAATGGTTCCTTTTCTGGTCCCTGTGACCCGCTGCGGAGCTCTGCCAGCGTGCTTAAAAGCCAAAATGATTCTTTTGTGGACAGCTCCATTCTTCGTGTCACGTTTGTGAGGTCGGACTCCGCTTGTCTCAGATGTTCAATTTCATCGTTGTTCCAACGACTGTAGTTGACGTAGTCAAAAACCGCACCTACAACTTCGGCCCAAGGGACATTGGAAGTTTCCGTCCGTTGAAGGAGAGCTCGTGCTGTGCCCATATACATCACTCGCCATGTGTAAGGTCCACGCAACGAAACCGCTACCATTGCGATTAGCATGGCTGGAGGGCGGCGTAAGAAGTACTCCTCATCACCCTCTCTCAAAATAATCCAGGTAGGCAGACCGAATAATGGTCGAGTGTTAATAGTCGCGCTACCCGCAACCTGCCACACCGACCACTGCAGTGCTTCGCTGTGTTGAGAATTCGGGGCGCTGTCATGAATTCTCTGCAAGGCCGATGCTACCGTGGGAAGATGTACTCCGTCCACTATTGCTTCTGCAATCGGGATTTCAAAGACTGTCTCCGGATAGGGGCGCGATTTCTGAAGGATGATCTGAATAGACCGGCGGACACGACCCAACGCTGTTGCTGGCATAATATCCATGTCTGCGAACGAGAATGCATAACGCTCTGGACAGAAATAAGCATGCACCCGTCGGTACACCGTGGCCAAGGTGCGCGAAAGAGGAGAGTGGAAGGGAGAGGAGGTAATAATCACAGATATGGATGTCGTCGTGACATAATACAGGATTCCAATCCCAAATATCGCTGTCGTCACACCGAATGAGGGTCTACTGATGTGAAAAAGAAACAAGATGAGACCGATGGAAAATAGAAGAATGGATATCTGGATGAGCAATGGGAGTATCGAGACCATCTCTGGGAGCTTCCAGCGTTCCATCCCGAGGTACCTGAATTCACGTGTCTTCGCTCGTTGCTCTGGGAGAGACATTGCCCGTAAGCCACGGTCGAATTCGCGTACCCAGCTTTTGATGAGCATGGCGATGAATGCGGCCAGGATCATCACTCCGAGACTGGCGTAGAAGAGAGCATTGACGATGACAATGTGTTCTGGAGGGGAGAAGTCGGGTGCAACATATGGCCCAAGAGTTGAATTACGCATCATTTGTGTTTGGTAAATGAGGATGTCCTGTATGATATCCATGGGGTCCTGTTCGAGACGACCGAGGAGTTCTATTAGGAAAGCACTCATGAAACCTGCAAACAATGCAGCCTGACAACCCATCAACCCAGGCTGACGTCAAAAGGAGGTAAGTCATACGAAGATGAGTATGGTATCCATTTGTTCAAGCCATTCTCTCTCTCGCTCCCGGTCGATGATCTCCATTCCTGGGGCTCTGATATTAGATAATGTGCCGTGATGTGGCTGCACAACGCCTAACGCACCTTCATTGTAGTATTCCCAGGCAGTTTTGAAGGCCTTCGGGTCTTCTGGGTATCACAAATGTATGAGAAATATTGCCCAATGGTGATGAGGGAACGGGCTTGCCTGGTGGGCTCGCAGGAAGTGGGACCTCTTGCTCTATAATAGGTTTTAGTAGGTGTGACTGACTAGGACGAAACAGATGGGCTACCTTGTTTCATTTTCTTAGCGAGAAGCGACATGGTGTGGGTGAAGCTCGGGCGCTTAGCCATGGTTGTATCCACCCTTTCGTCTGTGCGACCCACGGTCCCTCCTTTTTTTCAAGACATGTTTCAACTCTCTCCTCCTACCACTACCACGCACCACCTTAGAATACTACAATCCTACCGCCTGCGGACATTCTACTGTACTGTTCGCCGACCCTCGCTGTCGCCGAAACAGAAGGCCAGTTCATAGTTGTACGCATAGGTATATATGTCTGTAATGAAGCATAACCGAGAGCTAGCAATTGAATTCCCACGCCACCGAACACCTTGCGCCCCTTCACCCACCCACTATATTTCCGATTTAAAAAGGATGGACGCAGCGCGATCCAGAGGTAGTCCACGGGGTCGTGGGTCTGCCCATGCGCGTAGAGGACGAGGAGGGGGACGTGGGAAAGCGGCCAGGGCGCGGGGCGCGCCGACGCGCGGGATGCGGGTGCCGCCTGAGTACCTCCAGCGCGTGATCGCGGAGCGTCAGGGACTCGACCCGAGTGTGCTGCCCGACGAAAACGAAGATGAAGACGAAGACGAGGGGAAGGAGAGGCAGTATCGGCCTCGTGTGCTTGAAACCAACGCCGATCGATACCGAGAGTTAGACGATGGTGACGCTGTGGAGGATGATGAGGAATTGGCGAGTACGTACGTATTTCTCTTTCTAGTTATGCCAAGCAAAGGGAATAGTATTGCGTTCTGACACTTGATTGTATCCAAATCCTATCGCCTACACCCACCCCTACCCCTACCCCTCACCCCTACGTACATGTACACATAGAGGAGACCGCGAGGATATTGGAAAAGGAAAAGATGCGGTTGAGGGATTTGTCCGGAGCGCAGCCACAACCACAATCACAATCCCCTGGAGGACCATCGGTATCGACCTCGAGCATCAATACATCCTCAAGGAACGGAAAGGGTCGACCTTCGGATGGGGGTGACGACGACGACGACGTGGACCATGCGCTGGGAGCTAACCTGATGGCGCTGAGGGGTAAACAGACGCGCGAGGGACATAGAGGGAAAGGTCAGGTGATTACGGTTGAATGGGATGAGCGTATGGAGGTGATGAGTAAAGAAAAGGCTGAGGCTGAGGCTTACGCAGGTGAGCCGTCGTGCCCAATGTCCTAATGCCATATACCTCCCCTCCCTCTTCCCACCTCCCTCTCCCTCTCTCCCCTTTTCTTTCATACCGGATAAACTAACACCTTTTCGCCCTCCCCACACTTGACTTAACTATAGCCCTTAAGGCGCGATTTCGTGGACAACCGACGGGTCTGGCTTCCGCTCCCAGTTTGAAAACGAAGAATGTCGGAGGGCCTGCAGGTGCGGGGTGTCGACTATCAGGAACAGCAGGAGGTAGGTTTTTGGCACTAATTGATGGCCGAGTGACACAAATACCCCAGCTTCGGTCCATGGCTGAACTTCTCCCCAGATATCGGAAATGCCGGAAGTTCTGAGGACAAGCTGGAGGACTTCCTGGATGAGCTTCTCGGATAAAACCTCCCCATGTAGTCGCTTTTCTGCGTGTAATTACACAAATACGCTAAAGAGAATACAGCCCCTATGATACTACAATGCAGACGAAGGAGGTGGTAATTGGAACGCAAACAAGGTAATTGGGGAAGGGCTTTGGGCAGGTGCTAAATTTGAAACGGGATTGGTGACAGGCAGGTAGCGAGGCATACAGCAGTAAACCAAATGGGAAACTCAAATTCCGACGTTCCAAGGATATATATATATAATTCTGACATATTTGAGAAGTTGCAAGGGTAATCTGTCACATGCTCACCTTCGTCGGAGGGGTGTCGCCGTACGTCCCGTCAGCGTCCACCAACGGCACCTGTGCCATGGTACGTGACTCGAGGCTACCACTACATTTCTGGGCAGAAACGCTGAAGACGTCCATGTACCTGCGGAACAGGACGCTGACGAAGGCGAATGAAGGGGTACCGTGTTGAGTGGGTGACTCATCACATGTGTTCATTGTCTGGTTCCAGTTCTGTATATATTGCGCGATATGTTTGTCTTCATATACTTTACGGTTTTCTCCCCTGCATTAGGTTGGCCATACGCTTTCAACATGCCGTTGTATGAGTTCTATAGAGTGCAGCTAGACGAAGGGCATATACGTACCTTTGTATTCGCAGTGAGGGTTACACTACCCAGTCAGGCGCCGGGGAGCTGGATGACCGGGGAGCTAGCCATGAATCCGATGGGGTATAAGTATGAGGGCGGATATCGTGTCTGCGTCCCACGGATTGGCGCTAGAGACGCTATCTTTTATGAAGGATCAGCTCCTATACCGGGCGACGGGAACGACGTTGCTGTGGGCTTTTATCTAGGGCATACAACGAGAGGGGTGAAACCAAGGCCTGACGAGAGGTGGAGGACATTGAGGGGAGCGACTTGGCCCTGGTGTCAATTTCTTGTGAGAACGAGGGGCGGCTCCCTATTAACCAATATCAAATGAAGAATGGAAGCTTTGAGAATGGGGATGCGCCGCGAGGCGATAGAGGTGAAAATACGAGTAGGCCCTAGTGTATTGTTCTTCGTATTGTTCCAGATTCGGGGCTTGTGAGGGCGAATACTGGAATCCGTGTGCGGTCGACGCGAATGGAACAGAATCTCGACCAAAGGAAGAACAATGTTACTTGAAACTCTGGAAATAACTAGAATGACTACTACGGGACCGAAGCGATTCTTGAGCAAAGCGTTGAGATAGTTTCTGGAGTGGCCGGTAGGTTTGGGTGCTGGTCGACCATTGCGAGTCCCACTCCAGCCACGTACCACCATTTGCAATTGCACTCCGGTTTCCAACCCGCCCTGTGGCGTTGATCTGCAGAGATATGGGGGATCTGGAGCAGTTGCCGGATGTATTGGAAAAATGGCTGTGATTGGTTGGCTACAATTGAATTGCTCAGTCAGGGGCTGAGTGAGTGGGACACTAAACATTTTCAACACTTGAGAGCTCAGTTCGTGAATTCTGGGGTGTCAGATCTGTGCGTCGAACCTTTTTGCCTGACCCCAATCACGGGCGGGTGTACATGCGGTGCCAAACCTAGTTGCAGTGCCCGTCGGTGTATAACCGGTGAATGGGTATAGCACACAAGGGTGTGACCAATGCTGCTCCTACCATGACGGCACGCCAAACACATGACCAGAGGCATAAACCGGAGGAGGTTGATAAGGGAAATTTTGTAACTGAGTGGGGTGGACATGACATATACATACACTAAACTATGGACAATGTTCAAATATGGAATCGAACTAGAACGCCGTACAGACTTGGGACTAAAACAGAGGGCTGGGACGTGAGAGCTTGCACAAGGTGATGAACAACGAGGCAAGTCAAGGTGCCAAAGACTGTAAAACAAACATGCATGAACTAGGAACGGGCAATCAAGACGGGTGCGAAAGTGCGGGGCTGTGGGAGCCCGAAACGACCACAAGAATAACCGGTTCCTGGCGATGAAATCTGCTCCATACGCTCCAGGAACACCGGTGTCCTCTTAATGTTGGAAGTGTCGCAAGAGGCGCTGGTGAAGGAGGGCAAGGGCCATGTCTTTCGACTGGTCACCACAAACATGACACCGAAGAGACTCCGGTTCGACGAACGCAGAGTAAACGGATAGTCCCTTCATGCCAAGCCTTTCCGAAACCCCAGTAGGGTCGTGGTCGTGTCCGCCAACGATGGGGTCTGGAAGAGTCGCAATGCGAAGGCGCGGCCAGGTTGCCAGCATCCGGAGTTCTGTCAGGATCCGGGCTGTAGCGTCCGTCTCTGGTGCAACCCCAGCCGGAGATACCCTATGAGGGGGAAAGTCGTATTGGTGCAGAGGATTGAGTTTACGTTGTTCGGTAAGTGACTGTGCGTACTGAAACGAAACTGGAATGCCGTTGGGGCCATCTGAATGTGAGCAGGCAAGAGGTGTCAGATTGGACGTATTGAGCCGCTCGTTCGGGCTCTCAGGATATTTAGGACTTACAGAATGACGTTGTCAGCGCGCAGTTAAAGAGGGGGGCGTGCGAGCTATCGAGTTTATCTTCGTCCATTTCTCCAGCGCGGTTTGCAGCCACAACTGCTTGCATGAACGAGCCTCCATTTGCTGACGGCATAGTGAACTGAACAAATGGGAGGGCCATGCTAGCAAGAGGTCGACTCCCTCCGACACTGGCGACACGATCGCATCGTCCAACCGAAAATGACCCATGAGCAGGTTGCCTGACGAGGGTAACATGACGAAGGCGGGGGATGGTAAGTAGGAGACGTTCGCTGCGTGCATGCGCATGCTTGACAGAAGCTGCTGACCGGCTCTTGACGCGGTGCTGGCGTTGGCGACGGGGCAGGCGGACAGGTGGCATCTCTGTAGATCTAGACACCATAGTATCTGGAATGCAGCATCAGCATCAATCTTTATTTCTCCCTGGAGGGGGGCGCGCTCCGCGAAGTTGTAAAATCATGCTGCAGAAGTGGTCGGAGATTCAGGATGCCACTCACCGTTAACAAGAGGTCGCTGAGTATAATGTGAGCGTATGGTGTGAGCGTAAAGATGAGCTAGTGCTTGTCGATGGTGCTTTGCAGAGGGAATGTGTGGAGGGAAAGAAGGAGCTCTACGGGCTCGGGCTCGGGAACACTTGCTTATCAATTATCAGCCCGAGAATCGGACAGATCAGGCGTCTCCTCCACCTCTCTCTATCTCACTTCGGCCTCAATCCCAGGGCCAGGCCATATTTTCAGGTCACATTACGAACGATGTCGCCCACCTAGGTCATGAGAGGATGTTGCGGTGTAATTCTCCTCAACGTGTAACGATCTTTGCCTTCTAAAGGGGCAATTCGATGCGGACATTGGGGAACTCAAGGCGACTAGGGCCCTGCACGTGCAACGAAGAGCCGGGATTGCTTTGTGGATTACCCGGAAGAGTTTCCGGCTCCAAGGGACTGCACATACTGGCAGGTCGACTTCCTGACTGAAGCGGTCGCCACGAGCTCCGTCCATCCGACCACGTTTGGGCGTTCCATCCTAGTCGTAAGGATTGTAAAATGAACAGATAATCGACCGCATATTACACGGTTCGCCACCTGGTACTTCCATGCGGGATTTGTCAGCGGCTGTTTTAGTCAGCCTCAGTGAGAGAGCCAGAAGGCAACAGGTTTTCTGGTGATTGGGGATGCGAATCTATGCTCTATGCTGCCTTCAATATGGAACCAGTCCTGATATTACTCCATAGGCGGGACTGCTGCGTGCGGCGCCTCAACGGACCCTTCCTGGAAACGACCATTTAAACCTACAAATTGTCATGAACCTAGTCGATCCTGTGTACCCGAGATGCCTTCGAGGTCATATACGTGATCAGGTCGTCGCGTTCCCAAGCCCCACGTCCTCTGTCATGCAATCGCCAGGTCGGACTCCAGCTCGGCAGGATGTACGAAAATAAAGCACCAAAGGTCTATCGAAAAACCTCGATGTTTTTGCTGGTCAACGTAGGTAGAGGCAAGCCTGCGTTGCGCCTCGTGAAGAAGGGGAAAGAGGAGAGACGGCAAAACGCGCGTTGCGTGGCCACGCCGCCTCTTAAACGACAAGCGGGACAGCAACCTCGTGCGTGGAGGGACGGCAACAGGCAAGCGGAGACGGAAAACGGAACCACACGCCAACGTCTCGCTTAATTTATATTGCGCACAGCAAAAGGGGTTGGATCTGACCTCACACACCATTTGAGGGCATGCATAGTGGCAAACGGATATGTGATAATGTCAGCCAGTGCCTCGGGTATGATGTGGTTGAAAGGAAAGGGACTCGATCGGTCAATTGCCCCTACACGCCATGGTGTACACGCCATAGCAGTAGGCCATAACTTAAGCTAGTAGAGAGGGGCTTCGTAAGGACCCCCAACAGAGTGTGCGGTCTAAGATTGCCGGTTTTCGATAAGTGGCGACCGGGGTACCTTCTCCTCAACTTCAAAATGGGCGCAGCTTTCTTTCTAACTCTTATCTTGCGATTTACCGGTGTGTTGTTAATTGTTGCGAGGTAATTTGGGAATTTGGAGAAAAAAAGTTCGCCGCAAGATGAGTAGGATATATGCCATCGGCGAGATACCCACGGCCTTTGAAGCCCGCGGCAATGTCCTGTCCGTGCAACCCGGGGATATGTACGCCGCGCCGAGGAGCCGGCACTCTTAAATATCGACACACACGTGGGGGATATTAAGCGAGCCATGAATAGATTAGTAAAAGTGTACCCTCTCTCAACAGCACGAAACTTATATGTACACTCCCGGTGTTACCGTGTAAAGCCGCGATCCAATTGCGAAATATTGACGAGGATACGTGGCGCGAAGGAGGAACGAGCTGGGATTATTTGTATTTTCGTAGTATGTAGTATTACTGGCCCATAAGTCTGTAAATGCAAATTCCGAACTCCATGTACGTGATCTCGCCTATGCAAGGAGGACCCAGAAGTAATGTATACAGCACCACAGCCTGTGCAAACATAAGAGAACAATCAGACTGCCAAAACGGGGGCAGAAAGCAGCAGCAGCACCAATGATGATGTACGGAAAATTGGGAGGTGGGTAGAAACCTTCATAGTATATTGAGAATCGTTCTCTGCGATCTCGCTGTTACCGTCTATTTGGTGATCCTGTATTAATGGAGGTAGTGTTAAGCTCGAATACGACAGCGACATCACACTCTTAGAGAACCTCTGTGGCGGGTGTGGTTTGAAAGTTGTATTTAATCACGGTGCATGATTACGCGTAGTTGCATTGAGTCGGCTCCGTGACTGGACAGACCACTTTACTGCCTGCAATTCTTTCTGAAATCGTAGTTGATGACCATGAACAAATGAAATTCTCGCTTGCTGACCTAGTGCTCGATGCTGGTAATATGTGCACTGAGAACTCTGCCACCTCGTTCAGGAGGCCGTCCCTTGATCGACTGCCTCGAGGCTTTCGAGCAGCCTGAACCAGTGGAATGAGTCTGCAGGTAAGAAATTCTGGGCCAAAGGGAGGCACATCGAGACAACCAGATATAGAAGGAGCACATACCTGAGATATCGCTAAGAGAGATATTATTGACGTGTGTATCGGAGGGAACAGACCTGGGAAGGATTGAATCGGAAGGTACCTTGGTGGCCAGACTGGTTTAGCAAAGGTGAGCTAGAAATGTACACACCAGATATGACTTTATCATGGTCATTACAAGGGGTTTATAACGCCATTAATATCCATCCGTGGACGGAGATCGAGTCCGTACGGAAAGAGCAAGGCCTGCGTGCACGGCACTTGCACAATGAAGGTAAAAAGGTGAAAGTAAAGTAAAGTCAACAATACGGCTGTGGACTGGCACAGCAAGCAATAGTACTTGACGAGGATTTGTCTTTGAGGCTGGAAACAAACTTGGTCACCGACCACACATTCGGGATGAGCCACCAATGGGGCGGGCAAGCCCCGCCAGCGTTCCAATATCCAATGCAGACTGGTATCCCGTACCAACAGCCCATGCAGGTCCAACCAACCGGCTACCCAGGTCTCATGCAACAGCAGCGACCCCAACAACTTGGAGGACTCCAACCTCAACCAACAGGATACCCGGCCCAGTTCCAGCAGCCTCAAGCTACAGGCTTCCAGCGCCCTCCCATGGGTCAGATGCAGTTCCAGCAATCTGGCACGCTTCCGCCCGTTCCCCAACTTCCCGCAAATCTCGCCGGCCAGAATAGGTTTCTCTCGTCCTCACCTGGTATTCCCAGTCAGCCCACGGGTTTTCCAGGTGCGGGTGGAGGGTCGAATTTCTTGAATGCACCACCCACTGCGTCACCACTCGTTCCACAGATGACGGGGTATATGGACCCTCGGCTTGCAATGATGGGTAGTACGTTCATGCCCAGTGCATCTGGCGCTTTCCCCGTCGGCGCAGGCGCAAGCGGTCCGCAGTTTGGTGGCGCTTCTCTCCAACAGTCGATTGCACAGCACAACGAGGCACAGCGTGGATCATCCACTGTCCGCATTCCTTGGGCTCTCTCGAAGCAGGAACGCAAGCAGTACGACCAGATCTTCCGCGCTTGGGATCCTACCGCATCTGGGTTCCTCGACGGAAAGAAGGCGCTCGAGGTTTTCGGTGCTAGTGGACTCGATCAGAATAACCTGGCAAAGATATGGTACGAACTGAGTGGTTTTATGTACAAGTTTTCTCGCTCATTTTCTCGTACAGGATGCTCGCCGATCCGTCTGACCGAGGGAAACTCAATCGAGAAGAATTTCATGTAGCAATGGGTCTCATCTACCGCGGTACACCCATTAATTCTCCCTATGAAACTCTCTGACCTTCCCTAGCTCTCAACGGTAATACTATCCCGGAAGACCTTCCGCCAGAGCTCGTACCTCCCTCAGAAAAGAACCTCGACGAGTCCGTTGATATCCTCCGTGATATCCTCAAGAATGAGACCTACAATCGTGCAACCAATGGTGGAGAGCTTTCCCAATCTAAGCGCAAGGACCGCTCGCTCTACGGCAACGATACTCAGGACCCGCGCAAGGACGGAACGGTCTATAAGCATCATGATGACGAAGACATCCCCGTTTATCGTTCCAAGTTGCGTACGATCGATCGACAGGCCGTACGCACAGGGAAGGAAACGGCAACTGAAGACATTGCGGAATTGCAGCGGCAGCTTGAGAATGCAAACAAGCAATTAGGAAACTTCTCCGCCGAGCAAGCGAAGCGTACAGCCGAGGACGATGAGCTCGAGCGCAGACTGCACGAATTGAAGCGGCGTGTCAAGCGTGTGCAGGAGGACATCGATTACATCTCGCAAGGACCACGGTCGTTCTCCAAGGACGAGGAGCGTCGCAAGCTCGAACGGGAGCTGTTAAATCTCCTGCATGAGGACCTGCCCGAGGTACAGAGGAAGATTGAGGAGCGTGAGCGGCGCAGAAAGAAGGAGAAGGATGAATGGGCAATCGAGCGCAACCGTAGGAATTATGCGAGTGGCCGCTATGGTGGACAAGATGACGACTATGGACGGGAGGACTATGAGCGTCATGAACGTGACCGCGAACGCCGAGAGGATCGTGGTTACCTGAGGGGCACGTATGACCGGGACGACCGAGACGACCGAGACCGGTCTCGAGACAGGGACCGGGACCGGGACGATAGAGACCGGTATGGAAGTCGCAGGGATTACGAGCGTGAACGCGACAGAGACCGCGACAGAGACCGCGACAGAGACCGCGATAGGGAACGCGATAGAGATCGCTACCAGCGTGACCGCCCTCGCAGTCCATCAAGGGATCGCACTCCTCCCCCTCCACCCCCTGTACCCGCACCAAAAGAATCTCGTGCTCCACCGCCAGCGCCATCGCCCACTCCAGCAGCTAAACCAGCACTGAAGAACATGACGCGTGAAGAACGCGAAGCTTTCATCCGTTCAGAAGCCCAGAAACGCCTTCAAGTGCAGATGGCCAAGCTCGGTCTCGTCTCCCCAACGAGTGGTAGTGGATCTCCGACCCCACTGGATAGCGCTGTTGAGGACCGGCTGGCGAAGGAAAAAGTCGAGGCGGAAGAGAAGGCGAAGCAAGCTGAGAAAGAAATGGAGGAGCGAGAGAGGGCGAGGAAGGAACGTTTGGCGAGTGAACGTGGGGCGGTTGAGGAGAAGCCGGCTTCGCCTGCCCCTCCGATGCCCACACGTACACCTGTTGTTGCACCTGCCGCTCCCACTCCACCGGCTCCAGCAATCAAGCGTGGACCTGCACCCCCACCGCCCGTGAGCAGGAAGAAGCCAGCCCCTC